>TARA_R110002072_G_scaffold68888_5_pt1 | contig 10117 bp, 8 predicted proteins | sample TARA_R110002072 | Tara Oceans TARA_R110002072 (sample SAMEA4397118) | marine metagenome | biome: Polar Biome; feature: [SRF] surface water layer (ENVO:00010504); material: water (ENVO:00002006), including particulate matter (ENVO:01000060) such as... | depth 5 m | reverse complement strand
ATAAAAAGAGGTAATTATTCTTGTGATTATTATTGAATAATTAATGTTTTGAACTTTTAAATTTTTAGTTTTCAGTTATTTTGAGTGCATGCGAAAATAGATAATAATCGATAACACTCAAACTGACAACTATAAAGTTTGTCAAGTTCGAATTTCCCTAAACAGCATTACCTGTTCTAGGTTCATTGGGTATGATCTCAGCCGTTTTTAATTTCAATATTTAAAGTTTCAAATTCAAAGTTTTTACGATGAACTGCCACTGAAAACTGAATACTAAAAAAAGCACCCCTTTATGAGAACGATGCAAAACTAAGTCAGATTTTTTTCTTGACAAATAGAAAAGTGATTTTTTTTTGAATATAATAATTTTCGTAATCATATCAATTAAGTAAAATTTTATATGAGTTCATTTTAAAAAAAAACACGCAATAAATTTGTAAAAATTATAATTCATAACATGAAAAATTATCAACCAAAAAATAAAAACCAGAATTTAATATTCGCAATTTTTACATTTCTATTTGTATTTTCAATTAATTCTCAAGAAAAAGAAGAGAAAAAAGGAAATGGTATAGACAATTTTGTAGAGACGTTTACTTTTTATCCAAATAAAAAAAAGGTTGAAAAGGATTCAAGTTTATATTTATCAAAAATTATAACAGCACCTATTGTTAGTTATTCGCCAGAAACAGATTTTGGTTTTGGAATTGGAGCAAAATACTTGTTTAAATTTAAAGGAAGTGGAGATGAAACAAGAACATCTAACATGCCAGTTTCTATGCTGTATACGTTAAATAATCAGTTTTTTATATATTCAGGATTTGAGATTTTTACAAATCAAGAAAAATGGGTAATTTCTGGAAATATTATTTTTCAAAATTATCCAAGATTGTACTATGGAATAGGACAAAATTCACCAGATACAAATGAAGAAATTTACGATACGTATCAATTTTTAATAGAGCCAATAATCTTAAAACAAGCCTTTACACGTTATTTGTTTTTAGGAGGAGGTTTTAGATACAATACTATTTATGATACTACAGTTGAAGAAGATGGTTTGTTGGATACGAATATGCCTTCAGGTTTTGATGGCTCAACATCTACTGGAGTTGAGTTAGCACTTTTATATGATAGTAGAGACAATATTTTAAATGCTTCAAAAGGTTGGTATTTTGAGTTTACTAGAGGTTTTTATAACACTTCTTTAGGTGGCACACACGATTTTGATTTAACAAGATTCGATTTACGTCATTATATGAAAATTTCACAGAAAAATAATGATGTTTTGGCATTTCAAGCAGTTGGTCATTTTGCGAATGGAGATGTGCCTTTAGCTGAATTAGCACTTTTTGGAAACGAACAAATTATGCGTGGTTATATTGAAGGAAGATATATTGAGGAAAATTTATTAGCAGCCCAAGTAGAATATAGAAAAACCTTTAAAGATAGCAGATTTGGGTTTGTTGCATTTGTTGGTGCAGGAGATGTTTTTAGTAAATCTACAGATTTAAGTTTAAATGATTTAAAACTAAATTATGGAGTAGGTTTACGTTTTATGCTAGATAAAAAGGAAAAATTAAATGTTAGATTCGATTATGGAGCAGGAAACGAATCTGCTGGAAACTTCTACGTAAATATTGCAGAAGCTTTCTAGAAGTTTTAAAAATACTGAAAATACAAAAACGAGTAATCAACTTTTAAATTGAATTACTCGTTTTTTTTATTCTATTTTTGGTCTTCTACGTAAAGCTTTTTTAAACGAAGTTCGTTGTTTTGTTTCAAGACGTTTTTTAATTGCACCTTTACTCGGTTTTGTTTTCTTTCTTCTTTTAGGTCGAATTAAATTTGCTTCTATCAACCCTAAAAAGCGTTTAATTGCCAAATCTTTATTTCGATGTTGAGAGCGTGTTTCTTCACAAAACAAAATCAACACATTTTCATTGGTTAATTTTGATGAAAGTTTGGCTTTTAGCAGTGTTTTTTCATCCTCAGACAAAGAATTTGAGTTTTCTAAATCGAACGTTAATTCTATTTTAGACGATGTTTTATTTACATGTTGTCCTCCAGCACCAGAACTTCTAATGGCTTTAAAGTTTAGTTCTTTAAGGATGTTTTCTGCGTTCATGTTTTTTGTTGTTTGACTGTATTTTATAATAATACTTCAAGAAAATCAAGATATTATTAAAATCTCCAACCAACATTTACACCAACTCTTGGAACTAAAGTAGGTGAGTTAGAACCAAATAAATTTCTTCCAACTCCAGCATATGCATCAATTGTTAAACCACCATTTGCAACGTACTTTAAACCAGCAGCAACTCCTAGAGCAGCATCTGTATACTTTACATCGTAAATACCAGAATCTTTTATGGCTTCTTTTTTACCAGAATTTATACCAAAAAAACCTTCTCCAAAAAAGTTCCAAGCATAATCTGTTGTAAAATAATGGCGATAATAAGGTGTAATCATTACATTCTCATTATACCTAAAATCTACGTCTTGTTTAGCTAAATTAAAAAGTGCAGAAACTCCAAAAGAAGATTCAGTATTTATATAATTTTCGTAAGAAAATTCTAAACTTCGAATAGCAAGAGCATCAGCAATATCTAATTTTATTTCTTTTTGAGAAAATGTAACAGCGCTTATAAAAAGTGCAAAAAGGAAAACTATTTTTTTCATAAATTTATTTTTAATCAAAAATACTAAATTTTTAATTATTAGTTTAAAATCTGTAGCCGACAGAAATACCACCTTTACCTATAATTTCATAATTATAATTATTATTTAAAAGATTTCTACCAATACCAGCAGATATCTCAAAAATAACACCTCTTTTAGTTACCCATTTTCCACCAACACCAACTCCTAAAGCAAAATCTGTATTATTTTCGTATGTGTAATTATAGTTATTCGTGTTATAATTATAATTATATGATTCATCTCTTGTACTGTTTAGCATTCCAAAACCTTCTGCAAAAAATCCTGTAGCATATTTTTTTCCAAAATAAAATCGATAATAAGGAGATAAGGAGAATTTATAAGTATCGCTAATTTCTTCATCAAAAGGTAAATACAATGAAACACCAAAAGCAGATTCCTCATTTATTGTGCGTTCATAAGTAACATCAAAAGCACCAATAATTAGGAATAATGCATTTACTTTTAATTCGCTGAAGTTTTGTTGAGTTTCAATTTCTTCTTTCAAATCGTTTTGAGAAAAAAGAGTATTTGCTGATAAAAATAAAAACAGAATTAAAATTGAGATTTTTTTCATAATAATTTAATTGTTTGATTGTTTTTTAAATATAAATATTTTGTTGCTTATTAAAATCGATAACCAATATTAATACCACCTCTAACAATAAAATCGTTTCCTATATTGTTATTATTGTCGTTGTTATTATTGTTGAATAAATTACGTCCATAACCATAAGAAATTTCAAAAATAACACCTCTTTTAGTAATCCATTTTCCTCCTAAACCTATTCCTATAGCAAAATCGGTTTCAAATTCTTCAGTAGTATTCCCAAATAAATAAACTTCTCTAGAACTATTTAAAGAACCAAAGCCTTCAGCAAAAAATCCAGCTGCATATTTTTTCCCGAAATAAAAACGATAGTAAGGAGTTACCATATATTTATATTGATTTCCTATTCCATTGTCATCATTATCATTACCATCAAATGAAGCCATTAAAGAAATACCAAAAGCAGATTCTTCATTAATTGTTCGTTCATAAAGAACGTCAAATGCACCAGCAATTAAGTATGCAGCATTTAATTTTATTTCATTAAAATTTTCTTGAGTAACATTAATTTCTTGTTCCTCTTCTTTTTCTTGTGCAATTGATACTGATGTTACAAATAATAAAATAAGTAGAGTAATTTTTTTCATGGTTGATTTTTTAAAATTGTTAAGTTAACAAACTCATCAAAAAATATACCACTAAATTTTAGGCTTTTCTTTAATGAGATTACAATAGTACATTTTATAGATGATAAAAAATAGAAAAGGTTGTGTAAATTATTGATTTGATTAATCGTTTTTTAAAACATAGAAAGCCCTTCTGTAAGGATTTTTTTATCTTTTAAAGATTGATAATTTTCAATTTGTACAAAATTTTCATCTTCTAATTGAGTTGTGATTTTTATCTTTTTAAAAATATAAGCGTCTTTATTTTCATCATTTAAAACAAATACAAAAGCATTATTTTCATTTTTTAAAAGGGCACTTTTTGGGAGTGAAATCTCTTTATTTTCTCCATAAATTATAGTTGCATCAATAAACATTCCTGTTATAAAATTGGTGTTTTCATCATGATTTATATGTCCATGTACTTTTATAGTTCTGTCTGTATTTACAAAAGTACCTACTAAATAAACTTCGGCTTCAAACGTTTCTGTAGATGCTTCAGGAATTCTAAATTGTATTTTCTGATCTTTCTTAATTTTCAAAATATCTTTTTCAAAAACATTCAGTTCCAAATGAATATGATCTGTATTTATAATTTCTAACACTTCATTTGCAGAAGAAATATAAGAACCATTGCTTACATCAACTTTGGTTACAAATCCATCTATTGGCGCGTATAAATTTATGGTCGATGAAATCTCTCCCTTTTCAATATTTGCAGGATTCAAGTTCATCATTTGTAATTTTTTACGCAAACTATTAAATGTTGCTAAATTACTTTTGTAAGTACTTTCGGCTTTTAAATAATTTTTTTCGGAAGTTATTTGTTCATTATACAGCGTTTTTTGTCTTTCAAACTCATTTTTTAAATAGCTTAATTGCGCTGAGATTTCCAAATAATTCTGTTGAATTTCTATAAATTCTGGATTTTGTAAACTTGCAACCAATTGTCCTTTTTTTACTTTATCACCAATTAAAAGTGGAATTTTAGTTACATAACCACCCATAAAAGTACTAACGCTTGCTTTGTTTTCTGGAGGAACATCTATAATTCCAGTGGTTTTTACAGTATTATAAAATTGATGTTCTGTAAGCTCACCAAAAGCCATTTTCTCGCTTTCAAATTGCTGTTTGCTAATGGTAATTATGTTGCTGTTTGTTTCTATTTCTTTAACACTTTCTGATTTATTTTCTTGATTTCCGCAAGCAATAAATAAAAGTGTTATTATGAATGTTGTTATATTTTTCATCTTTAAAAAGGATTTAAAGTTAGGTAGTTAATGTTGATAATAGTTTGATTGTATGTGTTTAAATTTTCCAAATAAGAAAGTTCTATTTCTTTGGCAGTTTCAATACTTTGTAGGTATTGAAAAAAATCAATTTCGCCTTCTTTAAAAGTTCTATTGGCAGTTTTTAGAATTTCATTTTTTAGGTTTTCTCCTTCATTATGATAATAATGAATGCTTTCTTTATATTGATTTAAAGTTGCCAAAAGCGATTTATATTGTGCTTCTAAAACCAGTTTATAATTTTGTTCCTCTGCTTCCACAATGTTTTTAGAGATTTTTGAAGCTTTTATTTTGGAGGAATTTCCAGAAAATAATAACGGAATTTTTAATCCAATTTGATAGCCAGTTAAATTGTTGTTTAACAAATCATTAGTTCCTTGAAAATACTCCAGACTAATATCTGGTAACAAATTTTGTTTTTCTAATTTATAAAGTGCTTCTTCATAATTTTTAGCATTTTCAAAATATTGTAAACCCACATTTTCATTAGTTGAAATTGTTTGTACTTCTAAAACCGATAAATTTTCATCAACAATTTCCAAAAACTCTACCTGCACAACAGCTTTTAATTTTTCTTCGGATAAAATAACTTCTTGTAAAGCTTGTTTGTATAAAGTTTCTAATTGTTTTTGTTTCGATTTTGCTGTAATCATTTCCAAATAATTGGTTTCACCCAACTCAAATCTACGTGTTGCTTTTTTGGCAAAATCTTGATACAAACTATCTAAAAAAGCATAGGTTTTCGCTTTGTTTTTGGTGTATGCTAATTGATAAAAGCTACTTGAAACTTCTTTTTTAATTTGTTGATATTTAATATTGTAAGCGCTTTCCTCTAAAGTTACTTTTGTTTGATGCACCTTTTTATCAGCAAAATAAACAGTTGGGAATTTAAAATCTTGTGCAATTCCAAAAACTCTTAATGGTATGTTGTTTAAGGCTAAATTACTTTCATCATAACTATAATAAATACTTGTTTTATCAAAAGTAAAAGCATTTTTAATGAGAGCATTGCTTTTATCAATCTTTAAATTAGACGCTTTTAAATTGGTGTTATTTTTAATAGCTAAAGCCAAAGTTTGCTCTAAATTTAGTTTAGTTTGTGCATTATTTTGCAATACAAACAGAAAACCAATAATCGTTAATAATGCTGTTTTATTCATTTTAATATTCTTTTTTTCTTCAAACCAAGCGTATAAAACTGGCAAAACTATTAACGTTAAAAGTGTTGCTGTTATTAAACCACCAATTACAACTGTGGCTAAAGGACGTTGAACTTCTGCACCAGCATTTGTGGAAATTGCCATAGGTAAAAAACCTAATGCTGCTGCAGTTGCTGTTAAAATTACGGGTCGTAAACGCTCTTTTGTTCCTTTTTTTATGCGTTCTTCAATGTTATTAAAACCTTCTTTTTTGAGTTCTTTAAAATGCTCAATTAAAACAATTCCGTTTAAAACTGCAATTCCAAAAAGTGCAATAAAACCTACGCCTGCAGAAATACTAAATGGTAAATCTCTAAGCCATAATAAATAAACACCACCAACTGCAGAAAGTGGAATTACAACATAAACTAATAACGCTTCTTTTACAGAGCCAAAAGCAAAATAGAGTAGTAAAAATATCAATGCTAATGCAATTGGCACAACAATTAATAAACGAGTTTTAGCACTTTGCAAGTTTTGAAATTGACCTCCATAAGTAATAGTATAACCCACAGGAAGTTTTAAATTTGCATCAACAATTGTTTTAATTTCATTTACAACCGATTGTAAATCTCTATTCCTTACATTAATTCCTACAACTATTCTACGTTTTGTATCATCTCTAGAAATTTGTGCAGGTCCAGTTGTATAGTTTATTTCTGCCAATTCACTTAAGGGGATTTTAGTTCCATTTGGTGTATCTACAAATAAATTTTGCAAGCTAGAAATATCTTTTCTACTACTTTCATCTAAACGAATTGCCAAATCAAAACGTTTTTCACCTTCAAAAATACTGCCGATAATTTTGCCAGCAAATCCCATTGAAATCAACTCATTTACATCAGCAATATTTAAATTATAACGAGCAATTTTATTTCTGTTATAAATGATGCTCATTTGTGGCAAACCTTCTACTTTTTCAACGACAATGTCTGAAGCACCTTGCACATTCTGAATTAAATCTTTTAGCTGATCTGCTTTTTTTGCTAAAACAGCTAAATTTTCTCCAAATATTTTAATGGCAATATCTGCTCTAACTCCAGTAATTAATTCGTTAAAACGCATTTCAATTGGTTGCGTAAATTCGACTTCCATTTCAGGAATTATCGCCAAAGCTTCTTTAAATTTGTCTGCTAATTCGTCTTTACTTTCTGCGGATGACCATTCTTTTTTTGGTTTCAGTTTTATAATTACATCACTTTCTTCCATAGACATTGGATCTGTAGGAACTTCTGCTGCACCAATTCTAGTAACAACTTGGTCTACTTCAGGGAAATTATCCAGTAAAATTTGTTCAATTTTTGTGGTAATTTCTATGGTTTTCCCTAATGATGTTCCCGTTTTTAAAACAGGCTGAATTACAAAATCACCTTCATCTAATGTAGGTACAAATTCGCCTCCCATTTTACTAAAAATCCAAATACTTGAGATTAAAAGTAAACCTGCAAAACCAATTACTATTTTTTTATGATGTAAAGACCAGTTGATAATTGGCGCGTAAAAACGATTCAAAAAATTCATTATTTTTATTGAAATGTTGTTTTTACTCGGTTTTTTTGGCTTCAAAAATAAAGAAGAAACTACAGGAACATATGTTAAACAAAGTAACATTGCACCAATTAGAGCAAAGCTAAAAGTAAGTGCCATTGGTTTAAACATTTTACCTTCAACACCTTCTAAAGTTAAAATAGGTATAAAAATAATTAAGATGATGAATTGCCCAAAAATGGCAGAATTCATCATTTTTGAAGCACTTTTTAGGGTTATTGCATCAATTTGTTCTTGTTTTATTGATTTTTCTAAACGCTGTAAATCATCACTTTTAACAATAATTGTAAACGTAATATATTCTACAATAATCACTGCACCATCAATAATAATCCCAAAATCGATGGCACCTAAACTCATTAAATTAGCATCAATATTAAAAATGCTCATCAAAGAAATAGCAAATAATAAACTTAAAGGAATAACAGAAGCAACCACCAAACCAGAACGAATATTACCCAACAATAAAACCACGATAAAAATTACGATTAGCGATCCTATAATTAAGTTTTCTGAAATAGTGTAGGTTGTTTTATCAATCAACTCACTTCTTTCTAAAAAACCATTGATAAAAACACCTTCAGGCAACGTTTTTTGAATGGAAGCAACTCTTTCTTTTACAGCATTTATAATGCTTTTAGAATTGCCATCTTTCAACATCATAATTTGCCCAAGTACTTTTTCGCCTTCGCCATTTCCTGTAATTGCCCCAAAACGAGTTGCACTCCCAAAACCAACTTTTGCAATATCTTTAATATAAATTGGTGTGCCATTATTTTGAACGATTATATTTCCAATATCTTCCAAACTATTTATTAAACCTTCTCCTCTAATAAAAAAAGCTTGATTCGTTTTTTCTATATATCCACCACCAGCAATGCTATTATTTTTTTCTAAAGCCTCATAAATTTTGGAGACAGAAATATTCATTGCATTCAATTTGCTTGGGTTTATAGCAACTTCATATTGCTTTAAAAATCCGCCCCAAGTATTTACTTCTACAACTCCAGGAATACCAGAAAGCTGTCTTTTTACAATCCAATCTTGTATGGTTCTTAATTCAGTAACCGAATATTGGTCTTTAAAATCAGGTTTTACATCTAATATATATTGATAAATTTCTCCTAAACCTGTTGTGATTGGTCCCATTTCTGGTGTACCAAAACCTTCAGGAATTTTCTCTGAAGCAGATTTAATTTTTTCGGCAATTAATTGTCTTGGTAAATAAGTTCCTAATTCATCATCAAAAACAATGGTAACCACAGATAAACCAAATTTAGAAACCGATCTAATTTCGGTAACTCCTGGTAAATTTGCCATTTCTAACTCAACAGGATAGGTTATAAATTGTTCTACATCTTGTGTAGATAAATTGCGAGAAGTTGTAATTACTTGTACTTGATTGTTTGTAATATCTGGTACAGCACCAACAGAAATATGCGTAATTGAATACACACCAAAACCAATTAAAAACGCTGTAAATAGAAAAATAAGCAGCTTATTTTTTAAGCTGAATTTTATAATGTTTTCTAACATAATTCATGAAAATTTTATAAATAATAAAGTTCTTGTTTATAAAACAAGAATAGCTATCTAATAAAAAATTATGAATATTTGGGTGGCTGAAAAATTGCTGATTTCTCGTAAAAAGAATAAGAATCTTTGTAAAAATAAGATGGTTTTAAGTTTAAAACAATATTGTTTTTTAGCTCAAAAACTTCAACTTTAAAATCAAAAACAGAAATCGAATGATTGAAATTATGAGTGCATTCTTTAAAAGGCAAATCTTCATGCTCATCATGGTTATTTGCTGCTAACAAATCTTTATCTCCATAATGTTCGTAAAGAAACTCAAACAAACTATCTCCGTATTTTTCTTGATGAAATTGCGCATGCTCTAACAACACATTTAATTTAGCAAAAGACTCTAAATTAATGTTTAAACTCTGAATAAGAATCAGGTTAGATATTAAAATGGCAACTATTTTCATCATTTGTTAACAAAGTAAACAATTTTTTTTGATTATTTGTGTAATATATGTTACAAAACTAAAATATATCATTTAAAAATTAGCTCTTAATTGCACACTTCCTGTATGAATTGCTCTTGAGTTTTCGCTTTTTCTGCCTAAATAACTCAAATTTAAGTTTAAAAAAGAATTTAAT
>TARA_R110002072_G_scaffold235900_2_pt1 | contig 10122 bp, 10 predicted proteins | sample TARA_R110002072 | Tara Oceans TARA_R110002072 (sample SAMEA4397118) | marine metagenome | biome: Polar Biome; feature: [SRF] surface water layer (ENVO:00010504); material: water (ENVO:00002006), including particulate matter (ENVO:01000060) such as... | depth 5 m | reverse complement strand
TAAGCTTGCTTAACATATGAGCAAAACTCAATATTTTGCTCATTATTTATAGCAGACCGTTTGTTGCGAGCCTTTTATTTGAAAAATGGGCCTTCACGCTTTTACAAAAATAACAATTAACGATTCGACATTGTTTAGGCTTATTATGGCTGGCATATTTAAGGCCGCAGGCATAGTTAAGGCCTACTTTGCGTAGTAAGTTAAACAAGTTATAGGATTGATTGTGAATATTGAAGTATTAGAAAATCCCGACGTGCAGTTGGTGTCATTTTTAGATGAAAAAATTGCCGAATTTAATTGGGCTCGCTGGGAAGTGAGTGAGCGCAAAGCATTAGCCGTGAAATTGAGTGATGAAAATGGTGAGGTTATTGCGGGCGCTGCCGGTCGAACATTTGGTGATTGGCTAATGATTAATACCATATGGGTGGCAGAAAGCTTGCGAGGTCAAAACGTTGGCAGCAAGTTATTAGCAAAAATAGAATTAGCCGCACAAGCTAGAGGTTGTAATAAAGCGTTACTCGACACCTTGAATTTTCAAGCCATGCCATTTTACGAAAAACAGGGTTATCAAGTGCAATGGACGCAGCAGGGTTATCCTAAAACCGGTTGTAAATATTACATGGTCAAACAGTTATCGAGTCACTCCTAATAAAGCTTTAGTCGGTAGGATTAACATGTATTCAGGAAAGTGTTTGTGTGGTGAAGTGGCTATTGCCGTTCATGGTGAAATTAGTGAGATTATTCATTGCCATTGTTCGTTATGTCGAAAAAACTCAGGTACGGCTTATGCCACTAATGGCTTTGTTAATAGCGCTGACTTTTAAATCATAACAGGCCAACAATCCTTAAGTCACTTTTCTTTTAAGCCAGGTCGCACACGTCATTTTTGTCAACATTGTGGTAGCCCAATCTTTAGTAGTAATGATGACGGTACCGCAAGAATTAGAGTTAGGTTAGGGATATTCGATAGCGATATTTTAGCACGGCCAATGTCGCATAATTTTATTAACTCTAAAGCTAACTGGGAAGATTTAGATGCTGAACTTCCGCGTTATTCAACCTTTAAGCCTAGCCGTTTGAAATAATGTCTTTACTTGACGATGAATTGTTATAAAGTTATTTGATATGCTCAGTAATACCATCCTAAATTGTGCATTATCAGCAGACAGTTTTATCGTAATAAAAATACACTAAGGTGTCACTTTGCCTGACACCTTAGTCTGCTCTAAGCTGAATTATTAGCCAATAGCATTGGTTTAGTTTCTACCTGCCATTACACCACCGTCATGATCCCAAATTGCCCCAGTGACCCAATCGGCTTGTTCGCTTAATAAAAAGCTAACTGTGTTGGCAATATCACCAGCTTGACCAATTCGGCCAATCGGGTGAAAGGCATCGAAACCTGCTAGTGCACTATCGATATCTTTTGGCTCAATAAATGATTGATATATTGGTGTTTTTACAACAGCAGGTGCTACCGCATTAACCCGAATGTTATATTCTGCGAGTTCCATTGCCATATGTTGAGTGAGTGCATGTAACCCCGCTTTTGCCATGGAATAAGCCGACGATGGTGTTGCTTTTATAGCTTGCTTAGCCCACATAGAGCCGATGTTAACAATGGCGCCTGCACGATGTTTTATCATGTTTTTAGCTACGGCTTGCGAGATAAAAAATGTTGCTCTATTTAGCTCCATATATTGGTCATAAACGGCATTGTCATGCGCCATAAAGCTGGTTGGCTTAAAATATCCGGCGGCGTTAACTAAGTAATTAATGTGTCGAGGAAGGTTTTCAATATATTGATTTAATTCGTCAACTTGTGTTTGACTGTATAAATCAACCGACAAAGTTTCTACCTGTGTTAATGGTGATAGCTCGGCTTTTATTACCTTGAGTTTATCAGTATCACGACCAATGATGATTAGGTCAGTGCCTTTTGCGGCCAGTTGTTGTGCTGTTGCTAAACCCATGCCACTTGAACCACCGATAATTACCGCTAAATTGTTTTTTGAAACACTCATATTTTTCTCCAAATTGTTGTCTACACTTGCTAAAGTGTTGACAGCTTAACGAGTAAATTAGCTTGTTGAAAAGTAGGCACAAATTAGTGGGGTAGGTACTTTTTAGTACATCTTTATGAATAATAATGAAAAAATAATTTCAAGAAAAGCACCACCTTTAAATAGTGCGCGCATGGTTGAAACAATATACGGTTGTAAATGGTCACTGACGGTTTATCAATTACTGTCTGACGGTATTAATCGACCAGGGGAAATGGTGCGTAATGTTGAGGGTTTAACCTCCAAAGTATTAAATGTTTGTTTAAAAAAGAACATTGAATTTGGCATTTTAGAGCGCCAGAGCTTTAATGAATTACCTCCGCGGGTTGAGTATCATGTGACTGACTTTGGTCGAAAATTTCTTACCATAGTTGCGGCTTTAGAAGCGCTGCAACAAGAAGTGGATAATGATAAAGGTTGTACCGTGTCATGTTAATTTTTCATCCCAATTGTCAATGTTGCGATAAAGATCTGCCTGCGGACGCTAAAAATGCCATGATTTGCTCGTTTGAATGCACTTTTTGTCAAGATTGTGCGAGTAAAGTCTATCAAGGTGTTTGTCCAAATTGCTAGGGTGATTTTACACCTCGGCCAAGCAGAAAGGGTGATTTACTAGCGAAATATCCGGCATCAACAGAACGTATTACCCAAGCTTAATGGTAATATTAGTATGTTATAAATAATAAGATTTAAAGAGGTTAGTATGAGCATAGTACGTGTTAATGAGTTTACCGCAGCAGCTGGCAAGTCAGCTGAACTTTTCGATTTTTTACAAACGTTAGTGCCTTATATTGCTGGCGCAAATGGCTGCCTTGCTTGTGAGTTGTTGAAACATCATGAACATTCAGATCAGTTTATGGTTATTGAACGCTGGAACAACATTGAAAATCATCAATTGGCCATTACTAACTACCCGCAAGAAGACATGCAAGCAGCGATGATCTTATTTGGCGCACCACCAAAAGGTAATTATTTTCATCAAGCTTAAAATGGCTGACTAATAAATAATAGCCGCCATAATCGCCCAATTTGACATTAAACCGTGTTAAAAATAGCTATTTTCAATTAGCGCTCTAGCCGAAAATACTTAAGCCGTTAAATTAGTAATGGCCGCAAGTAATTGTTGTTTTATTGCATCATTAGTTAATATGTTATTTTCTATGTCAAAATTATCAAAAAAGCTTGGTATTGATAAAGAAGCTTTTACATCACCCGCAAAATAAGGTGCAGAGCCTGCTGCTGCCGCTAATACGCTAGCAGCACCTCCAGGCCCTGGAGATGTTGCCAGTAATAACATTGGTTTACTTTGAAATACTTTTTGATTAATGCGAGAAGCCCAATCAAAGAGATTTTTGTAAGCGGCGGTATAGCTACCGTTATGTTCAGCAAATGAAATGATAATAGCATCGCTTTCACCGAGCTTATTGAAGAATGCTTTTGCTGCCTCAGGTTGCCCTAGCTCTTTTTCTTTGTCTTGACTAAAAATTGGTAATTCGAAATCGTTTAAATCCAACACTTCAACCTTAATATTACTCTCTGTTGTTGCCGCTAAATTAGCGCTATATGTTGCCAGTTGCTTGTTGATTGATGCACGGCTTGAGCTTGCACCAAATGCGATTACTTTCATGATAATGCCTCATTTTTTTGATCTGATTTGTAAATAAATATAGCTTGGCCTTCGGTTAAAGCCGTCAATGTAAGCCCGTGTTTATCGTGGACAAGAGTACGGGCTTGAATGACTTCGCCATTGATTTTTGCTTCGCCCAGACTCAGGTAAACCATAGCCTCGCCAGTTATATTAATACTTTGTTGTACTACTGTGTTGCTTACTGAAACTGAAATAGCACTATTAAACGTTGCTTGTTGTGTTTTGCTGCCACCGTAAATTTTTATATGCTCACCCTGCTTGGGCTGATAATGCTTATAGCCTGCCGCTTCACCTGGTTGATCAGGTAAAACCCAGAGTTGAATCATGTGGTTTTGTTGAGCATTGGGATTAACTTCATTATGATGAAAGCCTTCGGCACCAGCACGTTGCACTTGTACTGAGCCTGCAGTTAAACGTTGACCATGGCCTAATGAACCTTGATGTATAATATCACCTGCAACCATAACGGATATAACATCAACCTCCTTGTGGCCATGCATATGGGTTTCACCATGAGGTAAAAAGTTAGCATCAGCAAGGTAAACAAAATTTCCCAAACCAGCAAAAGCTATAGTCTTTGAACGACCAAACAATGCTTGGTTGATGACAAAGCGTCGTTCAATTAAACCAGCAAAACCACCTTGTGGTAACTGCTCGAAAGTGAGTGTTTTCATCATGTCGTTTAACCTTAAGCTGTTTGAATTAACTATAGCCAGTGTATGTTTAAATTACGGCATGATAAATGGTGTCTAGAGTAAATAATTATTACGCTTAGTGTAATAATGGAGCGTTAAGGATTAATTTATTAATAATTTTATATTCTATCTTTCATTGCTCTACATAGCGGTGAAATTTGGTTAAAATAGCGGTAATATCTTTATTTTTGCAGTTATGCACTGCACTTGCTTTAGGAAAATTAGTGTCTATTAACGAAAAACGCCTTAATAAATACATCAGTGACTCAGGTTATTGTTCGCGTCGATTTGCGGATAAATTGATTGAGAAAAGCCGAGTGACTATCAACGGCAAAGTACCTGAATTGGGCACTAAAGTAATACCGGGTGACAAGGTTTGTGTTGATGGTATGGAAATTAAAGCCAGTGCCAGCAACCATACTGACCGTATTTACATTGCTTATAACAAGCCCATAGGTATTACCTGCACCACTGAACTACAAGTGAAAGGTAATATTATTGATGCCATTGGCCATACAAAGCGTATCTTTCCCATTGGTCGTTTAGACAAACCATCAGAAGGTTTAATTTTTCTGACGAGCGATGGCGATATTGTTAATAAAATCTTACGTGCTGAAAACGCCCATGATAAAGAATATATTGTCACCGTCGATCAACCGATCAGCGAACGTTTTGTTGAGAGAATGTCAAAGGGTGTACCTATTTTAGGCACGATCACGAAACCGTGTATTGTTACGCCAGAAAGTAAGTTTGTTTTTCGTATTATTTTAACACAGGGTTTAAACCGACAAATTCGCCGTATGTGTGAATATTTAGGTTATGAAGTGACTAAACTTAAGCGCGCTCGCATTATGAATGTTGAATTAGGCCAGTTACGCCCGGGTCAGTGGCGTGACTTAACGGCGAGTGAATTAGCGGAAATAACGACTGCGGTGGCAGGCTCTCGCAAAACGGCCATGGATGATGATTTCATTGAAGTAGAGGTGGAAGTAGCACCTGAGACTGTTGAAAGTGCTAAAAAAATTGATATAGCTGCTGATATTAAACATGCCAGTAAAACGATTGAATCGACTGCCAATAAATATTCAAAACGTAAGCTAACCCGTATTGATGTGAAAAAACCAGCAACAACCTCAACAGGTAAAAAGCGCTTAAGCCTGAAAAAGTCACCTTAGTTAACTTACCGGTATGCCAGTGTTACATACCGGTAAATTGATTATTTATTACTTTAAATTTAATAAGTTTGCTGGCGAATATTGGTCGGTTAATAATCGTGTCTCGTTTGGCCAATCTTGCTTTATTGCTGTCGAAAACATTTGGCGGCTAATTTCGATAATATCGACGTTATAAGGTAATAATTTTTTACTTAAAAACTGAGCGCGTTCAGCAATAATTTGTGGCTGGGGCAAGGGTTGAGTGCTGGCTAAGATGATGCGGTTACTGTTGTTATTCCGTCTGACATTAAAAAAATCACCAAATACTGATTTATAGGTGGCTGACTCATAGTGGTATAAGTCACTGACTGAAAAAGTATTGGCGGCTAACACGCCGTTAGCACTGAGTAATTTTTTGCTTTCTTGTAAAAACTCTTGTGTCATCAAATGTTCGGGTATGTAGTCGCCGTTAAAAGCATCAAGAATTATCCAATCATACTGCTGCTTTTTTATTGTTGCGCGTTTCACAAAAATACGCCCGTCTTGTACTACGGAGGTCACTTGCTCATTTTCGAACAAGCTAAAGTAGCTTCGTGCAACTTTTATCACCGCAGGATCTATCTCAACATTGGTAATGTTGGCGCTAGGAAAAATATCGTGTAGGGCATTTGACATGCTACCACCACCTAAACCGATAATTAAAATACGTTTCGGATCAGGGTTAATCAACAAGCTAGAAAATAGCATTTTTGTATAGTTAAACACTAATTGTTGCGGATTGTTTACTAACATGCAGCTTTGTTGTGTTTTAGTGCTTTTGACGTTAAATTTTAAACAGCGCAAGCCATTATTTTCTTCAACTAATATATTACGGTACAGCGAACGTTCGCTGTGAATGGTTTTAGCATTAGCTTGGGTATTTAATGCGACACTGATAACTATATTAATCAGCATTGCAATCAAAAGGCTAAGGGGTACTTTATTCATGTGCGACTCCTTGATGGTTGTTATCATTCTCGCTGAGAGTTTTTTGCTGATTTACGCGGTTAAAGAGCATTGCACTGACACCAAGTACCAAGAGTGTGGCACTGAATACCATGATAATGTCGTTTACTTCAAATAGTAACACCAAGTAAAACGAGGTGATAATGGTACCTAAAGCGCTGCCAAGTGTTGAAACAAAGTAAAGAAAGCCAGCCACTTGACCACTTTTATTTTTATCGGTTACTAATAAACGAACAGAGTAGGGTGAAATCATGCCGAGTATCACTGTTGGTATGAAGAACAAAGCCATTGATGCTAATAATGAGCCGTAACGGGTATCTTCAATAGCGAGGAAAATAGCTTCCATTAACCACTCTGAAGAAAACGCGACTGGTAAAATAGCAATACCTGCACAAATAAAGATTAAACCGTAGCGATTTAAAGATGCTGCTTTGGTTGAAAGCTTTCCGCCAGCTAAGTAACCAAACGACAAGCTCAGCATAAATACGGTAATAATACTGCCCCAAATATGCACGCTACTACCAAAAAATGGTGCGAGAATTCGTCCGCCAAGTAGCTCTATTCCCATAATGCAAAAGCCACTTGAAAAGGCCAGTAAATAGATTAAAGGGTTTTGCCACTGCTGTATTTTATTATTTTTATTAGTCATTTAGCTCACAACTTTCGATAAATTAGTTAATTGATCAGATTTTATTCCTTAATCATATTAAACATAACTGCGCTGAGATGCTAGATAAGCTCAGTGCTAGCAAAGTTATATTAGCCCGCGATATTCATTTTTTTAGACTCTGCAGATTAATAGCCAGTATATAAATAGCAAAAAGGCTTGTTAAAATTAACAAGCCTTTTGAGTAACAGACTAAAATAACTATTGCGCTAACGTGAACTCAGGATAAGCTTAATGAGCGCTGCGGGCGTTAGCCAATAGTGGTTTTAAGAAGCGTGCGGTATGCGACCCTTGATGTTCAGCCACCTGCTCTGGCGTGCCGGTCACCAATATTTCACCGCCACCTGAGCCACCTTCAGGACCTAAATCAATCACCCAATCAGCAGTTTTGATTACATCTAAGTTATGTTCAATCACGACGATGGTATTACCGTGATCACGTAAACGATGAATCACTTGCAGTAATTGCTTAATATCGTGAAAGTGTAAGCCGGTGGTGGGCTCATCAAGAATATAAAGTGTTTTACCGGTATCTCGTTTTGATAGCTCTTTGGATAACTTAACCCGTTGTGCTTCACCACCCGAGAGAGTCGTCGCAGATTGTCCCAACTTGATATAACTTAAACCTACATCCATTAAGGTTTGTAGTTTACGTTTTACCGCAGGAATAGGCGCGAAAAATTCTAGCGCATCTTCAATGGTCATATCCAAGACTTCGTGAATACTCTTACCTTTATATTTTACTTCTAAGGTTTCACGGTTATAACGTTTACTTTTACAGACATCACAAGGTACATAAACGTCAGGTAAAAAGTGCATTTCAACTTTTATTAAACCATCGCCTTGACAGGCTTCACAACGTCCGCCTTTGACATTAAAACTAAAGCGGCCAGGCTTATAGCCACGTGAACGCGATTCTTGTGTGGCGGCAAAAATGTCACGAATAGCGGTGAAAATTCCGGTATAAGTGGCTGGATTCGAACGTGGTGTTCTTCCAATGGGGCTTTGGTCGATATCGATAACTTTATCGAGTAAATCTAAACCGATAATTTCTTTGTGCGGCGCAGGCTCTTGCGTGGTTGCGCCGTTTAATTCGATATGGGCAAGTTTGTATAAGGTATCGTTGATCAGAGTTGATTTACCTGAGCCAGAAACACCGGTAACACAGGTCATTAAGCCATTTGGGATCACCAGATCGACATTTTTCAGATTATTACCGGTTGCGCCTTTAAGTTCGACAACATTTTTCTTATCAAAAGGTGTGCGAGTTTTTGGAATTTCAATACACTCTCTGCCTGATAGATACTGGCCGGTAAGTGAGTCTTCACAGGCTAGAATGTCATTTACATCACCTTCAGCGATAATATTACCGCCATGTACACCGGCACCAGGGCCAATATCGATAACATAATCAGCGGCGCGAATGGCGTCTTCGTCATGTTCAACCACGATAACGGTGTTACCTAAATCACGGAGATGGATCAGAGTTTCTAGTAAACGTTCGTTATCGCGCTGATGTAAGCCGATAGAAGGCTCATCAAGTACGTACATGACACCGACTAAGCCAGCGCCAATTTGGCTGGCTAAACGAATACGTTGTGCTTCACCACCGGATAAGGTGCCTGCGGCGCGTGAAAGGTTAAGGTAATTTAAGCCAACATTAACCAAGAAACCTAAACGGTCACAAACTTCTTTAAGAATTTTTTCAGCAATTTGTGCTTTTTGTCCGGTCAGTTCTAAGCCTTGGAAAAATGCTAAGGCATCAGCGATGGCGTATTCGGCAATGTCAGGCAATGGTGTATCAGCAATAAAAACATTGCGCGCTTCTAAGCGTAATCGACTGCCGTTACAGTCTGGACAATGTTGGCTGTTGAGATATTTTGCTAATTCTTCGCGCACCGCATTAGATTCTGTTTCGCGGTAGCGGCGGTCCATGTTATTTAAAATGCCTTCAAATGGATGTTTGCGGATCACGACATCGCCGCGATCATTCATGTACTTAAATTCGATTTCTTGTTTGCCGCTGCCTTTTAAAATCAGTTGCTGCGTTTTTTCATCCAATTCATTGAATGGTAAATCTAAAGCAAATTGATAATGCTCAGCTAGGGCTTGTAACATTTGAAAATAATAGAAGTTTCTTTTATCCCAGCCACGAATAGCACCGCCAGCTAAACTTAATTCAGGATTAGAAATAACACGACTGGCGTCGAAATATTGTTGATTGCCTAAACCATCACAGGTTTGACAAGCACCGGCTGGATTGTTAAAAGAAAATAGTCTGGGCTCTAACTCTTGCATACTATAGCCACATTGAGGACAAGCAAAATTGGCAGAAAAAACTAACTCTTCTTTAGTGGGTTCATCCATAAATGCCACTTTCACGGTGCCAGATGTTAATGAAAGCGCGGTTTCGAATGACTCAGCAAGGCGTAATTGTATATCTTGACGGACTTTAATCCGGTCAACAACCACTTCTATTGTGTGCTTTTTATGTAACTCTAAGGTCGGCGGATCAGAAAGGTCACAAACCTCACCATCAATTCTTGCTCGAATGTAGCCTTGTGCGGCAAGGTTATCGAGTAACTTAACATGTTCACCTTTACGGTCTTGCAATACGGGTGCAAGCACCATCACTTTAGTGCCTTCTTCGAGCGCTAAAACTCTATCGACCATCTGAGAAATGGTTTGTGCGGCCAGCGGTAAATGATGGTCTGGACAACGAGGTTCACCAACGCGTGCATATAGTAAACGTAAATAATCGTATATTTCGGTGATGGTACCAACGGTTGAGCGTGGGTTGTGTGATGTTGATTTTTGCTCAATTGAAATCGCCGGAGATAAACCTTCAATGTGATCGACATCGGGTTTTTCCATTAATGATAAAAATTGG
>TARA_R110002072_G_scaffold242564_13_pt1 | contig 10130 bp, 12 predicted proteins | sample TARA_R110002072 | Tara Oceans TARA_R110002072 (sample SAMEA4397118) | marine metagenome | biome: Polar Biome; feature: [SRF] surface water layer (ENVO:00010504); material: water (ENVO:00002006), including particulate matter (ENVO:01000060) such as... | depth 5 m | reverse complement strand
CCCGCCCCCGCCTCTCGACTGCGCTCGAGGCGAACGGAGCGCGGGTGCATTCCGCCACCCCTCAATCGTAGTGAATCTCCACCAGATCCGCGGCCTTGCGCGCAGCCTGGCGCGCTGCGTCGGTGTCCGCGCTGGTGGCCAGCGCCACGCCCATGCGGCGGTAGGGCCGCGCGTCGGGCTTGCCGAAGATGCGGATGTCGGCGCCCTCGGCCATCGCCTCGGCCAGCCCGCTGTAGCGCAGGCTCGCGCTGTCGCGGTCGGCGAGGATCACCGCGGAGGCGGCGGGGCGCGCACGGATGGGTTCCGGGATCGGCAGCCCCATCACCGCGCGGGCATGGAGATCGAATTCGGAGAGGTTCTGGCTGAGCAGCGTGACCATGCCGGTGTCGTGCGGGCGCGGCGAGAGCTCGGAGAAGATCACCTCCTCGCCCTTCACGAAGAACTCGACCCCGTAGAGCCCGTAGCCGCCCAGATCGTCGACCACCGTGCGCGCCATTGCCTGCGCGCGGGCGATCGCGGCATCGGCCATCGGCGCGGGCTGCCAGCTCTCGCGGTAGTCGCCGCGTTCCTGGCGGTGGCCGATCGGCGGGCAGAAGCTCACACCGTGTTTGTGGCGCACGGTGAGCAGCGTGATCTCGTAGTCGAAATCGACGAACTGCTCGACGATCACCCTGGCGCGGTCGCCGCGCATGTTGGCGACCGCATAGTCCCACGCCGCCTCCAGCCCCGCCTCGTCCTGCACCGTGGTCTGCCCCTTGCCCGAGGAGGACATCACCGGCTTGACCACGCAAGGGAAGCCGGTGTGCGCGGCGGCCGCGCGGACCTCCTCGAGGTTCTTGGCGTAGAGATAGCGCGAGGTCGTGAGCCCCAGCTCCTGCACGGCGAGATCGCGGATCGCGTCGCGGTTCATCGTCAGCTGCGCGGCGCGCGCCGAGGGGACCACGGCGAAGCCCTCAGCCTCGAGCTCGGCGAGCACCTCGGTGCGGATCGCCTCGACCTCGGGGACGATGTAATCGGGCCGGTGGCGCTCGACCGCCTCGCGCAGCTTCACCCCGTCGAGCATCGAGAACACCTCGCGCGCATCGGCCATCTGCATCGCGGGCGCGTGGTCATAGGCGTCGCAGGCGATCACATGGGCGCCCAACCGCTTGGCCGAGATCACGAATTCGCGCCCCAGCTCACCCGAGCCGAGCAGCAGGATTTTGGCGGTGTGGCTCACGTCTGACTCGCCCAGTGACCGAGGGCGAATGCCGCTCGATATACGAAATAGCATAACACTGCCGTACCGAGCAGGCCCACCATCCAATAGACCGCTCGCTTCATCACGCCGCCTCGTCGGGCGCATCCAGCCCGTAGGCGGTGTGCAGCACGCGTACCGCGAGCTCGGTCTCGTCCTCGTCGATCATCACGCTGACCTTGATCTCGCTGGTGGTGATCGCCTGGATGTTGATCCCGCGATCGGCGAGCGACTGGAACATGGTCGCCGCGACGCCCGCATGGCTCTTCATGCCCACTCCTACGACCGAGATCTTGGCGATCTTGCTGTCGGTGATGATGCGGTTGAAGCCGATTTCGCCGCGGCGATCCTCGAGCAGCGCCTGCGCGCGCGCCAGATCGGATTGCGGCACGGTGAAGGTGACGTCGGTCTCGCCCTTGTCGCGGCCGACGTTCTGGATGATCATGTCGACATTGATGCTCGCCTTGGCGAGCGGGTCGAAGATATGCGCCACCGAGCCGGGCCGGTCGGGGACGCGGGTCAGGATGATCTTGGCCTCGTTCTTGTCGTGCGCGATGCCGGTCACGTGCTGGCGTTCCATTTCGCCCTTCTCCACCAATGCGTTCATTTCCTCCTCGGAGACGATCATCGTCCCGGGGTAATCGTCGGCCGAGGCCGCATCGTCGTCGACGAAGCTGGAGAGCACCTGGACGCGGACGTTCTCCTTCATCGCCAGCCCGACCGAGCGGGTCTGGAGCACCTTGGCCCCGACGCTCGCAAGCTCGAGCATTTCCTCGTAGGTCACGGCGCGCAGCTTGCGCGCCTTGGCGACGATCCGCGGGTCGGTGGTGTAGACGCCGTCGACATCGGTGTAGATGTCGCAGCGATCCGCCCCGACCGCCGCGGCCACCGCCACCGCCGAAGTGTCCGAGCCGCCGCGCCCCATGGTGGTGATGCGGTTGTGCTCCGAGACCCCCTGGAAGCCGGGGATGACCGCGATCTCGCCGCGCTCCATCGCCGCGATCAGGCCTTCGCCGTCGATGCTCTCGACCCGCGCGCTGGCGTGACTCTCGATCGTCTTGAGCGGCAATTGCCAGCCCAGCCAGCTGCGCGCGGGGCAGCCGATCGACTGCAGCGTCAGCGCCAGCAGTCCGGCGGTGACCTGCTCGCCGCTGGCGACCACGACGTCGTATTCCGCCGCATCGTAGAGCGCATTGGCCTCGCGGCAGAAATTGATCAGCCGGTCGGTCTCGCCCGCCATGGCGGAGACGACTACCGCGACCTGGTTGCCGCCCGTAGCCTGCTTGCGCACGATATTGGCGACCCGGCGGATCCGCTCGGTCCCCGCCATCGACGTCCCGCCGAATTTCATCACGATCCGTGCCAAGCGCGCACCTCTTGCTGGTAAGCTTCGTTGCGCGCTGTTACGGTTCGCGCATGAGCGATGCAACAGCGCGGACGCGAAGCAATCCTATCGGTGCGGCAACGATCCGCCCCGAAGAGGCGGCGCATTTCGGCCGGCTGGCCGAGGACTGGTGGAACCCCAAGGGCAGTTCGGCGATGCTCCACCGGCTCAACCCGGTGCGGCTGCGCTTCATCCGCGAGGGGATCGACCTGCACTGGGGCGGCGACATCACGGGCCGGCAACCGCTGGCGGGCAAGAGCGCGCTCGACGTCGGCTGCGGCGCCGGGCTGCTGTGCGAACCGCTGGCGCGGCTGGGAGCTGCGGTGACCGGGGTCGATGCCGCGCCCGAGAACGTCCGCGCGGCGGCGCTGCATGCCGAGGGTTCGGAGCTCGATATCCGCTATCTCTCGGGTGAACTGGCAGAGCTCGATCTGGGGCAGTTCGATCTGGTCACCTGTCTCGAGGTGCTCGAGCATGTCGCCGACAAGCCCGGTTTCATCGCTGAACTTGTCTCGGCCCTGGCGCCCGGCGGGCTGCTGGTCCTCTCGACACCCAACCGAACCGCGCAATCGCGCCTGCTGCTGGTCGAGGGCACCGAGCTTCTGGGCATGGTCCCGCGCGGGACGCATCACTGGGAGGATTTCATCACCCCCGAGGAGCTGGAACCGCTGCTGCGCGCTGCCGGGCTCGAGGTGGTGACCACCAGCGGGATCGGCTTCCGCCCCGACCGGGGGCTGCACCTGTCCGAAGACCGGGCGCTCAACTACATCCTCACCGCGCGCCGCCCGGCGTAGCGCAGCCCGGCTGCGCCGCCCCTGCGCGCCAGCCAAGCGCGCGCGCCGGATCGTCGGCGAAGACTCCCTCGACCCCCGCCGCGGCGAGCAGCGCGAACAGGCTGGCGTCGCAGCCGATGGCGCTTTCACCGGTGCCGAGGCGCAAGGCCGCGGGCAGAAAGACGTTCTCCTTGCGCAGCGTCCAGGCATGGACCGCCAGCCCCGCCGCCTTGGCGTCGGCGACCACCGCGGTCGCGCCGCCATCGGGCGCGAGCAACAGCGGGATCGCCGCGCCGATGCCGTCGGCATAGGCCGCGATCTCGGCGAGGCCCGCGGGCGAAACCATGTCGGCATAGCGCATCGCGGGCTCGTCCGCGGGGCCGCCCTCGGATGCCACCAGCTGGATCAGCCGGAAATCGGTCCGCTGCGCCAGCCGCTTGAGCGGGGCGATCTCGAAGCTCTGCAGGAACACCGGCGCATCGGCGCCCGCATAGCCCGCCTCGCGCAGCGCCAGCACCAGCAGGTCGACCGTGTCGATGCCTTCGTACTGGAGCAGGAAATTGGGATGCTTGAGTTCGGGATAGAGCCCGATGCTGCGGCCCGTTTCCGCCTCCTTGGCGCGCACCAGCCGGACGATCTCGGCGAAGGTCGGGATCTGGTAGAGCGTGTCGTAGCGCGTGTTGCCCGGGCGCACCGAGGGCAGCCGCTCGACGACCCGCAGCGTGCGCAGTTCGGCGAGCGTGAAATCCTCGGCGAACCAGCCAGAGACCATCTGTCCGTCGATCTCCTTGCTCCGCCGGCGATCCGCGAATTCCTCGCGCGAGGCGACATCGGTGGTGTCGGACAATTCGTTCTCGTGCCGCGCGACCAGCACCAGATCGCTGGTCGCGACCAGATCGGGCTCGATGTAATCGGCGCCCGCATCGATCGCGCGCTCATAGGCGGCGAGCGTGTGCTCGGGCCGCTCGCCGCTCGCGCCGCGATGGGCGATGACGAGCATATCGTCCTGCGCTTGCGCGGAGGCCAGAGGCGGCGCGGCCAGCACGGCCAGCGCGACAAGCTCTGCCGCGGCGGCGATCAGAAAGCGGCGTCCCATTCATCCTCCTTGAACCCGATCAGCAGGACATCGCCATGCTCGACCCCGTGTTCGACTATCGGGCGCTTGATCATGCTCGGGTGGCTTTGCAGCAATGTGACAGCCTTCGCCGCGTCGATATCCGCCTTCTCGGCCTCATCGAGCTTGCGGAAGGTCGTCCCGCGCCGGTTGAGCACCGTGTCGACGCCCTTCGCCTCGATCCAGCGCGCGAGCCGCTCGGGGTCGACGCCCTCCTTCTTGAAATCGTGAAAGACATGGTCAAGCCCGCGCGCCGCGAGATATTGGCGCGCCTTCTTGACCGTGTCGCAATTGGGAATGCCGTAAAGATGGATGGTCATGCTTGCTCCGTCAGCCTGGCCGGGTCAGATGCGCGTCGGCGATCGCCACCGCCAGCGCGTCGGCGGCGTCCGCGCCGGCGATCTGCGCGCCTGGCAGCAGGATCTTGAGCATCGCCTGAACCTGCGATTTTTCCGCAGCGCCGGTGCCGACCACCGCCTTCTTCACCAGCCGCGCGGCGTGTTCGTTCACCGTCAGCCCCGCCGCCCCGCAGGCCGCCAGCACGCAGCCGCGCGCCTGCGCCAGCTTGAGCGTGGATTGCGGGTTCTTGTTGAGGAACACTTCCTCCGCCGCCGCGCGGTCGGGCGAATGTGCGGCGATCACTTCAGCGACCTCGCGATAGAGCTGCGCCAGCCGCTCGGCCATCGGCGCTTTGGCATCGGTCTTCACCTGGCTGTTGGCGAGATGCACCAGTCGCGAGCCCTCGGTGCGGATCACGCCCCAGCCGGTGCAGGACAGCGAGGGGTCGAGACCGAGGATGATCATGGTGCCATCCCCGCGTCTTGGTCATGCTGAATTTGTTTCAGCATCCATCCCGCGGAATTGCACCGCAGGTGCGGGTGGATGGATGGACCCTGAAATAAGCTCAGGGTGACGGTTGGCCGCGACCTCAGCACAAAGGGGGCGCTTGCAGTTTCCGTGCAGTCGCCCACCCCATGCGTCACCCCTCGAGCTTTTCCATCACCTCGTCGGAAATGTCGTAATTGCCCCACACTGTCTGGACGTCGTCGTCGTCGTCGAGCGCGTCGATCAGCTTGAGCAGCGTGCCCGCGCTCTTCTCGTCCATCTCGACGGTGAGGTTGGGTTTCCACGCGAGCTTGACCGTCTCGGCCTCGCCCAGCGCCTGTTCGAGATCGCTGGCGACCTGGTGGAGATCCTCCGCCGCGGTCCAGATCTCGTGCCCATCCTCGGTCGAGGCGATGTCCTCCGCGCCCGCTTCCATCGCCGCTTCGAGGACCTTTTCCTCGCTTCCGGCATCGACCGGATAGACGATATAGCCGAGCCGTTCGAAGCCGTGCTGCACGCTGCCTTCGGTGCCCAGATTGCCGCCGTGCTTGCTGAAGGCGGTGCGGACCGAGGTCGCGGTGCGGTTGCGGTTGTCGGTCAGCGCCTCGACGATGATCGCGCTGCCGCCCGGGCCGTAGCCCTCGTAGCGCACTTCCTCGTAATTGTCCTCGTCGCCGCCGCTCGCCTTGTCGATCGCCCGCTGGATGTTGTCCTTGGGCATGGACTGCGACTTGGCGGCGTTGACCGCCAGCCTCAGCCGCGGGTTCATGTCCGGATCGGGCGCCCCCATCTTGGCCGCCACGGTAATTTCGCGGCTGAGCTTGGAAAACAGGTTGGACCGTTTCTTGTCCTGCGCACCCTTGCGGTGCATGATGTTCTTGAATTTGGAATGGCCTGCCATGGGTATCGCTTGATAGATGTGGGAGGGATCAGAAGGTCGCAATAGCCTCATGACAAGCGAGACGACAAGCCTTGGCGAGGCGAATTCCGCCCGCGAGGAATGGCAGCGCTATGCCGCGTTCATCAGACGCCCGCGGCTCCCGGCGCGCGCGCAGCCGATGAGCGGCGCCAGCCTGCGCGCGGTGCTGCGCATGCTGGGGCTCGATTTCGCAATGATGGCGGTGCTGATGGCGCTCGCCACGCTGGTGGTCGCCGCCGGGGTCGACCTGCCCCAAACCGCGCTGGAGAACATCGATCTCACGCTGGGTATCGTCGCGCTGGTGGTGATCGGCGCGCCGCTGCTGGAGGAGATCGCCTTCCGCGGCTGGCTCTCGGGCCGGCCGGGGCATGTCTTCGGACTGCTGGCGCTCGTGACGGCGCTCGGCTCGCTCGTGGCCATGGTCGCGTTGAACCAGGCGACCGGGGTGGGAGTCCTTCTCCCGGCAGTGGCGCTTCCCGTGTTCTTCCTCGGCCTCGCCGCCGTGATCCTGTGGCGCTGGCGGCGGCGCCCCGCGATGGGCTGGTTTACCTGCGCCTTCCCGCTGTTCTTCTGGCTCAGCACCGCGGGCTTCGCCTGCGTCCACCTGCTAAATTACGACGAGGGCAGCCTGTATGTCCTGCTGCCGCTGGTGCTGCCGCAATTCGTGACGGGGTCGATCCTGGTCTATCTGCGAGTGAACTACGGGCTGTGGGCAGCCATGCTGCTCCACGCACTCCACAACGGCACGGGAATGGCGGTGGTGCTGGGCGGAATGCTCTTGGCGGGTTGATCAGATCTTCACGGCGGTGCCGCTGGCGCTGACCATCAGCATCGAACCGGTGTCGCCGATCACCTCGTAATCCAGATCGACCCCGACCACCGCATTCCCGCCGCGGCTGCCGCATTCGGCCTGCAGTTCCTGGATCGCCTTCTCGCGCGCCTCGGCCAGGATCCGCTCGTAGCTGCCCGAGCGCCCGCCGACGATATCGCGGATATTGGCGAACAGATCGCGGAACAGGTTCGCGCCGACGATCACCTCGCCCGTCACGATCCCGAGATATTCCTCGATCGGACTGCCTTCGATGGTCGGGGTGGTGGTCACGATAATTCCGCGCGCATCTTTCCATGGGCCTGCCATGACGGGACTCCTATTGTCTCATCGCGCGCCGCCGGATCGGGGGCGCTGCATGCTGTATTGCTAATATAGAACACGCGCGCGATCAAGCATGGCAGCGGGCCATCACGCCATCCCGAGCGCGTTCTTGTAGGTCTCGAGAATGGTTTCCTGCTCGGAACGGTCGTCGGGCTTCATCTTCCTGAGGCGAACTACCTGGCGCATGATCTTGGGATCGTAGCCCACCGCCTTGGATTCGGCGTAGACGTCGCGGATATCGTCGGCGATGCCCTTCTTTTCCTCTTCGAGGCGCTCGACGCGCTCGATCAGCAGGCGCAGGCGGTCGTCGGTGGCTTCGGCCATGGTTGAATGCTCCAATGAAATGAGAATCGGTTGGCCGCCTGCTAGCCGACCGCGCCGGATGGGTGAAGGCGCGGCCGCGCTATTCCACGCGATTCTTCGCCACGCTCTCTTCCATCCGCCGCAATTGTTGCTCGGTCGCGGGCGTCTGGCGAGTGGCTTTCCAATCCTCCGCCGGCATTCCGTGGATCAGCGCGCGCGCCTGCGCCTTGTGGCCCTCGTAGCCCGCATCGCGGATCCAGTCGGCCAGGCAATTGCGGCAGAAGCCCGACAGCCCCATCAGATCGATGTTCTGCGCGTCGTGACGGTGCTGCAGGTGCCGCACCAGCCGGCGAAACGCCGCGGCGGCGACATCGTCGGGCAGGGCATCGAGCGGATCGTTATTCGTGGTCATAGCGCGGCTTGGTCCTTGAGTTGCAACGGCGCCCTGTCATAGCAAGGCGCATGAGAAAATTCGATCCGCGCGGCCGCAAGGTCAAGATCCTCGCCACCCTCGGCCCCGCCTGCACCGACCCCGACGTCATGCGCCGGCTGTTCGAGGCCGGGGCCGACGCCTTCCGCGTCAACATGAGCCATGGCGAGCACGAGACCCACGCCGAATCGATCCGCAACATCCGCGCGCTGGAAAAGCAGTTCGGACGCCCGATCCCAATCTTCGCCGATCTGCAGGGCCCCAAACTGCGAGTCGGCAAGTTCAAGGACGGCAAGGCGGTGATCCGCCATTCGGGCCACTTCACGCTCGACCGCGATCCCACCCCCGGCGACGAGACAAGGGTGGAGCTGCCCCATCCCGAATTGTTCGGCCTGCTCGAGAAGGGCCAGCGGCTGCTGATCAACGACGGCAAGATCCGGCTGCGGGTGATCCGCGCCGACGCGGACGCGATCCTGTGCTCGGCCGAGGTCGGCGGGGTCATTTCCGACCGCAAGGGCGTCAACGTCCCCGATGCCGAGATCCCGATCCCCGCGCTGACCGAGAAGGACCGCCGCGACCTCGCCTTCGCGCTGTCGCAGGGGGTCGACTGGATCGGGCTGAGCTTCGTCCAGCGCCCCGAGGATATCGCCGAAGCGCGCAAGCTGATCGGCGGCAAGGCGGCGCTGTGCGCCAAGATCGAGAAGCCGATGGCGATCCGGCGGCTCGACGAGATCGTCGAGCTCTCCGACGGCATCATGGTGGCGCGCGGCGATCTCGGGGTCGAGCTCGAACCCTATGAAGTCCCGCCGCTGCAGAAGCGGATCGTCAACACCGCGCGGCTGGTCGGCAAGCCGGTGATCGTGGCGACGCAGATGCTCGAATCGATGATCGAGAGCCCCGCCCCGACCCGCGCCGAGGTCTCCGATGTCGCCAACGCAGTCTATGACGGCGCCGATGCGGTGATGCTCTCGGCGGAAACCGCCGCGGGCGAATGGCCCGAGGAGGCGGTCACCATCATGCACCGCATCGCGGTCCAGGTCGAACGCGACGAGGGCTATATCGAACGGGTGCGCTTTCTCGATACGCCGCCCGACCGGACCACCGCCGATGCGCTGGCGCATTCCTGCATGACCGTGGCCGACACGGTGGCGATCAAGGCGATCACCGTGTTCACCGGCTCGGGTTCGACCGCGCGCCGCGTCGCCCGCGAACGCCCCTCGGTGCCGATGATGGTGCTGACGCCCTCGCACGACACCGCGCGGCGGGTCGGGCTGCTGTGGGGCGCGCATGCGGTGGTCACGCGCGACATCGGCAGCTTCGAGGAGATGATCGCCAAGGGCAAGCGGATGGCGCTGCGCCACCGTTTCGCCACCGGCGGGGACAAGCTGATCGTGCTCGCCGGGGTGCCCTTCGGCACGCCGGGTTCGACCAATCTGCTCCATGTCGTCACGCTGACGGGCAACGAGCTGGAGAAATACGAGAGCTGAGCCGCGCCGGGCGCTAGCCTCGCGCGGCGCGCTCCAGCCTCGCGCGCGCTTCGCTCTCGCCGATCAGCGGCAGCAGCTCGCCCATGTCGGGGCCGTGGCCCTTGCCCGTCAGCGCCAGTCGCAGCGGCAGGAACAATTGCTTGCCCTTGCGCCGGGTGCCCTCCTTGAGCCGCGCAGTGAGCGCCTGCCAGGGATCCTCGCCCCACTCGAGCGCCTGAGCCGCCTCGGCGAGAAACGCCCGGTCCTCCGCCGAGAATTCGCCCGCCTCGATCGGTCCGGTGACCAGCCGCCACCAGTCGCCCGCCTGCGCCAGGGTTTCGAGATTGGGGCGGATCGCGTGCCAGCCCACCTCGTCCATTCCCGCAGGCAGGCGATCGGCGATCCGCTCGTAGGGCAGCTGGTGGACGATGGCCGCGTTGACCCTCTCGAGATCCGCCTCGTCGAAACGCGCCGGGGCGCGGCCGAAGGTGCCGAGATCGAAGCCCGCGATCAGCGCCGCGCGGTC
>TARA_R110002072_G_scaffold4203_1_pt1 | contig 10133 bp, 9 predicted proteins | sample TARA_R110002072 | Tara Oceans TARA_R110002072 (sample SAMEA4397118) | marine metagenome | biome: Polar Biome; feature: [SRF] surface water layer (ENVO:00010504); material: water (ENVO:00002006), including particulate matter (ENVO:01000060) such as... | depth 5 m | reverse complement strand
GCTATCAGAAGACGATGACGGGTAAAACCACCACACTTCAGAAAACGCCGTGTTGGACGCTGCAAACACTTTCTCCGCTTGAGATACGTTGAAGTCAGAGAAAACATAGTCTCGAACGGAACACGGCATTTTTTGAATGCCGCCGCTGTAAGAATAAAACTCGTTTTTGCCCATCCAAAACACCGCGTCGTCAACTGCAATTACAGAAGCGCCGCTTCGAACAGTCGTGTTCTCAGAGATCATGTTTATACCGAAGGTGAACGGAGGTCCGATATACTGCATAGCATGAACAGAAACGTCTGTGAAAACCAGCATCTGTTGTCGAGTCTCTACCGCCGTAACAATTCTTGACCCAGAGCCCAAGCGGAGGTCGCCCGCGGTATTGAGCGGAGTAGGGGTCCAGTCCGCCGGATTCTCTTGAGTAGAAAAACGAATTAATAAAGGGTCTTGCGTCCCTACATTGTTTATAGGGTCTGCGCCAAACGCAATGACGTGACGATCAACGTCTGATACAATTACTTTTCGCGCAACGGTTGGAGCGCCGCTCGCCCCGGCAAGATCAGACAACGCAACCCCGCGCGTTTCCAGAGGAGAAGCACCCCCTCCAGACCAATAGTAAATTCCTCCATCTTCTACGTTGTAAACAAGGTCTTGACCAAAATTATCTTGGGTCCAAACGCGAAGAAGATTAGCCACGGTTAATACCGCCGCACTCCCCCAAGAGCCTCGACTCCATGTGCCCGCCCCCCAACCTGTTCCGAAGACCGTGGTGTTTAGCCCGATGTTCACCTGATATACGCCAACAACCGAGGTGCCTCCGTCCCCTGTGTCGGAACCAGTAGCCGTCACTAAGGTTGGAGAATACTGGCCGTCCACCGTTATAGCGCCCAAAAGGTCGGGCGCTCTAGCTTTAATAGTGTACTCGGACCCATCAACTACCGTGTCAACTTCATATTCTTGGTTGAGAACCGCGGCTGTAACGGTGCCTCCGAGGCTTACGGCTCCGCTGTAGGTTACAAAGTCTCCCGGCCCGGCCCCGTGATTAGTGTCTGTGATTGTTAAAACAGACGACCCCGAACTAGCCGAGAAGGTAACGTCTCCGGCAGCCGTTGTTTGCCGTATCGGAGTTATGTCATAGTATGCTTGACCAGACTCAATGTAGTATTTGGAGTTAGTGCCAAGACCCAAATAGTTCTCTAAAGACAAGCTGCTCCAAGGGTGAAGAGAACGCCCCGCCCCTAAAAAAGAATTGTTTCCCATGCGGCTCCAGCCACCAATTTTCTCAGGTAACCCCGCTCTAAACCGCACTTTGTCACAGTCAAACCACCCCCCCTCGTTGGTGTAAGAGGTGGTTTCTTTGTTTATACCGGGTCGAAACTGCAACTTTTGTAAAGGCATTAGTTAACTCCTTCAAGTTCGGGCCAAGAAATGTCCCAAGGAAAAGACTCCTGAGAAGTTATATCACGAAGAGCTTGGCGATAGGTAGCCATTTCAACGCTCATATGGACATCCGAGTTAGCCGTCCAGTCTGTTTGCTCCAGTAGCAGTTTTCTTTCACGCCGTACTTTTTTCTCGGCATAAGCCGCAAGATTGGTCTGACGCTTCAAAACAAGGTCTTCGGCATAGTCCGTAACAACCCAAGTTTGCACATAACCGCCGCGGCAAAGTACAGGATTCCCTTCCGCTACATGCTGAACGTCGGGATTAAACTCAGGACGTGTAGTCTGTTGAACCAGCCTGTATTCCCCAACCTCAACAGGCTTTTTGGAAAAACTAACGTTAGGCAAACACTTTTTTACCTGTGAAAAAGAAACAGGGTGCTCTCCAGTCAAAACGTTTATGTAGCTTCCCATTATTTACCTATTGAATTGTGACAAAATTAAATTGGCCTGATTGTGCAGGGGTTTCCGTTGCTTCGGTCAGGGTTGATGCACTGTCCGTCAGGGTACTTGTTGAGCTTGTAAGAGTAGAAGTGCCGGGAGTCATAGTAGATACGGCGTAAGTTGCAGGGCCGTAAGTGCCCGTAAGAGACCCGTCTCTAGGCAACTTAGCGACAAACGTGTTGAAAAAGTTGCTAACCGCATTGTTTTGCGCTGTACCGCACCAAAGCACGTTCTGTTTAGAATCTATCGAAATATCGGAGCCTTGGTCGTCTGCATTGAATGAAGCGTCGAAATCTAAGGTCCGCTGGAATTGCAGAACTCCAGCGTTGGAATACTTAGACATTGTTGCTTGAATGCCCACCGGAACAGGCCTGTTCCGAGTCCCCGACACATAAATATTATTGCCAGAGTCTAAAGCAATTCCGGTAGCTAGATTAAGTTGTCCAGAATCGGTTAACGTTTTTTGCCACTGCAAAACCCCACTTGAATTGTACTTGAACACGAGCGCATCAGAAGTATTGCCCCCGGGGCCAGTAGCCGAATTTGTATATCCAGCTACATAACTGTTGCCGCTAGAGTCCACAACGCACGCTCCGGCAAAATCTGTAGAAGTCCCTAATTTCCGTTGCCACTGCAACACACCACTGGAGTTGTACTTAACTATAAGCGCACCCCCGCTGGTTGAGTCGACACCCACGGCAATGTAATTATCACTGCTGTCTCCAGAAACACCATAAAAAACGGTATTTCCTGATCCTGTCAGCGTCCGTTGCCACTGCACCGCGCCACTGGAGTTGTACTTAGCTATAAGCGCTATGGAATTGGTGGAGCCCGCAACTATGAGATTATTACCAGAATCTATATATGCCGAGTAAAGAACCTCTGTATCAATGGATGACAACGACTTAAAAAACTGAGAAGTTCCAGAACTGTTGTACTTAGCAATTATAGCATCGGAGTCGGAGTCGCCCGCCGCATAAACATTGTCACTAGAATCTATCGCGATTGCACGATACCTGTCATCCGTTGACACGTTCGAAATCCCTCGGCAGAATTGCAGTGTCCCATCATTACTCCACTTGTAGAGAAGAGCCTCATCTTCCAATGCAGTCAACGCCTCGGGCACCCCGATTCCTGCTGCATAAACATTATCGTTGGAGTCACTAACCAAGCCTTTAGCGGTGTTGTTTCTTGTGGTTCCGGCCAAAGAAATCCAGTAAGAAGACTCCTCCGAGCTTCCCGCCGCCATCAACATCTTGTTCATTACTGCCATCGGTTAACGGCTCCTTTATTCCACTGTTGTGCGAAGGTACTCTTGCAGAAGGGTCTCTGACGCCGTTGAAGCTGTCAAAGTCGCGGTAGAGTTGCTTTCAGTTGCCGCAATCTGTTCTTCCGAGGCGGTATAGCTAGTGTGAGAAGACGCTTCGTATGTGTATATGCCGTATGTTCCTGTAAGAGACCCGTCGTTTGGGAGTTTTACAACTATCATGTCTTGTTGAAAGTTGTATGAATTGAAATCGTCGGGTCTCGCGGAGCCTGTTATTATCATGTCTTGATTAGAATCAAGGGCTATTGCGTAAAACTCAGTGTTTGGTGTCAAAGAAGAGGGGTTGGTATTAAAACTTCTTTGCCACAGGAGAGACCCCGCAGAATTGTACTTAGCAAGCATCGCTTCTTTACCTCCCTCCACAGTTGTTCCATCAGAGTACCCAACAACATAAACGTTGTCGCTCGAATCTGTCGCCACACCGTTAAATGCGCTGTCTTTCCCGGAAGTATAAAGTTGCCTACCCCACTGTATTAGCCCGTTGGAATTGTTTAACTTCCACAAAATAGATGTGTAGTAACTATATTTTCCGCAAACAAGGACATTGCCGCTAGAATCTACCGAGATGTCATAGGCTTCTCCATCATTTGTGCTCCCGGCCCTATCCGTGTTAAGACACCTCTGCCACTGGCTTGTGCCGCTAGAGTTTAGCTTCATAACAAAGAGGGGGTCTGGGGACCCGCTAGCGAAGCCTCCAACAAAAATATTGTCGCTAGAGTCCACTGCTACACAGCGTGCTCCGTCGTTGCTGTTGGTGTCACCGGGGTAAGTGGGATGGAAATTCTTTTGCCACTGAATTACCCCAGAAGAATTTAACTTGACAACATAAATGTTGTATGTCCCGCTAAATGATGCTGTTGCCGCAATGATAATATTTCCGGATGAGTCTATTGCAGAGCCTGCTTCGCCCAATAACCCCCCAAAGCCTAAAGTATTTATTAGTTTTTGCCACTGTATTACTCCCGAAGCATTAACCTTTTTTATATAAATTTCTTCCGCACTAGCAGGTTTTATATGGCCTACAGAGTAAACATTATCGCTTGAGTCTACGGCCACCGAGGAAAATTGGTCCGTATTACTGTTTGCTTGAGTGTTGCTTATGGTAACCGCCGATTGAAACTGACCGTATCGGTCATACTTCCAAGTAGTGGCGTCCTTACTGGCTCCCAAAATGCCGAGGTTACGGGTAGAACCAGCAATATATAAAGAGTTTAAGGAGTCATGGGCTATGCCGTACCCATAGTCATCTTTATCTCCAAAAGAGCCATAAGTGCTTAACCAATAATCCGCCATGTTCGACCCCTATCCTCAAGCAATAGCTTGACCTGCGGTAAATCCGTACCACGTCGTTCCGCCATCTCGAGTTGAAAAAACAAAGACATCTACAGCATTGGCAGCGGGGGATATAGTTGGCGCAGTAGCCGCGGGCCAATCTATTGAAGTGGGCCAAGTCACTGCAAAACCGCTGCCCGAAGCGTCTTGGATAATCTCCAAACTCATTACATACCCTATTCCCGAAGCGGGGGGATTGCTAAATGTAAACGTAGTTGCTTCCGTCAGTGTGTGCATAAACATATTGCCCGTTTCGCAGTCCACTGATGTGGCATTCACAGATGAGGTCACCGCAAGATATGTCTCGTTATAGCTTTTGGCTATAATTTCTTCCGAAAAGCTTACATCGCCGTTTGCATCCGCCGTCACAACTTTACTGGCAATAGATGTTCCAAGAGGGGTAGATAAATCAGCTATAGAAGTATAGAATTTTGCTGTTATGTCACTTACCGCAGCACTAGCACCGCCGCCATCGGCGTAAATAACCGCCGCACTATTGGTCGGAATAGTTGCATTACTCCCTGCACCTTGTGACAGAACAACTTCTTGACCCGAAATGTTGTAAAAATAATAAACCTTTTGAGCGCTATTGGGCACGATAGTAACTGTGTGTGAGCCCGAGGGAGAACCTGTAAAAGTAATTAGTTTAAACTGCCCATCGGATAAAGTGCCATCCGTTGTCGTTAAGTTAGAAGATGTCCCCGACAAGGGCACAGTTCCTACCCCATTGAGAGCTCGGTCTAGTATGTCGGAATTGGTGTTTACGGTATCGCCCCATGTACCCGATTGTTCGCCCGTTGCGGGTTTTTCAATTCCAGTATTTAGTGTGTATGTGCTTGCCATTTTCTATCCTTACGCCGCTTCGTCTTCCCAATCAGGGGATTGAGAGGGCACTATCTTTGACCAACCGCTCGACTGCGGCGGAGTTACTGGAGTATAACCTGAAACTTGATTCGTAACAATAGGGGACCAATCCTCAACCACCGAAGGCACTATTGGGGCGTAGCCCGGAGTCGGAATTGGGATTATTTTCGACCACACTTGTACCGAGGAAACTTCGCCCGTAGCGGACACCCCTGAAACAAATACGTTGCACACTCCGGTTATGTCAACATCGCCCAAAATACCGAGGGCGGACACCCCTGAAACAAATACGTTGCTTTCAGAGTCTACTGAAACAGAGCCGACTGCGCCTGTAGATTCAACGCCAGTGACGAATACGTTGCTTTCAGAGTCTACTGAAACATCGCCTACATACCCCGTTGCAAAGGAACCAACCGCATTGATGTTAGCTGGGGCAGATACAACAACTGTGCCCACATTCCCAATGGCTTGAACGCCAGTGACGGATACGTTACCTTCAGCGGATACCGAAACGGAACCAATCTCTCCCGAAGCCTCAACGCCAGTGACGGGTATCACGCTTTCAGCCTCTACTGAAACGGAACCAACTGCACCTGTAACCTCAACGCCAGTGACGGATACGTTACCTTCAGCGGATATCGAAACAGAGTCAATCCGCCCTTCAGAAGAGAGCCCGGAAACAATAACGTCTCTTGGAAACGATAAAGAAACTGTGCCCAGAGCGCCTGTCCCAAACACGCCCGATACTGAGGCGACACTTTGGGCTTCTACTGAAACATCACCAACTGCACCTATTGCTCCAATACCCGTAACAGGTACGTTGCTTTCAGAATCTATTGAAACTGTGCCCACATCTGCAATGGCTTCAACACCAGTAACAGATACGTTGCTCTCAGAATCTACGGAAGAATCGCCAACTGCACCTATTGCTCCCCCGGAAAACGCGACTCCTACGGCTTGGAAACTTGCCGCGTTAGCGGGAGCAATCATGTAAGGCTGCATAACGCCTTCTATATAGGCAGTAACGGTCGCCGATGAGACGAATTGCTCCCAACGAGACGCCTCAAGAGCGTCAAAAGAACCAATACTCCCTGAGTTAGATATGTCTCCAAGTTTTCTACCATTAATTTCTACGCTAAACAGGGTAGCTTCAGGCTCGTTACCAGCAGCCGCGCTTAACAGCACAGTAGATAAATTATCTTCGATGCGCTGTATGGCAGTAGCTAAAGTAACAGATACAACGCATTCAGCGTCTACGGAAACAGAGCCTACCGCGCCTGTAGATGCAACACCAGTGACAAATACGTTGCTTTCAGAATCTATTGAAGCTACGCCAATCTCTCCCGAGGCCTCTATGCCCGTAACATTTACATTACCTTCAGAATCCACCTCAACGGAACCAGCCGCACCCGTCGATGAAACTCCTGTGACTAAAACGTCTACGGTTTCAATGGCTTCTACTGAAACAGAGCCAACGGAACCTGTCGCTTCAATGCCCGTAACAGATACAACGCATTCGGCGTCTACTGAAACAGAGCCTGCTGCGCCTGTGGATTCAATGCCGGAAACCGGAACGTCTACAACAATAACGGCATCTACTGAAACAGAGCCTACTGAGCCTGTAGATTCAACGCCAGTGACAGATACGTTGCTTTCAGAATCTATTGAAACAGAACCCACATTGCCAAGAGCTTCAACACCAGTGACAGATATAGCGCTTTCAAATCTCACAGAAACAGAGCCAACGGAACCTGTCGCTTCAAGGCCAGTGACGGATACAGAACTCTCAGAATCTATTGAAACAGAGCCTGTTTCGCCTGAAACCTCTATGCCAGTGACAAATACGTTGCTTTCAGAATCTACTGAAACAGAGGCGACTGCGCCTGAAGCCTCTATGCCAGTGACGGATACGTTGCTTTCAGAATCTACTGAAACAGAGCCAACTGCACCTGTGGACCCAACGCCAGTGACAAATACGTTACCTTCTAGGTCTGCTGAAACAGAGCCGACTGCACCTGTAGATGCAACACCAGTGACAGATACAGAACTCTCGGAGTCTACCGATACTGTACCCACATTGCCAATAGCTTCAACGCCAGTGACAAATACGTCTACAATAACCGAAGTTTCCCCAGCGTCGGCTAAGGGGTTTGAAGCTAGTGGGCTAAATCCAAGCATGCTTTAGGGTTCCCCGTAATAATCACAGCCTACACAGCAGTAGAGCCTTCCATGTCAGGCTGACCCATAACCCAAGCGTAACACTGGGATAAGAAGGAATCACCAGATGAAGCCTCAATTTCCGTTAGACTTGCGTTGTATCGTTTAAAATCAATTTCTCGGGTGTTATCCGTTGGCGTAGCTGTCGCATATGCTGCCAAGTCAATCATAACACTGAATTTATTGTCGCCAAGCAGTAGGCGGCTGATAGTCGCTGTAGCAATGCGATAGTAAGCGTCGTTAAAGGCGATGCCATACTGACTCGAGACTTCTGAGATGTCGTGTTGAATAGCCATTTTCTCAACTTCCTATATCGTAGTTACATTGCCATTGCTTGAGGCTTGATCGGTGTTTGTGGTAGGGAAAGCTCTTCCTTCGCCCCAAATGATTCTGACAACTCCAGCATTTCCGTTTCCTCCGGCATTTCCGGAATCGTCTTCGGCCCCTGTGCCCCCGCCACCGTAAGTGCCAATTTGGGTTGATGTTCCAACAGCAGAGCCTCGGTAGCCACGCGTGGTTTGTTGATTGGACTGGTTATTAGCGAGGGCTCTCGCCCCGCTTGCTCCCTCTCCGTATACGTCAACTCCGCCACCGCCCGTAGTTATATTGGCAGTAAAACCGTTTACCGCTCCGCCGCCGCCGCCACCACCACCCGCTCCGGCGCTAGGGAAGATGTTATACCATCCCCCCGATCCACCATTGTTAGAGTACCCGCCTGTTCCGCCGCCGCCTGCCCCACCGTTGCCACTTGCCCCGCCGCGAGCCTGTCCACCTGTTCCGCCACCCCCGCCGAGAGTGGCTGTCGAGGGAACGCCCCCCGCTGTGAGAAGGCTATTGTTTGACACGTTGTACGTTCCGGCTAAACCCCCGGTTACGCGCGATAAAGAGGTTGTAGTCCGTTTGACATTTGACTCCTGTCCAGCGGTGCTGTTGTTTTGTCCAGATGCGGTGCCGCCAGCGCCGCCTGCCCCGATGGTGACGAGAAGAGTTTCTCCTGCGGACACTGAGACAGAGTTTACCCAATGCAGTCCGCCTCCGCCGCCGCCGCCTCCAGAAACACCGTTATTGGACAAGGTTGACGCCCCGCCGCCGCCGCCTCCACTAATGCAAACTATACTTACTGTTCCCACGCCAGACGGTACAGTCCAGCTATAGCTTGATTGAACAGTGGAAAAAAGAACTTCCCCCGCCCCCGCTGTATTTTCGTCGGTGTAACTCTCCGTAACGTCCCAAGAACCGCTAGACGGATAAACGTTCCCCCCATCACCCTTGCCGATAATTCCGCCTTGTTTACGCCAGATGCTCATTACGAAATAGCCTCGTAGCTATACACTAGGTCTAAAGCGGTGCCCGCACTTGCAAGAGCTTTCATCTTTCCCGTTTCAGGGACATATATGGATTGGTCTTTTGTCAGGATAACTAAAGTAGTCCCCGCAGGGACGTTGATATCATTAGCTAAGTAAAAGTCGTTTGTACCGTCTACAGATACCGTTAAATCTACAGTTGCCGCACTGGCGGACTTATTGGCAACAGTGATACTGTTCATTTTGTAAACAGTGCTGCTAGGTACAGTGAAAAGCGTGACAAGAGAAGTAGTTAAGGTTGCGACTCCCGTATTACCAAGAATGGAGGTAGCTGCTACGATATTAGGATTTGCCATTTACTGGTCCCCTTCTTTAAAAACTTCTACCCGAGATAGAGCCGTACCGGAGTGCAAAACATTCGGAGTATACAGATTAGCCAGAGCGTTAACCGTCTGGAATTCATCGTCGTCGTATAGAATATCTTGTATCTCGCTAGATGTTTTCCCAAGGTCTGTGAGAAATGCTGTAGAAGATAACGCTAAATCAGAGTTATCTGAAACATCCATTTTAAGTACAATGTTAAATATAGTCACGGCCTATCTCCCAAACACTATAGACAATGCAATCGGCAGGCCAGAAGAACCACCCGCAGCAGTAGCAAATGTAACTGCTCCAGACCCGTCAGTAGTTAAGACCTGATTGGCTGTACCGTCTGCGGCAGGTAGGGTGTAGGCCCCCGATATTCTTGCGGTTACGCCCGATCCGCCCAATGCGATTTGATTATTTGCGGTAGTAGTTGCAGAGGTGCCAAAAGCACTAGATGCTTGGTGCGTAGAAGTGGCCCCATAGCCGACAGCGGTTCCTGCAATTTGAGTGGCCTTTGATAAAGTTCCTATTGAAATTGAACCAGTGCCTTGCGCACCATAAGTGGCGGAGGCGCTTCCTATTGCGGCCGCAAAAGAGTCCGTTCCCCCAGCGTTTGCTCGTCCCAAAGCAGTAGAATTAGCTCCTGAAGAAACCGCATAGCCACCGATCGCTACGCTGTCAGAACTGTTGGGTGCAGTCGCAGTCCCACTGGATTCGACAAATAACGTAGGGATGCCACCACCAGAGAAGGAAGTAGCCGTCACTGTGCCTGTTACGTCAATACCTGTGGATGTAGTTGCCAACCGTATAATTTCGTTATCGTATAACCGGGCGGCACCA
>TARA_R110002072_G_scaffold72354_2_pt1 | contig 10134 bp, 13 predicted proteins | sample TARA_R110002072 | Tara Oceans TARA_R110002072 (sample SAMEA4397118) | marine metagenome | biome: Polar Biome; feature: [SRF] surface water layer (ENVO:00010504); material: water (ENVO:00002006), including particulate matter (ENVO:01000060) such as... | depth 5 m | reverse complement strand
AAAAACATATTGGTAATTGGTTCTGAACTGCATTCGCACGGATTGGATAAAACCACGCGTGGCAGGGGAGTAACCGTTATTTTTGGAGATGGTGCTGGAGCCGTTATTTTAAGTCGTTCTGAGGACGATAACAGAGGCCTTTTATCCACACATTTACATTCCCAAGGCGAATTTGCAGAGGAGCTTTCGCTCATTGCACCGGGAATGGGAAAGCGATGGGTCAACGATATATTAAAAGATAACAATCCTGATGATGAATCTTACTTTCCATTTATGAACGGGCAGTTTGTGTTTAAAAATGCTGTTGTTCGTTTTTCGGAAGTGATTATGGAAGGCCTTGAAGCCAATGGTTTGAAGAGAGAAGATATCAATATGTTGATTCCACATCAAGCCAATTTGAGAATTTCTCAGTTTATTCAAAGAAGCTTCAGACTTTCAGACGATCAAGTGTATAATAACATTATGCATTATGGAAATACCACAGCAGCTTCCGTTCCCATTGCTTTAACTGAAGCCTGGGAAAATGGTAAAATAAAAGAGGGTGATTTGGTGGTGCTTGCCGCTTTTGGAAGTGGCTTTACCTGGGGGAGTGTGATTATGAGGTGGTAGTGAAAAAGACTTTAGATGTAAGATTTTAGAAGGTAGAAAATGATTGCTATTCACAAAAACTGCCTACGGCTACTGATCACTAACCACTAAATCTTAGTTGTTTAGACCATTTATAAAAACAGCAATCTTGTCAACCAACTCCGTCATAATGGGTCTTTGTGGCTCGTTGTATGATTTTGCATTTTCAATGGTGTCCCCTTTTGTAATTTCCTTAAAGACATGATTCATTCCTTCAATAAGATACATTTCTGCCAGCGGTTTTGCCTGATGCAATAATCTGGCTTCTTCAACATCTGTTTGTATATCTTCGGTTCCGTTTAAAATTAAAACCGGTATATCCAGTTTGGCGATTTCGGTTCTTGGATTGTATTGCATCCAACTGTAAATAAAGGGTTGAACACTTTCCCTAAAAATGGATGACAACATCACACTGTAATTTTTTACGGCTCCGGTTTCGCGTAACTCATTAAAGTTTTTTCTTGCTTCGTCTGCCAGTTCCGGGCTTTGCCTTCTCAATTGTTCAACAATTACATTATCAATTTGCTGACCGGCACCGGCGATGGAGATAAATGCATCTGCACCATTTTTTGCGGCTACCATACCCACTAACGAACCTTCACTATGCCCTGCAATAACAAGATGTGAAAATCGATTGTCACCCTGAAAATGTTCCATCACTACAATAGCATCATCAATAAAATCATTGAAATTGATGTCTTCTTCTTTTAAACGACCTTGCCGGGCAAGTTTAACCAGCCTTTTATCAAATCTGAATGTGGCAATTTGTTGTTCTGCCAGACTTTCGGCGAGGTGTTTTAATGAATTATTTCTCATATTAGGCTGATTGCCATTGCGGTCTGTGGGACCGGAACCCTGAATGATAATGACAAGCGGAGCCCGATTTTCAGTTTGTGGTAGCAGCAACGTTCCTTCTATTAAATTTGTGAGCGTGATTTCTTCCTCGGTGTAGTTTTTTTCCTGAGTAAAGCCAAAAGTAAAAACGAAGATTGTGATTGTTGTGATTATGTTTTTCATGAAAAGTTGTCTTTATAAGATAGAATAACGTTTTTTGCTTCACTTTCTTTTTGTGTTCCGAAAAGAATTTTCTTTCCTGATTTAAGAATCACTTGTATGCCTTTGTTGCCTTTAACATTAAATGCCTTTCCATTAAACCCCCATCGAATGCCCCAACCCCCAAATTCTTTTAAGGGGCTGTATTCTCTTACATAACATTCTGAAATATCTTGCCAGGAAAGAGACTTTTTTCCGAAAGGGAAAAAACGATAGTGAATGCCCTTTGCATCGATAGTGGTTTCTAAACGTAACATATAGATAAACAGGATAGCTCCCACTGTGATGAGGACAGGTATCAAAACAGGCCAGAACATTTCTTCTCTAAATGCAGCTTCATTAAAAACCATATAAAGTGGAATTGCTGTGGCTGCTATTACAATAATCAGGATGAGTTTTACCCACCACTGGTCAAATCGTTGGGTTTCTTTAAATGGTTTCATCAGAATCAAATTTTTGTTTTAGTTTTTTTTCGGTTGATATTAATAAGAATATCACAGAAAGTATAATGACAAGAAGTGCTAACATCATACTTAGCATATTGTTTAGCGATATAAAAAGGCTTAGTGTAGCGATAAAAATCATATAAATACCTTGTCTAATCATTTCTTTTGAAGAATAGATTTGAGCAAAATCCCATTTTTCCTGCGATGACATAGATTGTCTGGTACGATATCCATAGAGTGGATTAATTTTTTTAGGTGGTCGTTTGAGCATAATGAAACCTGCCAGAATATAAACAATTCCACATAAACTTAATACCAGAAAAAAGGGATTATCAAAGGCCATTTTACAAAATCATTAATAAAACTTTAGAAACAATTTCTGCGACAATTATTGCGAGTATAAACATAATGATGTGTTTGGTTTCTTTTAGGTTGGTGGCTACTTTAAAGCCGTTATAGAACAAAATGATAAGCCATACAAAAACCCCTATGGCTAAAAGTGACGATATTGACAAGAACAAGATTATTTCTGGTGTAAACTGCAGATTAAAAGGATTTGAAACAGCTTCCAGCAGTGGTTCTGTTTTTAAATAGGCCCAGTTATTGATGTTCAGGGGCATCATAAAATACGCCGGTATTTTTACAATGAGCGAAAGATTAAAAATATCTATCAGACGTGTTTTAGAATTGATCCATTTTCCCACAGGATAAAAAACCAAAACAATGCTTACTATATTAATTATAGATTGAAAAGCAGCTGTTTTAAAAGCAACGTTCTGCCCAAAATGCGTATCCAGCACACCGTCAAAATGGGTGTTTGTCAACGATGCAAAGACAACTCCGGCAATGGCTGTCATAAGGCCAAACAGGAGTAATTGTTGTTCACTGTATCGTGCAAAAGGATTAAAGAGTAGAGTCTTCATTAGTTTGCAATTGTTTTATTTTTTCAATAAGGTCATCCAGTCGGTTTCTTATGGTGGGGTAGCTTATGTTCATTTGTTTTGCCATTTCTTTGAGGCTGCCACTATTGAGTAAAAATTTAAGAATAAAATCTTGTTCCTCTGAAGCAAGTTTTAAAAATACAGGCATGGAATAATTACCACTCACAAGGGTTGAACAAGAGTCACAACGCAGTTGAGAAACTTTTAAAGCATCTTCACACGCAGGACATTGAATGGGTAATTTTGGATTCATTGTTTAATAAAGTTAAAGCAAATATAAATAAAATTTAGTTTTTATCCCTAAAAAATTAAATATTTTAAATGCTGTGTTATTTTGCTATAAATATATTTTTTTTGGTCTTTGTCCATCGAAGCCCTTAATTAGAAATGAAAAAAAATAACAGAACAATTTTAAACCAATCTTTTATTTCTAAAAGCAATACCAGAACCCGATTTTAGGTATTTTTCAAAATTATAAGCTGTGTATTTATCAGTGAATGTTATTTGTGTAACAATTGAAACTGGTAATTTCATTTCGGTTGATTTTACGAAGCCTTTGTTGTGTTGTTCAAATCTTCTTTTTAGGTTATCTGTACAACCTGTATAAAAAGAATTGTCATTACAAAGCAAAATATAGACAAACCAAAGCTTTTCGTTATTTACATACATAAACATATTTTTAAGTAGAGTTTTAAAAATATGAAAAAATTTAACTGGTTTATTACCAATCAAACTTTAGTTTTCTTTTAAAGAAAAACCGGTGGACTTCGTCCACCGAAGCCCTCTCCAAAACTTTATAAAACTGCAGGAATGAAAAAGCCCTCCTACGCTTTTTCGTAAACTCAAAAGCTTCGGAGGGCGAAGGTGGAGTCGGAGGGTCTACTTATATGAAATTCATTAAGTGATGGGTGTTATTTAAAATCGTGGCTTTTCCTTGTAAATGCTGAAAGGGATACCAAAATACATTTACTATTTATTTCACTAGATTGCATTAGATAACTTTTTTGTGTGCAAGTTGTGTGCATTTTTGTATATTTGAATTGTTCAGATATACATCATGGCTACAATCACATTTTCCTATCGTTCAGAAAAGGAAACGGCACCATTAGAGGTTCGTTTATCTTTTAGAATTAAAGGCCGGAATCTTAATCCAGAAGGCAAAGAAAATCCCTATTCCTTTTATGGCAGATCACAAATTGAGGTAACTAAGACCTATTGGCGTGAGATTCACAACAAAACTGAATTTCCAAATCACCGTGATGTTAAAAAACAAAACCAGGTTGAAGAAATCAAACAAAAGCAAATCACAATAAGAAAAAAAATAAAGGCATTGAGCGAATACATTTTAAATTCGTTTTCCCTGATTGAATCTGAGTGTATTGATAAAGAAGATGCCGAAATAAAAAAGCGGCTTAAAACTTGGCTTAAAATTCAAATTGAGACTTTTTACCAACCAGTTGAAAAAGATAATTCAATCCCGTTGGACTTAGTAAGTTATATTGATTTTTACATTGACTATCGAAAGAATGAGTTAAAAGAACCTTCCATTAAAAAATACAAGGTCATAAAAAATAAACTTCTGAGATTTGAAAAGCATAGAAAATCTACCATCCTGATCAAAAATGTAAACGACCAGTTTAAGAATGATTTTGTTACCTATCTGAAAAATGAAAAATACGCTCAAAACACAATGCAGCGAGAAATGGTATTTATAAAATCATTTTGCAAGCATGCTAGGTTTATGGGGTTGGAAACTCACCCGCAATTAGACAGTTTAAGACTGGAGCGTGCTAAAGTTTCAAACATTTATTTATCAATATTAGAGATTGAAAAAATCGAAAAAGCAGAGGATCTTCTACCTCATTTGCAAAACGTCCGTGATTGGCTTATAATCAGTTGTTATTTGGGTCAAAGAATTTCAGATTTTATGCGGTTTACAGCCGAAATGATTAGATATGAATCCGGGGAAGCTTTGTTGGAATTTACCCAAAAGAAAACCGGGAAATTAATGACAATACCGGTGCACCCTAAAGTAATTAAAATACTGGAGAAAAGAAACGGGGAGTTTCCTGAACCTATATCCCATCAGAAATACAACGATTATATTAAAATCGTTTGCCAAAAAGCAAAGATTAACTGTAAAGTCAAAGGGAGCAAAAAGTTAGAAACTGAGCCAAAGAGTAAAAAGTTTAGAAAATCCTCCGGTACTTTTGAGAAATGGGAATTAGTTAGCAGCCATATAGGACGTAGGAGCTTTGCGACTAACTTTTATGGAAAAATGCCCACATCTTATTTAATCCACATAACTGGCCATTCCTCCGAAAACTTATTCCTTGAATATATTCAAAAAAGCAATAAGGACTTAGCCCTTGAAATAAGTAAATATTTCTAATCAATTACTTTGTGAGGCCTGCGATTATATCAGTTTTTTCTTGAGGAGTGAGAGCATCCTTTTTGTTTTTCTTTTCTTCTTTCACCTGAGCACCTAATGTCTCTAAAGCGTTTAACACGGTCTGTCTCCGGGTTCTGATCGAGTGTAAAAACTGCTTACTGACCTCTTCTTGCTTTTCCAGTTCCCGGAGCTCTTCTTTATAGAGCCGGGTTAATTCTGTCTTATTGATTTTTGTCATGCTGGAGTTTGATATTACCAATGGGAACAAATTCACCTTTACGGCTTACATATATCGTTTCTGAGGCCGTTTCTTTTGTTGGATGGAATAAATCCCTTACATCCATTTCTAAAACGTTAGCAATTGATAAAAGCAATTCCGGCTTAGGGAAACTATTGCCCTGAACAATGTTTGAAATACTGGCCGGCGTGACATTCACCCTTTCAGATAAATCCTTTCCTGATATCCCTTTTTCCTTGAGTATCTCTTTTAGTCTTAAAATTTCCATTTATTGATTGTTTAGATTGTTTGCAAATATAGACAAAATTTAGTAAAACTAAATAAAATGTAAAATAATTACGGTTGCACTTGCATATTAATTTAGTATTGCTTACATTTGTAAGGTAAATATTAAGTATAACTAAATTATTCACATCATGAAAAAGCTACTTACATTCTTAGGACTTAGAAAAAAAGAAATGACCCTCGATGAGTATATCATTTCAATCAGACCCAAAACAAGAGAACTGTCTCACACTTACACTGTCGTGACAATTGATGATTACAAAAATGCTCAAAAACCAAAAAGCAATGAAGCGCAAGTCTCTAACAACAATGATGGCCCGGAAGAAGCAGGGTGTTTAGTACCGGCATAACAAAAACTATAATAACTATTAACAGGACCCGGAGAACCAGGTTCAATCATTCACTAAATTTTAATATTATGAAACCAGAAACCGCACAAAAAGCTAAAGAATTATTCCAAGTGGAAAGGGAACAAGTAATTAATGAAGTAAAGACCATTAACCCCAAAGATGTAACCATTGACCATGATCAAATCCTAAATCAATGTAAAAAAGCTCTGGAGAGTATCCACTCAATCAAATTGCTAAATAAGGGTAACAAAAAATTAGGGTTGGATTTTCACATTAATACCGATATTTTTTTTACTGCAATTAATCATTGCTTATCTGTAAAGCCATTTGAGGAAAATCAAATGGAAGCTTACTATGCTGAAGCATTGAAGCTTGAAAACTACGTTGATACCTTTGGAGATATTGTAGATTTTGATATGTTCTCTATTTCCTATGAACTTGAGTTTATTTTACTTGGTGTGGACTTCAAGAAGTACTCAGGCCTCTCTGAAAACAGCAAAGCTCACGTTTGTACTTACTTTGGTGAAAGAAGGCAAGTATGCCCAAAACTATATGATTTAAACCCTCAGACCGGCATTACTCAAGCCATAGGAATATCAAAGGAGTTCTTGCAACCCTATGGATTAATTCTACCAGGTTATGAAATTGAGGTCATAGAATAGAGCCGAAAATCCATTACAGTACGTTCACCGTACATTTATCAAACTGAAGTAACCACAAATCGTTAGAAATAAATGGTTTGTGGTTTTTTATTGTTGTCCTGTTACGATTACTTTACTCGCATACGCGTACTATCTTAAACTTTACATCAATAAAATATTATATATTTATCACTATCGTAAAAATATAAAAATGAATGGGAATATTACATTAGTAGAAAAAGAAAAGGAGCCAAATATCTATATAAAAGCAATGGAGCTTGGATATCGTGCTAATGATGGGATTAGTTACGTAAATATGAAAGAATTACTGGAAGGTGTTTTTAGTATTAAATTCAGTAGAGCACGTGAATACACATTTTTAATTTGGTTCCTTGAAAATTTTAAAAATGAAACATTTGATAGAGTAATTGATTCAGAGTTAAGATACTTTGTAAGTGATTATGCAAACAATAAGAATACTCCCAGACTTATTAATTTAAAATCTCAATTAAGTAGTAAATTCTATATAAATGGATATACAGTAAAACAATATATTGATTATTTAGAATTGACCGAAGCCAGACAGCAAGCTCAAAAATCTCAAATAGCGTCTGAGAAAGCCCTTGTAAAAGCAAAGCAATCAATATGGATAGCTGCCGGTGGATTACTTATATCAGTTGGAATTTCCCTTTATATGCATTTGACTAGCCCTACTCCACCTTTTGATGTAAATATATTGCAAGATCATACTACACCAAACACACCTGAAGTTATTCAAACCATTCCTGAAAATATTCCAGAGATAGATTCTATAAAAGTTGATGCCCCGAGTCAAACTAAAAAAAGGGTGCAGAACTAAAAAACTACACCCTTCCCAATTCAAAAACAAGTATTAAAACGAACTATTATCTTACGTACACCCTACTTGAGTCTCTTTGCTTAAGCAGGTGTTTTTGACGTGCTTTTGCTACTCTAACCGGATCGTATTGATCGGGTTGTAAACCGGATGGACGGTAAGTCTTAGCCTTCAGTTTGGCTTTAAGCTTTGTAACTCCTGTTGGCGGTTTGTAAGACTTAGTGTCTGACTTCATAGTTGGTTGTGTAATTGAAGCTGAGCCATTAGTTTCGGGGTAAAAGGTTTTTACTAACCGCTTATAAATTGTTCCATCAGCGATGCTCCCTTTATCTAGAGCTTTTGACCTCTCAACCTGTCTATGAATATCAGGGTTATCCAGTTTTGCCCGGATTCTACTATAAATAGTTCCCATTATTTTAAATTTATATAGTACCGAAAGTGGTGAAGTATCTTGGAAATGTTATGTAAAAATACGATTATTTATGTCATTCTGGAGAAATTACAGCGCTCAAAACCGCATCACTACTTACCACAACCTTTTCTGTTTTTTTGTTTTTAATGGTAACAACCACATTTAAATCACCGGCATTTTCTGCCACAACCTGATAATGGTAATCACTTATTTTAAGAGCGCCCTCAACATCAATCTCATAAGTATCTAAATTGAAAACCCCGGTCAGCCATACATCAACCACATCACCAACCTCAACGCTCTTTTGATTGACACCAAATCCAAAGTTTACAAACGCCCTTGATGTGCTGAATTGTGACCTGTCTATCCTTATGAGTTCTGCTATTGTTTTGCTTCCCGGGACATAACCCTCGACCTTGTTGAGTAAAAAATATGCCTGCTCCTGTTCGTAATAAATAAGCTTTGTAAAATCAAGCTTACAGATATCAATCTCACTTAAGTTATTCAATGTCTTTACAAGCAAAGCCTTATTGAAAATAGATATTATCGGTAACCAATATTCGTTTACCAGGTCTTTTTTTGAAAGCTTCCAATAACTTGCAATGAACAGGGAATTAATAATTTGCTCGGTTCCCAATTGTTTAGAAACAACAGGAATCCCATCAACCCAAACCTTTAGTTCACATCTTAGAAAATAAAACCTTCCACTCAATGATTTATAGGTTATTTCTTGACCTGCAGATGTCTCTTTAATTTCTTTATCAAAAAGTTTGTACTGGTTGATTTGGTGACCAAAATATTCTACCGGAAGCCTTTCAGGTGTATAAATCTTTGACTGAATAAGAGGCCTCTTATCCGGAAGGTTGACATTGTCAATACTTATGCTCCCATCATTGTAATTGTCCTCATCATCATTGTACTTATGCCTGAATATATTTTGCTGAGCATAATTGCCATGGATGTAGTTCTCTGATAACTTACGGTCATATTTATCGCTCCAATCTAAAACTTCAGCAGATTGTAACCGCTCAGCCATTGTCAAGAATTTATAGTTGTTGGTATATTTATCCTTGAACAATGACAGTCCAAAGTCACCCATAATATCCTTTACAAAATCAGTGATTGAAAAGTCAATGAATGCCTCACTAAAGTCTACATTGTTTGGGTCTAACTGGCTTAATGTAACCTGAAGGGAACTGGTTTCCTCATCCAATATAAAAACCTCACCATCGCCACTATTCTTTCTTTTTAAGATAATAGCAATACTGTCATACTGGTTGAGCTCAAAAGTAAAAGCTGTCTCAAAAGCTTCTTCAGTGAAGAAACCGGATTGACTTGCTAGTATAAAAGTACTGGGCACATCGTTTGAGTTTGGGTAATATGCTTCAGCATTTTTTGCAATGATAATTTGAAATTCAGTTTCAATAGATTCAAAGTTTTGGAGCATACCAGATATGTCCAATCTATAAGTGGCCGTTTCTCCAACCCGCATAAAGACGCCATTGTTGAAGTTTATCAATTCATTTGTTGTCCAACCCTCAGCTTTTGCGAAATAAGATGAAGAAATGAAGGTGACCACCTGTGCTAAAAATGTATAGTCATCTGATTGAAGGATTATAATTTCACTATCACTTGTGTTTATCCCCTTGGGATAAGTCATCCAAAGGTTATCAAATTCCTGCGTTTGAAAAATGGATCCTGAATATGTAAACCCAAAGGTCTCAAATATTTTATTCCATAGATATTTTACTCGTACACTAGGTACCAGGTAGTCAATATTGATTTTACCAATATCCTCCCCTGTATCCCCATTGAAATCAGCAAATATATACCGGTAGTTTTGGTTGGTCTGACTTGACAATACCGTATTTAAATCTTTTGCGTGGGTAAGTT
>TARA_R110002072_G_scaffold38138_22_pt1 | contig 10134 bp, 8 predicted proteins | sample TARA_R110002072 | Tara Oceans TARA_R110002072 (sample SAMEA4397118) | marine metagenome | biome: Polar Biome; feature: [SRF] surface water layer (ENVO:00010504); material: water (ENVO:00002006), including particulate matter (ENVO:01000060) such as... | depth 5 m | reverse complement strand
CGCGGCGCGCCGTCTCGGGTTGTTAACCGGTCAAGCAAGCACGCGGTTACAGCTTGCAGTCCGCCGCGAAGGCGTCCTGCAGGTTCTCCATGGCGATGCCGATCAGCTTGTTGGTCGGCTTGCCGTCGCCGGCCACCACTTCACGAACATAGATGTTCTGAATCGGGTGATGGTTGGGACCGAACTTGAACGCCCCGCGCACGGAATCAAAATTCGCCGCCTCCAGAGCCTGGCGGAAAGCGTCGGCGTCGGAAGGCGCGGCCACTTTCAGCGCCGAGAGGATCAGGTTGGCGGTGTCAAAACCTTGCGAGGCGTACAGCGTCGGGGTGCGGCCATAGCTTTTGCGGAAGCTCTCGACGAAGGCCTTGTTGGTCGGGTTGTCCAGATCATAGGCCCACTGCGAGGTGTTCTTCACGCCGATGGCCGAGTCGCCCACCGCGCCCAGAATGATCTCGTCGAAGGAGAAGGCCGGACCATAGACCGGCAGGTCGATGCCAGAGGCCGCGTACTGCTTCATGAAAGCGATGCCCATGCCCCCGGGCAGGAAGAAAAACACCGAATCCGCGCCGCTGGCGCGAATTCGGGCAATCTCGGCGGCATAGTCCTTTTGCCCCAACTTAGTGAAGAGTTGACCCTTGGGCGGCCCGAATCGGCTGGTGAAGCCGGCCAGCGCATCGGTGCCCGCCGGATAGTTGGGAGCCAGAATGAAGGGGGCCTTCAAGCCCGCTTCTTTCATATAGTTACCCATGGCTTCATGCAGGTTGTTGTTCTGCCAGGCGACGTTGAAGTAGTTGGCGTTGCAGCCCTTGCCCGCCAGCTTGGACGGTCCGGCGTTGGGCGAGAGATAGAAGACCCCCTGGCGCACCGTGGAGGGCACCACGGCCATGGCAAGGTTCGACCAGATAATGCCGGTCATAATGTCGACCTTGTCGCGCTGGATAAATTTGTCGGCGATTGCCTTGGCCACGTCGGGCTTGCGGCCATCGTCCTCGACCAGAACCTCAATGTCCTTGCGGCCCGACTGTTCGATCGCCAGCATAAAGCCGTCGCGCACGTCGATGCCCAGATGGGAGCCGCCACCGGACAAGGTGGTGATCATGCCGATCTTGGTGGCCGCCAGGGCGGGGGACGCCAGCAGCATCGCGCTCAGGCCTAAGCCCAGTATCTTCTTCATGGTGAAAGCCTCCAGTTTCTCTTGCCTGTTTCAGTTGCTTTGTGCGGTCTCTTTGACTTTGTACCGCTGTACTTTTCCGATCGCTGTCTTGGGAAGCGCCCCGCGGGACGTCACCCTGCGGGGATACTTATAAGGGGCAATAGCCGCTTTTACATGGTCTTGCGGTGCTTTTACCATGCCCGCGTCTTCCTGACGGTCCCGCGCCGGCGCCGCACCAGCGCCACAAAGGCCGCCACCGCCGTCCGCGATCACCGTCCGGCCAGCCAGCCACGGCGCGTTCCAGCACCGCCGGATCGCACAGCAGAGCCGAATCGACTTTCGGACCGGCGACATTGTAGCCGGACGAAACAATCACGCCATCGTTTCCGGCGACGAAATAAAACAAGCCGTCGCGCACCGGCGCGGCGTCACCAGCCGAACAGCGCCGTGGCCACCCGGTAGCTGTTCGCCGCGGCCAGGACCGAGTGGGCGATCGGGTCGCTGTAACCGCCGCCCAGAACCAGGGCCACCGGAATTTCCCGGTCCCGACAGGCGCGCAGCACCAAATCGTCGCGCGCCATCAGCCCGGCGAAGGTCAGCGCAAAGCGACCCAGCTTATCCTGCGCCAGGGGATCGACCCCCGCCTGATAGAGCACCAACTCCGGCTGAAAGGCGAAGACCCGCGGCAGCGCCTGGCGCAAGGCCGAAAGATAGGCCCGGTCCTCGGTGCCATCGGGCAGGGCCACGTCCAGATCCGAGGGCACCTTTTGAAAGGGAAAGTTCTTCTCGCCGTGCAGGCTGAACACAAACACCTCTTGGCGGCCGGCCAGCAGGGCGGCGTTGCCGTCGCCTTGGTGAACGTCCAGATCGATGATCGCAATGCGCGTCACCCAGCCTTTGGCCAGCGCCTTGGCCGCCGCCACCGCAAAGTCGTTGAAGACGCAAAACCCCGCGCCGAAGTCATGGTGGGCATGGTGCGTCCCACCGGCCAAATGGCCGGAAAATCCATCGCGCAACGCCGCTTGCGTCGCCGCGATCGTGCCGCCCACGCTGGCGCGAGCACGGATCGCATAGGCCGGACTCCAGGGCAGACCAATTCGGCGCTGCGCCCTGGCGTCCAGGGTGCCGTTGAGAAAGCTGTCGACGTAGTCGACGGCGTGCACGCGGGTCAGGTCGGCGCGGCTGCACAGCGGTGACCGCGCCAGGCAGGCGGCCGACAAAATTCCGTCCGCCAGCAGCCTGTCCCGCAACAGCCGGTACTTTTCAGCCGGAAAGCGATGACCCGCCGGCACCGGCAGGGCGGCGCTGTCGGAATAGAAAATCTTCACCACCGCTGCAACTTGCCGCCGTCCATTTTCAGCGACCCTCCTGTGGCGGCCCTCTTTTGACGACCCTGTTCCATAGCGCTTCTTTCCATTCCAACGAATAGATTGCACCATCAAATCCTGGGATCAAACACCTAGGGTCGGATCGACGTGCAGCCTACCCCATCAAGCCGCCGTCCTTGCGGGTGATCGCGATCACCGCCGAACGCGGAACCGACCCGCCGCCGTCGGGGAAATGGCTGTCGCCCTTTTCACCGGGGTGCTGCACGCCGACGAACAGGGTGCGGCGGTCGGCGCTCCAGGTGATGCCGGTCATCTCACACCCGCGCGGGCCGACCAGAAACCGCTTGATCTTGCCGGTTTCAGGATCCCCAACCAACATCTGGTTGTTGCCTTGCCCGGCAAAGTCGCCGGTGTTGGAATCGCTTCCATCGGTTTGGATCCACAGCAGGCCATAGTTGTCGAAGGCCAGACCGTCGGGCGAGTTGAACATGTTCTGCGCGCTGATGTTGTCGGACCCCGCCCGCTCATCTTGATAGACCGTGGGGTTGCCCGCGACGACGAACAAGCTCCAGTCGAAGGCGTTGCCGGTGTGATCGCCGCCGTCGGGCGCCCAGCGGACAATCTGACCGTAGTTGTTGTTTTCGCGCGGATTGGGCCCGCCCACCGGCATGGGGTCGCCGCCCTTGTTCGGCTTGCGGCCCCGGCTCTTGTTGTTGGTGAGGCAGCAATAGGCCTCGGCCTTCTTCGGATTGACCGAAATCCACTCCGGCCGATCCAAGGTCGTCGCCCCAACTTTGGACGCGGCCAAGCGGGCATGGATGCAAACCTCGCCCTGGCTGGCCATGCCGGTGGTCTGGGGGGACAGTTCCAACCACTCGCCGCGCAGGTTGTCATGGAATTTGGCCGCAAAAAGCTTACCCTGGGCCAGCAGGTCGCGGTTATCGCCCGCAGGGTCGTAGCGCCCGTCGGAGATGAAGCGATACAAGAACTCGCCCCGTTCATCGTCGCCCATATAGACCACCACCTGACCGTTGGCGGCAACCACGACCTCGGCGTTTTCATGCTTGAAGCGGCCCAGGCCGGTCCGCTTCTTCGGCGTGGACATCGGGTCTCGGGGATCGATCTCCACCACATAGCCGACGCGGTTGCATTCATTGGGGTGCTTGGCGATGTCGAAGCGTTCGTCGCCGCCGGCCCAGCCGTAGCCCCGGTCTGTCACCCCGACGCCATAGCGGTTCATCGCGGCGGTGGGGATAAACCGCGCGTCACTGCTGGAAAAATAGCCGTTGAAGTTTTCCTCGCAGGTCAGATAGGTGCCCCAGGGGGTGCGGCCGTTGGCGCAGTTGTTCCAGGTGCCGCGTGATGTGGTTCCCGCAGGGTCGGCGGCCGTCTTCATCAAGTCGTGGCCGCGCGCCGGGCCGGTCAAATCCATCGGGCTGTCGGCGGTAATCCGGCGATTGAAGGGCGAGTCCCGCACAACCGACCAGCGACCCTGCTGCTGCGCGATCTCCATCACCGATACGCCATGGGCGGCCTTGCCCTTACGCAGGTCATCGGCGTTTTCAGGCCGGCCGGATCGGCGGTTGCCATAGATGATCGGCAAGTTGGTGTATTCGTTGTTCACCACCAGGATGTTGCGGCCGCCCGAGGTGAAGAAGGCCATCCCGTCGTTGTTGTCGCCGAAAGCCCGCTCCTGACTGTGACCGGTGCCACGGGTTTGCGGGTCAAATTCGGCAACGCCGGACCACAACGGGTCGCCCCACTTGGCCACCACCTGCCACTGATAGCCCTCCGGCACGGTAACGGTATCTTCGCTGTTGGCGGCCACCGCCTTGAAGCCCAACCGGCCATCGGCGGCCAAGGCGCGCGCCGGGATCAGCCCGGTGCCGCCGATGACGAAAGCGCTCGCACCAACGGCGACGCCCTTACCGAGAAAGCTGCGCCGATCCATCACCCGGTCGACGATGCCGTCAAATTCGCTCCCCGGGGAGCCCGAACGGCGCGCCGCCCCGGCGGCATCGCAGGATCGCCCCTGCTCCTCGCGCGCTTCAAATTCTTTCATCTCTCGTACCTTCCTGACCAGAACCGCGCGCGGCCGCCTTCGGCTTTGCCCTCCCGTTCCGGCCTCCAACCGATTTGCGGGTATCTCACGACCGGGTCGAAGCGCCCAGCGCTGCTGTCCAAGTCGCCCACAGGCTAGCCGCGGCGAAAGTCACTCCCGTGACAGCCGAATGACCCTTTTCCTAACAAAAGATCCCTTGAAAGGCCTTTTGCCGGACGGAAAACCGGGGGCCACTTTTCCTGGCAAAAGGCTATAGAATCTGTGACAGAAACTCTTTGGTGCGCGGGTCTTTCGCGTTGTCGAAGAAGGTGGTGGGCGGACCATGCTCGACGATCACCCCCCGGTCGGTGAAGTAGATGTGGTCGGCGATTTCTCGGGCGAAGCCCATCTCGTGGGTGACCAGCACGCAGGTCATCCCCTCGGCCGCCAGTTCCTTGATCGTCACCAGCACCTCCTTGACCGTCTCGGGATCAAGCGCGGCGGTCACCTCGTCGAACAGCATGACATCGGGGTTCATCGCCAGCGAGCGCGCGATGGCCACCCGCTGCTGCTGCCCGCCGGACAGCTCGCCGGGATAGCTGTCCTCCTTGCCTTCCAGACGGACCTTGGCGATCAATTTGCGCGCCCGCTGCTCCACCTCCTGCTTGTCCTGCTTCAGCACCAGGACCGGGGCCATCATGACGTTTTCCAACGCCGTCTTGTGGGGAAAGAGGTTGTACTGCTGGAAGACCATGCCGACTTTCTTGCGCAGTTCCAGCTTGTCCAGGTTCGGGTCATGCACCTCCTGACCCTCCACCTGAATCGACCCCTGTTGAATGTCGTTGAGGCCGTTGATGCAGCGGATCAAGGTGGATTTGCCCGACCCGGAAGGACCGATGATGCAGATCACCTCGCCTTTCATAATCTCCAGGCTGATCCCTCGAATAACCTCCATCTGACCGAAGGACTTGTGGACGTTCTTGAGGGAGATAATCGGCTGATCAGCTGTCCAGCTGGTCTTTTCCATGATGAGCACTTCCCTAGGTTTTTACCGAAAAGCGCTTTTCAAGACGAACCGTCCAGCGCGCGATGGGATAGCAATAGGCGAAAAATATCAACAGCACGAAGCCGTAGAACGGCATCAACAACTCCGGTTGATTGTCCTCGGCCTCGATGGCCTGCCGCGACAGGTTGAGCACCTCCTCGACTCCCAGGATGGAAACGATCGGCGTCGCCATGGTGAGGATCGCATACCAGTTCATCCAGGGCGGAATCATCCGCTTGAAGCACTGCGGCAGAATGATCCGAAACAGCGTTTGTCGGCGACTGAAGGCGAGGCTTTCCGACGCCTCCCACTGGGCCGTGGGGACGGAATTGACCGCCCCGCGCACGATTTCGGAAATGTTCGCCATCACCGGCAGCGACAGGCCGAACACCGCCTTCATCCAATCGGGGATCGGAATGATCAGAGTGCCGATCACGATCTCAAAGGGAAAGGAGAGCATGACAATGAACAGCAACACCAGCCAGGGGGAGTTGCGGAACAGTTGCGTGATCATCCAGCAAAAGCTGCGAAGACCCCGGTTGGGGGAGATTTGTCCCAGGCCCACCATCACACCGGCCAAGGTTCCGATCAGCATGGTCAAGACCGAGATAAGAATGGTGAACAGGAAGCCATTGATCACGATGAAGGGGATCCAACGAACCAGCGTCTGGAAAGCCTGGATCGTTGACCCTTCCACGCTCTGGGCCAGCGCGACCATCGGCCAGAAGCCGGCCAGGATCAAAAGGACCAACGGCGTCCAGGCCGGCAAGCCGGCGATCCAGAGGCTGAACCCCAGTTCTTCGGGCGCGCGGTAGCGCGCCTTGAAGGAATGCAGCACCGCAAGGTCGGTGCGTGATCGACCGTCCACACCGGGAATCGCGCGCCGTGAAAAACCAGTCATGACTCTATCCTCCATAACCGGGGATACGCATGTTTCGTTCCCACTTGTTCATCCCCATGACCAGAATGCCGACCAACAGGACGTAAGAGAAAAACAACACCACCATCATCGGGTTCTGAGCCGAGGGATAGTCGTTCCAAATGGTGATCGCCTCATAAAGCAACTCCGGCACGGCGATGACAAAGGCCTGCGTGGTGGTCTTGACCAGATTGACCAGATTGTTGTTGAGCGCGGGCAGCGAAACCCGCAACGCCAGGGGCATGACAATGTAGCGAAAGGTCTGCGCCCGGGTATAGCCCAGCGCCGAGGCGGCTTCCTTGGTCGAGTCAGGCACGGCTTCCGCCCCGGCGCGGAAAATCTCCACGTTGAAAGCCCCGGCAAAGAAGCTTAGCGAAATAATCGCCCAGCCGACGTTGGAGATGATCGGCACCTCCAGCCAGCCATCCGGGCTATAGGTGGGGGTGAAGCGCCCAAGGGCGAAATAGAAGAACAGCAGTTGCACAAAAGGCGGCGTGTTGCGGAAGAATTGGATGTACCCGTTGATGATCGCCCGCAACACGCGGCTGGGCGACCCCTGCATCCAGGCGCCAACCACGCCGATGACCACCGAAAAGATCACGCAAAACACCGAGAGTTGAATGGTCATGGCCAAGCCGCCAATGACTTTATCCCACTCGGATTTTTCGTAAAAGAAAATGAAATTCCACGTTGGGACGTCTATCGCCAACTGGCGAAAGAACTCCCGGATCACATCCAACATCTGCGCCCCTTTCAGAGGTCAACCGCCGCCAGCCGGTGGGGATCTTCGTCCACCGCCGGGCCGCCGCCTGTGCCAGAACCCGCGCGGGTTCCGGCACAGGCCGCCAGCCTTACGCCGTCTCGGGGTCCTATTGGATCCAATCGGCCATGCGCTCTTTCTGAGCGGCCAGATAGGCGGTCGGCTTGATGCCCCACTTGGCTTCCCACGCGATCAACTGACCGGACTGCAGCCAGTTGTAGGTTATGCCGGACATGAACTGACCGAAAACACAGTTCTTCTCCTCCAAGGGGACAGCCAAGCCCCAAGGGTTGTCGTCTTCGGTCTTCAGCGGCATCTCATAGTCATTCCAATTGCCGGAAGCCAGATCGGCGCCGAGGGAACTGTCGTCATAAACAAAGCCGATGCACTTCTTGTCCCGCAGGGCTTGCTTGGCCTCGGCGTTGCCGGTGAAGGCGATAACCTCCGCGCCATAGCGCTCTTCAACGATCTTGTTGTAGAACGCGCCCTGCTTGCCGCAGACCGGCTTGCCGCGCAACTCTTCCCAATCCTTCAGTCCCAAGGCCTTCGGCGACAGGATGTTGGTGCCGGAGGTGTAGTAGTTGGGCTGGGGAATGCCGACAATCTTACGGCGATCAGCGCGGTCCGACATGGTGGCGATCATCAGGTCGATCTTGCCCTGGTCCAGGAACTGCATGCGGTTGGACGACTGCACCGGCACCAACTCCAACTCCACGCCCATGGTGGCGGCCACGTCCTTCGCCATGTCGATTTCCATGCCGACCAGTTCGCCGCTTTCGTTGCGGAACCCCCAGGGCTTGTAGTCCGCCTTCACGCCGACCACCAGCTTGCCGCGCGACATCACCTTGTTCCAACCTTCGTTGGTGCAGGGCGCGGCAATCGCCGAAGACATCCCGGTGGAAACAACAAATAACAAAGCGCCGCCGAGTAGTTTTTTCTTCATCTTTTTATCTCCCTGTTAATGAGAACTTTCGTGAAACGAAGAAACCGCAAGACGAGAGTTGGAGCGTTCCGAAAGGACTCGCGACGCGAGCCCGCTTAGAACCGTAACACCGCCTCCAATCAACCGGGTAGCGGATGAAACGCGACGGAAGCGAAGCGCCGAACGCTTCTTTTTCCATCGATCCCACGCTAGCAAATTTCCCCGCTTTCCATATTGGCCTGCTCAATTCTTTCGATCCGTTGTTGAGCTTCCGACCCACTTCGACGCAAAACCATACCCATGAGCGACTCCAATACGACAATAGTCGAAACATAGGATGCATAAAATTGCGGACTTTCCGTCGAAACTTCAATGATATGCCGCGCCTGCTTGCGCAAGGGGGCATCAAAGCTGTTGGTGATCAGGATCAGTTCCGCCCCCTTTTTTTGCGCCAGTTGGGCAATAGTGATCGCCCGGTGGGCGTAGGGGTACATTGACATCACCAGCACCACGTCCCCGGGCGCCACCGATTCCAACATCACCGCCGTCGAGAGGTTGGAGGCCCCCAGGCCGTGCCAGTGGGTGAAGGCCATGCGCGCCATGTAAAGCAGATAGGTCGCCAACCCGGTCGAACCGAACACCCCCAGCACATGCACCTTCGGCGCCCTGGCCAGCAGATCGGCGGCGGCGGCCACATCCTCAAGATCGAGCGTGGTGAGCAAGTCCTGAATATTGCCGATCGCCGCCGAGGCCTGGGCGACGACAAACGCGCCCTTGCCCGGTGTCATCTGGCCTTCCTGGAAGTCCTGAAGCGCCTTGGCCTTTTTTGAAAAGACCAGTCTTTCGCGCTGCAGGTCGGCGCGACAGAGATCGCGCACCTCCTCGAAACTTTCGAACGCCAAGGCCCGGGCCAAACGCGAAAAGGTCGAGGGCGACAGCCCGGCCGTACCGGCGATCTGCCGAAGCGACCGGGTCGCGACGGCATCGGAATGCGCCACCAGATATTCGGCGGCCTGCTGCAATTGCGGACTCAACCGCTCAAAATGCTCACTAACGCGCTGCCGCAAGGCCAAAAAAACCGTCCCCTGGGTTGAGTGTTGCCGTTCCAAAGGTGAAACGTTTATTTCACCTATTGATTTTATTGAACCACATGTTCCATTGTACGGCAATAAGATTCACCACCCCAGACCACCACCATCGCCCGCGCTTTGCCCTGTCTCCTTCTCCCCGCGTGCAGCCCAGGCTGCCGCCGACCCTTGGAATCCCCGCCCATGACCGCGACAAACTCACTTCCCGCCCACGCCTCCGTCGTCGTCATCGGCGGCGGCGTCATGGGCTGCTCGACGCTTTACCATCTGGCCAAGCTGGGCCTGGGCGATGCGGTTTTGCTGGAGCGCAATCAGCTCACCTCCGGCACCACCTGGCACTCGGCGGCCCAGGTCCGCGCCCTGCGCTCCAGCCGCAACATGACCGACCTGATCCGCTACTCGATTGATCTCTACGGCCAGTTGGAGGCCGAAACCGGGCAATCGACCGGTTGGATCAACAAGGGTTCGCTGTCCATCGCCACCACGCCGGAGCGCCTGACCCACATCAAGCGCCAGGAGTCTCTGGCCCATCTTTTCGGCCTTCAGGCCCGCTCGATCGGCCAGCAAGAGGCCTTGGAAATCTGGCCGATGATGAATGGCGAGGACGTTTTGGGCGCGGTCTGGTCGCCGGACGACGGCCGGGTCAGCCCCTCCGATCTCTGCGCCGCCCTGGCCAAGGGCGCCAAGGCCCGAGGCGCGAAGATTTTTGAACGCACCGGCGTGACCGGCATCTTAACCGACGGCGGACGGGTGGTCGGCGTGGAAAGCACCCAAGGCGTCATCCGCTGTGACGCGGTGGCGCTCTGCGCGGGCCTGTGGAGCCGGGAGGTCGCCGCCCTGGCCGGGGCCGAGGTGCCGCTTTACCCCTGCGAGCACTT
>TARA_R110002072_G_scaffold289032_3_pt1 | contig 10141 bp, 7 predicted proteins | sample TARA_R110002072 | Tara Oceans TARA_R110002072 (sample SAMEA4397118) | marine metagenome | biome: Polar Biome; feature: [SRF] surface water layer (ENVO:00010504); material: water (ENVO:00002006), including particulate matter (ENVO:01000060) such as... | depth 5 m | reverse complement strand
TTATGTCGGCTGCCAAATGGTTTTGCAAAATTTGAGCAATTTTATTGGTATTGCCGCCGCTTCTCGAACTCCCTTGAACTATTATTGTTTTCATTTCTTTTATTACTTTTTAATGCGCTAGAAGTTCTTTTTTTATGAGTAATTGATAACACTAAGATGAAGTGTCTTAATTAATTTAATTTTTTAGCTCTTTATTAATTTCCTCTAAAACCTTTTGATACTCAATTGTATAGACCTGTAAATCATCTGATTTTACTACTTCTATAGCTTTCTCGTAAGATTTTTTAGCCGCTTTAAAATCATTATTCACTCTTTGCGCACGACCAAGATATGAATATGCTAAGTGTGATATAGGATATAATTCTGTCCAATATTGGTATAATTCAACAGCTTCATCAACTCTTTTCTGCCCTATGAGGCTTCTTCCAATATTTTTAACACAGCTCATACTATATAACCTATCCATGTTTGGATATATATCAATACCATAGTCATCTGAGAGTTCATTATAAAATTTGTTAATGTTCTCTTTTGCATTACCTGATTTAGAAATTAGATTTTGGTAATTAATAATCCATTTCTCTTTGGGAAAAATAAAGTCAAAAGCAGCAATGAGTCCAGGTAATACAACATCTGTATGTTCTTCTCCTTTAATTACTTCAGCTTTTGTTTTTAGTTTGCTAGAGTTTAACTTTGATAACCTTTTATTAAAATTTTTAATATTGTCGTCAATATCTGGTTGATCTTCTACATCTTTTCCTCCCGAAACGATGTAAAGAAATTTATAATTAGACTTATTATTTATTGATGACTTTTCAATTTCATCTATAAGATTTGTCCCTTTTGTATAGCCGTCGTCAATAATGTTACCTGCAGCTAAAGCAATATATGCCTGAAAAAGATCTTGATTTTTAGAAAACGTATGTAACGCAAATACAGACGATGGTGAGAAACCAATAAGAGTTCTAAAATTAGCTATTCTGTATCGATCCTCTAATTCAGGTAGTAACTCATCACTCAAAAAATGAGTTAGTTCATCTTGGTGATTTCCATAACCGTAATTACGGTTCTTTATATTATCGTAGAGGTTTGGAGAATAGTATGCTCTGTGCTTATCACCTTCTATAATGGTTACAATTATAGATTCTGGCATTCTAGAAGTTGAACTTAATTGATTTATCAAAGCTGTAGTTGTAGAAAACAACAGCTGATTATCTAAAACAACAACTATAGGATATGTTTTAATTGAGTAATCATACCCGAAAGGCAATGCAACTTTTATTGTTCTAGTTTCCTGTAATGACTTAGATTCAACTTTAAAAGTATCAATGCTATTTTGCGCATTTACCTGAAAAACAACAAACTGCGTAAAAAAACATAGGATTAGGAAAGAGATATTTTTTTTCATTTTTATAAACCCTTGAGCAGTTTCAGTTTGTTTCGAGAATTTTCGCACCAATTACAGTTCTCAGAGGAAAGCTCTAGCGCTTTTTCGAAGCTCGTAATTGCATTTTCTTGTTGATCATATTCAAAAAAGCCATCTCCCAATGAATCCCATAAATTTCCGTCGTTTGGAAATAATTGAACATTTAGTTTTAAAAGTTCTACTCCCCAAGCTGGATTCTTTTCTTTTGCAATGCGCTTGAAACCAATGCGATTAAAAACTCCCTTATCCGTAAATTTTGAATTTAAATTCTTTTCTAAAAAAGGGATGAGCTTACTCGCGTTATCTGTAGTGTTACTATTGATAAAATCGTACACCAATTCATACGATAATTTAGTGACCGGTTTTGGCGTATAATTGGAATCAAAAAGCATCCTTCCAATATTCCAGGATACATCCTCAGAATCTCTATTTAAGATGCTGTTTGATAATACAATAACAACTACATCATCTTCAACATACCTAATGAAATTTGCAAAATAAATACCATTACTGCCATTATGGGTTACTATTTTCGTTCCTCTTCCACTTTCAAATATGGCCCATCCATACCCATAATGTGATGATTCCTCTTCATTTTCAGCCACATGTGGAGTTTCTAATATTTTTTTAGTCTTTGCACTTAAAACCATATTACGCTGTAAAGCAAAGTGCCATTTGTAAAGGTCTTCTACTGTTGAATAAATATCTCCTTTACCAATACTATACCAATGGTTGTTATTATATGGCAAATGCTCTTGTGTAATTCCCCAATCCTTCCATATACCATCAGTATAATTAAAGTAATAGCCATGCGCCAATCGCTCACTATTAAAGGAAATACTTTTATAACCTGTATGATTCATCTCTAGAGGTGTCCAAAAATTCTCTTGTAGAAAAGCAGAATAATCTTGTCCAGAAACAAATTCTATAATTGCTGAAAGCATGATGTAATTCGCATTCGCATATTGATGTTTTGTTCCTGGTGCTGATTGTAATTTTGCTTCAAAAAATTCTTTAAGAAACTGTTCTTTAGTAGCTTCATCATATCTAAAACCTCCTGTTGCTGGTGAAATACCAGTCGTGTGTGTCAATAATTGATGAATAGTAATGTTTTTCTTATCTGAAGGTACTTTACTGTAAAATTCACCTAAGTGGTCAGAGGTACTTAATTTCCCTTGCTCTACTAACTTTAAAATGGCTGCTGCAGTAAACTGTTTTGTGATGGAGCCAATATTAAAAACGGATGAAGACGTATTAAGAATCTTATTATTTCGATCAGACCAACCATAGCCTTTTGACAATATAATGTCTCCTTTTTTGGCAACTAATATAGATGCTGAATAACCATTGGCAACACTACTATTTAAGTAGGTGTCAATTTTAACTTTAAGATCATTATTGTTAATATCTTGTCCAAGTAATGCTCTTGTTCCAATTGTAAATTGGAGTAGTACGAGTGTAATAAATAATTTTTTATTCATGATTTTTTATTTTTTTAATTCCATGTGTAAAATTGGATAGGGTTTCCCAGAGGCATCTAATTCGGATCGCCCTTTTGTTACAAATCCGCAATGCATATAAAATCCAACGGCTTGCTCATTCTGTTCGTTTACATCAACTTTAGTGACGTCAAAATGATTGATGGCATATTCTAATAACGATTTGCCAATTTTTTTTCCTCTCTCTTCTGGGTGCATAAATAACATCTCTAAATTCTCATCAGATACACCAAAAAATCCTACTATTTTATTGTTATCATCTCTATAACATCTTAATTCAACAGCGTCTAAATAGGTATTTAAAATTAAAGGTTTAAAATAGGCGATGTCTTCTTCTTTTAAAAAGTGATGTGTTGCTCTAACTGAGGCTTCCCATACTTCTACAACTTTATTGTATTCAAATTTATCTATGTAATCTATTCGATGTTCCATTTAAATTGTCTTAAATAATTTATCAATTTCAGATTTAACTTTATCATTTGGTGCGACTTTAAACAATTCAATGAGTAAATCTAGCGATGTTGGCTTTTTCGGATATGTATTGTTGTTTAGAAAATTTTTAAGGGCTAGATTAACTTGTTCTTCTCCTATTAACTCACTCAATTTCACCATAACTATAGCTCCTTTAGAGTAGGCAATATGTGAATTTCCATGAGTCACTTTGTAAAGTGGCTGGTTTTCACTTAAGCCTTTTTCATTATCATAAATTTGATGATGAATTTCTAATCGTTCCATCATTTTTTCTTTGCCATACCTATGTTTATATAGCATCATCTCGGTGTACATTGCCAGTGTCTCAGTGAGCATTGTGGCACCTTCCCTATCGTCTGGATTTATTTGGTTGTTTCCCCACCATAGATGTGAAAGCTCATGTCCTGCTAACTCATTGATAACATCCTGATTTTCTTTACTTTCAATATTCGTATGAAAAATCATATCCTCGGTCATAAAAATGGTCGAAGGATATGCTGTCCCTGCAAATCCTTTGGTAAAAGAAGAAATTTCAGCAAAATTCACGGTTTCAAATGGATATGCTCCAAAATGAGCGATACAATAGTCCAATGTAAGTTTAGCATTATCAAGTAAATGGTCTACATTTTCAAAATGGCTTTTGCTGTAATAGACATTGATATCTATGTTTTTATGTCGAATTGTTTTGTGCTCATATACTGCAGATGATACAGCAAATCGAAAAGGAATATTTTCAGCTTTATAGTTGAAATAGCTTCTCCCTTCATTAGTCCAGTGTTTTCCTAAATCCCCTGTACCTATAGCCGTTTGGTTTGGTTCTGAAGAGAGTGTCATATCTAAATTGATGAAATCACTTATAAAGACTTCTGGCGCTTCTAATCGCTTTACTTCAGAAACTTTGCCTAAATTAAATTCTGAGCGTTTTTGTTGATCTTTAATTTCTAGATTCTTTTGATAACCGATAGACGGAAAATAATTGCTAATTCGCATAAATGAACCGTTTTCAACAATGGCATTGAAAGATTGATGACCATTTACGGGAAACCATTTGTATGATAATGTGAAGTTTAAACTTAATTTCTCATTGGGTTGTAATGGTTTTTTCAATTTTATTTCTGTTACAAAATCCTCAATTTTTAAACTCTCACTGCTACTTTTAAGTAAAGCATATTCAATTTTTAAATCAGGCTGAAAATTGATTAATACTTCAGTAATAGGCTTTTCAGTTTTATTCTTTAAAATATATTCTCCTTGAATTTGATATGCATTTTCAGAAGGATAAAGATGAATTTTGGTAGTCACATCTGTAATTATTGGTTGCGCTAAAGTTTCATAACGCCTAAAATTTTCTTCATACCGCACCCCTTTTTCAATTAGCTGATCATCATCTTTAGGCATATACCCATTCATAAAATAGAAACCGTTAAAAACAACTAATGCCAATAAAAAAGTAGTAAAAACAGACGTTCTGATATTCCATACTTTTGTCTTAATAAATTCATTAAGCAACCACAGTAACCCTATTAAACCAAGCCCGAACAATAAGCGTTCCGAGAAGGCTAAAATGTATACTCCATATCCATTAAAATCGCTATACAATCCTTTAAAACCTGAGAATATTTGTAATAAGGGGTAAGGTAAAATTGTATTAGACAAAGGTGTCGCCAAAGCAAAAATCGCTATAGTTGACACTCCTAAACTAACAAATCGATTTCGAAAATTGTCATTGATTAATAGTATAAAAGCTGAAAAAAGAATCAAAGGAAATGTGTTAAATAGAATAACACCCAGATAAGCTTTCCAATCAATACTAAAGTAATCATAGCTGAATTGAAATATTAAAGCTTCAACAATTAGAAGCATCGTTAAAAAACATATCAAAATGCTTACTGAAAGAAAATGTCCTTTCATCTTACTTTTAGAGAAATAAGCACACTTTTCAATAAAATCAAAACTCGAAGCATGACTTCTCCAATACAAATCATTGATAAAATATACCAGTATCAATGCACCAAATAAATAAAAGTTTTTAGAAATAGAGGTCGCCAGAATTCCAGAACTCGCATATTTTTCAGGTAATCGAATCCCTTTATCAATTTCTGCATACATTTCCATACCTATATAAAACATAAGTAATATGGAAACCGCAACGATAGGAACACTTTTAAACAGATAAGTCAAATCTATTTTTGCAAATGAAATAGCGGATTTAAAACTTGTGATATGTCCAAAATTCACCTTAGGAAATTTGAAGGTTGTTAAATTTGCATTTGATTGAGAAACATTTAATTGTAACCGCTTATTCGCCTTTTTACTCCGTTTTGTTGAAAATGAAAATAGTCTATAACTCATCCATAAAAAGAATGTGGAAATTAAAACCATTACCATTCTGTTTATGAATAGGATCCCTGAAAACGGAACAATAAGTCCATTCTTTTCTTGTACAGAAAATGTTCTAGCCTCAAAAAAGTAAGCCGATAATCCAAAGGGATCTAATAATGCAGATAGCTGTTGAGCTTCCATAGATTGCGGTAGACTACTAGACATAAATGGCGAATTAGAAAAGACTAAAAGCACCATATAAAGCACGTAAAGTAATAATCCGCCTACAACTACCAATAACTTTTTACGAGTTGTAAAAGCGATGAAAAACAAAAAGCTACAAACCACAAAACAATTCATTAATCCAAAAATAATAAGCGGATATACATAATGCCACAAATTAAAACCAGCTTGTATCTCACTGCCTATTCGTAAGTTTTGTCCAATGACAAAACCTAAAATCAACAACCCAAAACTAAAAGATGTTTTTAGAAAAAGAAACAAGAATTTTCCTTTCAAATAGGTCATTTTAGAAAATGGAAGTGAAAAAAACATAATGTCGAATTTTGCATCCCATTCTTTAAATAATATTTGAGTTGAAAAAAGAATCGCAAAAAATATAATTGACAAGCTTAACATTCCCATCATAAAACCTATAGTGTATGGCGAATTGAGGAAAATTCCTTCTCCAGCAGTAAGATTGAATTTATAACCACAAAAAACACCAATACCAATAAGAATTATAGCAATGAGGCCAGTAACCCAAGGCTTTAAACTATGTTTCAATTCGAATTGTAATATCGTGTTCATGTTAATTATTTTGAGAAAGTGCATAAAAATAAACGTGTTCTAGTAACGGTGTTGTGGCTTCAAAGCCACTTGGTTGCTCTTTTGAAAATACTGTAATCTGCAACTGTCTTTCGATTAATTGTTGACTGATAATATTAAAATTTGCTTGATAAAAATCCAATTCATCCTTTTTGATTGACTTGGACCATATGTTATTTTCTAATTCAGAAATCAATGTTTTCGGCTGACCCGTTTTTAAAATCTGCCCTTTGTTCATAATGGTCATGTCTGAACATAGATTCTTTACATCTTCAACTAAATGTGTCGATAGAATCACAATAACTTCAGTACTGATGTCATTTAACAAGGTATTGAAACGGTTACGCTCCTCTGGATCAAGCCCTGCCGTTGGCTCATCTACAATAACAATTTTTGGTTTACCTAATAAGGCTTGTGCTACACCAAAACGCTGTTTCATTCCGCCAGAAAACGTATGCACCTCTTTGTCTTTAAAACTCCATAGATTCACTTTTTTCAAAAGGTATTGAATTTGATTTTCACGTTCAGTCTCATCCTTTACACCTTTTAAAATAGCAACATGGTTTAAAAGATTGTAAGCACTGACCTTAGGATATACCCCAAAATCTTGAGGAAGAAAACCTAAATTTTTTTTGATATAGTCTATATTGTTAATAATGTCGACTTCATTGAATAAGATGTTTCCTGACGATGGTTTTTGAAGCCCGACTATAGTTTTCATCAAAGACGATTTACCTGCACCGTTAGGCCCTAAAAGTCCAAACATACCGTTCTTGACTTCAAAAGAAATATTATTTATTGCTTGGTGTCCATTTTTATAGGTAAGACTTAGATTGTTGATTTTTAATGTGTTCATCTTAATAAGTTTTATATATGCCTATTGCACATTTCATATAATTTTTAAACCATCGCTCTATTGCAATAGGTTGCCTTTTCAAAATCTCTAATATTCATAGAAATAATGGGAACATTTGGAAACATTAATTTGAGTTCCGTGACTATTGCTTTGGAAAGATGGGCTTTTTGATCATTAGTTCTACCTTCCATAATATTGGCAAAAATGTGAATAAAGTCATTTTTAGTATTCCCAATGTTGTAATGCACATACGGATTAATTCTAACTTTAATATCGCCTTCATCAAAAAGCTGAGTTGATTCTGCTGTATCGTACACAATTTTCATAATACTTTCTGGTGATTTTAATTTTAGGATGTGTTCTGAGCAATCTATTATAAAGTGTGGCATAATTTTATGTATTTACAAAACAAATTAATTGTTCCTGAGTTTATTAATTTCTTTTTTAAAACCTTCCGCTTGTCCTGTTTTTAATTTTTCTGAAAGTTGAATAGCTAATTTATAGGTGTCTATAGCTTTATCATTCTGTTTTGTTTTTTCATATAACTTGGCCAAATTCGTCATCAGTCCAATATATTTTGGATAGGCTTTTACCGCTCTATTAAACACGACAATTGCTCCTAAATCATTTTTTTCTTTCAACAGTTTCAATGCAATATCTACGTAATTACTTACGGGTCTTCTTGCCTGCTGACCATATTTAGTAGTCAACTCACGCTCTCCTTTCAGAAACAATTCATCGCTATAGTTATTGCGCAATTCCTCAGAAGCTATTAAATCTGAAAAAACATACTTTAAACCGTAATAATTAAGCAATAATCGAGAGGTGTCATGGTCTTCATCTCCTACTTCTTCATGTTTCCATCGTAGGTTTTTTGGAGGATTCTCTTCAATTACTTGAACATATCGTTTAAGTTCTTGTCGCATGCCCCAGCCATCTCCTCCTCCAATTCCAAAATAAATGGCTTTATCTAAATTAGAATTTGATTTAAAAAAGATTTTCGCTTTTGCTGTCATTTCTTCGGTATTCCACCAAAGCGCTGGAGCCTGAATAATGAATGCATCAAAAATATCTGGCTTTTCCATAAGCGCATAGGTGCTAAATAAACCTCCAAACGAATGACCTTCTAAAAGACGGTATGGATGCGTTCTAAAGTTAGATTCTACATAAGGAATTAATTCTTCCTCTAAAAACTGAAGAAATTTAGGCGCACCACCACTTTGCGATATTCCGGACTCACCTACACCTCCATAAACACCTTGTCCTGCGCTTGAGGGCGTTAAATCTCTTGATCTATCTAAACTTTCGACACCAACAATAATCATTGGAGGAATAACACCAGAATCTGTTAATAATTCTACAGTACCAATTTCATGTTTTATATTTCCTAAACCGTCTAAAAGATACAATACTGGATAGTTAGCATTATTTTTTTCATAACCAAGAGGTAGTGAAATAATAATCGGACGATCTTCTCCTAAGATTTCTGATTTTAAAATGTATTGCGTTCCTAAACCTAACAGATGATTGTCACTAGACAACTTTATTTTCTCTGATATTTGAGCACTCATCATAAATTGAAAGAAGATACTAAAAAGTGCTAAAAGTGATTTTTTAAATATTTTTGTGCTCATAACTATGTTTTATTTATACTTTTTTGTTTAAAAATTAATCAGATTTGTTGTAAAAATTTTAATCTAGGTTTTACTCTGCTTTGTAAAGATGATTTTAATGTAAATGAATCTTTGGTTTTAAAAGGATTCTTATTTGTTCGAAAAGAATAAGACTTGTTTCCATTTGAATCTAATAACCTTTGTTTTCTAGAATTTATATTTGGTAGAAAGAAACAAACTACTCCAATTAATGGAAGAAAAGAACACAGTTGATATACTAAGTAAATCGAGGTATAGTCTGCGATAAAACCTATTAAAGCAGACCCTATAGCAGCGACTCCAAATGCAAAACCGTAAAATAACCCTGAAATTACCCCAAGCTTTTTTGGCAATAATTCTTGGGCATACGACATAATCGCAGGAAAAGCAGAAGCCATTATCAATCCAATGATTATCATAAAGACGTCTGTATAAAAAAGATTAACATAAGGAAGCATTAATATAAAAGGTGTAGCTCCTATAACAGAGAACCATATCACATAAATTCTTCCAAACTTATCTCCAAGCGGACCACCAATAATTGTCCCCAACATATATGAAAATAAATAGATGAATAGATGAATTTGTGCCTGTTCTATGGATAAATTAAATTTTTCAATTAAATAGAAACTATAATAATTTGATAAGCTTGCCGCGTATATAAACTTTGAAAAAATTATTAGTAATAATATTCCTAAAATGAATTTTATCTTTCTTTTAGAAAAAGAAAAATTTGGTTTTGGAACTATTAAATTCTTTTGAGATTGAGTGTTTATTAAGTGACTTTTATACCAAAAAGCTACTTTTTTTAGCACAAAAAACCCAACAACTAGAGGTAAAACAAATACAATAATTAGTTCCTGAGAATTGGGTAGCACAATTATAGCCACGAGTAAAGGAGCAATCGCTGTTCCAAAATTACCACCAATTTGAAATATTGATTGTGCTACACCAATCTTACCACCAGATGCTAAATTAGCAATACGACTAGATTCTGGATGAAAAATAGCCGATCCTATGCCTATAAAAACAGCGGATACTATTATAAGATTAAAACTATTTGAATAAGACAATAATAGAACTCCTA
>TARA_R110002072_G_scaffold52031_2_pt1 | contig 10142 bp, 2 predicted proteins | sample TARA_R110002072 | Tara Oceans TARA_R110002072 (sample SAMEA4397118) | marine metagenome | biome: Polar Biome; feature: [SRF] surface water layer (ENVO:00010504); material: water (ENVO:00002006), including particulate matter (ENVO:01000060) such as... | depth 5 m | reverse complement strand
ATGGCAATAGAAACTTTACAAACATTATCTTACAACAACGACAGCAAAGGGTGGCCTTCTTTCTATACTTATTATCCTGATTACATGATAGGCATGAACAGTTTTTTTTATTCATTTAAAGGCGGTAATTTATTTAGACATAACACTAACACTTTAAGAAATAATTACTATGGTGTTCAAGGAGAATCTTCAATAACTAGTGTTTTTAATCCTAAACCAACTTTAGATATTAAATTATTTAAAACTTTGTCTCTTGAAAGTGATGCAAGTTGGACAGTTACAAATTTGAATACAGATTTAAATACAGGCTCTATGCTAAACACTTATTTTGAAAAGAAAGAAGGAGAGTGGTTTACATTTATAAGAAGCAAAGCCGATACAGTAAATTGGAATTTAAGATCAGCAAATGGCTTAGGTTCTGCATCTATTATAACTGGCCCTGCTAATGCAACCATAATAACATTTACTCAAACTATTGGAAGTATATTAAGTATAGGTGACGCTATTTATGCAAAAACCGATCCAGAGTTAGTGGGATATGTTACATCAATGACAGCTACTACAATAACTGTAGACGCATCAGCAGTTGGTGCATATATCCCTGTACAGGGTGACTTTATAATGTCCTATAAAAATAGTGTTGCAGAATCACACGGAGTGTTAGGATACTACATGGAGTTTACCTTAACAAACGGTAACACTACGCCAGTTGAACTCTTTTCGGTGGGTAGTGACATAATGAAAAGTTATCCTTAGAATTTAGTATCTTTGTGTATTCTAACCATTAAAAACTATTAACATGCCTAGGTGGAGACAAAATCAAAATAAAGACAGATATAAAAATGACGAAGGAATGAGTACCGAAGAAATCTTTGGTGCAGTTTCTGGAGGTATTGGAGCTTTATCAGGACTAGCTAGTTTTGGAATGGGTATTGATAGTATGATTACAGCAAGGCGTAAACAAGCTCAAGCTGAAAGACAGAACAAATTATTAATGGAACAGGCTAAGAAAATGGCTGAAAAAGATTTTTATGCAGGGGTAAATGTGCCTTTAGATGCTTTTAATAAACAGTTCGAAGAAACCTTACAACAACAACAACAATCATTACAAGCTTTACAAGAAGGGGACGCAAGATCTGTAGCCTCTGGTGTAGGGAGAGTAGGAGCTTTAGCGGGTGAGCAAGGAGAAAAAACAAGAATAGCTTTAGGTGAGGCATTGTATCAAAATGATAAAATGAAAGCCGATTCTAAACAAGCTATTAATCAACAAGGTATAGATATAAATATAGGGGCAGCGCAAGATCAGTCTTTAATGGCTAGAGATGCTGATAGGCAAGCAAATCAAGCAATGGCTGGGGCTCAAGAAGGGTTAGTCTCTGGTTTACAAAGTGGTGCTGGATTGATACCTGGATACTTGCAAGGTAAACAAGATAAAATAACAACTGATATTTTAAATGAATTTGAAAATAATCAGGTTATTCAAGATGCTTTAGGATCTCAAGGTATAACATATGATCAAGCATCATTTAGAGATGCTATACAAGGCAGTGACTTGTTTAAAAACTTAAGCAATCCTCAAAGAAAAGATTTATTAGATAAAGTTCAGAAAGGCGATATGTCAACTATACAGAAGTTTATGGAATTATTTAAAAAAAAGAAGTAATATATGGCAACTCAATCAACTAGGAATAAATATTCTACATACGCTGGGTTAGATACTGCGCCTCCAGTTAACTGGGGAAGTGTTGCAAACACCATATCAAAACAAATAGGAGCTTTTACTAAAAACAGAAAAGCTGATCAACAAGCAGTTGAAGATAGTACTCAAGCAGCTATAGAGAAGTTAAATGAACTTCCTGACGTAAACTCACAAGATTTAGACACCGCTTTATTAAATTCTGCAAAATCACAACAAGATCAACTTATGATGAACATGGGATTAGTTCGTAAAGGAGTAATTAAAATGCATGATTATAAGTTAAGAATGAATGAGATGAAAAACGGTATGACTAACTTCAAAAACATAACTAAAGTATATGATGGATGGTATACTGAAGCAAAAAAAAGAGTTGAGGACGGTACAGCTACTAATGCTCATAAAGAATTTATTAAAAACATATCTTCTTTTGGTAATTTAAATAATAAAAAATTTATGACTAACCCTGCTAATGGACAATTACAAGTTGTTACTATGGGTTATAATGAAAAAACTAAAAAGTATGATATAATGCCAGATCCTGGAAAAGAACCTAATTCGTTTCAAAACCCAGGTGTTATTTTAGATTTAATGAAGTACGATGGGGGTGAAGCTGTTGATTTAGATGTGGCTACAAATAAAATAGTAGACAATCTAGGTGTTGTAGTTAAGTCTTATAGAGATCCAGAAACTGGAGTTACTACTAGGATTGAAGATATACGTCAAATGTTTAATCCAAAATATCCTGAAAGGTTAAAAGCTTTAGGATTGTCAGATGATGTAAAAACTTTTGATCAGTTTCTAAACACATACTCAGACGCACTTGTAGCAACCGATGAAGATGTGGTACAAATATTGACAGAAAGCGGAAAGTATCAATTGTCTGACCCTACCAAACCTAATTATATTCCAATGAGAGGCACTGGAAATTCAATTGTATTTGGAGAAGGGATTGATGGTAATCCCGATGCAGGTTTGTCACAAGCTTTAAAAGATGAAGCTAGACAAATAGTTAATCAAGAGATAGCTAGTAAATTAGATTCTAAAACAACTAAAGCAGGGGGTTATGATACACGAGATGATCAAAAGAAAGAAGAAACAGATGCTATTTCTTTTGACATAGCATACGATGTTACTTCAGGCGGTAAACCATCTAACGCAGCAATTGAAACTATAAAAGCTAACAACGATACAATTTCTAATATTTATTCTGACCCAACATCAAACGAATTTGTTATTCAATATACTGATGGTACTAGAAAAAAAATTAAAAAATCAGAAAAAGAAATAATTAAGGATGGTAATAAGGTAACTGTTTATGATCCTAAAGCTACAGCTGAGAATTTAATGGCAGCAGTAACTCCAGGTGGTGATGTTGTAAGCGCTAGGCAAGCAAGAGAAGATTATAAAGGTAATGATAAACCATTCACGGATGATTTTAATACTGATAGAGATGAAAGACCAGCTGCAAACTCTGGAACTGGATTTATGAACACAACTACTACAGTTAATGGAAAAGTAGTTCCTGTGACAATAACAGATGCATTGTCAAAAATTACTCCAGATGAAGATTCTGCTCCACAATATACAGACTTGTTTAAAGGACTTGGTGTAGAGGAGGGAACAGAAAATTTATTAAACGACATATCGGTTATACCTTCCCCTAGAATCACAGGATCTGATGATGTAATTAGAATTTCTTTACCGCCAGAAGTCATGGCATTAATTGATAAAAATGATGTTTCTCTTTCAGGTGACACTGTACAGGGTAAAGATTATGTAGAAATTGATGTTGAAGAATTTGAAACAGGTGATGGTGATGATGTAGGGATTAAATATATTATTGATAAAATCCTTCAAGCTTCAGCTAATCAATATAATGGGATAACCCCAAAAAGTGAAGGAACTGGCACTGGTGTTGGCGGCAAATATAATAAAAACCCATAATGAACGAAGAAGCTTTAAATGATGCTTATAAGCATTTTGTAGATACCGGATACGATGGCACTTTAGAAGACTACAAGGTTTTAATAGGCTCTAATCCAGAAGCGTTACAAGATTCATTTAAATTTTTTACTGATACAGGTTACGATGGGACTATAGAAGATTTTTCATCCTTATTAGGAGTAAAAAAAAAAGACTCTCCAGACTTACCTGGTACTTCTCAAGAAGACGTTGTGGAGTCAGTTACAGAAACAACCGTGGAAGAACCTATTTCTTCGGATTCATTAGTAAGTGAAGAGCTTATATCTAAAAATGAAGAGTCTGTAGTTCCTGAATTACAATATTTATATCCTGAATTTGAATTTGAAGAAACAGGCTTTGGAAATTATGTAAAAATAACTGCACCTAATGGTGAGATAAAAGAGTTTGGAACTGGAGGTACAGATAATGATGCTGTAGGAGATGTTTTTGGAATAAGTGATGGTACTCTAGGGCAAAGGACTAAAGATATACAAGATTTTATAAATAAAAATTCAGTTAAAGCTCCGAGTGGACTTAATAAATTAGAGAATAATATTAAAGAAAAAGAAGTTAAGTTTTACGATAAAGAACAGTATGACGAATATGTTGAATCTTATCAAGAAGACCAAGAAGTTCTTAATCTAGAACTAAAATTATACTTAAAAGATTATTACGGATTACAAAAAGAAAAAAACTATTTCTTTAGTGATGATTATAAAGAGCTTAAAAAAACTAATCCGTTATTAGCTGATCAAAAATTAGAAGATTTTAAAAAAAGAGAAGCTGAAAATCAATCTCAACAAAAGGTTATTAAAGAGTTGCAGGATAAATCTACAAATCAAACTATAGAGTACAAAAAAAATGTAGGTAGATATATTGAAAAAGAAAGTGAAAAAGGAACATGGTATGGTAACATCTTAAATAGTTTAACCACTGGAGAAGGAGGTAGAGAAGCGGGTCAAGTAGGTATTATAACTGATATTTTAAGTAAAATTTTACCGTTTGGAGGTATGGCTCCAGAGGAATTTGATGCTAACATACTAGAAGAATTAATTTCAGACAAAGGGTCTTTAGCTGAAGGTTTAGGGTTAGATCCTGAAAGCGAAGAATATAAAAAAATAGATCCTAAAGGGTTATTTAAAAATGCTAAAGATTTAAGTTATGATCAATGGAGACTGTCTTTGAGTAAAGATAAGTTAAAGGAATTAAAAGATAAGGCAAAAGGAAAAGACAAGAACACATACTTAAGGTATGCGTACATGGATGAAAAATATAAAGGCATTGATAGTAAGTATATAAATAAAATCGTAACTGGTCTTGATGATGATTTAAAAGGAGATTTAAAAAGTAAAGTTACAAATCAAGGAAGTAAAGATGTAAAAGCTACGATGCTTCCTGTTGTCAGAAAACAATTAACAGAGAATTTTTCTAGACCTTTTACAGGCGTAACTGAAGAGTATTCAGATGCTATGAAACAAACCACTGTAGGTGGAGGTGTCTATGGAGCGTTTGAGAGTGTGCCAGCTCTTATAGGGCCAGGGCTTATAGGAAAAGCAGCCAACTTTGGATTTATTCAAACTGATGCTATATTCGATGAAATGTCTCGAGACCCTTCTTTTGATGAAGTTCCAGAGTCTCAAAAATATTTAGTTACTGCACCTTTAGCAGTCGTAACAGGTATTTTAGAAGCTTACGGATTTAGAAACTTAACATCAGGATCAACTATTGTAAAAAGTTTAACACTAAAAGGTTTAAAAAAATTAGGACAAGGTACAGGCGCATCTAAAGCTAAAACATTTGCTGAAATTATACAAAGAGAAGTTAAGAATGACATAGCCAGAGGTACTTTAAGAGTAGGTTCGGCTGCTTTAGCTGAAGCTGAGACAGGTGCTTTACAAGAAGTGGCAGAAATTAATGCTAAAAGATTATGGAATGCAGCATCTTCAAAGGGAGAGTTTGACACCCCGGAGGCTTGGAGTTCTGCATATTACGGTCAAGTTTTTAAAGCAGGTTTGCAAGAAGCTATAGGTGGTGTAGTGTTAGGATTACCAACAGGTATATCAAGCGCTGTCAATGGCCCTATAAGTCAGAGAGGCAATAGCTTAAATAAAATGAGTGATCAGATGTATGAATTGTTTCTGGGCACTACAAATGATAAAAATTATCAACGCTTAAGGAAAGCTCAAGTTGGTATGTTAAAAGAGCAAATAAATGCAGGAGAAATAACTAAAAAAGAAGCTCAAGAACAAATAGATTCTTATGATCAAATAGTAGGGTTGAGTAAAAAAATTAATCCTGATTTACCTATACAAGATCAAAAAGAAATATTGTCTCTTCTTTACGAAGAACAAAAATTAACCGAACAACTTGCGGGAAAAGATCCCAGAACAATGCCTGAAGTAAAAGCAGCATTGGATGATATACAAGATACTATAACTAAAATTACAGACAATGCCATTTCTAAGTACCAGCCAAAGGGCGTGGATGTTCAAGAACAAACCGGAGATGGCCAAAAGGTGGTCGAAGGAGACACCACCGGGCCCGTTACCAACCAAGGTAAACAAGAAACAGAAAGTAAACAAAACATCAAAGAGGAAGCGAAAGTAGACCCTCTTGCAATTAATGATAGTGACTCTGTTAAAAAAGAATCATACGGCTTTACAAGAGAGCGTATAGAAGGAGAGCCCGATGAAAATTTGACAATTGAAGTAGTTACAAATAAAGATGGGAGTAGAACTTTTAGATATAAATCAAAAGACGGGATTTATAATACAGAGAAAGTGTCTAAAAATAATACACTTACTAATGAACAGTATATTGAAGCATCTGAGGCGGTTGAGCCTGGAACTATAAATCTTACAGAAACTGTAGAAGGATTTGAAAATATTGTTAATCCAGAAGCTGTAACCAGAAGAAAAAAAGAAATAGCAGAACAAAATAAAAACCAAGTACCTGAAGGATTGGACGGGAAACCTTTATTCCAGAAAGCTGACTTGGACAATATGACTCCAAATGATCTAACGTCAATGCTTAAAAAACTTAATCAAGAAATAATAGATTTAAGAAAAGATCCTTTGCTTGAATTAAGAAAACAAGATAGAAGATTAAATAAAAGCTTTAGAATTAAACAAAGAAACGAAGCAATTGAGCTTATCAAGGAAACACTAAAAGTTAAAAAGGCTGCACCTGAAACTAAATCAAACCTAGAAGGTAAGGCCGCATCAGGATTAAAAGCTTTATACAATATACAGCGTAACATTTTTGGATTAAACAGGAATGAATCATTAGGCGCAGCTGTGGTTATGGATAAGATTATAAGAACCATGGCTAAAAGAGCCAAGACAACAGTATCTGAGATGTATAAAAAAATTAAATACGTTAAGGCTGATGAGAAAAAAATAGAAAGCTTAATGAAAAGCAATGCTTTGTTCCAGGCTGACTTTTCAGATAACCTATCTGGTTTAGTGTTTGAATACTTAAAAAATTCTGGTACGTTTACAAAACTAGAAGAGGATGGGTTTATAATTAAAGATAGGTCTATAAATGATTTTGATGGTAAAAAAATGATATTACATCAGCCGGATGGAGCATTTACTGGTAACATATACAAAGGCAATGACTTGTTAGTTGAAGGAAAAGGTGGTGTATACTATACTTTAAAGTATCATGAGGATGGATACTTTTGGGCTTCTACAAGAGATGCAGCTGTAAAAATGGCTGAGTCATTAAATAAATCTTTTGACGCTAACGGTGGTAAAATATATATGGCGTTAACAAGCGCACCTTACGATAAATTACTATCTAGTACAACTATGGCTAATGCAGTTCTAGACTTCTTTAACTCTGTAGCTCTGGATAGAAAATTAAAGTTAAATAAACCAGTAATACAAAGAGCAATTATTGAAGCTGCAAACACTGTTATAGAGGATAAAGGTTTAGGAAAAAAATTAAAATTAAAAAAGACGGATAGTTTTGAATCTAATCTTAAAAAAATAAAGACAGCTTTAGGGGCTGACAATAGTTCTTTTGGAGACAGAAAAACTTTTTCAGAAACATTAATTGGTTTAATGGCTAAAGAAATTGTTAAAAATCCTAAAGCAGTGCAGCAATTCGGAACCATATTTAGTGAAGGTATTCAAAATAAATATTTTAAAGGAAAATCAAGGGCTAAGAGCGGTAAAGGAAAGAAAGGTGAAACAGATAAATTGAATTTAAAAATATCTAAAACAAATATGATTCAGGCATTATCTGAAATGTTAACAGAGCCAATATTAAAAGAAGGGTTTGAAAACAGAAAGAAAGGTGGTCAGATATATGCTGTCTTAGAATTGGATAGTAAAGTAAAAGCGGTTGAAACAGGTAAACATGAGTCATATCCCTTTGCTTTGGAAGCAGTAGATAAAAATCAAAAAACTGTTATAAATATTTTAACTGATAGATTAAAATGGAACGAGGTTACTCAAGATCCTAAAACAAAACAATTAGTAAAACCTGACAGACAAATGAATGTGTTTCCAACTTTTGGTGTTACGCCAGATGTTGTAACCATAGATACATCAGCTCTTCAAAACGTATTGTTTCAACAACCATTATCACCATTAGGTAGATTAGCTAGGTTGTATAATTTTAACAAGAAAGGATTTAGTATGTCATCAAACTTAGATGAGTACGCCTTAAGAAAAGCTGCTGAGAAGTTAGGTTTTGGAATTAAAAGAGCTAAATCAGGCAAATACTTTTTTACCAGAAATGATAGTAAAGTAAACCCTTTTATTAATACTGGAGGTATGTTGTTCCAGGATATGAGTGGTACAGCAAAAGGAGCTATGGTTGCTAAAGATGGTGAGTTTGCTATTTATGCTATGACTGATCCAGACGTATCAACACCACTGCATGAGATGGCGCACATCTTTGAGCATTATCTTACTAAGGGCGAAAAGCAAACAGTACTAGAATTTACTAAACAAAAAGAATGGACTAGAGATGTGAGTGAGACATTTGCCAGGGGATTTGAAAAATACTTAGCTGATGGTAAAGCTCCAAACAGTAAATTAGAAAGAATATTTATAAGGTTTAAGGAATGGTTAACAAACATATATAATGGTATAAAGGGTAGTGAGATAGATATAAAACTTACTCCAGAAATGACAGCTATCTATGATGCAATGCTTGGCAAGAATGTAAAAGCAGAATCTTATACCAGTAAAAAAACAACTGAGCTGACTGAATTAAAAACATTAGTAAGAGCAGAGGCTAAAGGTGAGAGAGAAGGTCTTAGAGACTACAAGGCGAAAGCTAAAGAAATAGCTAAGTTTATAAAAGGTATGGGTAATAAAAATATTATTACTACTAACCAGGCTACTGTACTTATTGCTAGAGTATTGAAAACTAATTTAGCAAACGATAAATCAATTGTAAAACTTATTGATTATATAAACAAAATTTATAAAAAAGCAGATCTGGCTAATAAAATTGTTACAGCTAATAAATTAAGAAAAAAAGCAAAGAAAAATATTAAAGGTAAAATTGGTAGTGCCAAGGATTTATTCCCTTCATTACAAAAACTATTTAATATTGACGCTAAGTTAATACCATTAGAAAAAATAGACGCATACTTTGATTTGGTAAGTATGTTTGGAGAAAACGCTAAGATACTTACGCTTGAAGAATCAGGCAAGTCATTACAGACAGCTGATGATATTTTAAATTCTATAGTTATAGAAGAAGAGCTAGAAGAGGTAAGTGAAAGTGAAATAGAAGAAGATGAGTTTGATGTTGATGGAGAAATAAATGAAATTCTTTCTATTAAATTAAATACTGATTCTTTAAAAGGAAGCCTAGATTTTGAAACAGCTGAGTTTTTTAAAACCATAACAAAAGAAGATTTAGAAAATTTAATAGTTGAGAAGTCTGACGGAACAAAAGATTATTCTAAATTATTAAACCTTAAAAAAATTGTAAATAATATTAACTCAGGAATTGTAGAGTTTTCAACGCTTGCATTTAAAATTGATATAACAGCTATAAGAAACAATTATAGCTCTATAATAAAAAATAAAACTAATGAAACTAGTATTGGTAACTTTATGTCTCGTGCCTACGGAAAGGTAAAGGGTGCAATAAAAGGAACTGGCAGTGTGTTTCAAGAGTTAAGATCTATTAACATGGGTAGTGTTGATGAGGTGCTTGGTAACTATAATAATTCTGATATAGCTAAAGTTACTTCATTAATATTAGCATCTGAGTATTCATCGGCTGAAACAGACATAGCTACACAAGATAAATTATTAGAGGAGGCTGAAACTTTATTAAGTAAGTCAGATAATAGACTACAATTAGTTGAGTCCGCTAATAAAATAGTGGAGTCTAAATATAAATTAATGATTTATGCGTTACAAAGAGAATTTGATGCAAACCTTGGTAAAAAAGGGGTGGTTATGGAAGCGGCTATAAAATATATAGATGCAACTCTTAAGTCTTTAGG
>TARA_R110002072_G_scaffold91255_5_pt1 | contig 10147 bp, 7 predicted proteins | sample TARA_R110002072 | Tara Oceans TARA_R110002072 (sample SAMEA4397118) | marine metagenome | biome: Polar Biome; feature: [SRF] surface water layer (ENVO:00010504); material: water (ENVO:00002006), including particulate matter (ENVO:01000060) such as... | depth 5 m | reverse complement strand
GCGTAATGGGCCAGACTTTTGCAGCAGACAGCCCTTCCAGCCGCAGAGGCTGGGCCAATCGAATGGAAAGCCGCCAGTCCGTCGAACTGTTCTGCTCTACCGACGCTTCACGAGCGCAAGAGAGATTCAGCCCCGCGTCCGCGAGTGTTCGCCTTGCTTCCTCGACACGTTTCTCCGCCGTGACCTGTTCGCTATCCGGCGGGGGAATTTCGCCTCGTTGAAATGGTCGAAGCACTCGGCCGAAACCCTCTGAACCAAGAATCTCGTCGATACTCCCGACACGGGCGCGCCTGCCCGTCAGTGTCGCGAAGACCTCAACGTTCCGACCGTTGATCAATGCGGGTCGAGTGGCGTTACCCGAACCGACGGTGACAGTCGTGTCCCATCCGGATTCCTGAATGAATGCCTTCGCATGGAGCCCGCTCAGCGGCCGCGCATCCGTCTCGTCGGCGTCATCCCCCTCGCCGTCCTCGCTTTCAGCGACTTCGTCCATGACCAGTATCTCGGCGAAACGCTCAAGGGTGGTTTCAGGAATTGCCGCGAGTTCCTCAGAGCGGCTGACGAGTTTGGGAGATCCCCTTTGTGTTAAGTCGGCGAGCAGTTCGAGCGCATTTTCATCGCAGAACGGGGATATGACGGCCATTTTGCTGCACGGTTCCGGTTTCCAGACACGTCGTCCGACTCCATTGACGGCAAAAGACAGATTCTCGAATCCGGGCGGCAGAACCCAGTCAGCTCGCTCGAGATCATCAACCATCTCCGCGATCAGGGGGGCTATGTGATCGGAGGGCGGCATTGTCGAGAGGGTCGGAAGGCGTTTGACGAACTCAACCAGGGGCTTGTTCACAGGTTTGCGTCCGCGCCCGACCGCGCCATCGAGGGCGAGCGAAAGATCCCATGAACGATCCCGCGTGAGATTTCGGGAAAGGACGATCAGCCTTAGCTTGTGTGGTTCGCCGGCATCGAGTGGCCGGTAACGTAGGACCCAGATTTTGGGATGAAATGCGCCGCCCCTTGGTGCTGTGACTTCGAGGATCATCCGCTCAAGCAATGCACAAAGACGTGACTGCGGTTTGCTTTGGGCCTGGATACGCCCGGCCTCGCAAAATATAGCGAGGCGATCCGACGTTCTTTCCAGCCCCTCAAGAAGTGCCAGCGGGCTTGTAAGAAGTTCGTCCCGACTTTCGGATGCAAACAGAGCGAGCGTTACGGGGACGGCAAGTGCGGTCTCAAAATCCAGCGAAAAGCTCGTCGCGACCCCGGAATCGAATATGGTTCCGGGAGGAGGGCGAAGAATGGCGCCATAAAGATTGCGAACGTCGGGATGCAGAGGAATGTCAGTTGGCATTCACAAGGTCCCGGATGTGGCTGTTGGCATCAGGCCATCTAAAGGTCAGGCGGTCGGCGCCGGAACTTCCGCCCCATCGATCGAGTATGGTTCGGTTTGTAAATCGGGACTGAGCGCCCTTGAGGCGTTTTTCGCGTGAGTGAACAAGATCACGTGCTGGCTGAGAATCAGAAACATGGTCTTCCTGCCCGCTAACTATCTCCAGCCATTGCCGTATGAACCGGCGGGCGGGTTCACGAATGGCGTGGCTTTCGTGGTGGATGTCGACCCAGAAATCCTCAAGCGACCATTCGTGGATCGAAGATCGGCCAATTCCTTCGGACCAGTCGGTGAGGGCCTCGCGATATTTATTAACCCATTCCTGATTGTCGTGTAGTTCCGACAGCATAAGGTTGTAGAGCAGGGATGCGCCGTGCATGACCGATGAGAAGATTTCAGCGTGAGAAATCAGAACGCCGGCCCGCTCCGGAAAGTTGGCGCTGTCAGGATGTTCCCAGATGTAGTCGCATTTGGCGTAACGCCCCTGCTTTGCAAGATGGGTAAGGAGGCTGTCGGGGTGACTGTCGACAAGGCGGTCGACGATAAAACCTGCCTCCTCGCTGGTAAGCTGAAAGTCCGCAGATTCCATAAAGTCATCAGGCGCAGGTGGCAGTCCGGGGCGCCATGTAATCAGATCGCTTTCCTCCGCGGCGCGCGCATCCTCTGCAGTCCCCGAGTGATGTCTTCGCCGCCGCAGGCTCGGTATCGCGGCGAAATACGCTTCCTGAGATCCTGGGAAAAGACGAATGCCCCAGCTTTGCAGTCCCGCCCAGTAAATGGAGCTCGGCAGGCGCTGCAGGCTGGCACCAGCGTCTCTGCCGATAACTCCGCTGTCATCCTCTCCTGATCGAAGCGCCTCAATCAGTCTTATTTCCCGGGCGCGCGCCTGCTCCATCAATCTATCGGGAGGAGCGTTCAGTTGTTCAATCTCGGAATAGATCCACGGTACGAAAAACATGTATCGAAGGCGCGTCTGAATTGTGCTCGTCCCGGGGAAAAGGTGATCGGCGATCGAGTCCCGGATCGGCCCGAGACCCAGCTCGTCCCGACTGTCCTTCTCCTGAAACATCGCCATGATCCGTCGAGCGCGTTGACGCTCGACCTCATCGAAATCTATCCAGGCAAGAGAAGACATATGAAATTCGCGGAAAAACCGAGGATTGAAGAGCCTAGAGTATACTTGTCGCTTCGCCAAACCTCTCAATGGGCACAGAGGTTAAAATCTCCGCAGAGCCCCCTGTTCGATACCTTCAATCTTTAAGCCACCAGCGATTGCCCTAAAAACAGTTCGGGCCTTGCGCACGCGCCATGTGCCTTGGCCGGTAGTGTCCCGCGTAGTCCTGTTGGTCATTCTGCCAAAGAACCCCCGTTCCTGTTGCATCACCTGAACGAAGTGGGTCGATTTCGTCCGCATGCGATAACGCCCAATCGCGCCATTGTTTCAGCTCTGACGGGGCCAGTGACAACTCTCCATCCGCAAGAGCGCCTTCAACCGCCGTCACATATTCCCGAATTTGCCCGGCGACCTGCCACGCCTTTTCCCGTTGCCGTAGTCCTAGTTTGCGATCTCGTTCGGCCTGCCGTTCAGCCTCCAGTTTCCTCGCTTCATCTTCGCGGGCGCGCCGTTTGCGATCCACTTCCTCCTGGGCTTCGCGTTTTGCTCTGACATAGGCAAGCGTCGTCAGAAGGCCGGCGAGCATTTGGGAGATCTGCGCCTCTAGAGGTCTGTCCGTCTCGTCTTCCCAGCTTTTCGGAATTCCGTCCGGACCGTAGGTCGACATCTTGAGAATGAGGTTGCCTGACGGCTCCCTGGTCTGCGTCCATTCCTGACTCGAATAAGAGCGTTCCGCTTTTTCTTCATCGGTAAGACGGCGACGGATTTGACGAATGCGCTCCGAGACCGTGAACTCGACTCGATCATGGCCCAGGCGGAACGAGAGATTTTCTTCACGTCGATTGTCGATCTCGATTGTGCAGCCGCGACGCTCGAGCTCGCGCAATATCACATCCAGAATTCGAAGCCGCCTTCGGCCGAGCGATGTGGCGTGTTTCGCAACGAAATATCCGCCGCCGTAGATAGAGTTTCTTGCCCGTTGGCATACAGCTTCTTCCTCCTTCAGCCAGCCCGCAATAATAGGGTGCGGCTTACGTAACTGCTTCCTGGGCTCGATCGCGCCAAGCTCGCCGAGTTGTTTTTCGAAAAATTCCTTATAGGGATTGGGGCCGTCATTCCCGTCGGTCGAACCACTGTTTCCGGCCTTGTCGCTGACACTCAGATTCAAGATGATTTCCGGTTTGTTTGTTCCATCCAACTCGAGCAGGGGTGGCCGTTTCACTTTTTTGCCGGCGGCTTTCTGTGCCCAGTAGCCTCGGGGCGGAACCGGGATGCTGTGCCGATCGCAGAGCTTGGCAAGACCGCGGCCGGAGAGGCCCATCTCTTTTGAAAGGGTGTCGACCGGCGTTTTCCAGACGAGATCGTAGAGTCCCCGGCGGGTTAGTTGTCTGGTTTCTTCCGTCATTTTCAGCCCCTGGTAACATGGCTGCGTATATCGTTCCACTAATCGGTGGAGCCGCCTCGGATTCGGAGTTAACGATCTCAATGCTGCGAACTCCACTCCTAGCCGTTAACGCCGTATATTTCATGTTGGTTGATTCGGAAATTCAGAGAGGCTTGTCATAGTTTGCCTTGCGAGGTCTCTGGTAGGGGCGGAGTCAATCAAGGCAATCATCGAGAAACTGTTCTTACGCGTCGTAAATTCAATTACGCTTTTCTCAAATCTTAATCGTAAGTCTTCGGCGGAAAGTTCAGCTGCATTTAATTTTTGGGAGAAATTGGTGATGCCCTCTAACTCGTTCAGAGTTTTCAATCGATACACATTCACAGAAGTGAATTCACTTACGGAAATTTTTAGGGAGCGAAACGCGGGGCGTGGTCCAAACACAGATTACGGCTTGCTCCATGGCGGATTAATTCTGTTGGTATCCGGTTGGGAAACATATTGCGAAGATGTTTCGAAAGAGGCGGTCAAAAAAATTACTGAAGCCGAGAACTTAACTTTTGACGATCTTTCGCAAAAAATTCGAAGACAATTAATCCGTCACTCTTACCCCCCAAACATAGATAAAGTTGATCCGCTGGAAACCGGTCTTGCAAAACTGCCCGGTGAAGGATGGCGCGGTTTGTTTGTTGAGATGATTGAAGAGTATCTGAGCGACTTTAACACGCCGAAATTTACCAAGCCCCAAGGGAAAAACCTGCAAAAGCTTTTCAAGTTATATTTAGAGGGAAATGTGATGACACATGTGCCGAGCCTGACACGAACTGAAAATATCACCGAAGAGATAGATCGAATAATTAGTGTGCGCGGCGATATCGCCCATCGGGGTAAACCACTGAATGAGGATCGGTTCTACGCGGACGATTTGATCTGCTACTTGGAACACGTAAGAAATGCCTGTGCAGCGATCGATTCAATTATCTGGAGAGAGTTCCGGACTCTTTATGGAATAACTCCGTGGCGAATGACCCAAACTATTCAACGACTTTTGCCAGGCTTCAACATAGTGCCGGAAGACCTTGCATGAACAAGGCGTCTACTGTCTTTGCGTGGCGGACCCGAAACCCGGAAACTGGACTGGGTGATATGAGAAATCTCTCGCAATGTTTCTGCTGGGAATAACGACGGAAATGGCAATTCTTGCAGGCACTTCACTTGCGGAGCAAATCCGAGCACACGTTGTTGCCGAATACATTCAACCGGCACGAGAACGTGGTGACAGCGCAGTGAAAGTTCGTGCGGGTGACATTCACGGAGAAATGGGACTGATCAATTCGATGCCCTCGGTATGTGGGGCGATTGGCGGCCGCAAATTCACTGAATTAGCAAGGGTAGCCCTTACTGATCGGGCAGGGCCACAAAACGGGTCAAACGTCTATTTCACGTTCTCGCTGGAAGATAAGGATTTCGGTCAAATCCCGCCTGAAGTTGTTGATCGAGAGCAACGGACGTCAACTCCGGCCGTGGCCAGGCCGCGCAGCGATATCAATTTCAGGGGCTCCCTCGTTCTCGTCTCATGCGTCAAAAGCAAGCTATCGATGCCATCTGCAGCCAAGGATCTTTACGTTTCCGACTGGTTCCGCAAGGTCCGTGCTCTGATCGAGCCAAAGGAAGCCTCCTGGTTCATACTATCCGCGCTTCATGGCCTCGTTCCTCCGGACGATGTGATCGAGCCTTACGAACTGACCCTGAATAAAATGAGAGTTGCGGAAAGACGCTCATGGTCGGCCAAGGTTCTCAGGCAACTAGAGCCGATGCTACAGGACAGGCCCCGCGTCATTTTCTTAGCGGGCGAGCGCTATCGTGAATTCCTTGAAGAGCCTCTTCGAGAAAAAGGAATTGTGGTGGAGGTTCCGATGAAGGGGTTATCGATTGGACACCAACTATCCTGGCTTACGACGACGGAATGAACCGCCTTGAAGACATAAAGCGGTTTTACGAAGTTCTCTCAAAACTCGAAGACCGTTTGGAAGGGAAGCGTTTGCTGAGGGATCTCGGTAATTACCGGGATTGGCCCCAGAGGGGTGTTTACTTTTTCTTCGAACCGAACGAACAACGCGCTGATTCCGGGGAGGGCCTTCGAGTCACGCGGGTTGGTACGCACGCGCTTACGCGTGGATCACGCTCCACGCTGAGGCAAAGGCTAGGCCAGCACCGCGGCACTGGAAAGGGTGGTGGAAATCACCGTGGCTCGATATTCAGGCTCTTAGTCGGTCAGGCCTTGACTGAAAGCGGCGCTGTATCCCCGTGTCCATCGTGGGGTGTGAAAGGGGATCTCACGAAAGCTGCTGCTGCCCTGAATATAGACCGAGAGGCAATCCGTAATGCAGAACGCCCCGTAGAAGAGGCGGTCACTAATTACATCGGGCAAATGCCCTTCCTCTGGCTCGACATTGGTGATGCCCCATCACCCGAGAGTGCGCGTGGGTATATCGAGAGAAACGCCATCGCACTGCTCAGCAACTATGACGGGACTGCCCTAGACCCGGCATCTGCGAATTGGCTCGGCCGACATTCGAACCGGATTCTCGTGCAACGATCGCAACTCTGGAACCAGCGCCATGTCACGGAGTCTTATGACACGGGCTTTGTTTCGACGCTCGCTAGGATCGCTGATCGGAAGGCGGAATGAAAAGTAACGCTGACTGCCAGTTATCGTTGAAGCGAAAAGGAAGGTCCGGATATCTGGAAACAGTTAACCGGACACTGTGGGCTTGGGCGGATCTGAATCACCAAGGGCAGCTCGACGGGGTGACTCGGCAGAGGCGCCCACCAGTGCTTGACCGCGAATATGCCGAAATGAATGTCTTGGTACCGCCAGACGGAACTCATGCGGAAGAGATCCGTGCCGGCATCGCGCCCAAGCAGCGCCACAGGCATTTCACGAGCCTTCGCAGTTCTCAGGCGCTCGCGCAAAGTGTATTTGGCAGTATCGGTGCGGTGGGCCGGTTGGACATTTTGACAGACCTCACAGCTGAATGTGGTCGACCGGCGTTTTTCACGGATCAAAAGGGATGGAATCTCGAATTCGAGCAAGATGTCGATTTACTCGGCGAGCCGCGTCCGACCAGCATTGACGTTCTGCTTGCTTCCAGTGGCCGCCGTGTGGCGGTCGAATGTAAGTTTACTGAAACAGAATTTGGGACCTGTTCACGTCCCCGCCTACGGCCAGGCGATGCTGGGTATCCGAAACAATATTGCGATGGCAGTTACACGGTGCAGCAGGGCCGCGCAGACCGGTGCGCACTGACCTCAATAGGTGTGCGGTATTGGGAGTATTTGCCTCAGCTGTTCTCATGGCCTGCTGATCGCGACCACAATCCGTGTCCGTTTGGCGCGGTGTACCAACTAGGCCGTAACGCTCTTGCAGCCACTGCTACGTCGAACGATGAAATCGATCTGTCTCTCGGGCATACCCTAATTGTGTATGACAGCCGAAACCCGGCGTTCAATGCGGGTGGTAAGGCCGACCGTCAATGGGAGGCGACATTGGGCGCTTGTCTCGTGCCGGGTTTGCTTCGTCGTGTCAGCTGGCAGCACTTGGTCGGGGCCATCACGCCAACGCCAGAACTGTCATGGCTTGTCGAAGGCTTACGGGGGAAATACGGCATCGTCGCTGATTGATTCTGAAACAGTATTCCCGGCAAGTCGGCGCTAATAGGTTGCTCAAGATGGCAGCGTCAATTTGGCCTGTTTCGCACCATGAATTCCCTGTTTTGCCCAGTTGAGTTCCCTGATCCCTAATTTAGGGAATTCGGGGACGAAGCGCTGAAGAACGGCCATTATTTGACCTTTCAAATGGACTCGAACCCCTAAAATTCGGGAATTTCCCTGTATCTTCCCTGTTCATCAGAGATTTGTGGCGGAGACGGGTTCGCACTAGACTTCCTGCACCGCCAGTTTTTCCTCAGTTTCCAATGGCCATTACGATCCTAGCTTCTTTTGGCTCGACGGCAAGCGTCGTCGAACACGTTTTTTGCCGGGATAGTAAAATTTCAGTCGCCAGAATGCAGACCATTTAATAGCCTGAGAAGCACGGATTTTCATTGCGGATGGAATAGGACTGCTTCTTGGGCCATTGTGTTTTTATGTTGCGTCCAGACTCGATCTACGACGATAGTCCGGCAGAGCAATATCAATTTCCCCCGCAGTATCTGGCCAGAGCGAAAAACTCGGTTGGAGACTGGATAGTATATCTTGAGCCTAAGAAGGTAAGAGATACGCGAGGTTATTTTGGCATCGCCCGGGTAAAACAAATCGTGTCCGATCGAGCATCGCCCGATCGGTTCCTGGCAATGATTGAAGAGGGTAGCTACCTCGACTTCGCTAACCCTGTTCCGTTCAATGATGGCAGCGGCCCGATTGAACGCGGGCTTATGAATGAGAAGGGTAAGATATCCGGGCGTGCGCAAGCCGCTGTCAGGCCGATTACCCCCGCGGACTTCCTGAGAATTCTCGAAAAAGGCCTTGGTCAGGACGAACCAGTATTGCCGCGTGTTGACCCCGCGAATTCAGACGGGGACGTAATGGAAGACAACACCCCGTTTATCTTTGAGACCGAGCGTCTACGCGTCGAGCGCTTGGTAAGCCGTCCGGCGCGCGATCGTGCGTTTCGAAATGTGGTATTGCGTGCCTACGGGGAGCGATGCGCTGTTACCGGGCTGAAATTTATTAACGGCGGAGGCCGCGCTGAAGTTAATGCCGCCCATATCAGGCCGGTAGAGCATAATGGACCTGATATAGTTCAAAATGGGATGGCATTGTCCGGGACAGCCCACTGGATGTTCGACCGCGGCCTGATCAGTGTTTCCGATGACCTAGAGATATTGATTTCCCGGCAGGTTAACGATATCCAAAGCGCGAAATCGTTCATTAACGACAGCGGTCGTGTGATCCCGCCAACTCGGGAAACGGATCGACCGCACCCGCGGTTCCTCGAATGGCACCGCGAGAATTGTTTCAAAAGCTAAAGTCACGGCAATGTCAGTCGAGGACAAGCTTCGGGTAGAGACAGGTTCGCACCAGACTTCCCGCACCGCCATATTTATCTGTGCTAACGGCGGTCGGGCGGCTTGAGCGTTTGGCTCCGGGTTTGAACGATGTCCCGCACCCTCCGCCGGTTTCCTCATTCCTGATACGATCGGCCGGCGCCCCTATATTTTTTCGGACCCAATCCCCCGTGACCGCTCCGGGCGAATGTTCTAAAAGTGTCGGATGAAGGCCACAGCCCGTCCGGGTGCGGCGAATTTGAGGGTCCATGACACATCCCGACAGCCTTGGATGCATCAGATGCCGCGAGCGCTATCCGCTCGACGCGTATGACCGGCTTTGCGGTGTCTGCTCGGCGGACGGTGTTTCCAGCAATCTGACGCTGCATTATCCGGATACGGCGATTCCCGACCGGGAATCCGTGCCGGAGTCTCCCAACTCGCTCTGGCGCTATGACCGGTTCCTGCCGCTGGCCGCATCCGATGCCGTCAGCCTGGGCGAAGGCGCGACCCCGATGATCGCGGTCGACGGGTTCGGTCACGGGGCGATCCGGGTAAAGGACGAATCCCGCAATCCGACCTGGTCGTTCAAGGACCGCCTTGCGACCGTCGCGGTTTCCTGGGCCAAATCCATCGGCGCGCCGGCGATCGCGACCTCCTCGACGGGCAATGCCGGCGCGGCCGCCGCTGCTTACGCCGCGCGGGCGGGCCTGCCCTGTGTGGTGCTGACCTATAAAGGGGCGGCAGGCGCAATCGTCTCGCAGATGCGCTCCTATGGTGCGATGGTGCTGACGGTGCCGGCCATGGACGACCGCTGGCGGGTGCTTTCGGCAGCGGTCGAGCGGTTCGGCTGGTTTCCGACCTCGCCGTTTTTCGGGCCTGCGATCGGCAGCAATCCCATCGGCATCGACGGCTACAAGACCCTCGCCTACGAGATCGCGGAGCAGTCGGACTGGGTCCCGCCGGACTGGTGCATCCTGCCCGTCTGTTACGGCGACGCCCTGTACGGCATGTGGAAGGGGTTCGACGAGATGCAGCGCTGGGGCTGGATCGATAAAATGCCGCGCCTGGTCGCCGCCGAAATATCGGGCTCGCTCACGGCGGCGATGGCGCATGGGGTCGACATGCCGCCTGTCGTGTCGCGCAACAGCAAGAGCATCGCCGGTTCGATCGACGTTACCCAGGGCACCTTCCAGGCCCATGCGGCGCTCCGG
>TARA_R110002072_G_scaffold96494_1_pt1 | contig 10148 bp, 11 predicted proteins | sample TARA_R110002072 | Tara Oceans TARA_R110002072 (sample SAMEA4397118) | marine metagenome | biome: Polar Biome; feature: [SRF] surface water layer (ENVO:00010504); material: water (ENVO:00002006), including particulate matter (ENVO:01000060) such as... | depth 5 m | reverse complement strand
CCTTCAAACTCATCTGAAGCATATGTAAATAAGTGAGCACCTAAATCTTTAGCTGTAATTGTTGCTGCATATTTTGCAGCTTGATCTACATTAGCATCATCATCATTAGACGCATTTTTACTAGAACTGCAAGCCATAAAAGCGACTGCACTAGCCATATAAAGTATTTTTCTCATCGATTAAAAATTATTTATTTAATTTATTAGTATCCAAATGTAACAAAAAGTTACAGCTTCTTCAAAATTACTTTTTGTTTATTATAAATTGTTGCAAATTTCTGTTAAAAATTACAATTTCTTTAGGGAATAAATTATCAAACGCATTTTTTGATATCAATTCAGTTGGAGTTCCTGTAAAAATTTCACCTTCTGTAAATAAAACAATTTCATTCGCAAACTGAATTGCGAAATTTACTTCATGAGTAGATAGCATAATGGTTTTAGAAGTTTCAGAAACCAATTTCTTTAATAACGAAAATATTTTTATAGTGTGATGCAAATCTAAATGAGCAGTAGGTTCATCTAAAATAATAATGTCTGTATCTTGTGCCAAAGCTCTTGCAATCAAAACACGTTGTAGTTGTCCATCACTCAACTCATAAAAGAATTTATCTTTTAAATGATTGATTTCAGTTTGTTCAATTGCCCAATTTATTTTTTCTAAATCAGTTTCAGAAAGTGAATCTATCCAATTCGTATAAGGTTGTCTGCCCAAAGCAACCAATTCAAAAACGGTCATTTGGCTTTCTGGTAAACGTTCAGTTAATACCAAACTCAAAACAGTAGAAAGGTCTTTATTTGAATATTTTTCTATGTTTTTTTGGTTGATAAAAATATCACCATGTAAAGGGTTTTGCACTTTAGCAATGGTTCTTAATAAGGTAGATTTTCCGATTCCGTTTTTACCTAAAACCGCTACTAACTTTCCTTTTTCAATAGCAATATCAATCTTTGAAGCAACAATATTTTGCGCTTTTTTAGATTGATAACCAATGCTTAGGTTTTCAGTTTTTAAGACGATATTTTCTTTTTGTTGTTTAATGGTGTAATTGTTTTAATGTTGAATCTTACCTTCGATATATTGAATATTATTTACTGAAATTGGAAATAGGATTAGATTGTTTTCCGAAAATTCATACTTCATAGTTCCTACTTCATTCTTCATTCTTCCATCTTCAAACTTCCTACTTCAAACTTTCATCTTTTTTAAATATAAATTTTCTTTTTCCTAACTAATAACCAAATGACAACAGGCGCACCAAATAACGATGTTATAGCATTAATTGGCAGTGTATATTCGCTTGTTGGTAATTGTGCAATACCATCACAAATTAATAAAATAATTCCGCCTAAAATAGCTACAGCAGGAATTAGTATTTTATGATTTGAGGTTGTAAAAAATAGTCGAGCAATATGAGGCACAGCCAAACCTACAAATGCAATTGGACCAGAAAAAGCTGTAATAACGCCCGTTAACAAACTTGTAATTAACAAAATAATATTTCTATTTTTTTTAATGTTGATGCCCAAGCTTTTTGCATAATTTTCGCCTAATAAAAAACTATTTAAAGGCTTTATAACTGATAAAGTTCCTAAAATTCCAATACTATAAATAAGGATAAAAACTATAATTTCATTCCAAGATAAATTACCTAAACTTCCAAAACTCCAAAATAAATATTGCTGAATTTGTTCAGCTTCAGAAAAGTAAGCTAAAACACTAATTACTGCCGATGTTAAACTCCCAAACATCAACCCAATAATTAAAATTGACATGGTATTTCGAACTTTATTTGCAGCAATAATAACAGCCGATAAAACTAAAAAAGCACCTAAACTTGCTGCAATTGGCAAAGAAATATTAGAAATTGATGCCGATAATAAAAATCCGCCAAAAACCGAACTTCCTAAAATTAAGATAGCAACTCCTAAACTTGCACCAGAAGAAATCCCCAGAACAAAAGGGCCAGCTAACGGATTTCGAAATAATGTTTGCATTAACAAACCACAGATAGACAAACCTGAACCTACTAAAATTGCTGTAATTGCTTTTGGTAATCTAAAATTTAAAATAATAATTTCCCAACTTGCTTTGGTAGATTTTCCACCAATTAAAGTGGTAAAAATTTCATCATAAGGAATAGAAACAGAACCTAGACTAATATTTACAAAAAATAAAACGACTAGTAAAACTGATAAAATTATAAAATGTTTTGTGTAGTTTTTTTGTTTCATTGTTTTGATGTCAGGTTGGGAGCAGTCGAAAGCTAAAATAATCTTTCAAGTGCGCTCAAGGAGACAGCTTTAAATTAATAACTTTTTAAAAAATCAACCAATTTTTGAATTGCAATTCCTCTATGAGAAATTTTGTTTTTTTCTTCTGGTGTCATTTCAGCAAACGATACATTATATCCTTCAGGTTTAAAAATAGGATCGTAACCAAAACCTTTTTCCCCTTGTTTTTCTTGTAAGATTTCACCTTTGCAAATTCCTTCAAAAATATATTGTTTATTATCAATATTTAAACAAACAGCGGTTCTAAATTGTGCTTTTCTATTTTCTTTATGTTTTAATTCCGATAATAATTTTTGCATATTATTTTCAGCATTTGTAGGTTCACCAGCAAAACGTGCAGAATACACTCCTGGCTTTCCATCTAAACTTTCTACTTCTAAACCAGAATCATCTGCAAAGCAATTATAACCAAATTTTTTAGTGATATGGTTTGCTTTTAATTTTGAATTTCCTTCTAAAGTAGTTTCAGTTTCATCAACATCATCAAAACAATTAATGTTTTTTAAACTCAAAATTTCTATTGAATTTGATAACATTTCTTGCACTTCTTTAAGCTTGTTAAAATTATTGGTAGCAAAGACTAATTTCATGGAGCGAAAATAATCAATTTAAATTCGTAAAAGAAAAATACTTAAACTAGTTATGTGATAACTGAAATTATGTAAGATTTTTTAGAAAAAAAAAGGAATAATAAGATTTATGAAGTGTAATTTATCACAATAAATAAGTGATTTTTGTTATGAAGATATTTATTTTTGAATAAACCTGCCAGTATTGTTTAATTTAGGTTTTTGAGTTTGTTTTTTAAAATCCCCCAATTATAAATAACTACTCTTACTTCCCTTTTTCATAAACAATTTTATACTGACAGGTATATTTAATGTTTGTAAGAATGTATAATCTTATCTACCAAACTTAAAACAAAAAATTAGATTTTACTTAACTAAATATAATAGAATATTGATGTTTTGGGGAAATCAGTAAGAATTTTAAAGAATCAGTAAGATATATTTAAAAAAAAGAATCAGATTTATTACATTTGGCATTCAAACTCCCCATATATTTTGATAGAATTATTTTTATTTTTATTTACTGGGATTATTGGATTTGTAACCTTAGTCTTAATGTTAAGGTTTTATAAATCAAATCCATTCTGTAACTTCTTTTTAATACTTGTTATAAGTATCGTTTCTATTCGATTTTTTATTCATGGTAGTTACAATTTAGGTTTACAAACAATCTTAAAACCAGATAGAGGTTTGTATTCAATTCTGTTTTTAATTGTTGTTCCTAGTTCTTATTTATATTATAAAAATTTAATTTTTCAAATAAATACAATTAACTATAAAGATTTAAAACATGTAATTTTTATTGTTTTCTTATTTCTCATCAATTCAATAGATGGTTTAAGAAATAGTTTTATCTTTTATTTTGGTTCTTTTACAAACTTCTTTTTAATCTTAATGTTTTTAGTTTTCTATTTAACGTTGATTTTTAAAGTATTAAGTAAAAATATTTGGTTTCAAAAAACAATCCTCCTAAATAAGAATCATTTTAAGTTAATTAAAAATTGGACCATCTATTTTTTTACAATCCATGTACTTTCTAGCTTTGCTGTGCTAGCCTCTTTATATATAGAAATAAAGAGTGGACATATTCTTTCAGGAAAATCAATGGCAATTTTCTTATTGTTTTTTTGGTTGTTTTTATTTTTTAAAATTTTAATTTCTCCAGAAATTTTATATGGACTTCCAATTCTTAATAAAACTTTATTAAGATTTAATGATTCTTTGTTAGAAAAAAATGAAATTTTAAAACCGATACCTAATAATTGGATCTTAGAAGCAAATGGAAAAAAAATTGATCAAGACCAAAAATTAAAAGAAAAGATAACCAAAAATATTACTAGTTATATTCAACAAGTTGATAAATTAAGTTTGGAAGAACATATTTTTAGGAATCAAAAAACATCTCAAAATAATATTGCAGAAAAATTAGGGGTGCCAACAAGTCATATTGTATATTTATTTAAATATCATTCTAAAATTTCTTTTTCAGAATACAGAATGCAAAGTAGAATAAACGATGCTATAGAACTTATAAATGATGGCTTTTTAAATAATGAAACTTTTGAGTCTTTAGCTTTTACAACAGGCTTTTCATCATACAATCCGTTTTTTATAGCTTTTAAAAAAATCACTAGTTTTTCACCTCAAGACTATCTTAAAGTAAACAAGATTTAATTTTTTTTACTCATGATGATAAGGCTCATTCTTTAAAATTGTAAAACCTCTATACAATTGCTCGACAATAAATAAACGAATCATTTGATGCGAAAACGTCATTTTAGAAAGTGAAATTTTTCCTGTTGATTTTTGATAAACTGCATCAGAAAAACCATAAGGACCCCCAATTACCAAAACCAATTGTTTTAAACCAGCATTCATTTTCTTCTGTAAATAATTAGAAAATTCAATCGAAGTAAAATGTTTTCCTTTATCATCTAACAAAACCAATTGATCTGTGTTTTGCAATTTCGATAAAATTAATTCACCTTCTTTTTCTTTTTGCTGAATCTCACTTAAATTTTTTACATTTTTTATATCAGGAATAATTTCCAACTCAAACTTTATATAATGTTTTAATCGATTTTGATATTCATCAATTAATTTGATTAAGTTTTTATTGTCTGTTTTTCCGATTGCTAAAAGTTTAATTTTCATATTTGTGTCTGTTCGAGCGCAGTCGAGAACTATTTAAATTTATTTCCTAAAAATTAACCTCTCGACTGCGCTCGAGGGGACAAACTTCCAAAAATAATCATACAAATTTATTAGTTTTAAAACATTAAACCATCAGAAGTAAGATAAAAATGAAAATCATTGTTATTTTTACAGCAGAATTTAGAATTTATGATATCAGAAGCAAAATTTCAAGACGAATTAGACATCATTATAAAAAATGCCATTAGAGAAGATATTGGAGATGGAGATCATACTTCACTTTCTTGTATTCCTGCTGATGCTCAAGGAAAAGCAAAATTATTGGTAAAAGACGAAGGTATAATTGCAGGTGTAGCATTTGCAAAACAAGTTTTTTGTTATGTTGATAAGGATTTAAAAGTAGAAACTTTTATAAACGATGGCGAAAAAGTAAAATATGGAGATATTGTTTTTCATGTTTCAGGCAAATCACAATCTATTTTAATGGCAGAACGTTTGGTTTTAAATGCGATGCAAAGAATGAGTGCAATTGCAACCAAAACTGCTTTTTTTGCTGATTTATTAAAAGGAACTAAAACCAAAGTATTAGACACCAGAAAAACAACTCCAGGAATTAGAGCATTAGAAAAATGGGCTGTAAAAATTGGAGGAGGAGAAAACCATAGATTTGCATTGTATGATATGGTTATGATTAAGGATAATCATATAGATTTTGCTGGCGGAATTACTGCAGCAATTACCAAAACTAAAAAATATTTAGCCGAAAAAAATCTTGATATTAAGATAATTGTAGAAGCTAGAAGTTTAGCAGAAATCAAAGAAATATTAACTAACGAAGGTGTTTACAGAATTTTAATTGATAACTTTAACTATGAAGATACCAAAAAAGCAGTTGCTTTAATTGGCGACCAATGTTTAACAGAATCTTCTGGAGGAATCAACGAAAAAACCATCAGAAAATATGCAGAATGTGGTGTCGATTTTATTTCATCTGGTGCATTAACACATTCTGTTTACAATTTAGATTTAAGTTTAAAAGCGCTTTAGAAATGCTAAATATAATTTTTTTGTATGCTGATATTAACGTATTAAAAAATTATGAAGATGTTTATCAATTTATTATTGATAAAAAAATAGACGAGGAAATAATGGCTGATCATTGGATGATGAATATTTCTAATATTTTAGATTTATATAAACTTTTAAAAATCCAAAATGATGATTTAAAAGTACTAATTAAAAAAGAACATTTTTTAATTTATGGTTTTTTTTCAAATTTGAAAAATAAACTTATAAATATAAGTGATGAAGAAATAGAAATATTATCTCAAAAATGGAAAAATTTTTCATTTTCAGAATGTGATAATGTTTACAGTTTTGATATTTGTGGATCACTTTATGGAATTAGAAATTATATAATGAACTCAAAACATAAAAAGCTGGATTTAGTTTTATTTGTTGATACTGAAAATGAAAATTAAAAAATGTTAGACTTTTTTGATAACGAAGAATACTCTAAAATTGATTTCACAAAAAAGAAAATCAAAAAAGGAGAATATGATAATTGTACATTTTCGAACTGTAATTTCGAGAATGTTCATGCTTCTAATATTCAGTTTGTAGAATGTGAATTTATTAATTGTAATTTTAGCAATGCTATTGTAACCCATACAGCTTTTAAGGATGTAGATTTCATCAACTGTAAAATGATAGGAGTTAAGTTTAATGAATGCGATCCTTTTTTATTACAATTTAGGTTCCAAGAATGTCAGTTAAACTTTTCATCTTTTTATCAATTAAAAATACCAAAAACAGTTTTTAATAGTTGTAATTTAGAGGAAGTAGATTTTACAGAATCGATGTTGCAAAATACTGTTTTTGAAAAGTGCGATTTAAAAAATGCCATTTTCGATAGAACTAATCTTGAAAAAGTAGATTTTACAACGGCTTTTAATTTAGATATAAATCCTCAAGAAAATAATTTGAAAGGCGCAAAATTTAATAAACAAAATGTGGTTGGTTTAGTCTCAATTTTTAAAGTAATTGTTGAATGAGAAATATAGTTTTTGCTCTTTTACTAGGTTTAATTACTATTTTTTCTTGTGATGATAGCACCACTTCTGAAACTATTTATTTGCACTCATTACAAAATAATAAAATTGAAAAGCTTTCATTTCATAAAATCAAAAACGATGGTTTAATTGAATATAGTTATACCAATGATAAAGATGCTATCAAAAATATATTTTTGAAATATGATCAAAATAAAAACGTTTTAATTGCTGATTTAGATACTTTTTTAGTTACAAATAAAAGTTTTAAAACAAAAAAAGTTAATTTTGAAATGTATCAAAATAAAGAAATTAAAAGTCATAACACAACATTCGTTTTTAATGAAGATTATGGTCTTTTTGCAACTTTAGGTTATGGAGCAAATTTTCTGTTTTTAAAAGATTCAACTTCAGCAAATCAAAGAGAAATAATTTATAAACAACTTTTTCTAAATTTAAACAAAATCAATGTTGAGTAAGTTTTTTCCTTTTTGGGAAATGTCTAAAAGACAAAATACGAATGAGTAAAGAAATTGAAGACAAATTAGAGAAAATACCAATTGTAAATGTATTGGTAAAATTCGGGAAAAAAGTAAAAATTCCTGGGTTAGAAGGTATGTCTTTATACGATCTTTTAGAAATGTACTTTATTGGCATTGTAGAAGGTGCTTTAACTACGAGAGCAGGAGGAATTGCCTATAGTTTTTTTATGGCTATTTTTCCTTTTTTACTTTTTGTATTAACATTAATTCCGTTTTTACCTTTTGATGGTGCTCAAGAAGGTTTATTATCTATAATTAGTGATGTTTTGCCACCAAAAACTTTTGATGCAGTAGATTCAGTTTTAGTAGATATTATTAAAAATCAATATGGAGGATTGCTTTCTTTTGGTTTTATTGGCTCTATATTTTTAATGACCAATGGTGTAAATGCCATTTTTGGAGGTTTTGAATATTCGTATCATGTAAAAGAAATCAGAAACGTTTTTAGAGCTTATTTTATAGCGATGTTTGTTTCTGTAATTATTGTTATTTTTCTTTTGATAACAGTGGCAATCATTATTTTTTTCGAGCTTATTTTAAAGAACTCTGTTACTTTAGGTTGGTTAGATGATAACCTTATTTGGATTCAAATTGTACGTGGTTTTATTTTCCTTACCATGATTTTTGTAACAGTTTCTATGTTATATCATTATGGAGTTAAAGAAGGAAAACACTCTCGTTTTTTCTCTCCAGGTTCCGTTTTTACTACAGTTTTATTGCTTTTAACCTTTAATTTATTCGGCTATTATGTAAATGAATTTGCCAAATATAATGAGTTATATGGTTCTATTGGTACACTTTTAATTTTGATGTTATTTATCTGGCTAAACGCAATTATTCTATTGTTAGGTTTCGAATTAAATGCTACAATTTACGCTTTAAGAAGACAAAATAAAACCTTTGAAACTCCTAAAAAAGTTTAACTTTTTCACGATATTTGCGCTCGCAATTTTTAATTGCAAGTGTTCAATGTTAAGTTTTTAGTGTAATCACTAAAACCTAAAACCTAAAACCTATTTAATGAAGCCAAGCATCCCAAAAGGAACAAGAGATTTTTCGCCAACAGAAGTTGCCAATCGTACGTATATCATGAACGCGATTAAAACTGCTTTTGAAACCTATGGATTTCAACCTATTGAAACTCCGAGTTTTGAAAATTCTGATACGTTAATGGGAAAATATGGAGAAGAAGGAGATCGTTTGATTTTTAAGATATTGAATTCTGGAGATTATTTATCTAAAGCAGATGATACTCTAATTAAAGAAAAAGATAGTTTAAAACTTACCTCACAAATCTCAGAAAAAGCACTTCGTTACGATTTAACAGTACCTTTTGCAAGATATGTAGTGCAACATCAAAATGAAATAACTTTTCCTTTTAAAAGATATCAAATTCAGCCAGTTTGGAGAGCAGATCGTCCTCAAAAAGGACGTTTCAGAGAATTTTTTCAATGTGATGCAGATGTAGTTGGTAGTAAATCTTTATGGCAAGAAGTTGAGTTTATTCAATTGTATGATACCGTTTTTACTAGTTTAGGATTAACTGGTACAACCATCAAAATAAACAATAGAAAAATACTTTCTGGAATTGCAGAAGTAATTGGTGCTCAAGATAAATTAATCGATTTTACTGTAGCTTTAGATAAGTTAGATAAAATTGGTCAAGAAAAAGTGGAAGCAGAAATGATTTCCAAAGGAATTACTGAAGAAGCAATTCAAAAAGTACAGCCATTATTTTCTTTTACAGGGTCTAATTTAGATAAATTGGAGTCTTTAAAAAACATGTTACAAACTTCGGAAGAAGGTTTGCAAGGTGTGCAGGAATTACGCTTTGTAATTTCATCAATAGCTGAATTAGGTTTGCAATCTGCTAATTTAGAGATCGATGTAACTTTAGCAAGAGGTTTAAATTATTACACAGGCGCAATTTTTGAAGTTGCTGCTCCAAAAGGTGTAAAAATGGGTTCCATTGGTGGTGGAGGAAGATATGATGATTTAACTGGAATTTTCGGAATGAAAGATGTTTCTGGAGTTGGAATTTCTTTCGGTTTAGATAGAATTTATTTAGTTTTAGAAGAATTAGGATTGTTTAAAACTGTGGCTTTGCCAAAACCAAAAGTATTATTCGTGAATTTTGGAGATGCAGAAGGTTTGTATTGTATGAAAGCAATTACGCAATTAAGAGCAAATAATATAAAATCTGAATTGTATCCTGATAACGCAAAAATGAAAAAGCAAATGACTTATGCTAACAATCGAGAAATCGAATTTGTTGTTATTGCTGGTTCTAATGAAATGAATAATGAGGAATTCACGTTAAAAAATATGATTTCTGGAGAGCAATCCAATTGTTCTTTACAAGAATTGATACAGAAATTGAAGTAAGTTTAAAAGGGTACGTTTTACTAATCAAGATTTATTCTATTATAACTTTAATTGATATAAAATTATTTATAATACGTTGTAAAGACGTAAATTTGCATTTTAATAGAATAGTTTGAAATGTTTGAATTAGACAGCAAAATGAATGACGAAAGA
>TARA_R110002072_G_scaffold95197_21_pt1 | contig 10167 bp, 9 predicted proteins | sample TARA_R110002072 | Tara Oceans TARA_R110002072 (sample SAMEA4397118) | marine metagenome | biome: Polar Biome; feature: [SRF] surface water layer (ENVO:00010504); material: water (ENVO:00002006), including particulate matter (ENVO:01000060) such as... | depth 5 m | reverse complement strand
ATTTTAATCTAATATCCGTAATTGTACCAACACTAGCTTGTTTATCTGCTTTGATAGAAGTTGTCATAAAAGGAATTTCTGCTTCAGAAACCTCTTCTCTAGCTCTTAAAATAAAAGTAGGCACATCTTCTGGAGTCGCTATTTTATCATTTAATTGAATTCTATTATAACCTGTTCCAAATTTTTCGGTATCCTTAGCTTTACCAACATAAATGGTGCTTACCAAACTTTTATGTTCTAACTTCTTTATTTCAGTTGCACTAGGTAAACTTGGTGCTTCAATTTGTAAAGATGTTTCTCTCATGGTTGTTGTAACCATAAAGAAAAACAACAACATAAATACAATATCTGGCAAGGCAGCTGTATTTACAGCTGGCAATCCTTTTTTCTTCTTTTTAAACTTAGACATAAATATTATGTTTTAAATTAATTTGCAGAAGTTGGTTCAGCATCAGAAATAATTTGAGGGAAACTAGTTTTAATGTCTTCTACTTTCTTCTTAAACTCTTCTTTATCTGATCCTCTACTATCTTTATATCTCTTTTCTAAATCTGTATAAAGCATTCCATATCGTTGTTTACTTAATCTGTTTCTTAAAACAGTATAAGCTTTTAACAACTCATTTTGAACTTTGATGTACGTACCATATTCAGTACCTCTATCACTTTGCACAGATATAATTGCCTTATTTGGATGATCGGATGAAGATTCACTTCGTTCTCCCTCGCAATAATCGCAAGCTGTTCCTGGAGTACCATCTTCACCTGGTTTACCAATACCTCCACCATTATCAATAAATTTGATAGCAGCTTCTTTCAGGTCTTCAACCTTCATTTCTTCACCTTCTACCAATAAATCATTATTTCTATTGATATTTACTTCAAAGATATTTTTTTCTTTGATAATCGGTGGCTTATAGTCTGGTGGTGGTTTTTCCGATAATTTCTTAGAAATACCTGAATCTACATTCATTGTGGTAGTTACTAAGAAGAAAATCAATAACAAGAAGGCAATATCTGCCATAGACCCTGCATTGATTTCCGGTGTATCTCTTCTTGCCATGTTTTTAAGATTTTACAAGTCCTTTTGCTAAATCAATAACAAAAAATATGCCACCGATTAGAACTAAGATTGAACTATACCAAATTAAACTACCAACCCACTGATTAGATGATGCCCCTAGCTCTCCACCTGGAAGAACATTTCCTTGAGCATCAAGAACAGGTTGACTATCTCCTAATATATAAGAAATGATTAAAAGAACAGCCATTACAGCTAACCCTAATAAAGTTTTCTTTAGATTTTCTGGATTTTTTACTAAACCAATAATAGATAGGACTAAAGTTACACCAACGGCTGCGTAAAACAAATACGTTGAAAAAACAATTAAAGGTCCTACAGCACCACTGATCGCCTCAGGGACGTCATCTGTAGCTGTAACATTAATAAATAATGCTATCCCTATTAAAGATAAAACAGCCACTACAATGGTTAGTATTTTTGAAAATTTACTATTCATAAAGCGTTTTATTTTTTGTATTTAACTAACAAATCAATTAAAGTAATTGAAGCGTCTTCCATATTGTTTACGATACTATCTACTTTAGAGATAATATAATTATAAAAGATTTGAAGAATAATCGCTACAATTAAACCAAATACAGTAGTTAATAAGGCTACTTTAATACCAACTGCTACTACACCTGGAGAAATATCATTTGCTACAGCAATTGCATCAAATGCTCCAATCATACCAATTACAGTTCCCATGAACCCAAGCATTGGTGCTAAAGCGATAAATAAAGATAACCAAGAGATATTTTTCTCTAATAATCCCATTTGAACTCCACCGTAACCAATCACAGCTTTTTCAGCAGATTCGATACCTTCGTCAACTCTATCTAAACCTTGGTAAAAGATTGAGGCAACTGGTCCTTTTGAATTTCTACATACTTCTTTTGCAGCTTCTACACCACCTGAACTTAAAGCATCATCAACGCTTGCCATTAATTTTTTAGTATTTGTTGTGGCCATGTTCAGATAAATTATTCTTTCAATAGCGATTGCTAAACCTAAAATAAGGGCAACTAATACGATTCCCATAAAAAATGGTCCACCTTCTATAAAACGTTGTTTTAATACTTGGTGAAAAGTTTGTTCAGCTTCTTGCGCAGAAACAGATTGAATGGCTCCAAAAAACATGAATCCTGTAACTGTAAGGATATTTACTACTTTTTTCATCTTTGTTATAATTAATTTTTAATAGTACGGGTTAAAGATATAAATTTTACTTGCAACAAAACAAAATTGAAGACATCAATATTTCATATTATGAAATATAACGACTCGTTTATTTCTTTGCGGAGACCAAGTAACAAAAAATAGTTGGTTTCTTAAAAAGAATTAAAAAGTATTTATGAAGGAAATGTAAAAATTAAAAAGATTTAACAGATTCTCTATTTATTTGTAATTTCTCCTCGTAAAGATTGCTCAAAATTAAAGACAAATTCTTCTTTTTCTAATCCAACTCCTAATAAATACATCAATTTTGCTATAGCAGATTCTGTTGTCATATCTTTTGCATCTACAACACCTATGTCTTTCAATTCTGAGCTTGTCTCATAATGACCTAACAAAACAGAACCTCCAGCACATTGTGTCACATTTATAATATAAATTCCTTTCTTTATGGCTTCTGAAAGTAACTCAATAAACTTTCTGTCATTTGGTGCGTTTCCTGCTCCATAGGTTTCTAAAATGATTCCTTTGATGTTTTTGATTTTTAAAATACTTTCAACAACTGTAAGTGAGATTCCTGGAAACAATTTTAAAATCGCAATATCTGTACATAATTTTTTTCTTACAACAAGATCATTATCACCTTTAGACTCAACTAAAAGGTTTGTATTAAAATGTAGATGCACACCGCTTTCTGCTAATGGCGGGTAATTCATAGAAGCAAAAGCTTCAAATTGTTCTGCACTAAGTTTTGTAGTTCTATTCGCTCTGTATAATTTATATTCAAAATACAAACAGACTTCACTTACTATAGGTTTATCATTTTTATAAGCACTCGCAATTTCAATTGATGTAATTAAATTTTCTTTAGCATCTGTTCTTAAATAACCAATGGGTAATTGAGAACCTGTAAATATGACCGGCTTTTTTAAATGCTCTAACATAAAACTTAAAGCCGATGATGCATAGGACATCGTATCCGAGCCTGTTAACACAACAAAACCATCAAAAATTTTATATTTGCTTTCTATAATTTCTGCTATTTGAACATAGTAATCAGTATTCATGTTTGATGAATCTATCGGTTGCTCAAATGAAACGGTTTCTATATCACAATCTAATTGATTTAATTCCGGTATTTTTTCTAAGATTTGACTAAAATCAAAAGCTTTTAAAGCATTGGTTTTATAATCTTTTATCATTCCAATCGTTCCTCCAGTATAAATAATGAGTGTTTTTAGTTTTCTTGTCATTTTGTCACTAATTTTATGTAAAATTGAATTGGAATACTTTGTGATGTAAAAGTATCAAACAAAATTGAATAATAATTTTTAATACAATATATATGTTAGGATTTTATATAATAATCGGTGTAATTGCTCTAGTAAGTTGGTTTGTCAGTAATACCCTGAAAAATAAATTTAAAAAGTATTCTAAGGTTCACTTAAGGAACGGAATGAGTGGTGCAGAAATAGCTGAAAAAATGTTATTAGATCATGGCATCAAAGACGTAAAAGTTGTTTCTACAGCAGGAATGTTAACTGATCATTACAATCCAACTAATAAAACTGTAAACCTAAGTGCCGGTGTTTATAGTCAGCGAAATGCAGCTGCTGCTGCCATCGCTGCGCATGAAGTTGGTCATGCGGTTCAACACGCACAAGCTTATCAATGGTTAACAATGAGATCAATGTTGGTTCCGGTTGTAAGTGTTTCTTCTAAATTTTCTCAATGGCTTGTTTTTGGTGGTTTAATTCTAGGAGCCGCATCTGACAATGTTGGTATAGGTTTTTATATCGCTATCGTCGGATTAGCATTTATGGCCTTAGCAACCGCTTTTAGCTTTGTTACATTACCAGTAGAATACGATGCTAGTAATAGAGCTTTAGCTTGGTTAAAAAATAAAAACATGGTGAGTCAAGAAGAGTTTGCTGGCTCAAGAGATGCTTTAAAATGGGCTGCAAGGACTTATTTAGTTGCAGCGCTTGGTTCTTTAGCAATGTTATTGTATTGGGGACTACAAGTACTAGGCGGCAGGGATTGAAACACCAATAGATTATAAAAAATTACAAAGAGCTAAAGTATTTTAGCTCTTTTTTGTTATCTAAAAATATTCTGTGAAAAACAGCTTATATTATTCATATTCTCCAGACAAAGACTGAACATTCTTTTTATTAGAACGCAACTTCGATAGAATCATTCCTAAATCTGTAAAAATATCACTTCTAGAAAAAGAACTAAAGATTCTATTTTGGGCAATTTTTGATCGTTTGTAATTAGAAGAAAACCGATTTTTCCAGTCTTTTTCAAAATTAAACAACAAACTCAAATCATTGTTGTCTAGTGAGTTTTTTATGGCTTTGCTAGCCATAATAGCAGCTTCAAATATAAATTTATAACCTTCTCCAGCAATTGGGTTTACTTGAGATACACTATCTCCAACACAAACTAGATTGCTCAATACAAATTTTTCTAAAACTGGAGTTATTGGAATACTACCACCTTCTACAATATCATTATCTTTCACTACCAATTTTTTAATCTTTGGCAATTCAATAATTCTATTTAATCTATCTTTTAAACCTTTAATTAGTTTTTTATCCAAAGTTCCAAAACCAATAATTGCTCTTTGGTTTTTTAGTGGAAAAATCCAACCATAACCTCCTTCGTATGTTTTCCCTATCAAAAGATGCATTTCATGAGGGTCTCCAAGATATTTCACATTGTACTCAACACCAGTCGCTAACTTATAATTACCACCAAGCAATCCTACTTTCTTACTTATTACACCATTGGTACCTGAAGCATCAACAAATATTTTAGCACTGTACTTAACGCCTTTTTTATCTAATACATAAGAATACTTTTCTTCAGATTCCTCTTCCAGAATATTTGTAATATGAACTCCTGTCTTTATAGTTACAAACTGGTCATCTAAGGATTCTAGTATTTCTTTATGAAGTATTTCTTTATCTAGGATATAAAGATCGTGTTTGATTTGAGATTTTACTCTTTTTGAGTGAATTGTTATTTTCTTAATGGGCTGTGCAACAATATTTTCTGACAGATCAAAATCATCCAAATTTATAAAACTCCCAAGAGTTTTAAAAGAGAAATTGAGTAGGTCTTTTTTTCTGTCTAAGATTAATGTTTTGCATTTATACTTTCCAAGCTCCCTTGCCAACATTAAACCAGCAGTACCTGCTCCTATAATGACTACATCAAACTTTTCATTATTTAAAGGACTATCACTCATACTAGGTTTCAATTTTAATATCTTAGTCATTCAGCTTCAAGACTGCCATAAATGCTTCTTGTGGAATTTCTACATTCCCTACCTGACGCATTCTTTTCTTACCTTTCTTTTGCTTTTCTAATAGCTTACGCTTTCTAGAAATATCACCTCCATAACATTTTGCAGTTACATCTTTACGTAAGGCTTTTGTGGTTTCTCTTGCAATAATTTTTGCTCCAATAGCAGCCTGAATAGGAATATCAAACTGTTGTCTTGGAATTAATTGCTTTAATTTTTCTACAATTTTCTTTCCAATACTATAGGCATTATCTGCATGTAATAATGCAGAAAGTGCATCAACCGGTTGTCCGTTTAATAAAATATCTACACGAACCAGCTTAGAAGGCTTCATTCCAATTGGACTGTAGTCAAAGGAAGCATACCCTTTAGAAACTGTTTTTAAACGATCATAAAAATCGAATACAATTTCTGCCAAAGGCATATCAAACGTCAATTCAACTCTTTCAGTAGTTAAATAAGTTTGATTAGTAATTTCTCCGCGTTTTTCAATACACAAACTCATTACTTGACCTACAAAATCAGATTTTGTAATGATGGATGCTTTGATATATGGTTCTTCTACTCTTTCTAAGCGAGATGGGTCTGGTAAATCTGTAGGATTGTTTAACAAAAGAATCTCATCTGGACTCTTTTTTGTGTACGCATGATATGACACGTTAGGTACTGTTGTAATTACAGTCATATTAAACTCACGCTCTAAACGTTCTTGAATAATTTCCATGTGTAGCATTCCTAAAAATCCACAACGGAATCCAAAACCTAAAGCTGCAGAACTTTCAGGGGCAAACACTAATGAAGCATCATTTAATTGCAATTTCTCCATAGAGTAACGCAACTCTTCATAATCTTCAGTGTCTACAGGATAAATTCCTGCAAAAACCATGGGTTTTACATCTTCAAAACCATCAATGATTTCGGTAGTCGGATTTGCTGCATCTGTGATGGTATCTCCTACTTTTACTTCTTTTGCAGTTTTTATTCCTGTAATTAAATACCCTACATCACCTGTTTTTACAGATTGTTTCACCACTTGATTCAGCTTCAACGTTCCAACCTCATCAGCAAAATACTCATTATTGGTTGCCATAAATTTAATCCGCTGACCTTTTTTTATTTCACCGTTCATAATTCTAAAATAGGTTTCAATACCTCTATAAGAATTATATACCGAATCAAAAATTAAAGCTTGCAATGGTGCATCAGGATCTCCTTTTGGAGCAGGAACTCTGTCAATAATTGCTTGTATAATATTACCAACTCCAAAACCAGTTTTTCCACTTGCATGAATTACTTCTTCAGGTCTGCATCCTAATAAGTCTACAATATCATCGGTAACTTCTTCTGGATTAGCAGAAGGTAAATCTACTTTATTTAGTACTGGGATAATTTCTAAATCGTTCTCTAAAGCCAAGTATAAATTAGAAATTGTTTGTGCTTGAATGCTTTGTGCTGCATCAACAATTAACAACGCTCCTTCACAGGCTGCGATGGAACGAGAAACTTCGTATGAAAAATCTACGTGACCAGGAGTATCAATTAAATTCAGGATATAATCTTCTCCTTCATGAGTATAATCCATCTGAATAGCATGCGACTTGATTGTAATTCCACGCTCACGCTCTAAATCCATAGAATCTAATAACTGATCCTGTTTTTCTCTATCAGTTACAGAACCTGTATAATCTAACAATCTATCTGCCAATGTACTTTTACCGTGATCGATATGTGCGATGATGCAAAAGTTTCTAATATTCTTCATTCGTTAAATTTGATTTCTAAAATGCTTGCAAATATAGCCTAATTCTAATGGCGTTTTTACTCCTATTCTTGCCATTCTGCAATAAACAAGTTGGTATCTCACAATGTTTATTTCAGAATTTCAAGTTTTATTCTTGCCATTCTGCAATAAACAAGTTGGTATCTCTACCACCTCCATTATTTCTATTTGATGAAAAAGCCAACCATTTCCCATCATTTGAAAATACTGGGAATGCATCAAAAGTTTCTCCGTGTGTAATTCTTTTTAGATTCTTCCCGTCTAAATCAATCATATATAAGTTAAAAGGAAAGCCTCTTTCTGCTTCAAAGTTAGAAGAGAATAAAATCTTCTTTCCTGAAGGATGAAAAAACGGACTCCAATTGGCATTTCCTAAACTAGTTAATTGGCGCATGTCCGATCCATCTGCATTACAGATATACAATTCCATTTCAGTAGGCTCTACCAATCCTTGTGCTAATAAATCTTTATATGCTTTAACTTCTTCTGGTGTCTTTGGTCTTGAAGAACGGAAAATTAACTTTGTCCCATCTGGTGAAAAGAAGGCTCCTCCATCATATCCTAATTCGTTTGTAATTTGCTTCACATCAGAACCATCAATATTCATGGTATACAATTCTAAATCACCACTTCTTGTAGATGTAAACACAATTTTATCTCCTTTTGGAGAAACCGTTGCTTCAGCATCATAACCAGGTTCATTAGTTAATTGCCCTGTAATGTTTCCTTCTAAATCAGAAACAAAAATGTCATAACTATCATAAATTGGCCAAACATATCTTCCGTTTTTACGTAAAGGAGCTGGTGGACATTCATCTCCTCCTAAATGTGTAGAACCATAAACATAACTCTTATTGTCTGGTAAAAAATACGCACAAGTAGTTCTTCCTTTACCGGTACTTATCATTGGTGGAACTTTCTCTTTGAAGCTCTCTTCAATGTTCATTAAGAACATTTGATCACAGTCTACTCCCCAATTTTTATTATTCGATTGAAAAATCATTTGTTTATCATCAAAACTCCAATAAGCTTCAGCATTATCACCACCAAAAGTAATTTGGCGCATGCTTTTAAAATGAACTTCTTCTGGAAAGATTAATGAATCTTTTCCAGCAATCAACTCAGCCTTAATATCTGTTTTTTTTGTTTGTTCTTTGTTACATCCTATAGTTAGAAAAAGAACAAGTAATAATGATAATATATTAAATTTCATATCGTAATTTTTAATCCTTATTTTTTTTAGTAGTAGTGAAATTTTGTTTGAAAAAAATACAAAAATTCACTTTACTTCGTGAACCAATACTTTAATACCTGATTTTTGTTTTATTCTTAGTCTTACAAATTTTAGAATAAAAAAAATCATGTATTTTTGAGCAAAAATAATATTTAATCCCATGAAAAATAGTGTATTTGCCATCTTTTTATTGTTAATCATCTCTTGTCAACAAAAAACTGAAGATGTTTCAAAAATTAAAGAAGATGTTTCTTTCTTAGCTGATGATAAATTAGAAGGAAGACAAACAGGAACAGAAGGTGAAAAGAAAGCTGCAGAATTTATTGCAAATCGTTTCAAGAAAATGGGATTAACAGCAAAAGGAACAAATGGTTACTATCAAGAGTTTTCTTTCTTACCAAAAACAGATCCACATTCTGAAGTTAAATTTACTAAGAATCAAGACGGAACCATTACCGGTAGAAATGTTATAGGTTATATTGATAATAAAGCTGCAAATACTATTATTATTGGTGCTCATTTTGATCATTTAGGATATGGAGGCGAAGGTTCTTTGTATAGAGATTCTATAAAAGCTATTCATAATGGCGCTGATGATAATGCCAGTGGAACTGCTGTAATGTTAGATTTAGCAAGTAAATTAAAAGACAAAAATACCAGTAACAATTATCTTTTTATGGCTTTTTCAGGAGAAGAAATGGGTTTATTGGGTTCTAATTATTTTGTTAAAAACCCTACTATAGACACAAAAGCTGTTTCCTACATGATTAATATGGACATGGTTGGAAGATTAAAACAAGATACTACATTGGCTGTCTACGGAACTGGAACTTCTCCTATCTTTAAACAAGTTTTAAAGAGTCATAACAACAAATTCAAACTCATTGAAAATGAATCAGGTGTTGGACCAAGTGATCACACAAGTTTTTATTTAGCTGATATCCCTGTATTACATTTCTTTACTGGTCAGCATGAAGATTATCACAAACCTGGAGATGATTCTGAAAAACTGAACTATACTGGAATGGAAACAATCTCTGAATATATCTTTGACGTTATTTCTGATTTAGATGATAATGGAAAATTAGCCTTTAGAAAAACAAAAAATGAAAGTGAAAGCACTCCTAGATTTAAAGTTGGTTTAGGTGTAATTCCAGATTATTTATTTGATGGAAAGGGAATGCGGATTGATGGAATCTCTGAAGGAAGACCTGCTGAGAAAGCTGGTTTAAAAAAAGGAGATATTGTTATTCAATTAGGGGATAGCTTGGTTACAAACATGATGAGCTATATGAGAGCCTTATCTATTTTTGACAAAGGAGACAAAACTAAAGTTGTTGTTAAAAGAGATCAACAAGAAGTAACTAGCTCTATACAGTTTTAGCCTTTCTCTTCATATATATTTATTAAATTGCAGTATTACAAGCAAAAAGTATATAATGCATCTTTAATATTTTATCGGTAAAAATTCCGCTTTAACCTGTTTTTTTCGGTTTTGCCTAGTTTTAATTGTGTATAAATTATTGCTGCCATTAATTTGTTGTAATAATAATTCAACCTATCAATTAACAAACTTTGAATTCATGAAAAAAATCAATCTCA
>TARA_R110002072_G_scaffold270665_1_pt1 | contig 10169 bp, 10 predicted proteins | sample TARA_R110002072 | Tara Oceans TARA_R110002072 (sample SAMEA4397118) | marine metagenome | biome: Polar Biome; feature: [SRF] surface water layer (ENVO:00010504); material: water (ENVO:00002006), including particulate matter (ENVO:01000060) such as... | depth 5 m | reverse complement strand
TTAAAAATGCCAGAAATAGATGGTTTTGAGTTGATAAAATTCGTTTCCGAACATTATCCTAATTTACCCAAATTAGTAGTTACAGGCTATCCATCTGTGCAAGATTCTTTAGCTGCAATAAAAGCGGGTGTTGTAGATTACTTAACAAAACCATTTACCAAAAATGAGTTAGAAACTGCTGTAACTACTTCTTTAAAAAATCAACTTTTGTCTGAAGCTGATGCAAATTCATCCGAAGAAAATAACAGTAAAAGTTATGGTGAAATTATAGGTAATTCAGAAAAAATAAATGATGTAATTCAAATTATTGAGCGTGTAAAAAATAACAAAGCAACCATATTTATTAAAGGCGAAAGTGGCACAGGTAAAGAACTTGTTGCAAGAGCTATACATTATAAAGGTAAGTTTGCCAAAGCTCCATTTATTGCTGTAAATTGTGGTGGAATTCCAGAAAACCTGCTAGAAGCAGAATTATTTGGCTACACAAAAGGGGCTTTTACTGGCGCAGATAAAGATCGAGATGGTTTTTTTCAAGCAGCAAATGGAGGAACTATTTTTTTAGATGAAATTGGCAATGCTCCTTTAAATGTGCAGGCTAGATTATTGCGTGTTTTACAAGAAAAAGAAGTTGTAAAAATTGGTGCACAAAAACCAAAAAAAATTGATGTGCGAATTATTGCAGCAACCAATAGCGATTTAAAAGCAATGATTGCAAAACAAACTTTTAGAGAAGATTTATTTTATAGATTAACAGTTGTTGAAATAAATATTGCTCCTTTAAGAGATCGTAAAGAAGATATTAAACCCTTAGTAGATAAATTTTTATTTAAATATGGACTTGAATATAAAGACAGATTCATTAAAATTGAACCAGCTATTTTAAATATTTTAGAACGTTATAATTGGCCTGGAAACATCCGAGAATTAGAAAATATAATTCAACGTGCAGTAATTATGTGCGATAAAACAATTGAAGTTCAGCATTTACCAGACACTTTAAAGCATAATATTAATTTTCCTGATGAAAGATTAGTTTCTTTAAAAGAGTTTGAAAAAAAATACATTCAGAAAGTTTTAAATGCTACCAATAATAACAAGACGAAAGCTGCAGAAATTTTAGGAATTACGCGAAAAACGCTGAGTCATAAATTAGATAATTAGTTGGATACATCTTACACTAGCGAGTAATTACTACACAATATTTGTATGCAAATAAATTTATTTAATTTCAGTATACACCTAAATATCAGTACATTAAAAAATACGTGAATTAAAATCGTTTTTTTGGTATGTAGATTGTACAATTATTAGAGATAAAAATATAATTTAAATTTTGTTAGATGAAAAGCTATTTAATTACAGTTTTAATTGTTTTAGGAAGTTTGAGTTTAAATGCACAAGAAACAAACATCGAAGTAAAAAAAGGAGATATTTATGAAATTGTTAAACCTTCTGGAAACAATTATAAGCATATAAGTTTTCCTAGAAAAAATATTATTCTTAAAAAAGGTGGTGTTTTAACCAACCAAACTGTAAATGGTAAAGAAGTTATTGTTACTAAAGTTACCAAGAAAAATAATGGTTCCACAAAAATAAAAGTAAAACCAACTGATGGAACTGGGTTTTATAAAGTAATAAAAAGTGTTTCTATAAATTTTGAAGAAGCTATAAAATCTGGAGAAATAAGAGTTAAAGAAGATAGTTAGTTAAGTTAGTAGTTTAGTATTATTTTTTAATTGGTAGCGCCTTAACAGTTTATCTGTTAAGGCGTTTTTTTTTACGAATTCAAGTTTTTTTAAATAGCGTACTTTTTACTCAATTGTGTAATAAGGAATCAATTTTCATTTCATTATTTTTTTTGGGTTTTCTACAAAACACATATAACCAAAGGCTTTACAGCAATATTTTTTACATGTAAAATGCTTTGGCACACAGCTTGCCATAGATATTATAAATACTAAAAAAATATTTATGAAAACAAATCCTTTAAATCTATGCAGCATTTGTATGTACAATACTGCTTGTGTTCTTACCCATGCAAAAGAAAAAGTTTGGTCTTGTAGCGATTTTGAAGAATCTGTAACAGTTTATAAGCATAAAAACACCATACCAAATTTTGCTTTAACATCTGTTTAAAAATATGTTCAATAATTTAAATAACATTAAAGAAAATTCATAACTCAAGATTAGAAAAATACAATAACATGAAATACGGAAATATTATACTTGAAAAAAAAGAATATGTGTATTTAAAACGACTTTTAAACCTGAATGCATACACTAATAATTCTGATACTCAAAGTTCAATACAAAGACTAATAGAAGAGCTAAAAACAGCTAAAATTATAGATGAAATAGAAATGCCAGAAGATGTAATTCGTTTTAACAGCACTGTTAAAGTAGTTGCAGAAAATGGTTGGGAAAACACCTTAAAAATTGTTGTTCCATCAGAAAAAAATGTGAAAGAACATAAAATATCTGTGCTGTCGCCAATAGGAATTGCACTTTTTGGATATTCAGAAAACGATGAATTAGTTTGGGATTTTCCTGGAGGACAAAGAAAAATTAAAATTGTAGCTGTAAATCAAGATGAAAATCACAAACGAATAGAAGTATTACTTTAAAAACTAGATGATGAACTTACTAAACACCAATATTTATAAACACGACACAGATGTAGATAAATCTCATAAACTAAACACCACAGAACTTTCTAATTGGTTAATGCAATTAAGATTTACAAAAGAAGAACTAAAAAGTTTAATTGAATTATGCAGTAATTCTCTAAACAAAAAAAATATAAATGATGAAGAAATACTGTTAGAATTTGAAAAGAAAAACCAAGAAAATGATCATTTATTAAGTATTCTGCATAAATATATGAGCATTAGAGAGCATATTGCAGAATGCGAAGACACCCAATGTGACACTACATATCTCAATGAACATAAAAAGCATAAAGAGACCTATTTACAACATATGGATAGTTATAGAAAATTAAAAGATCAATTTTATGTTGATGTACATAAGCAACTAAACTTAAATAATAACTGCTAAATGTAAGTATTTAGAGAGCTGTAAAATATCATGAAAAAAATTTTAATACCTATAGAATTTAAAAACAATAGTGATAAAGTTATAGAATATGCTGTTCATTTACACCAAAATGAAGCCTGTGCTTTTTATCTTTTAAATACATATTCTTTAAATATTTCTGGTTTACAAGCTTTAAATTTTTTAAAAGCTAGTAAAGATTGGTTTGAAAAACCAAAACAAAAATCTGAAAAAGGTTTAGTCATTTTAGTTGATAAATATTCAGCGATTTATAAAGAGCATAAACATCAATTTTATGCGCTATCTGAATGTGAAAGTCTAATAAGAGGAATTCAAAAAACAATTGAAAACCTTAAAATAGATTTAATTATAATGGCTACAAAAGCTAAAAAAGAAAAATGTTTTGACAAATATGCCACAAACACAGAAAGAATTATCGAGAATATTAGAAAATGTCCATTGATAATTATGCCTGAAAATCAAACGATTGAATAATACTATTTACTATTAAATGAATATTAATAAAAAGAAAATCCGATTCCAAAAGAGACACTATCTAACCTATTATTCTTAAAACCTAAGAGGCCTTTTCTATGGAAATCTAGTCTTACAATGGTGTTAACTCTTTTTCCACCTGCAATTTGACCACCAATTCCAAATCCGTAATAATTACCATCTGGATATCTATTGGATGGTCGCCACATTTTTCCATAACTCGTTTCTATAAAAAAAGCATCATCTTCTCTTTCAGTAATATTATATCTTAAAGTTGTGTAGGTAGGAAACGCATCTACAGCATAATTCCAATGAAAATCATAGCCTGCATGTAAACTCAATGCCAACCGTCTTTTAAACTCATAGCCAATACCTAGTCTTAAAAAAATTGCTGCAGGTACAATTAAAGGTTCACCATCATCTGGATCTAACGTATAATTTTCGTTAATGCCTAAAGTAAAATTGAACGTACTTGTAAAAAAAGGTCTTCCTAATTTTTCTTGTGATGAGAGTTGAACTGCAAATAAAAAAGCAATACTAAATAGTAGTTTTCTCATAAAATAGTTTGGTTGATTTTTTATTTTGAATCAAAAACTATTCCGAGTTTGATTCAAAATAAAAAATCAACCAACACTTTATAAAGTATCAAAAAAAATTATGCTTTTAATTTTCTTTTTCCCATTGGTTAAAACCACCTAAAACATGAATAACATTAAAACCTTCTTCTTTTAAAATAACACCCGCTTTTTCGCTTCTATTTCCAGATCTGCAATATAGATAAACAGTTTTATTTTTGTCTAGTAGATTGCTTGCTTTCGTTTTAAAATCATCATCAAAATAATTAGCAAAAACAGCAGTTTCTATAAAACCTTCCTTTATTTCTTCTGGGGTTCTAACATCCATCAATTGAATATTTTTAGTTGCTAATAATTCTTTAAGTTCTAAAGTTGTAATACTTTCTACGTGTTGTTTTTTATCACAATTGATAAAAAAAACGCTCATCAACAAAAAATAAATTACAGGTTTCATTACGTTATTTTAAAGTTGATGGACAAACTGTAGCCGTTCTTTTAATCGTTGTATTTCTGATGGCTGCATAACCACCTGCAACATCTATTACGTTATGGAAACCTCTTGCTTTTAAGATTGATGATGCAATTACTGAACGATATCCTCCTCCACAATACACATAAAAATCTTCTTTTTTAGGGAACTCAGTTATATGATCATTTAAAAAAGACAAAGGTGTACTTGGCACATTTTCTACATGTTCACTTTCAAATTCACCGGGTTTTCTAACATCAAAAACAATGGCATTTTCTTTTATTTTATCACCTAAAACGTCTGCGGAAACAGATCTTAAAGTGTCAATTTCTTTATTTGCATTCTGCCAAGAAGCAAAACTACCTTCTAAATATCCTAAAACATTATCGAAACCAACTCTAGACAAACGAGTAATTGTATCTTCTTCCCTACCTTCTGGAGCTACCAATAAAATTGGCTGTTTCGTGTCTTTAATCAAAGCACCAACCCAAGGTGCAAAACCTCCATCAATACCAATAAAAATAGATTGTGGAATAAAACCTTTTATAAATTCTGTTTGATGACGAACATCTAAGATTACAGCATTTGTATCATTTGCCATAAATTCAAATTCTTTTACTGATAAAGGTTTTGCGCTATTTTTAATCACATCATCTATTGATTTGTAACCTTCCCTATTCATTTGTACATTTAAAGGGAAATAAGCTGGAGGAGGTAATAAACCTTCTGTAACTTCTTTAATAAATTCAGCTTTGGTCATGTTTGCTCTTAAAGCATAATTGGTTTCTTTTTGATTGCCAATTGTACCCACAGTTTCTTTACTTAAGTTTTTACCACAAGCAGAACCTGCTCCATGTGCAGGATATACAATTACATCATCTGCCAAAGGCATTACTTTATTACGTAAACTATCAAACAATAAACCTGCTAAATCTTCTTGTGTTAAAGCTCCTTTTTGTGCTAAATCTGGTCTACCAACATCGCCTAAAAACAACGTATCTCCACTAAAAAGTGCATGGTCTTTTCCGTTTTTATCTTTTAAAAGATAACAAGAACTTTCCATAGTATGTCCTGGAGTATGCAACACTGTAATTGTAAGATCACCCACTTTAAAAACTTGATGATCTTCTGCAATAATAGCATCAAAATTAGTTTTTGCTGTTGGTCCAAAAACAATTTTTGCACCTGTTTTTTCTGCTAAAGTTACATGACCACTCACAAAATCTGCATGAAAATGAGTTTCAAAAATATATTTGATCTTACTATTATTTTTTGCAGCTCTATTTATATAATCTTGTACTTCTCTTAATGGATCTATAATAGCAACTTCACCATTACTTTCAATATAATAAGCACCTTGTGCTAAACAACCTGTGTAAATTTGTTCTATAATCATAATCTTATTCTTTTAATCAACTATCAAAATTACACTTGAAAACTTTTCTTAAATGATATTTTTAAGTTGTATTCTTAATTATTTATATGCTTGGTGGATGTATTTTGCGTACTTTTCTTGATGTTTTCTGCAGCCAGTTTTATAAAATTTTACAGCTTGATTGGCTCTCATAAAAAAATGATTGATGGTGATAATATCTAAAATACCACTTCTAAACAAATCGTCTCTAACAGGACCTTTTACACCTGCAAAATAAAATTCTACACCTTTCTTTTGATAAAACTTAATGCGTTCTTTTAACATTTCTACTCCAGTACTATCTACTCTATTGATACTTTCTGCATCTAATACAATTAATTTTAATGCTTTCCCTTTTTTATCCGCCATTAAATCTAAATGATCTCTAAAATAATTAGAATTGGCATAGAAAATTTGTGCATCAAACCTGAAAACTAAAATATCATCATCTATAATTACTTCTTCAAAACGGTTTTTGTTTCTATAAAAATTAGAGTCTGGCACTTTGCCTAATTCAGTAATGTAAGGTTTAGACGTTCTGTAAATAAGAACGATTAACGATAAACCCACTCCTGCCATTATTCCATATTCTATTCCTAAGAGTAATGTTGCCAAAAACGTTGCTAACATCAACCAAAAATCTAAATTATTGGCTTTCCATAAAAAAGCTGCTTCTTTAAAATTGATTAAATTAAAAACTGCTACAATAATTATGGCTGCTAAAACCGTTTTTGGTAAATGATAAAATAATGGCGTTAAAAAAAGTAATGTTATAATTACCATTACAACAGAAATTAAAGCTGCCATTCCTGTTTTTGCTCCACTTTCTTGGTTAATTGCAGATCTTGAAAAACTAGAGGTTGATGGATATGCTTTAAATAAAGACCCAACCATATTTGCCAAACCTAAAGCAATTAATTCTTGGTTTGGTCTTATTCTATATTCGTCTTGTTTTGCTTCTAAAGATTTACCTATGGAAATGGTTTCTAAATAACCAACCATTACTAACGTAAATGCAATTGGTAACAATTCTTTTATTTGTTCTAAGTCGAATTCTGGCACTCCAAAAAAGGGCAATCCAGATGGAATATCTTTTACAATTGAAACATCATTAAAACTTGTTCCAAAGTATTTCATTATTAAAATTCCAAGTACAACAACAATTAGCGCACTTGGTATTTTTTTATTTATCTTTCTAAAAAAGATAATAATACTAACAGAGATTAAACCAATTACTGTTGTATGAATATTGAAATTCGTAATTTGAAACCAAATATCTTCTATAATATATTGTATTTGATCACTTTGCATAAAATCTACACCCAGTAAATTTCTAAATTGATTTACACCAATAATTAAAGCAACTGCAGATGTAAAGCCAGTAATTACTGGTTTTGATAAGAAGTTTACAATAAATCCTAAACTAAAAATACCCAATATAAATTGAATGGAACCTACTAATAATGCTAATAAAATTGCAATTGAAATATAACTTTCTGAACCTGCTAAAGCTAATGTAGATACTCCTGTTGCCACAATTAAGGAATCCATTGCAACTGGCCCAATTGCCACTTGTCTAGAAGAACCAAATATAGCATACATAACTTGTGGAACTAAGGCACAATACAAACCATAAATAGGAGGTAAACCTGCAATAAGTGCATACGCAATTCCTTGTGGAATTAAAACAATACCAACAGTAATCCCTGCAACTAAATCTCCTTTAAAAAGTGATTTGTTGTAGTTTGGTAACCATTCTAAAATTGGTATTACTTTTTTTATGTTCATTTATTCTTAGCTGTTTGCTAAAGGCTATTTTAAAAAAGTTCTCCTTGACTTCTTCCTTTTACTCTTCCTAAATGTGTATAAGCTAATTCTGTAACTTCTCTTCCTCTAGGAGTTCTCATAATAAAACCTTGCTGAATTAAAAAAGGTTCATATACTTCTTCTATAGTTTCTGTATTTTCTGATACTGCAGTTGCAATGGTACTTAAACCTACTGGTCCTCCTTTAAATTTATCAATAATGGTGGCTAAAATTTTATTGTCCATTTCATCTAAACCATGAGCATCTACATTTAAAGCTTTTAAAGCATATTTTGCAATTTCAATACTAATATTTCCATCGCCTTTTATTTGAGCAAAATCTCTTACTCTTCTTAATAAAGCGTTTGCAATTCTTGGAGTTCCTCTACTTCTACCTGCAATTTCTATAGCAGCTTCCATAGAAATAGGAACCCCTAATATATGTGAACTTCTCTGAATAATAGTTGTTAGTAATTCTGTGGTATAATAATGTAATCTGCTGCTAATTCCAAAACGAGCTCTCATTGGTGCTGTTAATAAACCAGATCTTGTAGTTGCACCTATTAATGTAAATGGTTCTAAATTGATTTGAACAGTTCTGGCATTTGGACCAGATTCAATCATAATATCAATCTTGTAATCTTCCATTGCAGAATATAAATACTCTTCTACAATAGGGCTTAATCTATGAATTTCATCTATAAATAGCACATCTCTTTCATCAAGATTTGTTAATAATCCTGCAAGATCTCCTGGTTTGTCTAAAACTGGACCTGATGTTACTTTGATGCCAACTTGTAATTCGTTTGCTAAAATATGCGCAAGCGTTGTTTTCCCTAATCCTGGAGGACCATGAAATAAGGTATGATCTAAAGCTTCTCCTCTTTGATTAGCTGCTTCTACAAATATTTTTAGATTATCTATAGCTTGATCTTGACCTGCAAAATCTTCAAAGGAGAGTGGACGTAATTTTTTTTCTACATCTAAATCTTCGTTTGATAAATTCGTATTTTCAGGATTCAAGTTTTCGTTCATACTTACAAAGATAAATGAATTTGTATTTTATACCTATAAGGTTTCAAAAACCTTATATAAAAATATAATTTAAAAATTGATTATGAATGAAAAAGCCTTTCCAAATTGGAAAGGCTTTTTTATAAATTTAATATAATTAAGATTCTTCTTCTCCTTCTAAAAGCGGAGTGGTTTGTAATACAAAATCTTGGCCATGTAAATAATCACTATCGTCATCATTTGGATCTACTCTCTTACTATAATCATAAGCCCATCTATGAACCTCAGGTAATTTTCCTGGCCAGTTTCCATGTATATGTTCTACTGGAGTTGTCCATTCTAATGTGTTAGATTTCCAAGGGTTTTGAGTTGCTTTTTCTCCTCTATAAATTGATATAAAATAATTCGATATAAATATAATTTGAGCTAAACCACCTACTAAAGCAAATATTGTAATCACAATATTAATGTCAGCTAAATCATCGAACATGGGAAAAGCAGTATTCGAATAATATCTTCTTGGTAAACCTGCTAAACCAATAAAATGCATTGGCCAGAATACTCCATACGCACAGACTATTGTAATCCAAAAGTGCCAATAACCTAATGTTTTATTCATCAATCTACCATACATTTTTGGGAACCAATGATAAACACCTGCAAACATACCAAATATTGCAGAAACACCCATTACTAAGTGGAAGTGAGCAACCACAAAATACGTATCATGAATATTAATATCTAATGCAGAATCTCCTAAAACTAGACCTGTTAAACCACCTGTTACAAAGGTAGAAACTAAACCAATAGAAAATAACATTGCTGGGTTTAGCTGTAAATTCCCTTTCCATAAAGTAGTAACATAATTAAATGCTTTTACTGCTGATGGAATTGCAATTAACAACGTAGTAAATGTAAAGACTGAACCTAAAAATGGATTCATACCTGAAATAAACATGTGGTGACCCCAAACAATTGTTGATAAGAATGCAATTGCCATAATTGACATAACCATTGCTCTATATCCAAAAATTGGTTTTCTTGCATTGGTAGATATAACTTCAGAAGTTATACCTAATGCAGGTAATAATACAATGTATACTTCTGGATGTCCTAAGAACCAGAATAAATGTTCAAATAAAACTGGAGATCCACCTTGATAATGTAAAACTTCTCCAGAAATAAATATATCAGATAAGTAGAAAGATGTTCCAAAACTTCTATCAAAAACTAATAATAAAGCTGCTGATAATAAAACAGGGAAAGAAACAACTCCAATAATTGCTGTAATAAAGAAAGCCCAAATTGTTAATGGCAATCTTGTCATTTTCATTCCTTTAGTT
>TARA_R110002072_G_scaffold174400_1_pt1 | contig 10173 bp, 11 predicted proteins | sample TARA_R110002072 | Tara Oceans TARA_R110002072 (sample SAMEA4397118) | marine metagenome | biome: Polar Biome; feature: [SRF] surface water layer (ENVO:00010504); material: water (ENVO:00002006), including particulate matter (ENVO:01000060) such as... | depth 5 m | reverse complement strand
AAGATGTGTGAAGGCGGCAGCGCATTGGCAATGGGGCGCAATGCCTCAGGCAGGGCGGAGACCGGGTAGTAGATGGCCGCGAAGGGCGTAATCCCGAACATCAGGGCCCAGGGCATGTCCTGGGCACCCTGGCCATAGCGGGCGATCATGCCGGAGGCGAACAGGCTGATGGCCCAGCCGAACACAACCAGGTTGAGAATAAAGGCATAGACCACCGGCCCCAGCGAGAAGAGATTGAAATCAAAGGCGATGGCCGCAACGATCACGGCAGGCGCGATGGCGATCACGGTCTTGGTCAGACTCATCACCATGAGTGAAATCACGAATTCGCCGGGTCTGAGCGGAGACGCAAACAGCTGGCTGAGATTGCGCGACCAAATTTCTTCCTGGAAAGCCAGGGCAAAACCAAGCTGGCTGCGCCAGCAGAAATCCCACAGCAGGACCGCACCCACGACCGCTGAAATGGCGACCAGCGTTGTCGATGTCCCCACCTCGGCAAAGACATGGGTCTGGATAAAGCCCCAGATGACGATCTGGACCAGGGGCCAGTACATCAAGGAGACGATGCGCGTCCAGGATCCGGCGATCAGGACCCACTGGCGTTCCACCAGGGCGGCAATCCGGTTCAGCGCCGCGGTCATTGGGCCGCCTCGTCGCGCCGGGCTATCTGCAGGAAGACTTCCTCCAGCGTGCCGCGTCCATATTTCTCGACCAGGGCGCGCGGTGCGCCGTCATCGACGATCCGTCCCGCCTTCATCATCAGCACACGTGACGCCAGCCGCTCGACCTCGGCCATGTTGTGCGAGGCAAGCAGGATCGCGGCCCCGGACCGCGCCTGATAGGCCTCCAGCTCGGTTCGAATCCAGTCCGCCGTATCCGGGTCAAGTGAGGCCGTCGGTTCGTCGAGAAGCAGCACGTCAGGATCGTTAACCAGGGCCTTGGCGATGCCGACACGGGTGACCTGTCCGGCCGAGAGCGATCCCGTACGGCGCGCGAGCAGGTCGGTCAATTGCAGGGCTTCGGCCAGTTGTTCGACTTTCTCGCGCGGGCGGTCGACGCCATAAAGCTTGGCATAAATGGACAGGTTGCGGCGCACCGACAGGCGTTTGGGCATGTCGACATAGGGGCTCTGGAAATTCATCCGCGCGCGGACCTGGCTCCCCTGTCGCGCCGGGTCGAGTCCCAGAATACGGATCTCCCCGCTGGTCGGAGTCAGCAGGCCAAGAAGCATGGCGATGGTCGTGGTCTTGCCGGCCCCGTTTCCGCCGAGCAGGCCGGTGGTGACGCCCGCCTCGATATCGAAGGAAATGCCATTAACAGCGACCGAATCTCCGAAATGCTTGGTCAGATTGCGGGTTTCGATTACGGCGGCCATGCTGTCCCTTGTGCGATGCGGCGCGAAACCTATTGCCAAATTCACGGTGGCGTCCAACAAAAGAAACCGTAAGGGGGCATTATGGTCGAAAGCGAGTGGGGACAGGATCCAGCCGAAGACGCCAACTCGCCCCTGTTCGGACGGGTGCGCTTGCGCACGCTTCTGGTCTTGCGCTGGCTCGCCATTGCCGGCCAGACAGCCGCCATCCTGATCGTCCAGTTTGTCCTGGGCTTCGACCTGCCGCTCATGGCGTGCAGTCTCGCAATCCTCGCCAGTGTCGGGCTCAATGTCGCATTGCTGGCCGCCCAGCCGCTTCAGCGCCTGGTTACGCCGCGCGAGACCTTCCTGCAACTGGCCTATGATGTCGCGCAGCTGACGCTGCTGCTCATTCTCACCGGTGGGCTGCGCAATCCCTTTGTCATCATGATGGTGGCCCCTGTCACTGTGGGTATTGCCGCCTTGCCGCCGCGCTGGTCTGTGCTGCTGGGCTCGGTCGCGCTGGGATCCATGGCACTGATGGCGATCATCAGCGCCCCGCTGCCCTGGGGCGACACGCCGCCGCCCTTCATTCCCTCCATCTATGTTTTGGGGCTGGCGACGGCCTTTGTGATCACGGTGGCCTTTACCGCGGCCTATGCCTGGCGGATCGGGCGTGAGGCCACACGGATGGGAGCGGCGCTGGCGGCGACGCAGTCGGTCCTTGCCCGGGAACAGAAACTCTCCGCGCTGGGGGCGATGGCCGCCGCCGCGGCGCACGAGCTGGGCACCCCGCTCGCCACCATCCAGCTGACGGCCAAGGAAATGGCGCGTGACGCCCGCGACGGCCCCCTGAAGGAAGACGCCGACCTTCTGGTGTCGCAGGCCGAGCGGTGCCGCGACATCCTGCAGCGCCTGTCGCGGCAGGGTGAGACCAGCGACAAGGTCCATGACCAGCTTTCGCTGGAACAGGCGCTGGAGGAAGTGAGCGCGCCATTCCGGGGGCTGGGGGCCTCCATTGCCATCAGGGTTGAGCCGTCCGACACGGCCCAGCCGGTCCTCGCCAGGCGCGCCGAATTCCTGCATGGCCTCACCAATCTGGTCGAGAATGCGGTGGAATTTGCCCAGAGCGAAGTCTGTCTCCAGGGCCGGTGGACGCCGGAGTCGCTCGAGATAATCATCAATGATGACGGACATGGATTCTCACCCGACATGTTCTCCAAGATCGGTGAGCCCTATATCTCCTCTCGCAAGCGCGGCGAACCGGGTGGCGGATTGGGGCTGGGCCTCTTCATTGCCATCACCCTCATCGAACGCATTGGCGGCACCGCCCATTTTGCCAATGGCGGTGATCTGGGCGGTGCCCTGGTGATTGCACGTTGGCCGCGCGGGCGGGTAGAGGCACCGGGCGAAGCGCGCTAAGACTGATGTGACAGTTTGGAAGGACGAGACCACCCCATGTCTGAAACCGATACCCAACTCGATCTGCCTGACGACAAGACGTTGTTGATCCTGGACGATGATGCGCCCTTCCGGACCCGGCTGGGACGCGCCATGACCCAGCGCGGCTTTGTGGTGTCGGCGGTCGGCAGCGTTGCGGAAGCACGCGAGATCGCACGCGGCAATCCGCCGGCCTTTGCCGTTCTCGACATGCGACTGGAAGATGGCGACGGGCTGGAAATCGTGCGCGCGCTGCATGCCCAGCGCCCGGACTGCCGGGTCGTCATGCTGACAGGGTATGGCAATATCGCGACGGCGGTCTCAGCGGTGAAGCTGGGCGCGGTGGACTATCTGTCCAAGCCTGCCGATGCCGATGATGTTGCCAAGGCGCTGCTGTCGTCCGGAGATCGCCCGGCCCCACCGGAAAACCCGATGTCGGCAGACCGTGTCCGATGGGAACATATTCAACGCGTGTTCGAGCTGTGCGATCACAATGTCTCGGAAACCGCCCGGCGGCTGAACATGCACCGGCGCACGCTGCAGCGCATTCTGGCGAAACGCGCGCCGCGCTAGGCGCGATCAGGTTTTGGGAACCGCGAGTCCCAGGCGCGTGGCATGCCATGACGCCTCGGCCCGCGTGCTGATTCCCAGCTTGCGATAGATCGACTTGATATGGCTGGCCACGGTGCTTTCGGCCAGTCCCAGATCATTGGCGACATCGGCATTGCGCAGGCCGCGGGCGATCAGCCCCAGGACTTCGGCTTCGCGTGCGGTGAGGGCGTTGTCGAGTTCGGCAGCCGGACCGGTCAGCCGGAAATGATCCATGATCCGCCGCGCAATGGATGGCGAGATGGCCGGAATACCTTCGCCGAGCTGGACGAGCTGCCGCGCCAGAAGCTCTGGCGGGGTTTCCTTCAGGAGATAGCCGCTGGCCCCTGCCGACAGGGCCGCGACGATATAGGCATCCTCGCCCATGACGGTCGTCACGATGGACAGGGTTTGAGGGCGCAGCAGGCGCAGGCTGCGGAGCACTTCCAGTCCGGAGCCGTCGGGCAGGCCGAGATCGATCAGCGCCATGTCAAAGTCGCGCGCGGCAACGGCGGCCAGCCCGGCGCGCATGGTCGCGGCCTGCTCGATGGCGCAATCGGGATAGGCAGACGCGACGATACCGGCCAGCCAGCGCCGGGTTTCCCCGACATCCTCGACGATCAGGGCTGTCTTCATTGAGCGGCTTCCTCAGTGGCGGCGACGGTCGGGAACCAGGCGGTGACATGTGTCCCGGGAGACAGGGCCTTGAAGGTGATCTGTCCGTTGAGGCCGTCGAGGCGGCTTTTCATGTTGTCCAGGCCCTTGCCAGAAAAGTCACCGTCGACGTCAAACCCCTTGCCGTCGTCGATCACTGTGAGCGTCATGCCGGTTTCGTCTCCGCGCAAATGCACCTCCAGCCTGCCCGCACCGGAGTGACGGATCACATTGCTGACGCTCTCGCGCACGACGGATCGCAGGGCGTGCAGGGCCGCCGGCGTCATTTGCGAGCCTGGCGCGATGTCCGAGTTCCAGACCAGGGCGATGCACGACGCGGCCACCCTCTCGGCGGTTTCGGCACGCAGATCTGCGGCCAGATTGGTCACGGCAACCCCTGCGGGCGAGGCATTGTTGATAATGTCGCGCAAGCCGGTCAGCGTCTCGCGGATCATGGAATCCTTCCGGGCGGCTTCCTGGCTGTGCAGCGCGCCGAGGAGCTGGGCCCCAATATTGTCATGCATGTCACGTGCGATCCGGCTGCGCTCCTCGCTCACACCGCGTTCGTGCGCGGCGCGGCTTTCCTCGGCCTGCCGCATCAGGGCGATCAATTGTTGCGCGGTGCGGGCATGACGCGGGCCGAACAGGCCCTGCCCCTTCCAGGGATATCTCAGTTCGAGAGCCGGGCTTCCGGCGAGGGCCGGCAGGGTCATCGCCAGCCCTTCCTCGGAAATCCGAACGTCTGCCTCCGCCGAGGAAATGGCCCGGTATTCGAGGGGGTTGAACAGGTTGCGCAGCGTCTGGAGCCACCGGCCTGCCCGTTCCTGCGCCGGCGCAAAGGCCGTATCGATCACTTCGCGCAGCATGTCCTGGTCGGTGAGATTGGCACGCTTGAGGAGCCAGCGTGACAACATGTCCCGTAGCGGCAGATAGATCAGCGTGACGGCGATCAACGTGACAGCCAGGGCAGAGGCCTGACTCAGCGGCAACAGGAAGATCAGGAGCGCGTCGATTGCGACCAGAAGCACGGCTCCGACGGCATAGAAAAGACCGCGAAACGCCCAGTCCCCAAGTTCGAACAGGCGGTAGCGTGCCAGCCCGGCTGCGCACCCCAGATAGATGACAAGAAAGAAACCGAAGGCCAGGCGCGCATCGATCAGGGGCCCGAAACCGAGAGAATTGGGCAAGGCGACCAGCGCGATGAAACTGCCGGCACCGATGGCGACCGACCCGCCCAGCCAGATCAGAATGGCGCGCGCCTTCGGATCGTCCCGTGCCGCGACATACTGGGCGGCCAGCGCGGCAAAGATTGCGACCATCTCCATCAGCGTGACCAGATGCATGCCCGGCGATGCGGGTACATGTCCGGTAAAATAGGCCACGCTCCAAGCGCCGAACACGACCACGGTCGCCGTCCCGATCCATCTCCACCCGGGCAGGCGATTGGGGTAGACGAGGAAGAAGGCAACCATCGCGACGCCAAAGGCGCTGGCGCCGGCCCCGTTGATGACGCTGAGCGCCTGGAGACTTGTGTTGGACGCCTCGAAGCCCGCGACCGAGAAGGGTATGGGCGCGAAGGTGAAGGCCTGCGTTGCCAGACCGCTGAGGTAGAACAGGCGCGCGGCCAGGTCACCGGGCCGCAGACTCCAGACCCAGCCGGATATGAACAGGGCTCCGAAGCCGACCGCCAGCTGCCACCAGCTGATCGGTGCAAATCCGGCCAACGCGCCTCCACCCGCATGGATGGCCATCAAAAGTGCTGCCCCGACACCAAGGCCGAGGGCAAGGACCATGGCGAAGCGCAAGAGTGGTGCGGTCAGCAGGCCGCGGCGGTGGCGCGGTGCTGTCTGCGGCGGCGCTGTCCTGTCGCCCGATGGATTGGTGTCGGTGATCCCCATGGGTCGAATTTACAGCAGAGACTTTGCCCGGTGTCTCCCCCAAACAGGGGGCGCGTCTAGACCATGTCCAGTCGCATCAGGCGTTCCGCTGCGCAGCGTGCAAAGCGCAGGGTCACGGCCTTGCGCCGCGCCGCGACCAGCGGATCGTGCGGGCTTTCGCGAACAATCGCGGCACCGAAACCATCGGCGATGATCAGCCCGGCATCGTCCGGGATGAGCTCGTGGGGAAAGCGGCTGGAGACCGCGAAATAGAGCCGGTCGCAATAGTCGCGATATTCGCGCCACTTGGTGTCCGCGCGGAAATCGGCAATGCCGGATTTGACCTCGATAATGGTGATCTCGCCCTTTTTCGACAGCGCGAACAGGTCGGCGCGCCGATTGCTGGCGAGCGAGAATTCCGGAATGGCATTATAGCCCAGGTCGTAGAGCAGGCGCGCCGCACCGCGCGCCAGCAGGCGGGCGTCGTCGATCGCGGGATTGGTCTGGGAGGCAAGGGCATCTGTCATGCGAATGATTTTGTTCGCTTTACGTTCCCGATGCAAGCGCCCACCTGCCTTCCTATCTTTTCAGGCATGACGAAACGACTTCCCGACCTTGATGAATTTGCCGCCCTGGCCGAGCGCGCCTGGAATGAATTGCCCGAAGGCTTTCGCGCCATGTGCGGCAATGTGATCATCCGCGTGGATGACTTTGCCGACCAGGAGACGCTGGACCATTTCGGGATGACCAATCCGTACCAGCTGTCCGGCCTCTATCACGGGGTCGATCTGACCCAGAAATCGGTCATGTCATCGGGCGGCATGCCCGATCAGGTGTTCCTGTATCGCAAGCCGATCCTGGCCGAATGGGGTGATCGCGGCAATGTCACGCTGGGCGAGTTGATCACGCATGTCCTGGTGCACGAGATCGGCCACCATTTCGGCCTGTCGGATGACGACATGCACGACTTGCAGGACGGGCCAGACGATCACGGCCATTAAGAAAAACGCCCGCTGGCGGACCAGCGGGCGCTATATCGGTTTGAAGGCTATGCCATCCCGCTCCCCCGGCCCAACCCCCCGCAGCCTGCACCTTAATGGGTGGTCCGGGAGGGGGAGCGGGACGGAACAGAAACGAAGAAGTAAAGCTACTTCTTGCCTTTTTTGGTCTTGCCCTGAACGGTTTCGCCGAAGGACGTCCGGCCCGTCGTGCGCTCGGAGATCCGGGCCGACTTACCTTGACGGTCGCGCAGATAGTAAAGCTTGGCACGACGCACCTTGCCGCGACGGGCGACTTCGATCTTTTCCACATTCGGGGAGTAGACCGGGAAGACGCGCTCGACACCTTCGCCGAAGGAAATCTTGCGAACGGTGAAGCTCTCTTGCAGGCCGCCACCATTCTTGGCCAGCACGACGCCTTCATAAATCTGGATGCGCTCGCGCTCACCTTCCTTGATGCGGACGTGGACACGAACCGTGTCGCCGGCATCAAATTCCGGATGAATCTTGTCGCCGAGCACGCGTGCGGCTTCGTCTTTTTCCAGTTGCTGGATGATATTCATGTCTACTCTCCTTCGCGCCGGACGTGTTTCGCCCATAGGTCCGGGCGGCGTTCCTTGGTTATCAACTCGGCCTGCGCCCGGCGCCACTCCGCGATTTTCGCGTGGTCGCCAGAGAGCAGGATTTCAGGGATCTCCCGTCCCTCCCATTCACGCGGCCGCGTGTATTGGGGGTATTCGAGGAGATCACCCTCAAAACTCTCGTCTTCCGTGGAAGCCGGGTCACCCAGCACTCCGGGGATCAGGCGCACACAGGCCTCTATGAGGCACAGGGCAGCCGCTTCACCACCGGCGAGAACCGCGTCACCGACGCTGATCTCTTCCAGCTCGCGCGCTTCAATAGCCCTTTCGTCAAGGCCTTCAAAGCGCCCGCAAAACACAACAACACCCGGACCCGCCGCCAGCTCCCGGGCTCTTGCCTGGGTGAAGGGACGTCCCCGAGGGGTCAGATAAATCCGCGGCCTGCTATCTTGCGAAGCGCAAACTGCGTCTATCGCCGCTGCCGCCACATCGGGTTTCAGGACCATGCCGGCCCCGCCCCCGGCAGGCGTGTCGTCAACGGAGGCGTGCTTATGACGGGAAAATTTGCGAATGTCCACCGTCTCAAGCGCCCATAATCCACGCGCCTGCGCGCTCCCGATCAGGGAGACGCCCAGAGGGCCCGGAAAGGCATCCGGAAAGAGGGTGAGCACGCTGGCGGTAAACATGGCGCGGGGTCTAGCAGAGGCGCGCGGATAAGGGGAGTCGGAGGGTTAGTTGGAGATTACAATAGGAAGTAGCCTCGCAATACTCCAAACACCGAGAACATCACGAGATAACAGGATATAGCCATAGCGGCCTCCGCCTCCTCCCGGCGTTAGCGAGCCGTCGTCCATGAGCAATTGTGTCCGCTCCCAGGACGAACTGCCATAGACGAGCGCCCAATTGCCATCGCTCGAATATCCGGGCCGCGTAGAATGGTAAAATTCAGTGTCCGTCCCATAAGGTAACAATGAGACCGCCAACTGTCGGTCATCGCTGGAATGGAAAATTGAAAAATCACGTTCCGTGCAGGACCAAGGGCTGTCATCAATGGCGGCGGAAATGAAATTCTCGAACAGGCCTTCGGGAATATCTCCAATTTCCCGACGCAGATAGTCTGTGGATTCTTCAAGATTCGCTCGAGCGCTGGAAAGGCGCTCTTCTCGACTGGCGGACTCGCGCCAGTTTTCTATCCGCGAGAAAAAGCTCTCAGCCTCACCAACGGGTATTTGAAATTCAAATCGGGCAGCATCTCCAGGACCAAACAAGGCAGTGTCAGAGAAATATAACGGAGGCTCAGCTCCGACGAAGACTGCAAGGCCAATGCCTGAAAATACAATGGAATCCGGATATTCGCCCGGGCGTGATTCAATATCCCCCGTTTCGACCTGCGGCGGCGTGATGGCCTCCAGAATCGCGCAATCGTCAGCGGACGATTGAAGAGCAATGGCGAGGAATAGAGAAAGCAAATTCAAGCGTCTTTCATCGCGAAAATATGACCACATAACATAAGCAAGTTTACCGGGCGAACTAGCAACCTCGACCGGATCGGGAGTCGGAGGGTTAGTTGTCTGCTTCACACAGCAGCGGCAGTTCGGGCGGCGCGACGGGATCATACGATCTTTCGCCGATGACTGACATGGTGACAAAAGTCTCGTCCTGAAAGCAGTAGCGCACCTCGACCGGCAAGAAGCGCATGTTCTCGATAGCGTCGAGCATTGACCGTTGGGCATGCCGGATCACGTTACGCGCCTCCTCTCCGTCCGCGAGGCAATAAACCTGCGGTTCGGCGGAAAGGCCGCGCTCGTCCGGCCAGACGGCGTAGGAACACGCTTGGCTGCGATAGCCGCGTTCCACCAGACGCGGTGACCCCATAGGGACAATGTTGATGACCTGCTGGCCGACGATGGCCGTCCAGCTGGATTCAGGTGTCCATTCAAACCAGACACTCGGGATAATCTCCGACCAGATATTGCCGGAAAACTCAAGCGGGATGAGCCCCACTGCATAGTCGGCAACCTGCTGGAGATACGCTGCGTCCACCACGTCATCAGGGCAGTCCACGCTCAAGGCGGTCGGAGGCGAGTTGCGACGCGTCATGCCGTCAGCAGTCAGTACGCATTCGGCCTCGACCGGCGCGGCAATTTGAATTGCTGCAGAGAGGAGGAGCGCGATCACTTCACGATCTCCTGGCCTTCACACAGGTCAGGCAAGGGAACCTCGCGGTCCGGATATTCACCCCGGAAACCCGGCGTGGAAAACTGCCAGCGCACTTCTTCGCGGATACAATAACGCTCACTGGTCGGCAAATAGCGGAAATTCTCGACAGCCTGGAGCATTCCGCGTTCTGCGGTACGGATCATGCGGCTGCTGTCTGCGCCATCGAGAAGACAATGCACGTCCGGATCCTGTGGAACGCCGTCCGCGTCGGGCCACACAGAGAAGGTACAATCCTGACGCTGATAACTGGCAAAGACGATCCGTTCCTCAGGGGCAATAAGGGCAACGACGACAGGCTGATCGGGTACTGAACGCCAGCCCTGCTCGCCGCGCCACTGGAACCAGACTTGCGGCGTAAAGCGCAATTCGATGCGCCGGTGCAGGTCCAGCGGTATCCGGTCAATTGTTTCGGTAGCATAAGCCTGCAGCGCGGCCGCGTCTGTCACGTGATCCGGACAGTCGAT
>TARA_R110002072_G_scaffold31518_2_pt1 | contig 10184 bp, 10 predicted proteins | sample TARA_R110002072 | Tara Oceans TARA_R110002072 (sample SAMEA4397118) | marine metagenome | biome: Polar Biome; feature: [SRF] surface water layer (ENVO:00010504); material: water (ENVO:00002006), including particulate matter (ENVO:01000060) such as... | depth 5 m | reverse complement strand
GCGCGAAGTGACCGACCTGATCGAAGCACAGCGTGGCTATGAGCTAAACTCGAAGGTCATCACCGCCGCAGATCAAATGCTGGGATCCATGGTGCAGATCCGATGATCCGCCTGATATTTCTCTTGGGCCTACTTGCGTCACCCGCCATATCCCAAACGGTCGTGGCGGCACGTACCATTCCCGCCCAAACCTTGATCGGGCCAGAGGATCTGGCTTTGCGCGACGGGACAGTCGTAGGTGGTGAATCTGATCCCTTGCTTTTTGTGGGTATGGAATCGCGCGTCGCACTTTATGCAGGGCGCCCGATCCGGGCGGCTGATGTAGGTTTTCCGGCTGTTATCGAGCGCAATCAGATCGTGCCGCTTCTGTTCAAACGCGGCGGTGTGACTATCGCCACCGAGGGGCGCTCTCTTGGCCGCGCCGGCCCCGGCGAAACTGTCCGTATCATGAACCTTGCATCCCGCTCGACCGTTAGCGCCCGCGTCGGCGCAGATGGCGTTGCCTACGTGTCCCAGTAAGGAATTTCCATGCGATTTATCATTCCGTTATGCCTTCTTTTTCTCGCCGCTTGCTCTAGCACTCCTCTGGGAAAACCGCCCGAGCTGACGTCGATTCAAGCGACAGCCGACCGAGCAGCAATGGTCACTTATGGGCTGCCAAATACCGTGCAAACAGCCAGCCTTCCAGTTTCAGCAAGGTCTTCACTTTGGACCAAAGACCGCGCATCTCTGCTTGGCGATCGACGAGCCATGCAGCGTGGCGATATCCTGACCATCGTAATCGAAATCGATGACCGCGCCGAGATTTCGAACTCGAGCGAGCGGTCGCGCTCTGCGGATCAACAAATGGGAGTGCCGCAACTTCTTGGTTTTCCGCAACGTGTCGATGGGCGTCTACCCGACGGCGCCACAATGTCCAGCGCGGTGCAGCTCGACTCCAGCAGCTCCTCTGCGGGCAACGGATCGGTGCGACGCAATGAAAAACTTACGCTTCGGGTCGCCGCAACAATCATGGATGTTTTGCCCAACGGGGTGATGTCGATTGCCGGACAACAAGAGGTGCGCGTCAATTTCGAACTTCGCGAACTCTTGGTCAGCGGTTTCGTGCGACCCGCCGATGTCACACGACAAAACGAAATCACATATGACAAAATCGCATCGGCGCGCATTTCCTACGGCGGCCGCGGTCAAATTACCGACATGCAACAACCCCGTTATGGCCAACAAGCCCTGGAATCAATTTTACCGTTCTAATTAACCCAAGGACACCAAAATGAAGAAAATTTTCCTTCCGCTTATCCTGCTTCTCATTGGTGTCGGCGGTGGTGTCGGCGCGGGGCTGTTCCTGCTACCCAATGAACCCGCGTCGGATAAAAACGATGTCGCAGTTGCCTGTGCCGAGCCTGCCTCGCCCGATCACATCCCAAAAACAGACATCGCCGTTGTCGATAGCAACGGCGACCCGATCATCAACGAATTTGCCAAGCTCAACAACCAATTCATTGTGCCGATTGTCGAAGACGGGATTGTCAGCGCAATGGTTGTTATGGCACTGAGCATCGAAGTCGCACCAGGTAATAAAGAGTCAGTTTTCCTTGCCGAACCAAAGCTGCGCGACGCATTTCTACAGGCCATGTTTGATCACGCTAACATCGGCGGCTTCTCGGGCAACTTTACGAGCGCACAAAACCTGCGCCCCCTACGAGAAGACCTGATGCGTCGCGCAAAACAAATCATCCCAGGCATCGCAAAAGATGTCTTGATCATGGATATCGTTCGTCAGGACGTATAATCATCTTTGCGAACCGCCTTTCGCTTTGCAATCGCCGCCCGCGCCTTTTCAAGAGCAAGCACAGCCTGATCACGTCCGAACGCGCGCCGGGCTGTTTGCTTGCAATGGTCCTGTTTTACCAGACACTGCGCCAATTCACGGTTGATCAACCGCCGGCGCTGCTCCACCCAGACCAACCATTGACCATCAGCTCCGGCAACAAGCGCGGCATCTGCTTGATCCAATATGGCCTCCGCCCGATTACTTCGCGACTGCTCCAGCGACTTCAGTGTCGCCCGCAACTCCACTTCCCGGGCCTTCGCCACGGCCAATTCGTTCTGCGCAGCTTGAAATGCGGCATCTGTCATCCGCGCAAGCTGCGCCAAATCTCGCTTCAAACTCATCGACGACGCGCCTTATCTCTCATGCTTTCCGCAAACCTGATCGCGGCCGCAACCGCCGCATAACTATCCGGCGCAATCTCGGCCCCGATATCCACGGTCGCAAATAGAGATCGCGCAGTCGGTGGATCCGAATGGATCGCGATACCATGCTCCATCGCGCTTTCACGGATACGCGCCGCAATTTCGTCAACGCCTTTGGCAACGCAAACGGGCGCACCAATCGTGCTACGGTCCCATTTGAGCGCAACAGCATAGTGGGTCGGGTTAACAATCACGACGTCTGCGGTCGGGACATCCGCCAACATTTGGTTCATCGCAATTTCGATGCCCTTTTGGCGCCGCTGCTGCTTAAGCATGGGGTCGCCCTCGGATTGCTTCATTTCATCCATCATTTCTTTGCGCGACATCCGGTGTTTGCGGTGATGCTCTGCGGTTTGCCAAACGTAATCAATAAGTCCGATCACTGACGCAATGGCCAAAACGATGAGCATCAATCCAGCGGTCAATCGACCCAATTCGACCACGACCATGCCGGGCTCAAGATACATCGTCGCGACAATTCGGTCCATTTGGCCCGCCACGTAAATCCCCAGAACGGCGCCATAAATCGATAGCTTGGTAAAGCTTTTGACAAACTCAAAAATGCCCTGACGCCCAAACTTGTTCTTTACTCCCGAGATGATTGAAATCCGCGAAGCCTTAATCACTAGCTTTTCGGGTGCAAAAACTATGGCACGCTGCGCGAGGATCGTAAGCAAAGCCAGCGCCGCAGGAATAAGAAACCAGGGCATCATATTCACTGCAACGGAACCCATTATTCCAATCAACAACGGACTGGGGTTTCCCGAAAACATTGCAACGCCCAATGCGTCGGCTTGATCCAACAACGTCTTGAGCGCAGACCCGACCCCGATCAACGTCGTCCCGCCCAATGCTGCGACAGTAATCACCATTCCGGCGTAACTGGCGGCCGTGGTCAGATCGTTGGATTTGGCAATTTCACCCTTCTTGCGGGCATCATCCAACTTCTTCTGGCTCGGCTCAAATTGCTTGTCTTCATCTTCCTCACTCATCAGCGCACCTCGAACGGGGCGGCAAGAAAATCCCCAAAAGCGGTCATCCAAATAGCCAAAAGAACAGGCGTCGCAATGAGCATCATGATCATTCCCCCCGCTGTAATCGCAGGTGCCCCGATAAAGGACACCAACAATTGCGGCATCGCGCGGTTGATCACGCCCAACGTCACATTATAAATCAAAGACGCCACAACGAATGGAGCCGCAAGGGTAAAGCCCAACGCAAAGGTGCGCGAAACTTCTTGCACCCCGACCGTCATCATCAACTCCGGGGCGATCAAAACCCCAAAGGGCAACATTTGATAACTTTGCAGCATATACGCGGCGAACCGGACGTGAAGCCCAAGTATTGCCGCAAGCGCCAATCCCCCGACCACGAAAAACCGCCCCATTGCGGGCAACGGATCGACGCCCGCCGTGCCACCGAAAATCTGAGAAAGCGACGTCGACTGTGCCGCGATCGAGCCCGCAATCTGTAAGACAAAGACAAAAAACCGTAGCCCCAATCCAAAAAACAACCCTGCAAAGACCTCTGGCCCCAGCAATTGCACCGCGCCGATCAGCGAAACGGGTGCCGGCCCAATCGAAGTCTCTAAAGCTGGCGCCACAATCGCTGTGAAGGCAAGGGTCACCCCCAAACGCAATCGCAACGGAACTGATTGCTCGCCAAAAATCGGCAAAACGGCCATCATCGCCCCAACTCGCACGAACACCGCAAAGCCAAGCCAAAGCAGTGACTGGGCGATTGGAACGAGACTGGCGAGATCGGCGATCATGCGACGGGCACCAACCCTACCAATGCCGGTCTCGCATCAATGCCGATTTCCTCAAAAGACAGAACTGGATTCATGATACCTTTCGCCGTCATCACCGTCCGCAAGAAACGCCGTCGTCGCATTGATGTCACGACGGCCGCATAGGTTCCAGCACTTGCAGCCTGGCCCAATTTAGCCGCAATGCCGTCGGCCAATGCGTTAAAACTATCCGGAGGCAATGCAACGTCGCCGGAGCCACGGTCAGACCGAATTTCATAGCTCGCAAATGTATCCTCCCATTCTGGTGCAAGCTGAACCAATGGAATTGTGCCGTCCGGCCTGCGCATTTCTGCAACCAACTGGAAGCCCAATCTTTGCCGGACGTGTTCTGTGATGCCCTCAACATTTTGATGAAGCTGTCGACCCTCCGAAACGGCCTCGAGAATCAGCGCCAAGTTTCTCACCGAAACACGCTCCTCAAGAAGCAATCTGAGAACTGCCAGCAAAACATCGATCGGCACCTTGTCAGGAATTAACTCGTCCAAAAGCTTCCGGTTTGCGTCTGCCCTGTCCGGATCTGTCAGGTTTGACATTTCGCTTAACCGGCGCCGCAGCGCCTTGTGCGTCATCAGCCTTGGAAAGTTTCGCTTCACGACCTCTAGCAAGTGTGTCGCCAAGACTTCCGTTGGCTGAACTGTTGTCAGACCTGCAAGCGCCGCTGACTCCTGTGCCGAAGTCGGAATCCAGCGGGCAGGAGCGCCATAAACCGGTTCGCTTACGTTATCACCAGGTAGGTCGACATCCGCATCATCACTCAATAACGCCAAGATGCGATTCGGCACCAAACGGTCGCGGACCTGCTCGACCCCATGAACACGAACGACATAAAAACCAGACGGCAACGACGCATTGTCTGTGAGGCGAATTTCTGGCAACAGTACTCCAAAAGCCGTTGCGACGTGGTTTCGCATGTTCGCGATCCGAGCATCCAAGCCGGTGCCGGGATCGAGCACCATTTCGACAAGATCGGGCGCAAATTCGACATGAATATCATCGAGATCCAGCATGTCACCCATCGACGCCTTGGCCGGCGCCGTCGCTTTTGGCATATTTTGAATTTCAGCAGCCTCAGATTCTCGTTTTGAAGCTTTGCTCATAACAAACGCACAACCACCCAGCGTAATCGAACCAAGTATAAATGGCAGAAATGGCAAACCTGGAACCAGCGCAAACAGCCCCATAAGGATCGCAACCGTGGTCAAGGCTGCCGGGTGACGCCCCAGTTGTGCCACCAGCGCAAGGTCGGTCGCACCCTTCGCGCCACCGCGGGCCAACAACAATGCCGACGCAATTGAAATGATGACGGCCGGAATTTGCGAGACCAGACCGTCACCCACGGTCAAAATTGCGTATGTTTCAAATGCTTGCCCAATCGGCATCCCTTGCATGGTCACGCCAATGATCAACCCCATAATCAGGTTGAGGGCCGTTATCAAAAGACCCGCGATTGCATCACCTTTTACAAACTTGGAAGCCCCGTCGAGGGACCCGAAAAATGTTGTTTCCGCCTGCTCTGTTTCACGACGAATCTTGGCTTCAGCATGGTCAATAGCACCCGCCGACATATCCGCGTCGATAGCCAACTGCTTGCCGGGCATTGCATCCAGCGCAAAGCGTGCGCCAACTTCGGCCATCCGAGTTGCGCCCTTATTTATCACTACAAAATTGACAATCAAAAGAACGCCAAAAACAACCAAGCCAAGTAAAACATTGCCACCCATAACGAACATTGCGAAGCCTTCGATGACATCTCCAGCAGCATTCGTTCCGGTATGACCTTCTCCGATAATTAACTTGGTTGACGAAACATTCAGCGACAAACGCAACATCAGTGACGCCAACAATACCGTCGGAAACGCCGAGAAATCCAAGGGGCGTTCGATAAACAGCGTCACTGTGAACATTAGGATTGCAAGGGCAAATGACGCCGCCAACCCGATATCCAAAACCCAAGCTGGGACTGGCAAAATCATCATCACGATAATCGCCATCAGTGCGAGTGCCAATAAAATTGTTGGTTGGAATATTCTCCCGAAAACCGCTCTATCCATGCTCAAATATCAACTCTAATATTCAAACTATGAGCAAATCTTTTCCCGAAACAAGCACTCCCTCTCAAATCAAAAAAGCCGCTATCTCTACAATCTTTAGAGACATCATGAACCAAGCCAACCAACATATTTGCGCGCCTTCTGCTGCGATATGGTTAACTTTTAGGTTCTATTGATTTACAAAGAGTAAGCGGCAAACGATTATTCTGGGACTGCCTCAAATCTTGATAATATTTCGTCAAGCAAGTTACGCATATCCGCACTTTGCGCCAAGAGACGCCGGCCATCTGCAAGTGGCTGCTCACCACCCGCCGGAATATTCACCTCTGATAGCACTGACCGCGAAACGTCCTGCAATAGCGTGTCGTCTCCCTTTGCAAGCTGGGTCCAATTCCCCATTCTCCAATCATTACCCTGCGCGACTGCAGATATTGTATCTTGGCCCGCAAGGACAAGTTCGGCCTGGCTGCGGATTTTCTCCGCGCGCGCGGTGGTCAGACCAAGCAATTCGCCGATTGCCGCCTCGGGATCACCAATTTCCAACGCGGCAGAAGATCGTAAATAACGCCGTTCCATCATTGCACTTCCAACCGCCTGGCCTGCGATGATTTCCATGGCACGTTCTGGCAACCCAAGCATCAAAAGCCTGGACGCAACTGCGTTTTCCGCCTCCGGGTTCACCGAATTCATAGTTGCCGAAAACGCCAATTCAAGAAACGCAGTATCCTCATAACCTGTCTTTGCGGCAATTACCGCTCCAGATGTAAGCTCAACAAGCCGCTCAACACCGATAGTCTCTGCCTCATCCGACAAGAGCCGAAATGCTGCACCAAGGTCATCAACAGCAATATAGGCTCTCACTTGCGCGGCAGCCAAATCTCCTATTATTTCGCCACCCTTGTTCTCAAAACGTAAAATATCGCCCAGTGCGATCGCCTCTAAATCAATATCCGTTTCAGTTTCAACCGCCAATGACAGATATTCGATTAGCGCGCCGGGCGTCATGCGAGAATCGGTGGAAGCAAGAGAAGCCAACGCCTCCGCGGCCTCGTCCGTTTTACCCATCTCAGATAAAAGTTCAGTCTGCGCAATAGCAGCTTCAAATGTTGTATCCGGGCCATCAACTTCGCTAGAAATCACCATTTCAGCCGCTTCAAAATCGCCTCGTTCTCTAAATTTGCTGGATAGCCTTGGACTCAAATGGTTTCGGAGAGCGACAGGCAGAGCCCGAAACTCTCGCAAAATTCCATTGCGATCAATCTCGACCTTCGTGGGTCCATTTTGCGCAAGCAGCGCCCAAAGCGCCGCTGGCCCACGACACCCCAACTGCGCGGACAACCCGTCCAAATCAAAGGGATCGCCGTCGATGATCGCACCCATCGTCGATAAAATTTCGCGTTCTTTTGAATTTTTACCATCTATCTGCAACGCATTCCGGGCTTCACGGCCAAATCCGAAAACAATATATGATTTTGCCAATTGAACGACGGCGGACGGATCAATGCGATCAAATTCACCTGCGATCTTCGCGCGCGCCTGCGCCGTTCTTTCCGCATATGGCGGACCATCCGCCCAACTGCCGACATCAAAATAGCTCTCGGACAAACATGTTTCTTGCATACTGGTGTCAGAAGTCGCCCGTTCGGCACCCAAGTCAATGCTAGTATAAGCTGAAAGTCCGGGTTCATTTCGCGCAAAATGGGAATCAAGTTGCGATGGTATGGTTTGAAGAAATTGCAAATTATCACTCGGCGCAAGCAACCCCTGCGTTGCGGCACGCGCCAAACTTTCGACGACAACCTGCTCCAAGGCATTTAGCTCGGTGCGGTTTTCAAACACCGATGCAAAGTCCACGATAGGTATTGGCCTGACTTCTGGCCTCATGGCTGAAGGGCGCACATCTGTGAGAATCGGTAATATCGGTTGGGTGATCTCCGTGGCTTGTCGATCAAGCACCTCCTCAAACATCGAGTCAGGACTTGCTGGCCCATCGTTAATGTCGATGACAAGTTTATCGGGCCTCCACAAAAATGCGGTTGCGTTACAATCACAGTCAGAGAAAAGCACAAGGCGCGACTGCTCCCGATTACTTTTCAGGCCCCGAATTCTTGAGGTAGATATGCGTGAAAAAACGCCGGAGGTATCAAACTCACTGACGCCTTCAATTTGAACTGCATAGCCATCTGCTACCCGCCCAACCGTCCAATCGGACCCGACCGGAATGTCCACCACCAAGCGCACGAATTCCGGATGTTCGCCTGACCGCACAACAGCGGGCGCGCCGTACATGACCGTGCCAAAAGTGATGGCGACAATGCAAAACACCCAACGCATCATGCCGCATCCTGTTTGACGGATTTTAAGGCCTCTTCAAGGTCGGAATATGTGGGCCGGAAAGGCCCCGGTGTTTTCTGCCGCCCCACTTCGATGCAAATGTTTGGAGCATGAAGATGCAGGTTCGCGACCAGAACTTCGCGGATCAATTGGTAAAACTGCCCATCCTCTTCAATAACCGCCTTCACCTTGACGCCAAAAGGACCAACCAAGCCATAGGCCAAGAAAACGCCAAGAAATGTTCCGACCAAGGCACCCCCGATCAGCTTACCCAATACCTCGGGAGGCTGGTCGATCGACCCCATCGTTTTGATAACGCCAAGAACCGCGGCAACGATGCCTAGGGCAGGAAGTCCATCGGCAATCGCTTGAAGCGCGTGGGTTGAATGCATCCGGTGATGCATCGTGGCCTCTATCCGCTTCTCAAGCACCTCTTCAACTTGATGGGGATCGTCGTAATTCATCGTGCCAGAACGCAGCGTGTCACAAATCAACTCAACAGCTTCGCGGTCGGCCAGTATTCTTGGGTATTTGCCAAAAATTGCCGATTCAACCGGGCCCTCAATATGCTCCTCAAGCGCAACCGGGTTCGCGCGTGCCATTCGAATCAATTCGAATAAGAGACACAACAAATCACTATAATCCTGCTGCTTCCACTTCGTGCCTTTGAATACTTTCCCCACATCCTTCAACGTATGCTTGATCGCGGGCATATCATTGCTAATCACAAATGCACCAAGCGCTGCCCCGCCGATCATGATCATCTCGAACGGGAGGGTTTGCAAAATGATCGCCATCTTGCCACCAGCGAGCAAATAGCCACCAAAAACCATGACGAAAATAATAACGATGCCAACGAGGCCAATCATAGGATTGTGTTCCTTATTTGTGGCCAGATTCGTCTGGCCTGTTCGGTATGATGCAAATGCGTTAAGGAATTGTCTGCCCTAGCGCGTTGGAACCAATGCATTTCGCCCCGCCAAAACAACGCTGAATGAATAGGCCGTTTCGGGCGTCAGACCGGCCATGACCTTGGCTGCTGCAACAGGATCCATCATTCCTAAAAACCCGGCCGCGAATTGGGGTGGCATTTGCTCAAACAATGCTGACGCATCTTTTGGAGCCATATTTTCGTAAACCGTCGTCAGGCGCCCCAAATCGGATTGCGCGGCTGTATCTGCCAACGCAAGCGTTGCACTTAACGCTTCCTCTGCTTGACGCAATGCGGCAATCTGCTCGGTTACCTCCCCCTCAGCCACGTTCAGGGCCTGAACCCGGTCTGCAAATATGGCTTCACGCGCTGCCAATCGTTCCTCGCGCGCCTTCAATGCGGTCAAAATGTCTGAAGTCGGCGTCTCTACAGCATTTGGCTCGGGAGCAGGTTCATGCGGTTCTGTCTGGTCGGGACTTTTTGCAAATGCCTCACCGACTCCAACAGTTGTCCGCATAACCGCCGACAATACCAAAAGCACGGCGATCACGTGCAAGGGTCCCCGTTTTCGTCGAAATTCACGTGTCATTGTGCGGCCTCCGCCTGCTCTGCGCGGCGCACAAAAAACGGACTTACCGGAATAGCCGGCGCTTTTCGCGCGGTCTGGGTCGGCGTGTCGGGAACATCATGCATTGACGCGATTAAAAGCTCGAGCTTGCGCGCCGAGGCCTCCGCTTTTGAATTGATACCCGCAAGGTTTTCGACCGAGGCGGTCGCGGTTGCCTGTGCGGAACTCAATGCC
>TARA_R110002072_G_scaffold17625_8_pt1 | contig 10187 bp, 10 predicted proteins | sample TARA_R110002072 | Tara Oceans TARA_R110002072 (sample SAMEA4397118) | marine metagenome | biome: Polar Biome; feature: [SRF] surface water layer (ENVO:00010504); material: water (ENVO:00002006), including particulate matter (ENVO:01000060) such as... | depth 5 m | reverse complement strand
CAATTAAAAACGGGTCGTGATGTTGCAATCGCTTGTTTATTAGGAGCAGAAGAATTCGGATTTGCCACAGCACCATTAGTAGCTTCAGGATGTATTATGATGCGTAAGTGTCATTTAAACACCTGCCCAGTAGGTATTGCGACTCAAGATAAAGAATTACGTAAAAACTTTAAAGGCACACCAGAACACGTTATTAATTTCTTCTTCTATATTGCTGAAGAATTAAGAGCTATTATGGCACAATTAGGGTTTAGAACCATGGATGAAATGATTGGTCAAACTCATAAGATAAATGCCAATAAAGCCATTACACATTATAAAGCAAAAGGGTTAGATTTATCTTCAATCTTACATAGACCTGCAGCTTATAATGAGATGACTGTTAAGAATACAGGTAAACAAGACCATAATTTAGAAAATGTATTAGATTTTACAATCTTAAAACATTCTAAAACAGCAATAACAAATAAAGTACCAACAACTTTAGAATTCCCTATTAATAATATGAACCGTTCGGTTGGAGCTATTATTAGTAACGAAATTTCTAAAGCACACGGCCACTTAGGTTTACCGGAAAACACATTGAACATTAACTTCACAGGTTCTGCAGGACAAAGCTTTGGAGCATTTGGTGCTCATGGATTAACGTTCAGCCTTGAAGGAAATACCAATGATTATTTAGGTAAAGGTCTATCTGGTGCAAAACTGATTATTAAGAAACCAACCAAAGCAGATTTCATAGCAGAAAACAACATCATTGTTGGTAATGTGTGTTTATTTGGAGCGGTTGAAGGAGAAGCTTATATCAATGGTATTGCAGGCGAACGTTTTGCTGTTCGTAACTCTGGAGCAACCACAGTTGTTGAAGGTGTTGGAGATCATTGTTGCGAATATATGACGGGAGGAAAAGTAATTGTCCTTGGAAGTACTGGTAGAAATTTTGCAGCAGGCATGAGTGGAGGTATTGCTTACGTGTACGATCCTGAAAACAAATTTGTAAACGGTTTATGTAATACAGAAACAATCGATTTTGAAGCTATTTTAGCTGAAGATGCTTCCGATTTAAAAAGATGGATTGAAAAACACGTTTTATATACAGATAGTAAACTTGGTGAGCGGTTATTAGCCGATTGGGATAACAGCTTGCAGCACTTTGTTCGAGTAATGCCGACTGAATACAAGAAAGCATTAGAGCGTTTAGCAAAAGGAGAAATAATGGTTGAAGAATTAGAAACAGCATAGTACAATGGGGAAAGTAACAGGTTTTAAAGAATTCCAAAGAAAAGATGAAGCATACAAGCCCGTAGAAGAGCGTGTAGAGCATTATAATGAATTTACGGTCTCATTAAGTGATAAAGACATCACAGAACAAGGGTCTCGTTGCATGGATTGCGGCATTCCATTTTGCCACAGTGGTTGCCCACTTGGTAATTTAATTCCAGATTTCAATCACATGGTACACCAAGGTGAATGGCAAAAAGCCTCTTGGATTTTACATTCTACAAACAATTTTCCTGAGTTTACTGGTCGCTTATGTCCTGCGCCTTGCGAGCAAGCCTGTGTTTTAGGTCTTATTGAAGACCCAGTTTCTATAGAAAATATTGAAAAGAACATTGTAGAGCGTGCTTTTAAAGAAGGTTGGATTAAACCGCAACCACCAAAAACTAGAACAGGAAAAACTATAGCAGTTATAGGTTCTGGTCCTGCAGGTTTAGCTACAGCGCAACAACTTAATAGAGTCGGGCATACTGTTACTGTTTTTGAAAGAGATGATGCTATTGGAGGATTATTACGCTACGGAATTCCTAATTTCAAAATGGAAAAAGGGATTATAGACCGTCGTGTAGCTATTTTAGAAGCTGAAGGCATTAGCTTTAAAGTAAATGCTAACGTTGGTGTTAACGTATCTGTAGATGAATTAAAAGCATTTGATGCTGTTGTTCTTTGTGGAGGTGCTACTGAAAGAAGAAGTTTACCAACACCAGGTATTGATGCCGATGGTGTGGTACAAGCAATGGATTTCTTAACACAGCAAACTAAAGTTGTTTTTGGGCAAGAGATAAAAGACCAAATAAAAGCAACAGACAAAGACGTTATCGTAATTGGTGGTGGTGATACAGGTTCAGATTGTATTGGAACATCTAACCGTCATGGTGCCAAATCAGTAGTTAATTTTGAAATTATGCCAAAACCTCCAGGGCATCGTTCACCAACTACACCATGGCCTTTTTGGCCGTTACAGTTAAAAACATCATCGTCTCATAAAGAAGGTGTTGAACGCAACTGGTTAATAAATACTAAAGAATTTGTAACGGACGAAAACGGAAAACTTACTGCTTTAAAAACAGTGAATGTGGAGTGGGAAATGATTCCTGGTGAGCGTCCAAAATTAATAGAAATTGAAGGTACAGAAAAAACTTGGCCGTGCGATTTAGCATTATTGGCACTTGGTTTTACAGGTCCTGAAAGCACACTTGCAGATCAATTAGGATTAGATAGAGATGGTCGTTCTAACTACAAAGCGGAATATGGTAAATACCAAACAAATGTTCCAAACATATTTACTGCTGGTGATATGCGTCGTGGACAATCATTAATTGTTTGGGCTATTTCTGAAGGTAGAGAAGCTGCTAGACAAGTAGACATTTACTTAATGGGTAAATCTGATTTACCCTCAAAAGATATTGCTGGCGATTTGGTTGCTATGTAACTTATCAAAATATTATAAATAAATAAATGCGAACTAAACAGTTCGCATTTATTTATTTATATCCTGTTCTTAATATACATTTCGCATAAATTCCTCAGCTTTTTCAACCATATTTTTACTTCCGCAAATAAATGGCACACGCTGGTGTAATTCAGTAGGTTCAACATCCATAATCCTGATAAACCCATCACTAGCTTTTCCATTAGCCTGTTCCGCTAAATACGCCATAGGATTACATTCATATAACAAACGTAATTTCCCATTAGGATTTTTTGAGCTTTGTGGATATAAATAAACTCCGCCCTTAATCATGTTTCTGTGAAAATCTGATACTAATGATCCAATATATCTTGAAGTATAAGGTCTGTCCTCTTCCTCTTCTTGGCAATATTTAATATAATTTTTTATCCCTTGTGGAAAGTGAATATAGTTCCCTTCATTTACAGAATAAATAGTTCCATCTTCAGGAAACTCCATGTCTGGATGAGACAGATAGAAAGACCCTATAGCAGGATTTAAAGTAAACCCGTTAACGCCATCTCCTGTTGTATAAACTAGCATCGTTGAGGTTCCATAAACCACATAACCCGCCGCTACTTGCTCACTTCCTTTTTGTAAAAAATCTTCTATAGTTACCGGTGTACCAACAGAAGTTACCCGCCTGTAAATCGAAAAAATAGTACCTACAGAAACATTTACATCTATATTAGAAGAACCGTCTAATGGATCAATTAATACAATATATTTATTTTGATGGTTTTCATCTTGACTATTAATAGCTATAAAATCATCTTCTTCTTCACTAGCAATTCCACAAACAATATTTCTATTAGTTAGTGTTTGAATAAACTTTTCATTAGCATAAACATCAAGTTTTTGCTGATCTTCTCCTTGAATATTTGTATCGCCTGCTGCACCAATAATATCGACCAAACCAGCTTTATTCACCTCATGATTTACCACTTTTGCAGCCAATCGAATAGAATTTATAAGACTTGATAGTTCCCCCGAAGAATATTGAAATGAAGATTGATTTTCAATTATAAATTCTCCTAAGGTTTGCTTTTTGTGAGACATAAATACTATAATTTAATTTGTACAAATATCAATAAAATTTAATAAACTACATCGTTTTCGTTCAATATAAAATGTAACAATTAATCAACTTTAAACTATATTTGGTTGAATTATTTTTATTATGAACTTTACTATTAGAAATGCCAAAAAAAATGACATGCCTCAGGTACTTCATTTAATTAAGGAATTAGCAGCCTTTGAAAAGGAACCTGATACCGTTGAAATTACAGTTGAAGACCTAGAAAATGACGGTTTTGGTACTCCTCCTGCATTTCATTGTTTTGTTGCAGAACTAAATTCAAAAATTGAAGGCATAGCTTTAATCTACAATCGTTACTCTACTTGGAAAGGTAAAATTTTGCATTTAGAAGATTTAATTGTTAGCGAATCGATGCGAGGTTCAGGCATGGGAACGGCACTTTTAGACGAAGTGATTAAATACGGCCACGCCTTAGGGGCAAAACGCATCAATTGGGAAGTATTGGATTGGAATGAACCTGCTATTGCCTTTTACGAAAAAAAAGGCGCTAATGTAATGCGCGATTGGGATGTTGTTCAGTTAAGTGAGACTGGTATTAAAAATTATATAGCAAAATTATAATACCGATATAATATGCAAGTATTTAAGTTTGGTGGAGCCTCTGTAAAAGATGCCAATGGTGTAAAAAATATAGCTTCAGTATTACAAAAAGTTGGTTATAAAAAAACATTGGTTGTTGTATCCGCAATGGGAAAAACTACGAATGCCATTGAACTTGTAATAAAGAACTATTTTGAAAACAAAACAGAATTACAAAGTTCACTTCAGGAGGTGAAAAAATATCACAATGAAATTTTACTCGATTTATTTGATCCCGATAGCTATCGGGATGTAAACCATCAAGCTTTTAAAAAAATCAACACGTTATTTGATGAGTTAAATAGTTTTTTAAAAACCAACAAGTCCCCTGATTACAATTTTGTTTATGACCAAGTTATAGGTTATGGAGAGCTTCTATCAACCACAATAATTAGCGAATATTTAAACACTATTGGCATAAAAAACAACTGGATTGACGTTAGAAATCAAATTAAAACTGACAATTATTATAGACGTGCCAATGTAAATTGGAGCGACACGCAACGTCTTATTTCATCAAAATTTGACCCCTCTGTTTTAAATATAACTCAAGGGTTTTTAGGTAGTGATGAAAATAATTTCACAACAACCCTAGGTAGAGAAGGTAGTGACTATACCGCTGCTATATATGCCTATTGCTTAAATGCTGAAAGCGTCACTATTTGGAAAGATGTCCCTGGTGTTTTAAATGCTGATCCGCGTTATTTTGAAAACTCACAATTATTAAATAAAATATCATATCGAGAAGCTATAGAACTAGCATTTTATGGCGCATCCGTTATTCATCCAAAAACATTACAACCTTTACAAGGCAAAGAAATTCCTCTGTTTGTAAAATCATTTTTAAACCCCGAAGCACCAGGAACTCAAATAGGAAAAAATGTAACTTTAGATCCTATGATACCGTGCTTCATCGTAAAAAAAAAACAAATATTAATTTCTTTATCGTCTCTAGATTTTTCATATATCGTTGAAGAAAATATAAGCGAAATTTTCACGCTTTTACATAGGTATAAAATGAAAGTAGATGTTATTCAAAACTCTGCTATTAGTTTTTCTGTTTGCGTTGATGATCTTTATAATAACCTTGATAAACTATTGCATCATTTAAAAGCAAAATTCAAGGTAACTAGTGATGAAAACGTGTCACTTTACACGATTCGGCATTACAATCAGTCGGCTATAAATCAAATTGAAATTGATAAAACGGTATTGTTAAAACAATTAACTCAAGGAACCGTTCAAATAGTAGTAAAACCACTGTAATTATAAAATGGTACAAATAGTTTATTTAGTACATTTACACTCATGAGTAAACCGAAAGATATAGGACTGGTAAATGCAAAAGAAGTTGCTAAAGCTATCCAACTAGATAAATATGGTTTTATAGGGACATTTATTGGTTGGCTTTTAATGAAAGTTCTTAAGATATCTACTATAAATAAATTTTACAAAAAACATAAACATCTAAAAGACATTGATTTTTTAGATAGTATTTTAGATGAGTTTCAAATTAAGTTTGAAATTCCAGAAGAGGATCTAAAAAGGCTTCCAAAAGAAGGTGCCTATATAACCGTTTCTAACCATCCTTTGGGTGGAATTGATGGTATTTTATTATTGAAATTAATGCTAGAGCAACGCGATGATTTTAAAATAATAGCCAACTTTTTATTACATCGAATAGTCCCTTTAAAACCCTATATAATGCCTGTAAATCCTTTTGAAGACAGAAAGGAAGCAAAGTCTAGTATTGCTGGTTTTAAAAATTCGATATTACATTTAAGAAGTGGACATCCGTTAGGTTTATTCCCAGCTGGAGAGGTTTCAACTTACAGAGATGGCAAGTTAGTAGTTGATAAACCTTGGGAAGAAGCGGCCATGAAACTGGTTAAGAAAGCTGAAGTTCCTGTTGTACCCATTTATTTTCATGCTAAAAATAGTAAACTGTTTTATAAACTTTCAAAAATAAGCGACATCTTTAGAACCGCTAAATTACCTTCGGAAGTTCTTACACAAAAACGTAGAATTATTAAAGTTAGAATAGGTAAACCCATTTCTGTAAATGATCAAAAAGAACACACCTCTCTTGAGGATTTTTCAGAGTTTTTGAGACGGAAAACCTATATGCTTTCTAATGCTTTTGAGAATAAATCTAAGATTTTAGACAACATTTCATCTACCTTAAAAACACCCAAAGCACCAAAAAACATTGTAACACCTGTTGACAATGACTTAATGATTCAAGAAGTTGATGCGCTTAGAAAAAATGATTCTAGACTTTTACAAAGTAAAAATTATGAAGTGTTTTTGGCTCCAGCAGAAAATATGCCTAACATGCTTCGTGAAATTGGTCGTTTAAGAGAAATTACGTTCAGAGAAGTTGGCGAAGGCACTAATGAAGCTATTGATTTAGATACTTTTGATAATTATTACCATCACATGTTTTTGTGGGATAACGAAAAGAAAGTCCTTGCCGGCGCTTATAGAATGGGATTGGGGTCAAAGATTTTTGAACGTTATGGTATTGATGGATTTTATCTTCAAGATTTATTCAGGTTTGAACCCGAATTGTATAAAATGATGAGTCAGTCTATTGAAATGGGGCGCGCTTTCATTATAAAAGAATACCAACAAAAACCTATGCCTTTATTTTTACTTTGGAAAGGTATTGTACATACAACCTTGCGTTTTCCTGAGCATAAATTCTTAATTGGCGGCGTTAGTATTAGTAATCAATTTTCAAATTTCTCAAAATCGTTAATGATTGAGTTTATGAAATCGCATTATTACGACCCTTATATTGCGCAATATGTGCATCCTAAAAAAGAGTTTAAAGTAAAACTTAAAGATGCTGATAAAGATTTTGTTTTTGATGAAACTGAAGCCGATTTAAATAAATTCGATAAATTTATTGATGAAATAGAACCAGGAGCCTTACGCTTACCTGTCCTACTTAAAAAATACATCAAACAAAATGCGCGTTTAGTCGCTTTTAACGTGGATCCTTTATTTAACAATTCGGTTGATGGTTTAATGTATATTAGAATTGCAGATCTACCCGAAAGTACCGTAAAACCAGTAATGGAAGAGTTCCAAGCGGAGTTGGAGCGTAAGTTTGTTGAGAATAATGGGGGTTAATCCCATTGTAATAAATTCACGATATAGAAATTTTTTAGACTACCCACGCCTTAGACCAATAGACTGCATAGACAAAAAAACATTTAGGTTTTTTGTCTATAGTACAATTAATTAAACCTAATAAGAAAAACGGGGATACTTGTTGGGCTAAATAAATCATTGCAAATTTTTAAACTTTTTAATGTTATTTTCAATGAAAAAATATTCTATTGTCCCAATCTTATTATTGTTTTTTATAAACTCTTATTCTCAGGACAAACCAAATCACGATGAATAAAGAAACAAGGGTTTCTTCAACAGAACCAAGCATAGTTATATTAATATAAACTCAGTTACGTTAGAAACTTATTCGCCTATTGATGGAGTAGTAGCTACTAGTTTAAATGTTGATAAAGCTAATGCTTACAATATACAAACTATTAATGGTTATTTTTTTTAGTCCGTATTTTTCTGCTGGTATTGGAGTTGGATTAGATGGTTACACTAATCCTAATTTTAATACATTACCTAAATTTTTAGATTTTAGAACATATTTCAGTGATAAAGCCACAAGTGTATTTATATGTGGATTATGGAACTATGGCTAAAATTGACGGAGGAAAAAAATAACGGATCAATTTTTAATATAGGACTAGGTTATAAGTTTCCTATAAAAGGCAGATTAATGATTGTAACTGATTTAGGATATAGCTATAAGTCTATTAGTAATGACGGTTTGTCTATAAGAAAATCCGAGAGTTGGGTTCAAGTAACAGGAGTAATATTAGGTTTTGGAATAATATTCTAACAACTTAATAAAATTATGATTAAAAAAATATTAAGCATAGTAGTAATTATACTACTATTCTCTTGCTATCAAGATAATGCAGTAATAGTAGCAGAAAACGCAGATAGTTCTGCCGCTAAAATAAAAATTTAAAATAGTATTTTAACCTTTTTAAATTATACCAATTGAACTATGAAATGTCTTATAGAAAACGAAGTTACTTTTTTGTTCTATGGCGCTGTGATCAATTTACATAGGCTTAGTTACAGAAATTGTAAACAAGAAAATAGAACGGAAAATGAACAAGTTTGAATGCGACATTTCATAGTTAAATTTTTATTAAATTATTAAAACCAAGGCTTTTTTCCTGCTTGATAGGTGTTATAAAATTCCTCATCAGATTTTGTTAAATAGATAATGCCTTCTATTAAACCAATTATACCTGTTAATCCAGCTCCTAATCCACAAGTTATAAAACCGAGAACAAATGTAATTACTAATAAAATAATCCCTTCTTTATTGTACCCTAAAATGAATTTATGCACACCTAAAGGTCCTAATATTATAGCTAAAACTCCAGCTAAAATTTTCTTGTTTTCGCCAGTTGCTTGTTCAAATGTTTCTTTTGCACTTTCAGCAAATTCTGAAGCTGTCTCTTTAGCTTCACTAGCAAATTCTTTAGCTTTTTCTTTAGCATCACCTGCTAATTCTTTTGCATCATCTGCTAACTCGCTTGCTTTATCACTTACTTTATCGGCAGCTTTTTTAGCACCATCTTTAGCATCACCTAACATATCGTTTAGATCATCACTTAAATTTTTTTCATCAGACATTTTAATATTCTATTTTCTGGTTAGACTATAAAGTTAATAAAAAATAAACTCTTATAACTATTTGTCTTTTATCTTAACAATATGTTACAAACTACTTCAATCAAATTATTTGAACAACATAATAACACCACCAATTGCTGTAACAATTAAAATGAAACGCCTGTAGTTTACATTAGAAATTAACTTAACAATATACGCCCCTAATAAAAACCCAATAATTACAGCAGGTATTAACACCAAGTTTAAAACCAATGTTTCGGTAGTAACCGTTTTCCAAATAAAAATATGAAATGGTAACTTAAACACATTAATGATGAAAAACAACCAAGCTGCTGTACCTATAAATTCATTCTTAGGAAAACGCATAGCCAAAAAATAAACATTAGAAATGGGTCCGGCGAGATTTCCAATCATTGTGGTGAAACCAGCTAAAAACCCTGTAATTATTGCGAATAATTTATTTGTTGGAACTTTATTAGATTTTCTGCTTTCGGTATAAAACATAATAAGAACTGAAACAATAATTATTATTGCCATTAACCTTTTAAAAACCGTTTCAGAAATATCATTACCAACCCAAACACCTACTAAAACTCCAACAATCATCCAGGGGATTAACTTTTTGATAATATGCCATTGCGCATGTCTATTATAATAAATAACCGCAAAAATATCAGCACAAATTAACATGGGCAGTAAAATACCTGTTGATGCTTTTTCACCAAAAACAAAAGCAAGTATCACCACAATAATAATACCGATTCCTTTAATTCCTGATTTGGCTAAACCCAATAAAAAAACTGCAAAACCAATAGCTGTCCATTGTAATGCAGTTAAATTGTATGATTGAAGTACTTCTAAATAAGTCAATTTGGTTGTTGGTTGTTGGTTGTTGGAAAAAGGTAAATATTACTTATTCAAATGCCTTATCTATTGGTTCCCAAAGTTCAATCTTATTGCCATCATTGTCTAAAATCCAACCAAATTTTCCATACTCGTATTCTTGAACCTCACCAACAATAGTAACCCCTTCTTCTTTTAAAG
>TARA_R110002072_G_scaffold184348_2_pt1 | contig 10190 bp, 11 predicted proteins | sample TARA_R110002072 | Tara Oceans TARA_R110002072 (sample SAMEA4397118) | marine metagenome | biome: Polar Biome; feature: [SRF] surface water layer (ENVO:00010504); material: water (ENVO:00002006), including particulate matter (ENVO:01000060) such as... | depth 5 m | reverse complement strand
TACTGTATAGATGTACAGTAAACCATAGCAGTATTGTGCCATGCAGCTAACGTGCCAACACGAAAAACTAAGGGGAAACTGTATATTTATACAGGTGCTGAGAGTGCGAGAATTGATCTCTAAGGTATGGTTTGAAGAATAGATACTAGGCTATCATAAAATATATGGGGGTTTAGATGGGAGTATTGGAAGGATTAGATGTATTGTAAGTACTTACTAACATTTTGAAAATGTACAATATTTACAGTAATTGACTAACATTGGCACACAATTTGCATGTATTTTAAATATTGTAAATCTATTCCTATTTGGAATATTTAAAAGTCCGGTATGGAATAGGTGCAAATTCTAAATATTTAAAATATTGTAAATAAGAATCATTCTCATTTGCATTTACATTTGAGAATATTTCTCATTTGAGAATATTTCTCATTTGCGAATAAGAATCATTTGCATTTGAGAATATTTCTCATTTGCGAATAGGAATGATTCGCATTCGCATTCGATGGGCTGGGTAGGTGACCATGGCGGGTGGGTGGGGTAGTAATACAATCATCTACATTTTGCACTATTTTCAAGTTGTAAAACTTAGCACCCCTTACTTATAAGTATTCAGAATATTCAGAATATTGCGCTCACCTTTACAGTAGTAAAATATACTTTAACTATATATTTAACTATATATATAAAATAGATGTTACTTTAAGAAGAAGACTTATAAGTATTATACTGTTAGATGTTAACTTTGTCAAGTGTTTTTTGTTAAAAAAAAAGAAAATAAAGCTTGACAAACCTCTATCTCAACAGTATACTGTTATATATTTGCTGGAACTATGTCTCATATATCTAACTTTATACCTAAAGATTCTCGTCCTAACAAGGATAGAGTGTTAACTGAAAAGCAACAGAAGTTTCTGGATTGTTTGATAGACACAGGAGGTGATCCAAAGTCAGCAGCGGTACTAGCAGGATATGCGGAAGGAACTCACTCTCAAGTCATAAAAAGTTTACAAAAAGAAGTGATAGATTTAGCCTCAAACATCCTTGCACAGTCTGCTCCTCAAGCAGCTTTTAAGTTAGTAGAAGTAATGACATCAGATGAAGCAATACCACAGGTTAATACTAAGCTAAACGCGGCTCAGACTATCCTTGATAGAGTTGGCATAGCTAAGACCGACAGGTTAGATGTTAACCACAACGTGGATGTTAATGCAGGTAGTTTGTTTATTCTACCCGCTAAAGAAGTAAACACCTATGAAGGTGAATTGGATTAAGTTTCCAAAGACTAAACCTGTAAGAGCAGGTTCTAAGCCTTTTGGTTATGAGCTATCTGAGGATGGCTCTAAGCTTAATGCTATTCCTAAGAAGATTAAACTTCTTGAGGATACTATTGAGGGTGTTATATCTGGGAAGATAGCAAGCCTAAGAGAAGCCAGAGACATACTTGAAAGCTCTTCTGAAGATGCTAAGATTTCTCATCAGACAATAAGTAACTACGTTAAAAAGGAAAAGATTTCACTAGGTCTATTAGATCCTAATGAGCCTAAGAGACAGTACAACTACCATAGTAGTGTTAAAGCTAAGATGTCTGCTCAGAAGTCTCTTAAAGAAAAGCAGAAAAGAGAAAAGAAATTACAGAAAGAACTAAATATTGTAAGAACTAATCTAAAGAAACAAACATCTATTCAAAGTAAGTTAGATGAGCCAGCAGATACTTCTACAAAGGAAGGTAAAGTAGTAGATCTAGCTGACTTAGAGATGTTACCTAACAATGTACAAGAAGAGATAGCAGAAAGAGATGTCATCTTTAGTCCTAATGAGGGGCCACAGACAGACTTCCTAGCTGCTCCTGAGACAGACGTATTGTATGGTGGTGCAGCAGGGGGAGGTAAGTCCTATGCTATGCTCGTAGATCCCCTTAGGTTCGCTCACAGGGCTGCTCATAGGGCGTTAATACTTAGACGCTCAATGCCTGAACTAAGGGAACTAATTGATAAGAGTCGTGAGTTATATCCACAGGCTTTTCCGGGTTGCAAGTTTAGAGAAGTAGAAAAGATTTGGACGTTTCCTAGTGGAGCTAAGTTAGAGTTTGGATTCCTTGAACGAGATGCAGATGTTTATAGGTATCAGGGGCAAGCATATAGTTGGATAGGGTTTGATGAGATTACTCACCTTAATACAGAGTTTTCTTGGAACTATTTAGCATCACGTTTGCGTACTACAGATTCTTTAATTACACCGTATATGCGTTGTACAGCTAATCCCGGCGGTGCTGGTGCAACATGGGTGAAGAAGCGTTATGTGAATCCATCAGAACCTAATGAAAGTTTTGTAGGTAAAGATGGCTTGACACGAAGATTCATACCAGCAAGATTAGAAGACAATCCTTACTTGTCTACAGATGGAAGGTATGAGCAAATGTTAAAGGCTCTACCAGAAGTACAACGTAGACAACTTTTGGAAGGTAATTGGGATGTTACAGAAGGAGCAGCTTTTACAGAGTTTGATGTAGAAGTACATGTTATACCTCCTTTTGAAATTCCTATAGGTTGGGAAAGACTAAAAGGAATTGACTATGGTTATGCTTCTGAAAGTTCTTGTATTTGGGGTTGTGTTGATCCCTCTGATGGTACATTAATTATATACAGAGAGTTATACCGAAAAGGTTTAACAGGTGAGATGTTAGCTCAAATGATTACTAACATGGAATTAGAAGATCCCTTTTCTGTGCAGGGTGTATTAGATACAGCAGCATGGAACAGAACTGGAACAACAGGCCCTACCGTTGGAGAAACGCTACAACGTGCAGGTCATAAGCTGCGAAGAGCAGATAAAAATAGAATTCAGGGTAAGATTCAGATACATGAATACTTGAGAGTTCAACCAAGTGGCAGACCAAAGATACAGATATTTAATAGCTGTCCCAACTTGATACGTGAACTTCAAAGTATTCCTTTAGATAAGTCTAATCCTGAAGATGTGGATACACATGCCCCCGACCACGCCTATGATGCCTTGCGTTATTTGATTATGTCACGACCAAAGGTCAATGATATATTTAGTCAATTTAGGCACATGAGGATGGAACAGGCTTATACGCCAGTGGATTCGGAATTTGGATATTAAATAAAGGAAAGTAAAATGGCTACAGTAAATATTAGAGATACAGGACGTAACTCAGCAAAAACAGGTGATGTAAGAGAACTAGCAGATCGCGTTAATCTTACTAACCCAGATGAAGAAGTAACAACTACTAATGAAGTAAAAACTACTACTGGCACTATTGCAGTAACAGACGATACAAATACTATTGTCACTATTGCACAACCAGCAGGAACAGTTCTAATGAACTTAATTGCTTATCCTCAAGGTAACATTGTTACAGGTGGTTCAAGTGGTAATGACTTAGACATCTTTATTGGTACAGCTTCTGCTGGCGCACAATTACTAGCAGCTACTGCAATTCTTGATGATGGTGGTGCTGCCGTAACTTGGACAGCTAATGTTCCTTTGTTTATTATTGAAAATGCACATGGTCATGCAGCAAATCACTTTGCTACAGCCGGTATTGGCCCTAAAGGTGGCCCCGCTACTTCAGAAGCTATTGTAGTTGCAGGAGCATTATATAGTGCATCAGCACGTAATATCTTTGTTACGTTGCGTCCTATTGGTGCTGACTTAGCAACTGCTGCTACAACTGTAACATACATTGCACAGTTCCAAGAACTATAAGTGACACAAGAAACTTGTGAAAGATTTGCATGGGTTGCTGCTGGTTTAGCAGCTTCCTATGTAATTTGGGATATAGTGGCTGCTACAGAACTAATGGTAAGATTAAATGGCTGAAAATGATTTAACATCAAACTCTATCTACTTTAATCCAGTAGAAGGAGAACAGGGAATAGAGCTTACTCTTGAAGAAAACTTACGCAATAATCTTGTAGGTTTGATTCAGGATAGATTTATATCTGCTGAACACGCAAGAGACTTAGATGAACAACGATGGCTTACAGCTTACCATAACTACCGTGGTATGTACGGTAAAAATATAAAGTTTCGTGAATCAGAAAAATCAAGAATCTTCGTTAAGGTTACAAAGACTAAAGTACTAGCAGCTTATGGGCAGCTTGTAGATGTAGTTTTTGGAGCTAATAAGTTTCCTATTGGTATTACTGAAACTAAAGTACCTGAAGGTGTCTCAGAGTTTGCACACTTAGAAGCTTCTACTCCCGGACTTGAAACTTCTCAAGGAGAGATGGAAGAAGGACAGGATCAAGCAACGGACAATCCTTTTGATGTTGGTTACGAAGGTGATGGTAAAGTTTTAAAACCCGGAGCTACATATGGTACAGGTAAGTTTGAAACAACACATCTTGATAAAGTAGCTGAAGAAAAAGAAATGCTTGTTGAAGGGCCTTCAGCAGACCCACAAGTATTAGAAATTAGTCCTGCACAGAAAGCCGCAAGACGTTTAGAAAAAATTATACATGATCAGATAGAAGAATCTAATGGTGCAAGTGAAATTAGAAACTCTTTATTTGAAGCTGCTCTTTTTGGCACAGGTATTGTTAAAGGGCCTTTTAACTTTAATAAAACTTTACACAAGTGGGATGAAGACAATGAAGGTGAACGTACTTACGCTCCTGTTGATGTGCGTGTTCCTCGCTTGGAGTTCGTTAGTATATGGGATTTGTTTCCTGATCCTAATGCAACTAGTATGGCAGAAGCGGAGTATGTCTTCCATAGACACCGTATGAACCGAACACAACTTCGTGGTTTAGGTAAAATGCCTTATTTTGATAAAGATGCTATTCGTAGCTGTCTTGAGCTAGGCCCTAACTACGTTGAAAAAGATTACGAACAAGAATTAAAAGATGATTCTCGTAATGATGAATATGGCTCACAACAGTTTGAAGTACTAGAATACTGGGGCGTTATGGACGCTGAGTATTGTAGACAAGTAGGTATGGAAATTGATGAAAGTGTAGATGACTTAGATGAAGTACAAATTAACGCTTGGATTTGTAATGGTCAAATGTTACGTTCAGTAGTTAATCCTTTTACGCCTTTCCGCATTCCTTACCATGCTTTTAACTACGAAAAAAATCCTTATAGCTTTTTTGGTATTGGTGTTGCAGAGAACATGGATGACTCTCAAAAGATTATGAATGGTCATGCACGTATGGCTATCGACAACCTAGCTTTATCAGGTTCTGTAATCTTTGATGTAGATGAGACTGCCTTAGTAGGTGGTCAATCAATGGAGATATATCCCGGTAAAGTATTTAGAAGGCAAGCAGGTGTACCCGGAACAGCTATTAATGGTTTAAAGTTTCCTAATACAACACAAGAAAACATGCAGATGTTTGATAAGTTTAGACAGCTTGCAGATGAACAAACAGGTATTCCCTCTTACAGTCACGGTCAAACAGGCGTACAAAGCATGACTCGTACTGCTTCTGGTATGTCTATGTTACTTGGTGCAGCCTCTCTTAACATTAAAACTGTTATTAAAAATCTTGATGACTTTCTTTTAAGACCTTTAGGACAAGCTTATTTCCAATGGAATATGCAGTTTTTAGAATCTAAACTAGGAATAGTAGGTGATTTAGAAGTAAAAGCTACAGGTACAAACAGTCTAATGCAGAAGGAAGTAAGATCTCAAAGACTTACAATGTTCCTTCAAACCGCAGCTAACCCTGCTGTTGCACCGTTTATTAAGATGAACAAGCTTATAAGTGAACTAGCTTATAGTTTAGATTTAGATCCAGACGAACTAATGAACGATCCAGAAGAAGCTGCAATGATGGCTCAGATAATAGGAATGCAAAACAATGTTGGACAAGCACCTAGCGCGGAAGTTGGCCCCGATAGTCAAGGACAAGCAGCAATGGAAGGCGATGGAGGAGTACCTCAACAGCCTCAAGACCTTGGAGTTACAGGTACTGGTGGCGGCAACATCGGAACTGGAAATGTTCCGCAGTCAGGGGAAACTGAGTTTTCTGGCTAGGTTAGATACACTCCCAGCGCAAGTTGAAGAAGCATTGAATAGGAAAGATTATGAGTAAAGTAACTGAGGAAGACATTATAAGGCTAGAATTTTTAGCAGACATGGATCAAGACAAAAAAGATCTTGATCAAATAGCAGACTTGCGAAGAGCTACTGCTAACGCTAAAAGTGCTACAGAAAGAAAACAAATAGAAGAACAAGTGAAGTCTTTACTTTCCTCACAAAGTAAACGTGATTTAAATGACGAAGCTTCTGACCGTTACTACGCTGACAAAGAACGCTTAGGAAAGGCAGAAGGCTCTCTTATGATGCCAGAAGAAGGTATGCCAGTAGATACATACGACAACATACCTCCAGAAGAAATGGATGAGGCAATGGCTTCACAACTTCCAGACGATGAGATGGAAGACGATTATTTTAGTTACGTTATGGATGAATCCCTTGACGATGACGAACAAGAATATTTAGCAACTGCATTACAAAATGATCCACGATTATCAGAAATCATGGACAAAGTAATTACAGTTGCTTCAGAATTTTCGGGTGCTGGCGAAGTTGACGGCCCCGGAACTGGTGTATCAGACTCTATTCCCGCTCGTTTGAGTGATGGAGAGTTTGTTATTACCAAGAAAGCAACCGACCAAATAGGTGCAGACAATCTCCAAGTAATGATGGACGATGCTGAACGTGCTTATGATGGCGGTTATCAAATGAAGGCTATGGGTGGAATGATGGATGAAGAAAATCCAGAAGATCTCAGCATGAGTAAAACTGATGAGGAAATCAAAAAGCTTATGATGGGTGCTAACAGGATGCCCAGCCTTCAATAAATTTTTACGGCTACCTTGGTAAGTCAAGCCCCATTCGCTCGACGGAGTTAATAATGGCTACCTTGCAAGACACAAGCCCCGTGAAGGAGATTGAGAATGTCAGAAGTACAAGAAGAGATAGGTAATCCTTACAATGCACGAAAAGCTTGGCATACGCCAGACGAACCCTCAAGGGGTGATGCAGACGGTTTATTTTATCCAGAACCACAGGCTACCCGCCAAGCGGCCCCTGAAGATGAAGAAGTTCAACCTAAAAAAAGGACGAACTACAAGAAGCGTTATGATGATTTAAAAAGACATTATGATGGAAAAGTTGCAGAGTTTAAGCAGAAGGAACAAGAACTTCAAGCTATGGCAATGCAAGCTCAACCTGCTTATCAGCCACCTAAGTCTGAAGAAGAGTTAGAAAGCTTTAAGGAGGAATACCCTGATCTTTACAACACCGTTGAAACTGTTGCACATATGCAGAGTCAACGACAAGTCGCAGACCTTGAGTCGCAACTACAGTCCATGCGTCAGCGTGAGTCTGAAGTATTGCGGCGAGAAGCTGAGACTACCTTGCAACAACGTCATCCTGACTTTGAAGACCTCAGAGGAGATGATCAGTTCCATGCGTGGGCTAAAGAACAGCCAGAGCAGATCCAAGATTGGATTTACAATAACCCAGATAATGTTGCTTTAGCATCTAAAGCTATTGACTTGTACAAAATGGAAACTGGCGTGGCTCAAACACAACAGCCCAAACGACAGCAGCAAAGAGGCAACGCCGCAGATATGGTTTCAACCAAAACTACATCAGTGGATTCTAAGCAAGCTAAAATTTGGACTGAACGGGAAATAGCTGCTATGTCACTCGACAAGTTTGATAGATTTGAAGAAGAAATCAGGATAGCTATGGAAGAGGGCAGAGTAGTAAAATAAATGTTTTACTAGGAGATTATTAACATGGCTTTTAATGCATCAGATCAATTTTTTGAGCAAAGTACAGACACCAATGGTAACTTTGGTAACTCTGTATCAGGACAAACTAACTCGTTTTTCCTACCTAAACTGTACTCTAAGCAAGTACTTAACTTTTTCCGCAAGGCTTCTGTAGCTGAAGCGATTACTAACACTGACTATGCTGGTGAAATCAGCGCATTTGGTGATAGTGTACGCATCATTAAAGAACCTGAAATCACTGTTTATACTTATGAACGTGGTGCGGATATAACACAAACTAAACTAACTGACCAAGAAGCAACTCTGGTCGTTGACGTAGCTAATGCTTTCAAATTCATCGTTGATGATATTGAAACAAACATGTCTCACGTTAACTTCCGTGACGTAGCAACCTCTTCAGCAGCTTACGCATTGCGTGATGCTTTTGACGCTGGTGTTATTGCTGAGATGATTGCAGGTGTATCAGCCTCTAGTCCTAACCACATTCTTGGTTCTGACAACGCTACTGACCTTGCTGCTGGTACTTTTGACGGTACTGGTAACTTGGACATTGGTTTTGGTTCTAGTGAGCACGACCCAATTGACGTTCTTTCTCATATGGCTCGTTTGCTAGATGAAGCTAACGTACCAGAAGAAGGTCGTTTCTTCGTAGCTAACCCAGAGTTTTACGAAGTACTTGTACAAAGTTCTTCTAAGCTCTTGTCAGTTGACTACAATGCAGGTCAGGGTTCAATCCGCAATGGATTGGTAAGCTCTGGTAAGCTACGTGGTTTTGACATGTACAAGTCTAATAACATTGCTGCAACTACTAATGCTGCTGGTCAATGTTTAGCTGGTCACATGTCTGCTACTGCTACAGCACAGACAATCACAAGCACTGAGGTCATCCGTGATCCAGATAGCTTTGGTGATATTGTGCGTGGTCTACACGTATACGGTGCTACTGTACTCCGACCCGGAGCACTAGTATCAGCTTTCTACGGTATTGACTAGACCTTTTAGGAATGGGGCTGCTTAGGTGGCCCCTGCCCTTTTTATTGGAGATTTTTAATGGCTATTATAGGTTCAAATGAAAAGCCAGTTACATTTAGAAAGGCTTTTGTAGGTAAAGGCAGTAGGTTTCGTAAGAACATGGATTTAGAAAAATACAAAAATAACTTTGATAAGATTTTTAGTAAACCTTCTGAACCTCAGAATGAATTTGAATCAGCTAGGGCTAAGAGTAAAACTTTCTCAATGGAGCAAGATTAATGTATAAGAAACAAGGTTACATGGGTGGTGGATACGGTACTAATATCTCACCTATGGATATGAAAAATAAAGATATGATGAACCAACAGATGCGTACTCCTAAAGTAGGTGGTGGCATGATGATGTCTAAAGGTAAAGCTAATATCGCTGATATGGAAAAAGCATGTAGTGCAATGGCTGGTAAAAATGCCAGTATGCGTTACTAATGAAAGGCGTTAAACATTACAAAAAAGATGGTACTGAATTTAAAGGTAACACTCATAAGATGCCTGATGGTTCTTTGCATACAGGAAAAACACACGGCAAAACAAGTGTCAAGTTATTTCATATGAAAGACTTATCTAAAAAAGCAAAAGAAAAAGCAAGGAAGTAAATAATGGCTACTTTTTTAACATTGACTAATGAGCTTCTGCGTGAGATGAATGAAGTTGCTTTAACTTCTGCAACCTTTGCTAGTGCTATAGGTATTCAACAACACGCCAAAGATCTTATAAACAGATCTTATTTAGACATTGTTACAGAAGAACCTAAGTGGCCTTTTCTAGCTACTGCTGAAAGTGGTACTGTTGATCCTATGTATGGTAACGTCAATCAAGATTCTATAGCTGGACAACGCTGGTATGAAATAAAACCAGCTAGTTCTAGTATTACAACAGACTATGGTGCTGTAGAGTGGGAAACTTTTTACTTAACTACTGTAGGAGTAAGTGGAGAATCTCCTCCTTACGAATCTCGTAATCTTAGATTTACTACTACAGAAGAGTGGAAAGATTATCATCGTACTGCTGAAAACCATGACGATGCAGATACACAACAGTTTGGAGTTCCTCGTAGAGTAATTAAAAGTCCTGATGGACGTAACTTTGGATTAAGTCCTATACCAGATAAAGTCTATAAAATATGGTATTTTGCTTATGACTTACCTACAGAACTTGATGCTCATGGAGATGCTATAGTATTTCCAGATGTGTATAAAACTGTATTAATTGCAAGGTCTAGATATTATATGCATCAATTTAAAGAAAATCCACAAGCAGCAGCTTTTGCTCTTGAAGATTATAAACGTGGTTTAAAACTTATGAAAATACGTTTAATGACTCCTGAACCTGCATACTTTAAAGATGATCGTGTGAGGTTTATTTAATGTCTCAACCTTG
>TARA_R110002072_G_scaffold300974_1_pt1 | contig 10194 bp, 7 predicted proteins | sample TARA_R110002072 | Tara Oceans TARA_R110002072 (sample SAMEA4397118) | marine metagenome | biome: Polar Biome; feature: [SRF] surface water layer (ENVO:00010504); material: water (ENVO:00002006), including particulate matter (ENVO:01000060) such as... | depth 5 m | reverse complement strand
TGGTGAAAAAAAATACCCACTGGTTTTAATGTTGGAACCCTTATTTCGCTGTAATCTGGCCTGCGCTGGTTGTGGCAAGATAGATTATCCAAAAGAAATTCTCGATAAACGCCTGAGCTATGATGAGTGCATGAACGCCATTGATGAATGTGGTGCACCCGTTGTCTCTATCGCTGGCGGTGAACCATTGATTCATAAAGAAATGACTCAAATAGTCAATGGCTACATTGAACGCAAGAAGTTTGTCTATCTTTGCACCAATGCCCTATTGTTAAAAAAACATATCGACGAATACACACCATCACCCTATTTGACCTTTTCAATTCATCTGGATGGCAACAAAGAACGACATGATGCTTCGGTTTGCCTTGAAGGTGTCTTCGAAAAATGCATAAGCGTAATCAAACTGGCTATTGAAAAGGGTTTCCGCGTCACGATCAATTGTACCTTGTTCCAGAATGAGCCCGCCGAAGAAGTTGCCGAGTTCATGGATATGGCAATGGCATTGGGTGTTGAAGCTGTCACTATTTCTCCAGGATATCACTACGAAAGAGCACCTAAACAGGATGTGTTCCTGAAAAAGACAGAAAGTAAGCAGCTTTTCCGCGATTTATTTAAACTGGGTATTGGCAAAAAGTGGCGCTTTAATCAATCATCTTTATATCTGGATTTCCTGGCTGGAAATCAGACTTATGAATGTACGCCTTGGGGCAACCCAACCCGTAATGTCTTTGGCTGGCAAAAACCTTGCTACCTGTTAGTTGGCGAAGGCTATGCAACAACGTTTGCTGGCTTAATGGAAGAAACCGAATGGGCCAATTACGGTACTGGGAAAAATCCAAAATGTGATAACTGCATGGTTCATTGCGGCTTCGAAGCTACCGCTGTCAATGACACGGTTAATCATCCATTTAAAGCATTAGGTGTATTCCTGAAAGGACCTAAGACCGATGGCGAAATGGCACCTGAATTACCCACATTGTATAAAGAAGAAATAATCGCACCAAAACTAGTTGCAGAAACTAAAGCAACCAAGAGTTGTGGTAGTAGCAAACAAGTCGCCTAATGGAACTGACGCTCCTGGCAGTCATGCCAGGATTGCTTATCTGGCTCGCAATACTGTTATTACCCTGGCGTCCCTGGAGCACACGGGAATCACTCGATAGCCAATCAACTGAAAATCTCGATTTATCCGATGTCACTGTCCTTATCCCTGCCAGAGATGAGGCAGAAACAATCAGTCAAACACTCACGGGCTTGAAACAACAAGGAAGTGCATTAAACATAATCCTGGTTGATGACCAATCTACCGATAACACTGTCGAAAAAGCACTCGCCGTTAATTTAAATAATTTGCAAATCGTCTCCGGAACTTCATTACCTGAGGGTTGGAGTGGCAAATTGTGGGCTCTAGAACAAGGCCGTCAACTTATCAGAACACCTTATCTCTTATTATTAGACGCTGATATCGTTTTAAAGCCTGAACTAATCCCTACGCTGATAAAGAAGGCTCGAGAAGATGACCTAAAAATGCTTTCCCTAATGGCTCATTTGAAGATGGAATCGATCTGGGAAAAAGGCTTAATGCCCGCCTTTATATTCTTCTTTAAGTTACTTTATCCATTTCATCTTTCTAACAAACCCAGTTCATCTATTGCTGCTGCTGCGGGCGGCTGTATCTTGCTGGATGCAAACGTTCTAGAAAAGCTAGGTGGCTTTAGCTGCATTAAAAATGCATTAATTGACGATTGTTCATTAGCAAAACAAGTCAAACACGACGGAAATAAAATCTGGATGGGGCTGACTCACTCAGCCGTCAGCATTCGTCCTTACAATTCACTTTCAACCATTTGGCAAATGGTGACTCGAACGGCTTACACCCAACTGGCCTACTCTCCAGTGCTGCTAATAGTTTGCACTATGTTGATGATTGCTGCATTTACCTTACCCATTGCGGCATTGTTTCAAACACAGGTAGATATAATCATTATTGGACTAGTAATACTCAGTATTCAAGGTGTGTGTTATCTACCGACGCTACGCTACTATTCGATGAATCCTCTATATTCACTTTCTTTACCATTGGTAGGGTCTCTCTACCTGCTGATGACATGGAGTTCTGCATTTAATTATTATTTTGGCAAAGGTGCGGTTTGGAAAGATCGTCATTATAATTAAGCTCCATATTGCAACAAACTTCATTTAAGACCCTCTAAAGTCATATAACGACACAATGATTAATAGCGTGAACTCGAGGCAAACTGGTTTGCCTGAATATGTATCATAAACAATGGATTTAAATAAATGACTCTAAAGCTTCAACATCTATTAAAAACAACGATCTTTATCAGTCTGTCCTTTTTCAGTTGTATGCTTTGGGCTGAAATAGAACAAGAACAGGCGATCCATGCCCCTGTTAATGAATTACATGCGTCCTTACTAAGCATCATGGAGAATGCCGACACTACAAGTTTTCAAGAACGTTATGATGTCGTGGAAGAAGTCGTGGTTAAGTATTTCAATTCCCCATTAATTGCCAAAGTTATATTGAGTCGATATTGGAAAACGTTAAATGAACAATCTCAGGCTGATTTTATAGATTTATTTAATCGCTTGACGATATCAACTTATGTGGATCGTTTTGATTCATTCAATGGAGAGTCTTTTAAAAACCTGTCCATTGAGCAAATGAAAGAAAATAGATTTATGGTAAAAACAGAGTTTGTACGTACAGATGATGAGCCTGTCTCATTCAACTATATTGTTCAAAATGATGGTGGCGAATGGAAGATAATCAGTGTCATCGCTAATGGTATCAACGATCTATCTTTGAAGAGAGCAGATTATTCAGCAGTCATAAAGGAAAGCGGTTTTGATGCTTTGGTAGCCAACCTGAAAGAAAAAATCAGTGACTTACAGCCAAAATAATTTGCAAAATCTATATTAAAAAATTGTCTCCAGCCTTAAGGTATGTCAATATTTGCTGAAATATAATAACAACATTTTCGAACTGCAAGAGAGAGTAAAAATGACTGGAAGCCATTTATTTAAATTACCAAAACTCCTGATACTCACTGGGATTCTGTTAATAGCCACGGGTTGTGCTACGACCCAAACCACTGACAGAAATGACGATCCAATCGAGCCGGCGAACCGTGTCTTTTTTAATATAAACGAAACGCTGGATAAGCACCTGATGAAACCCGTTGCTGAAGCCTATGTTGAAATTACCCCCGTACCAATAAGGACCAGTGTTACTAACTTTTTCGATAATCTTCTTTACCTAAATGTTATCCTAAATGATTTTTTACAAGGAAAATTTAATCAAGGCTTAACCGATATGCTTCGCTTCACTTATAACTCTACATTCGGTATTGCTGGTTTATTTGATGTCTCTACACCTATAGGCATGCCTAAAAACGAAGAAGATTTTGGTCAAACACTGGCCGTCTGGGGTGTTGATAAAGGCTCTTATTTTTATCTACCAATATATGGCCCAAATACCGTTCGTGACTCTACCGACTTAGTCTCAAGTGCGCTATTAAACCCGTTTTTCTATATCACAAATACCGTGTTGATTCCAGTCGCTGCGATTCATGCCATCAATGAACGTGCAAATTTACTTGAAGCATCAAATATCCGTGACGAGGCAGCGCTGGATCCCTATTCATTTACTCGCGAAGCCTTTTTACAACAACGCGAATACCTCATCTACGATGGTGAACCGCCAGCTACCGGTTATGACGATATCTTTGATGATGCTAGCGATGCTGGAAATGCTGGGGCTGGAGATGATGAAGAATCTGGAATGTTAATAATCGAATAGCCTAGCAAGCTCATAAAAAATACTTACACCAACACATAAATCACAGGTCGCTGCATTATTTAATTGATGCAGCGACTTCTTCTATCCAATGTCTTACCGGTACCGGGCTTTTCTGCTGTAAATGCTTGAGACAACCAATGTTTGCAGTAAGAATCATTTCAGGCTCTCCTCGCATAAGGTTCTCAATCTTATTTCCTCGTAACTCGTTTGAAATATCTTCTTCCAGTAAAGAATAAACACCAGCAGACCCGCAGCATAAATGAGCATCGGATACAGGTGTTAGATTAAACCCTAGCCGCTGCAATAGTCTTTCAGTAACACCAACCAATTTTTGACCATGCTGTAATGTACATGGACTTTGAAATGCCACATTCCTTGAACTATCAATTTTTAATTTTTCTAATTCAAATTCTGACACAAACTCAGAGATATCTTTAGTCATTGCAGCAATTTTTGCTGCCTTGGCTGCATAGTGTTCATCTTCTCGCAATAAATAACCGTATTCTTTTATGTGAACGCCACAACCGCTAGCTGAGACGATAATAGCTTCTATACCCTGTTCTATAGCCGGCCAATACAGATCAATGTTTTTGCGCATAAATGAAAGGGCCTGATCTGTTGCCGTGAGGTGGTGACTTAAAGCACCGCAACATTGTTCATTGTTGATTTCAACAACAGAAACACCAAGAACATCTAAAACTTGTGTGACGGACTGATTTATCCCGGGCGCTAATGCAGGTTGAACGCAGCCGCTAAATAATATGACCTTTCTTGGATGTGATTTTATATTAGTAATCTCGGCCTGCTTTTCATTTTCAGGGATCATGCTCTTTATTTTCTCAGGCAAACAAAAACGAAAGGTTTGTCCAAGTTTGAGCATAAGCTCGAATCTTCTTTTATACGGTAATGATTGTGAAATCAAAAACCGATAAAGTCGCTGATGCCATGGTCGTGGCACTCTCTGACTAACATATTCTCGTCCGATATCGAGCAACTTGCCGTACTCAACGCCTGATGGGCAGGTTGTCTCACATGAGCGGCAAGTCAAACAACGATCGAGATGTTGCATTGTCTCTTTTGAGCTTGCTTCGCCTTCAAGCATAGATTTAATCAGGTATATACGACCTCTTGGACCATCCAGTTCATCACCTAATAATTGATAAGTCGGACAGGTCGCCGTACAAAAACCACAATGTACGCAAGAGCGAAGGATACGCTCCGCCTCTTTTCCCTCTGATGAGTTACTAATAGATTGTTCGATAAATGTTTGCATATTTTTTAAAGTGACTCGTACATCTTTCCAGGATTTAATATTCCGTGCGGGTCAAAAGCTTTCTTCAACCCCTTATGTAGTGACAATAGACCTTTTGATAATGGTTGAAATAATACCTGATCTTGAATAGCCCCGCGAAATAACATAGCACTGCCGCCTACTTCCTGTGCTAAATCAAATATTTCTTTGGCAGGACGCTCAGAGTTAAGCCAATACAAACCACCGCCCCAGTCTACTAAAAATGGATCATCTCCTAAATCAGGGTTTGCAGTAGTTGGAACAGATATCCTCCATGTATTGATATCTGTATTAAAAATAGGCGATTTATAATCACGCAATTCACCCCAAAAACTCTGATCTAAGTCTTCTTTATCAAAATCAATTTTCTTGCTCGTTTCTTTTACACTATTTTCATTGCCCGACAATCTGACATACAGCACTTTGCCATCATAACAACTTGCCGATATAGGTATGGCCTTTGCAGACAGATCTCGCATACTTGCCAATGCCTTTTCTTTTGTCGTTGACTGGCAGCAACTTATTTCTAGTTCTGGGATGGGTGCTACCTTGAGCGAAACCTCCAGAATAATTCCCAATGTGCCAAAAGCACCCGTCATCAGCCTCGATAAATCATAACCGGCAACATTCTTCATCACCTGCCCACCAAATGATAGATCTTTGCCCAGACCATTAAGACAACGAACACCTAAAATGTAATCTCGTACCGACCCACTGTAAGGTCGACGAGACCCACTCAAACCAGTAGCAACAACACCACCAATTGTTGTTTTATCGGTAATACCAGGTGGGTCAAATGCCAACATTTGCCCGTTTTCAGACAGGACATTATTAATGTCACTGAGTAATGTCCCGGCTCTTACCGTAATATAGAGCTCAGTCGGCTCATAACTTATAACACCGCTATAAGGCGAGATTTCGACTACCGTTCCTGTTATTCCTCTACCCAAGAAAGCTTTGCTATTACCACCCACTATCTTGAGCGGCTTACTTTTCTCTACTGCCTCTAATACATGCTCTTTAATGGAGTTAAATTGCTCTTTCATAGCGCTGTCAGATTTTTGATAAAGCTTGGTAAAAGGGACGTATAGTTACATGAATGCACTTGCAATGTATAAAACTATGATTATTGCTAAAGTTATTTCTGATTTTAGCCGAAATACTCGGTATGGATATTTTTACACCTAAAAATCTTATGTTACTACAATGGCACAACAAATTACCATGAAAGTATTACTCGCAGAAGATTCTCTGACAATGATGTTAACGGCATCAAAAATCATAAAGAATTCCGGACATGAGGTTATACGCGCGCGCGATGGCAAAGAAGCACTATCATTATATTTATCTGAAAAACCCGATTTAGTATTACTTGATGTTGAAATGCCTAAACTATCAGGTTTCGAAGTCGCCGAAAAAATTCGAGCAGATAAAACTAACAAATGGATACCTATCATATTTTTAACCGGTTTTGCTGATGACGAGAATCTCTCTAGAGGTATTGAAGTTGGCGGCGATGATTATCTAGCCAAACCAGTTAGCCAAGTAGTGCTCAATGCGAAACTAAATGCCATGCAACGGATTTCCGAGATGCAAAATAAATTGATTGATTTAACTAATGAATTATCTGAAACAAATAATAAATTACAAAATAGTGTCATAACAGACCCGCTTACCGGAGCCAATAATAGATTGTATCTGGACGAATGTATTAAAAATGAATGGTTTCGGGGCATGAGGGATAAATCAGAATTGTCACTGTTAATCCTCGATGTAGATAACTTTAAAACACTTAATGATACTAATGGTCATCAGGCAGGAGATGCATGCCTCATTGATCTGGTTAAGTTATTCGGTTCTCACTTAAGACGCTCGTCAGATGTGCTGTGTCGTTATGGAGGCGATGAATTTGTCATTGTACTACCTAATACGCCTGCGTCTGACGCATTGCAAATTGGAGAAAACATCAGAACAAGTACTATCAAATATAACGACGAATCAGAAATGAAATCACCCGTTGCTATCAGCGTGAGCATCGGTTGTTCATCATGCATTCCCGATAACAGTATCTCTTTTGATGAGTTTTTGGCCTATGCAGACAAAGCACTATACAAAGCGAAGGCAACTGGCCGTAATTGTGTAGTCAACGCAGAAATCACAGCGCATAAAACAATCGCCGCTTAATCTTAATAGCGTTCCAACTCGGGAAACTTGTCTTCACCGCCATGCACATGCATCGCACCAAATTCTGCACATCGGTTTAATGTTGGCACGGCTTTGCCTGGGTTCAATAAGCCTTTTATATCAAAAGCCTTCTTTACGGCATGAAACTGCTCAAGCTCATCGTTATCAAACTGAATACACATCTCTTGTATCTTTTCTATACCTACGCCATGTTCGCCCGTTATCGTCCCGCCTTTTGCTAGGCACAATTGAAGGATCTCACTACCGAATTCTTCGGTGCGTTTTAATTCACCTGGGATAGCAACGTCATACAGAATTAACGGGTGAAGATTGCCATCTCCGGCATGAAATACATTGATAACATCCAGTTTATACTTTTCTGATAGCGTATTAATACCCGCTAACACTTCGGCTATATGCTTTCTTGGAATTGTGCCATCCATACAGTAGTAATCAGGCGCAATTCGACCTGCTGCCGGAAAAGCTGCTTTTCTTCCTGCCCAAAAGAGTTCTGATTCTGCCTCGTCTTGTGCAACACGTACTTCAATAGCACCGTATTGCTTCAATAGATTTTCAACTTCCAATAAGCCTGATTGCACATCTGCTTCGGTGCCATCCAGTTCGCATAATAAAATCGCCTCTGCATCAATGGGGTAACCGGCATGTACAAAGTCTTCCACCGCTCGAACACCCGCCTTATCCATCAATTCAAATCCTGCGGGAATAATTCCATTGGCAATGACACCAGCCACGGCAGAACCTGCTTTTTCTATATCATCAAAAGCAGCCAACAATACTCTGCTAAATGGCGCTTTTGGAATGAGCTTGACGGTGACTTCAACTATCACACCTAACATCCCTTCTGAACCGGTCAATAGGGCAAGCAAATCGTAACCCGCAGAATCGTATGCATGACTCCCGATAGTGATTAACTCACCTTCGATGGTCACCATCTTTAATTGCAAAATGTTGTGCACTGTTAGTCCATATTTCAAGCAATGAACCCCGCCTGAATTCTCAGCGACATTTCCACCAATGGTACAGGCGATCTGAGACGACGGGTCAGGGGCATAGTACAAACCGAATGATTTAACAGCCTCAGAAATTGCCAAATTACGTACTCCAGGTTGAACCCGGGCAGTTCTTTGAATTGGGTCAACCTCAACGATATTGTTAAATTTTGCCAAACTCAAGAGCACGCCTTCTGCATGAGGCATAGCCCCACCCGAGAGGCCGGTCCCCGCGCCTCTGGCAACCACGGGGATATCATTTGAAAAGCAATATGACAATATTGCCTGAACTTGTTCAATTGAATCGGGCAGAACAACACAGGCAGGCATAACCCTGTGTGCAGATAGGGCATCGCACTCGTAGACTCGCTTAGACTCTTCAGAGAGCAATACAGCCTCTGGTGGGAGAATCTCTGTAAAATACTCAAAATTCATAATGAATCATTTTATCCTCATTTTTTCAATTAAACAGCCCGCTTAATCCCTTTGTTTTTTCACGCTTTCTTGACCACATATAGAACAAGATAATGATATGATAACGGACTCCTAAATGTTATGTAAAAAAACATATTACAGCCAGAAGAACACGAATCATCATGAGCGAAGAAATCCTGATAAATGTTACCCCGCAAGAAACACGTGTTGCCGTTGTTGATAATGGCGTCTTGCAGGAGGTTCATATCGAACGTACGCAAAAACGTGGTCTGGTGGGCAATATATTCAAAGGCCGAGTCTCTCGAGTCTTACCCGGGATGCAAGCCGCTTTCATAGATATTGGGCTTGAACGCACCGGTTTTCTGCATTCTTCAGATATCGTTGCCAACAACACTGAGTATGACCCTGAAAAAAAAGAGGCAGAACAAATACATCCGATTGAATCGGTTATAAATGAAGGGGAAGATATCCTTGTTCAAGTTATTAAAGATCCGATAGGTAGTAAGGGGGCCAGACTAACAACCCGCCTTTCAATCCCTTCACGTTATATTGTTTTCATGCCAGATTACCCCTCCATTGGCATCTCCCAACGAATTGAAAATGAAGAAGAACGCGAGCGACTCAGGAATGTCATTTTAGGCTACCTCTCCGGAATCGAAAAACTGGCTGTGGGCAATGAAGATAATGTCATTTTGCATAGCGCCTTACGCGAGTCTGAAATACTAAAAAAGGGAGGTTTCATTCTCAGGACGGCTGCCGAGCATATTCCTGATGAAGATATTTGCAAAGATATAGAGTTTCTCAGAAAAATATGGGAATCCATCATGGTACGGGCGAAGAATACATTTCCGCCTAGTATTGTCTATGAGGATTTACCATTGGTAATGCGTACCATGCGCGATTTAGTTCATTCTGAAGTTGAGAAGGTGCGTATCGATTCTAAAGAAACCTATCAACGAGTAATGGAATTTTCCAAACATTTTATTCCAGAGTTTCTTGGCAGGATTGAATATTACACAGGCGATCACCCAATACTTGATTTGTATTCAGTGGAAGATGAGATACAACGTTCGCTTAGCAGGAAAGTCCCATTAAAATCTGGCGGCTATTTAATCATCGATCAGACCGAAGCTATGACCACGATAGACGTCAATACTGGCGCCTTTGTTGGCCATCGTAATCAGGAAGAAACCATTTACAAAACCAATCTTGAAGCGGCGCATACGCTTGCCAGACAACTTCGCTTAAGGAACCTTGGCGGTATAATAATTATAGATTTTATCGACATGAAAGACCCGGAACATGGTCGACAAGTATTGCGTTCTCTTGAAAAAAATGTCGAGAAAGATCATTCCAAAACAAGCTTGAGCGAACTAACGTCGCTCGGGCTAGTACAATTAACCCGAAAAAGAACTAGAGAAAGTTTGGAACATATTCTTTGTGAAACA
>TARA_R110002072_G_scaffold81148_9_pt1 | contig 10199 bp, 11 predicted proteins | sample TARA_R110002072 | Tara Oceans TARA_R110002072 (sample SAMEA4397118) | marine metagenome | biome: Polar Biome; feature: [SRF] surface water layer (ENVO:00010504); material: water (ENVO:00002006), including particulate matter (ENVO:01000060) such as... | depth 5 m | reverse complement strand
CCGCCGCCGAAGGCCTGGCCGAAGATGGTCTCGAAGATATCGCCGATATCGCCGAAGCCCTGCTGGCCCGCGCCGCCGCCCATGCCCTGCTGGAAGGCTTCCATGCCGTAGCGGTCGTAGGCCGCGCGCTTCTGCGGGTCCTTGAGGCAATCGTAGGCGACGCTGATCGCCTTGAACTTGGCTTCGCTGTCCGCGCAGCCCGGATTGCGATCCGGGTGATGCTTCATCGCAAGCTTGCGATAGGCGGATTTGATGGTGCCGCCGTCCGCATCGCGCGAGACGCCCAGCAATTCGTAGAAATCGATTTCGGTGGCTGACATAAATTCTCCCGCCAAATACCTAACCGCCACCGGCGCTGGCTAGCACCGGTGGCGGCGGGGTCTTCATCGGGCAATCAGCCCTTGTTGCTGTCTTCGTCGACCTCGGAGAATTCCGCGTCGACGACGTCCTCGTCGCTCGAACCGGTATCGCCGGCGGCGGCTTCGCCATCGGCAGGCGCGGCCTTGGCCTGCTCCTGCTCGTAGATGGTCTGGCCCATCTTCATGGCGACCTGGGTCAGTTCCTGCGCGGCGGTGTTGATCTTGGCCGGATCGTCGGTCTCGAGCGCGGTCTTCACCTCGGCGATCTTCGCCTCGACTTCGCTCTTGAGATCGGCCTCGAGCTTGTCGCCATGCTCTTCGAGCTGCTTCTCGGTCGTGTGGACGAGACTGTCTGCCTGGTTGCGGGCTTCGGCCGCTTCCTTGCGCTTCTTGTCTTCCTCGGCGAACTTCTCCGCATCCCGGACCATCTGATCGATGTCGTTGTCGGACAGACCGCCCGACGCCTGGATCTTGATCGTCTGTTCCTTGCCGGTGCCCTTATCCTTGGCGCTGACGTTGACGATGCCGTTGGCGTCGATGTCGAAAGTGACCTCGATCTGCGGCACGCCGCGCGGCGCGGAGGGAATCCCGACGAGGTCGAAATTGCCGAGCAGCTTGTTGTCGGCCGCCATCTCGCGTTCGCCCTGGAAGACCTTGATCGTCACCGCCTGCTGATTGTCCTCGGCGGTCGAATAGGTCTGGCTCTTCTTGGTCGGGATGGTGGTGTTCCGGTCGATCATCCGGGTGAACACGCCGCCCAGAGTTTCGATGCCCAGCGACAGCGGGGTCACGTCGAGCAGCAGCACGTCCTTGACGTCGCCCTGCAGCACGCCGGCCTGGATCGCCGCGCCCATGGCGACGACTTCATCGGGGTTCACGCCGGTGTGCGGCTTGGAGCCGAAGAATTCCTCGACCACTTCGCGGACCCGCGGCATGCGGGTCATACCGCCGACCAGGATCACCTCGTCGATCTCGTCCTTGGTGACGCCGGCATCGGCCAGCGCCTTCTTGCAGGGCTCGAGCGTCCGTTTGATCAGATCGCCCACCAGCTTTTCCAGATCGGAGCGGCTGATCGTTTCGACCAGATGCAGCGGAGTGGAGCTGCCGCCTTCCATGCGTGCGGTGATGAAGGGCAGGTTGACCTCGGTGGTTGCCGCCGAAGACAGTTCGATCTTGGCCTTTTCGGCAGCTTCCTTGAGACGCTGGAGCGCAAGCTTGTCCTTGCGCAGATCCATGTTCTCCTTCTTCTCGAACTGGTTGGCGAGATATTCGACGATCGCGCTGTCGAAATCCTCGCCGCCGAGGAAGGTGTCGCCATTGGTCGACTTCACCTCGAAGACACCGTCGCCGATCTCGAGCACGGAGACGTCGAAGGTGCCGCCGCCGAGATCGTAGACCGCGATGGTCTTGCCCTCGTCCTTGTCCATTCCGTAGGCGAGTGCGGCCGCGGTCGGCTCGTTGATGATGCGCAGCACTTCGAGACCGGCGATCTGGCCGGCGTCCTTGGTGGCCTGACGCTGGGCGTCGTTGAAGTATGCGGGAACGGTGATGACCGCCTGGGTGACGGTTTCGCCGAGATAGCTTTCCGCCGTCTCTTTCATCTTCTGCAAGATGAAGGCCGAAACCTGGCTGGGGGAATAATCCTCGCCGCCGGCTTCGACCCAGGCGTCGCCGTTCTTGCCCTTGACGATGTCGTAGGGGACGAGATCCATGTCCTTCTTGGTCATGGGATCGTCGAAGCGGCGCCCGATCAGGCGCTTGATCGCGAACAAAGTGTTGTCGGGGTTGGTGACCGCCTGGCGCTTCGCCGGCTGGCCGATCAGGCGCTCGCCGTCCTTGGTGAAGGCGACGATCGACGGCGTGGTGCGCGCGCCTTCGGAATTCTCGATGACCTTGGGCTTGCCCCCGTCCATAACTGCGATGCAGCTATTGGTTGTGCCGAGGTCGATACCGATAACTTTGCTCATGGATTCCCCATCTGCTTCTACTGATTGGACGCCGCGCGGACGGTTCCCCATGACAGGCGGAACCTTTCGGCGGCTCGGTTACCTCGAGGATATAGGTGCGCAATTCCTTGGCACAAGGGACGCACCCCGCTAGAAAACGCACCGTAGTTTTGAGGGAATTTCCAATGCTGAAGCCGCTTTACGCCGTCCTGCTGCTCGCCGGAACCGGGGCCTTTCTGAGCGCCTGTTCGCAGGGCGGCGAGGCTCCGGCCGAGGAGGGTGAACTTGACCGAACCTCCGGGCTGGAGATCACCAACGGCCGGATGATGTTTCCCCCGGTGGCGGGCAATCCAGCGGCGGTTTATTTCGACATCGCCTATGACGGCGAAGGCGAAACGACCATCGCCAGCGCCTATGTCGAGGGGGCGCAGCGGGCCGAATTGCACGACATGTCGGGAGCGGGCGGTATGATGACGATGGAGCAGATGCCGCCGCTGGCGCTGAAGCCCGGCGCAAACGCGAGCTTCGAGCCCGGCGGCAAGCATGTCATGGCTTTCGATCTGTCTCCCGAGCTGGTGGCAGGCGGAACCACCGAGGTTACCCTCACCCTGGCGAATGGCGACAAGCACAGTTTCAACGTGCCCATCCAGTCGGCGGGCGACGCGCGCTGACCACAGGCGGGACCGAGCAGCCGGCGCCCTGCCCCGTCGGCGGCGAGCGCGCGCTGACCGCGGGCGAAATCCGCATCGCGCGCTCGGTCTTCGGCACTGCGCTCGATTGCGGGCCGGTGCGGATCCGGCGGCGCAAATGGTTTCCGCTACAGCCCAAAGCGGTGACGATGGCGCCGCGCGGACATCTGCATTTTCATCCGCTTGGCAGCGGTTATTGCGACGATTTCTCGCGCGAAAGCGTTATCCGGCAGGGATTGCTGATTCATGAGCTGACCCATGTCTGGCAGACGCAGACGCACGGCGACTTATATCTGGTCACGCGGCGGATGCCGTGGGCGCGGTACGACTACAGTCTCAGGCCGGGCTGGCCGCTTGAACGCTACGGGATCGAACAGCAGGCCGAGATCGTCAAACACGCGTTCTGGCTGAGGAACGGCGTGCGAGTAGCAGGCGTCGCCGATCCGTCATCCTACGATTTGCTCGTCCGTTTCGAGGGCGCGGGGTAGCGGCAGGTGTGCCGCCCAACAAAAGGCCTCGCACCGGCTAAGCGCCGGGCGGGGCCTTGTAGATTGGTTTGAAGATCAGAGCTTAGCGGCGCGGATCGACCGGGTAGCCGCGTGTGCCGAAGCAGTCTTCGTCGAGATAGCCGTCCCGGTCGTAGCCGTCGCAGCCATCGTTCTTGTCGGAAAAGTATCCGGCCAAACCGCCGGCTGCGCCACCTGCGAGCGCGTAGCGGACAATGTCGCCGCCGGTGAGCGCGGCTAGGCCTGCACCCGCTGCGGCGCCGATCCCGGCGCCCTCGGCAGCGTAGTTCTCGGCGCAGGCGCCGAGGGTCATGGTCGACATCGCCAGTGCGGGGACGAGCAGAAGTTTGGTTTTCATAGTTTTTCTCCGTTTGAACCCTGTTGCGCAATTACGACCGGAGAGCGCGGGGGTTCCCGGAACCTAAAGGCTGGCCAGATCCGGCAGAGCGGCCTTGTCGAGAGTCGCCGACTGGTCGAACAGCGGATATTTGAGCCCGGTCGCGCAGTTGAACAGCACCGCCTCGTCTTCCTCATCGACCCAGCCTTGCGCCACGGCCTGACGCCAGGCCGCGAGCGTCGCGCCGCCTTCGGGGCACAGCAGCATCCCGTCCTGCGCTGCGCTCTCGGCGGTGGCGCGCAGCAGGTCCTGTTCCTCGACCGCGATCGCCCTGCCGCCGCTTTGGCGAACCGCGCGCAGAATCAGGAAATCGCCCACTGCCTTGGGGACGCGGATGCCTGCGGCGACCGTGTGGGCATTCTCCCACCGCTCGGCGTGTTCCTCGCCAGCCTCGAAGGCGCGGACGATCGGCGCGCAGCCGCTGGCCTGCACCGCGAACATCTTGGGTCGCTCCGAACCGATCCAGCCGAGCTGCTCGAGCTCGTCGAAGGCCTTCCACATGCCGATCAGCCCGGTGCCGCCACCCGTGGGGTAGAAGATCGCCTTGGGCAGCCGCCAGCCGAGCTGCGCGGCGAGTTCGAGCCCCATCGTCTTCTTGCCCTCGATCCGGTAGGGCTCCTTGAGCGTGGAGAAATCGAACCACAGCCCTTCGGCGGCGCCCTTCCCCACGATCGCGCCGCATTCGTCGATCAACCCATTGACGCGGTACACCCGCGCCCCTTGCGCGGCGATCTCGCGGACATTGATCTCCGGCGTGTCGTCGGGACAAAGCACCACGGTCTCGATCCCGGCGCGGGTGGCATAGGCGGCCAGCGCGGCGCCGGCATTGCCATTGGTCGGCATCGCGATCCTGGTGACGCCGAGCTCCTTGGCCATAGCCACCGCCATCACCAGCCCGCGTGCCTTGAAGCTGCCGGTGGGCAGACGACCCTCGTCCTTGACCAGCACATTCGGGCCGCCCGACTTCGGGATCGGGATCAGTGGGGTCTCGATCTCGCCGAGGCTGACGATGCTCTGGGTGCGCCGCACCGAGAGCAGTTCGCGCCAGCGCCACAAATCGGTGGGCCGCGCTTCGAGCGTCTCGCGCGGCAGCGCCTTGCCGAGCGCTCCGAGATCGTAGCGCACCAGCAGGGGCCGTCCCACCGAAGACAGGCCGTGGAGCCGGTCGGCCTCGTAGCGCTCGCCGGTCAGCGAGCATTCGAGATGGGTGACGAAGGTCTCGCGATCTTCGTCCAGATTGCCCCGTGCCGGCACAGAGACGATCAGTCCGGCTTCTTGGCGACGGCCACCATTGAGGGCCGCAGCAGGCGGTCCTTGATCATGTAGCCGGCCTGCATTTCCTGCACGATCGTGCCCGGCTCGTGATCGTCCGTCGGCACTTCCATCATCGCCTGATGCTGGTTGGGGTCGAGCGGCAGGCCCTTCGCGGCGATCCGGGTGATCCCGTGTTGCCCGAACACCTTGTCGAGTTCGCGCTGGGTCGCCTCGATTCCGATGATGAAACCCTTCATCTTCTCGTCCTCGCGGATCTCCGCGGGCACCGAATCGACCGCCCGGCCGAGATTGTCGGCGACGCTCAAAATGTCGCGGGCGAAGCCGGTCGCGGCATAGTTGCGCGCGTCCTGGACATCCTTCTCGGCGCGGCGGCGCACGTTCTGCGCATCCGCCTTGGCGTAGAGCACGTCCTGCTTCGCGGTCTCGAGATCGCCGCGCAGCGCGGCCAGCGCTTCGCCGAGCGAATCCTCGCCGTTCTGGGCATCAACTTCGGAATCAACTTCCGAGCCATCGTCGCGGAATTCCTCCGGCACGCCTTCCATTTCCTTCTCGACCGCAGCGTCGCGCGGCTTGCTCTTGTTGTCGTCGCTCACGAAAATTCCCGTTCTATCCGATACGTTTGCCCAGTTGCCGGGCCGTAAAATCTACCATGGGCACGACTCGGGCGTAATTCAACCGAGTCGGACCGATCACGCCGAGCACTCCGACCACCTTGCCATCGCGGTCGCGATAGGGCGCGGCGATCACCGAGGAGCCCGAGAGCGAGAACAGCCGGTTCTCGCTGCCGATGAATATCCGCGTCGCTTCGGCATGGCGCGCGTTCTCGAGCAGTTCGGCGACCGATTGCTTGCTTTCGAGATCGTCGAGCAGCGAGCGGACCCGTTCGATGTCGGAGAGCGCGGCATCGTCGAGCAGCTTGGCCTGGCCGCGGACGATCAGCACCGGCCGCTCGGCGGCGTCCTGCGACCAGGTGGCGAGCCCGCGCGAGACGAGGTCGCGGCTCGCATCGTCGAGCGCGGTGCGGCCATTGGCGATCTCGTGCTCGATATGGCGCGACGCCTCGGCGAGCGTTCGCCCCGCGCTCTTTGCGGTGAGATAATTGCTCGCCTGTTCGAGCGAGGTGCCCAGCGCCGCCGCCGACAGCGCAAGAATCCGGTTCTCGACATGGCCGTCCTCGGCCACCAGCACCGCGAGCACGCGGTTGGCGTCGAGCGCGGTCAGCGAGATCTGCGCCAGCCGCGATTCGCGCGGTGGCACCATCACCATTCCCGCCGCACCCGAAAGATCGGACAGCAGCGCGCTGGTCTGCTCGAGCGCCCGCTCAATCGGCCCCGGCTGGGCGATGCGCTGTTCGATCGCTGCGCGCTCGCGCTCGGTCGGCTCGCCCACCTGCATCATGGCATCGACGAACAGCCGCAGCCCGCTCTCGGTCGGCATCCGCCCGGCGCTGGTGTGCGGCGCGGAGAGCAGGCCGCGCTGTTCGAGTTCGGCCAGAACCGAGCGGATCGAGGCGGGCGAGAGGTTGAGCCCGCTGTCGCTCGAGAGCGTCTTTGAGCCCACCGGCTGGCCGCTGTCGAGATAGCCCTCGACCACCATCCGGAAGATGTCGCGCGCGCGATCGGTCAGTTCGGTGAGCGGGGGGGAAACCATGCCAACGTATCTAGACAGATCGCTTGCGCCCTCAAGCCCCAAGCGCGTATCGGCTCGGCACGATCACCCGCGCCATACGCGCGCCAGAACCATTTGCGGAGACTCCCATGCGACCTTCAGGACGCGCGCCCGACGAGATGCGCGCAATCACCATCGAGACCGGCTTCACCAAGCATGCCGAGGGCTCGTGCCTGATCAGCTTCGGCGACACCCGCGTGCTGTGCACCGCCAGCATCGAGGACCGCACCCCGCCGTGGCTGCGCGGCAAGGGTCAGGGCTGGGTCACCGGCGAATATTCGATGCTCCCGCGCGCCACGCACACCCGCGGCGACCGCGAGGCAGCGCGCGGCAAGCAATCGGGCCGGACGCAGGAAATCCAGCGGCTGATCGGGCGCAGCTTGCGCTCGGTCGTCGATCTCAAGAAGCTGGGCGAGCGCCAGATCACGCTCGATTGCGACGTGATCCAGGCCGATGGCGGGACGCGCACCGCGGCGATCTCGGGCGCCTGGGTGGCGCTGCGGCTCGCGGTGGACGGATTGATGAAGAGCGGCGCGATCAGCCACGATCCAATCCTCTCGAAGATCGCCGCGGTCTCCTGCGGCATCTATCAGGGAACGCCGGTGCTCGACCTCGATTACCCCGAGGATTCCAACGCCGAGGCGGATGCCAATTTCGTCCTGCTCGAGGGCGGCAAGATCGCCGAGGCGCAGGCCACCGCCGAGGGTGCGGCCTATGACGAGGAAGGCCTGCTGCGCTTGCTGCGGCTCGCCCGGATCGGCTGCGACCGAATCTTCGCGGCGCAGGAGGAGGCGGTCAGCCGGTGACGCGTCGTCTCGGCCCCGGTTCGCTGGTGATCGCCACGCACAATGCGGGCAAGCTGAAGGAAATCTCGGCGCTGCTCGAACCGCATGGGCTCAACTGCCTGTCGGCGGGGTCGCTGGGCCTGCCCGAGCCGGCCGAGACCGGGACGACCTTCGTGCAGAACGCTTTGCTGAAAGCGCATGCCGCGGCCGAAGCCTCGGGCATCGTCGCGCTGGCCGACGACAGCGGGCTCGCGGTGGAAGCGCTCGACGGGAGGCCCGGAGTCTACACCGCCGACTGGGCCGAGCGGCAGTGGTTCGAAGGCTCCGCCGGTCGCGACTGGTTCATGGCGATGGGCAAGGTCGAGGGTCTGCTGCAGGAACGCGGGCGCGATGTCTCGCGCGCCGCTGCCTTCCATTGCGTGCTGGCGCTGGCCTGGCCCGATGGCGAGAGCGCGGTCTACGAGGGCCGCGCGCCCGGCAGCTTGACCTGGCCGCCGCGCGGAAAACTGGGATTCGGCTATGATCCTGTGTTCGTGCCGGAAGGGATGGAGCGCACCTTTGCAGAGCTGGAACCGGAAGAGAAGCACCGTATCAGCCACCGCGCCGATGCTTTTGCCAAGCTGGTAGCCGAACAGTTCGGCTGATCGCGCGAACCGCTTAGAAGGCTTTCGCGCCCCAGACGTTGCCTGCCGGATAGTAGCGGCACACCAGCACGTCGTTGCCGCGGGCGGTGACCATGGCGCAGCCGACCTCGCGCGTGTCGCGCCAGACGATCTGCGTGTAATGCCCGACATCGGCCCAATTGCCGGTCTTTGACACATCCGGAAAAGCGCCGTGGCGGTAGTGCTTGCGCTCGTCGAGGAACATCCCGACCATCGTTTCCACGTCCCAGCCGCCAGCGGTTCCCATCCACAGATTTTCGCCGGTGCCGTTGCGGTCGGATCCGCCGGCGTGTTCGAGCACGCCGCGACGTCCGAGCGAGTGCGCCCATTCGGCGGCTTCGCGTTCGAGATGAGGATTCCATTTCAGGCGCGGCAGCCGCAGCCGCTCGCGTTCGGCATTGTGGCTTCCCAGAATGCGCGAAGCAAATCCGCTTTGCTGTTGGAACCCATAGGCGGCGTTCTGCACCCGCGCCTCCCGATCGGCCGCGGCCCCGCCCCGCCACGAGGCTTCGCTTGCGAACAGGGGCGCAGCCGTGGCACATATGAAGGCGATGGCGCTGCCGAGCAGCGAAAATTTCCCGATCCGACCCATTCGCTCGAAATTGCGTCCAGCACGTTAAGATTCGCTGAAGGAATTCATGGCGAAAGCCCTCTACATCCACTGGCCGTTCTGTCTGGCGAAGTGTCCCTATTGCGACTTCAACAGCCATGTCCGCGAAAAGGTCGTGCAATCCCAATGGGAAGCGGCGCTGCTGGCGGATCTGCGCCACGAGGCGCAGGCGGCCGGCGGCGAAAAGCTCGAGAGCATTTTTTTCGGCGGCGGTACCCCCAGCCTGATGCCGCCGGCCTTGGTCGCGCGCCTGCTGGGCGAGGCCGAGCGTTTGTGGGGATTCGCGCCCGGGATCGAGATCACGCTGGAGGCGAACCCCTCGTCGGTCGAGGCGGCGAATTTTGCGGCGCTTGCAGGTGCCGGGGTCAACCGCGTCTCGCTCGGGGTGCAATCCTTCGAGGACGAGGCGCTGCGGTTTCTCGGGCGGTTGCACGATGCCCATGAAGCCGTTTCCGCCATCGAAGTGGCGCAGCGCCATTTCGCGCGGGTGTCCTTCGATCTGATCTATGCCCGCCCTGGTCAGGACGAAACCGCCTGGCGCGCCGAGCTCGAACGCGGGCTCGCCTTCGGCACCGGGCACCTCTCGCTCTATCAGCTGACCATTGAGGCGGCGACGCGCTTCGCCACCGACGTCCGCCGCGGAATCTTCGCGCCGCTCGACGACGAGAACGCAGCGGATCTGTTCGCGCTCACGCGCGAGATGACCGCTTCCGCCGGTCTGCCCGCCTACGAGATCAGCAATCACGCGCGCCCCGGCGAGGAGAGCCGCCACAATCTCGCCTATTGGCGCTACCGCGATTACGCCGGGATCGGACCGGGTGCGCATGGGCGGCGCGGCGGGATGGCCACCATGCGCCATCGCAAGCCCGAGAACTACCTGGCCGCTATCGAGCTTTCTGGTCACGGGCTAGTCGAGGAACGCGCGCTCACCCGCGCCGAACAGGCGACCGAGGCGCTCCTGATGGGCCTGCGGCTGGGCGAAGGCGTCGATTGCGCCGAACTCTCGGCGCGGTTCGGTTTCGCCCGCGGCGAGCTGATCGACGAAGCCAAGCTGGCGCTGCACCGCGACCTCGGGCTGGTCGCTACCGAGGGTTCGCGGATCGTCGTCACCGATGCCGGCATGCCGCTGCTCGATGCGCTGCTCGGCGATCTGGTCGCCGGCGAACTGGTGGCGGCGTGACGCGCGAGGCGCTGCTGGGCGCCTGGCACGATTATCTCGCGCAGACCCGCCGCCGCTCGCCGCACACGGTGCGCGCCTATTGCTCCGCAGCGCAGCGACTGGTCCAGCGGCTTGGGCTCGAC
>TARA_R110002072_G_scaffold187425_1_pt1 | contig 10203 bp, 21 predicted proteins | sample TARA_R110002072 | Tara Oceans TARA_R110002072 (sample SAMEA4397118) | marine metagenome | biome: Polar Biome; feature: [SRF] surface water layer (ENVO:00010504); material: water (ENVO:00002006), including particulate matter (ENVO:01000060) such as... | depth 5 m | reverse complement strand
CAGGCCGGTTGACAGCGCCCCGGTGCGGCCGAGCTCCAGCGTTGACGCCAGCGCCAGCGGCAGATTGGCGACAATGCCCGAGAAGATGATCAGCGAAATCCCCTGGCCCACGCCCCGTTGGGTGATCTGCTCACCCAGCCACATCAGGAACATGGTGCCGCCGGTCAGGGTGATGACCGTGGAAATCTTGAAGGTCGTGGGATCCACGGTGATCATCGATCCGCCCGAACCCTGCAGGTTTTGGAGACCAACGGAAATGCCATAAGCTTGAAAGGCCGCCAGCACCACCGTCCCGTAACGGGTGTACTGATTGATCTTCTTGCGGCCTGACTCGCCTTCTTTTTTCATCGCTTCGAGTGACGGAGAGACAGCCGTCAAGAGCTGCATGATAATCGATGCAGAAATGTAGGGCATGATATTGAGGGCGAAGATCGTCATGCGCCCGAGGGCGCCGCCGGCGAACATGTCAAAGACGCCCAAAATACCACTGGCCTGCTGCTGAAAAACCTGTTCCAGCTGCACCGGGTCGATGCCCGGCACCGGGATGTAGGTGCCGAGGCGGTAAACCACCAGAGCAAACAACGTAAACCAGATCCGCTTTTTCAGCTCCGTCGCCTTCGACAAGGCTCCAAAGTTGATATTGGCGGCGAGTTGCTCAGCTGCTGAGGCCATATCTCTTCCGTTACTTAATACCACACGAGAACGTCACTTGAGACCCATCTCAAGTCTTATTCGGCCGGCGCTTCCGCTTCAACCTTCTTGGCCAGGAGGGTGATCTTACCACCCGCCTGCTCAATCGCGGCAATAGCGGTCTTTGTCGCACCGGCAACCGACAGCTCAACCTTGCTGGTCAGCGCGCCATTGCCCAGCACGCGCACACCGTCGCGGGAGTTCTTGAAGACCCCCGCTTTCACCAACGCGGCCGCGTCAATGGTCTGCGTGACGTCCAGCTTGCCAGCGTCGATCGCCTGCTGCAAGCGGCCCAGACTCACCTCAACATAGGTGGACCGGAAGATGTTGTTAAATCCGCGCTTCGGCAGACGGCGATACAGCGGCATCTGGCCGCCTTCGAAACCCTTGACGGCAACACCACTGCGGGCTTTTTGACCCTTATGGCCCTTACCCGAGGTCTTGCCGAGACCGGACCCGATGCCGCGACCAACGCGCTTGGCGTCTTTGCGTGCGCCCGGGTTGTCCCTGAGCTCGTTCAACTTCATTGTTCTAAGTTCCCTAAACCCGCGGCTTCCGGATGACGGCCCCCGATGTCGAAACATCGCGGGCCAGGTCACCGGATACTACGCTTCCTCAACCACGCGGATGAGGTGCTGGACCTTGTTGATCATACCCCGCACCGACGCCGTATCCTCAAGTTCGCGCACCCGGCCGATTTTGCCGAGACCCAAACCAACGAGGGTCGCTTGCTGGTACTTCTGACGGTGAAGGCCGCTTCTGATTTGCTCAATCTTGACGGTCTTCTTGTCGCTTTTCTTGCTTGCAGCCATGATGGTTTACTCCTGAGCAGCAGCCGGCTGCGCTTCGGGGCGCTTGCCGACGATGTCGGAGACCTTCTTGCCACGACGCTGCGCGACTTGGCGCGGGCTCTGAACATCGACCAACGCGGCAAAGGTCGCGCGGATCATGTTGTAGGGATTGGAGGTGCCGATGGACTTTGCCACCACATCCTGAACGCCGAGGCATTCAAAGACGGCGCGCATCGGACCACCCGCAATAATTCCCGTACCCGCAGGCGCAGCGCGAAGCAGCACGTTGCCGGCACCGAAGTGACCGGTCCGATCGTGATGCAGCGTCCGGCCTTCACGCAGGGGAACACGGACCATGGATTTCTTCGCGGTTTCCGTTGCCTTGCGGATCGCTTCGGGAACTTCGCGGGCCTTGCCCTTGCCGAAACCGACGCGACCACGCTGATCGCCAACCACCACAAGAGCGGCAAAGCCGAAACGACGGCCACCCTTGACAACTTTAGCCACACGGTTGATGCCAACGAGCTTGTCGATAATCTCGCTGTCTTCGCGATCACGCGTGCGGTCTTCTCTTTGCGGACGTGCCATTTTGATGCTTGCCCTCGCTTAAAATGCCAAACCGCTTTCGCGGGCGGCATCAGCCAGCGCCTTGACGCGGCCATGGAATTGATATCCACCGCGGTCGAAGACGACCTCGGAAACTCCGGCAGCTTTGGCCCGTTCGGCGACCAGCTTGCCAACTTCGGCCGCTGCCGCGCAATCGGTGCCCTTCTTTAGCTTGCCCTTCAGGTCCTTATCGACGGAAGAAGCGGATGCTAAAGTTACGCCCTGGACGTCATCAATAACCTGAGCATAGATATGCTTGCTTGAGCGGAAGACCGACAGGCGTACACGCCCACGGGACTTCCGACGCAGGCTGGCGCGAACCCGTTCGCCGCGTGCCTTTGTTTTTTCCCAGGTGCTCATTACTTCTTCTTGCCTTCCTTACGCAGGATCTGCTCATCCGCATAACGCACGCCCTTGCCCTTATAGGGCTCCGGCGGACGATAGGCGCGGATCTCGGACGCCACCTGGCCCACGAGTTGTTTGTCCGCACCGAAGATGGCGATGGAAGTCGGCTTTTCGCATTTCATCTCAATTCCCGCAGGAATGGGATAATTTACGTCATGGCTGAAACCAAGCTGCAGGTTCAAGGCGTTGCCCTGAACGGCGGCGCGGTAACCGACACCCGTGATCTCTAACTTTTTGGTATAGCCCTCAGAAACGCCAATAACCAAGTTTTGCACCCGGGCGCGAGCAGTTCCCCACATGGAGCGGGCCTTCTTGCTCATATCCACCGGATTAACTATGACTTTGCCGTCCTCGAGCGTGATGGTGACGTCGTTGGTGGCAACAAAGGACAGCTCGCCGAGCTTGCCCTTGGCCGACACCGTTAGGCCATCAATCTTGACCTCGACGCCGCTCGGAACCTCAACCGGGTTTTTTCCAACACGCGACATCAGATACTCCTTAGAATACGCGGCATAGAATTTCGCCGCCAACCTTGGCAGCGCGAGCCTCGTGATCCGCCATCACACCACGCGGGGTGGAGATGATGCAGATACCCAGGCCGTTGTAGTACCGCGGCAATTCTTTGATTTTTGAATAGACACGACGACCCGGCTTGGACACACGCGCGATTTCGCGAATGACCGGCTGGCCTTCATGATACTTCAATTCGATCTCGATCTGGTCGAAACCCTTACCCGAAACAGACTTGTTGTAGCTGCGGATATAGCCTTCGCGCTGCAGCACGTCGAGGACGTTGAACCGCAGGTTGGAGAAGGGGGAGACAACCTTGGACTTGCCGGCGCGCTGGCCATTGCGAACGCGCGTCAACATATCGCCGAGGGGATCAGACATGGTCATTGAGTCTTACTCCCTTACCAGCTGGACTTGACGACGCCCGGCAACTGACCGACCGAGGCCAAGTCACGCAGAGCGATACGAGAAATTTTGAACTTACGATAGTAAGCTCGGGGACGACCGGTCACCTCACAACGGTTGCGCAAGCGCACCTTGGAGGAATTGCGCGGCATTTTCGCCAGCTTCAGGTGAGCCTGGAACCGGTCTTCGGCGCTGGCACTGCGATCCCGCGCGACAGCCAAAAGAGAGGCCCGCTTGTTCGCAGCGCTTTCAACCATGCGCGCGCGCTTGTTGTTCCGTTCGACTGCGCTTTTCTTCGCCATCTTGTTCTGTTCCTTCTCGCCGTTACTTGCTGAACGGCATGTCGAAGTGTGCGAGAAGGGAACGTGCCTCCTCATTGGTCTTAGCCGTGGTGCAGATCACAATGCCCAGACCCCGAATGTCATCGATCTCGTCGTAATCGATTTCCGGAAAGACAATCTGCTCCTTAAGGCCCATTGCGTAGTTTCCGCTGCCATCGAAGGCTTTGTCGTTCAAACCCCGGAAATCCCGCACCCGCGGCAGCGCCACGTTGACGAGACGATCCATGAATTCAAACATGCGATCCTTGCGCAGTGTAACCTTACAGCCAATAGCCATACCTTCGCGCAGTTTAAAGGTCGCGATGGATTTCTTGGCCTTGGTGGTGACCGGCTTTTGACCAGCAATCAAGGTCAGTTCCTTGACGGCAGCCTCAAGCTTCTTGCGATCAGCCACCGCTTCTCCAACGCCCAGATTGATTACAATCTTGTCAAGGCGGGGGATCTGCATGTCGTTGGCGTATTTAAACTCGTCCTGGAGTTTCTTACGTACGACTGTGTTGTAGTGCTCTTTCAAGCGGGCAGTCATCGCTTAGCCCTTTTAGTTATCGATCACTTCGCCGGAACGGCGAGAGAAACGAACCTTACGATCATTAACGGTTTTGTAGCCAACGCGGGTCGGCTTGCCGTTGCTCGGGTCAATGTGGGCCACATTGGACACATGAAGCGATGCTTCCTGCTCCTTAATGCCACCCGCATCGGTCTGAGTCGGGCGCGTGTGGCGCTTGACCAGATTCACACCCCGAACGATTACGCGGTTCTCTTGCGGCAAGACGCGCAAGACCTCACCGGTCTTGCCCTTATCTTTTCCCGTCAGGACGGAAACTTGATCGCCCTTCCGGATTTTCAAACCGGCCATGTTACAGTACCTCCGGCGCCAGCGAGACAATCTTCATGAAAGATTTGCCCCGCAGTTCACGAGTCACAGGACCGAAGATACGAGTACCGATCGGCTCGTTCTGCTTGTTAATCAACACAGCAGCATTGCGGTCAAAACGGATTACGCTGCCATCCTTGCGACGAATGTCGCTGGCCGTGCGAACGATGACAGCCCGATGGACGTCACCCTTCTTGACACGGCCACGCGGGATGGCCTCCTTGATGGAGACGACGATAACGTCGCCCACACCTGCGGTCATGCGCTTAGATCCGCCGAGGACCTTGATGCACTGCACCCGACGTGCGCCGGAGTTGTCGGCAACATCAAGGTTGGTTTGCATTTGGATCATCGAGGCGCTCCTTAGCCTTCGGCCTTAGCCGAATTATCCAAAACTACTTCCCAGCGCTTGGTCTTGGAAATCGGCGCGCATTCACGAATGCGAATCTTTTCCCCAACTTTGCAGCTGTTGTCTTCATCATGCGCCGCATAACGCTTAGAACGCTTGATGAACTTCTTATAAAGAGGGTGCATCACCCGACGTTCGACAAGAACGGAGACCGTTTTATCGGTTTTGTCGGAAACCACAACCCCTTGCAGGACGCGAAGCGGCATAAGTCCTTACTCCTGTGCGCCCTGCGTGGAATCACGCAGGATCGTCTTAATTCGAGCGATGTCGCGGCGTACTTGCCGCTGACGCGCTGTATTATCGAGTTGGCCGGAGGCCTTTTGGAATCGCAAGTTCAGCGATTCCTTGCGCAGACCGAGCAACTCGTCCTTTAGCTCGTCCTGGCTTTTCGTCCGTAGATCGACCGCTTTCATGGTCTTTACTCCTCGCCAAGACGGGCAATGAATTTCGTCTGCAGCGGCAGTTTGGCCGCCGCCAGACGGAAGGCTTCACGCGCGATTTCGGAATTGACACCATCCAGTTCGAAGATGATGCGGCCGGGCTTGACGCGGCAAGCCCACCATTCCACCGAGCCCTTGCCTTTACCCTGACGCACTTCAGCAGGCTTCGAGGTAACAGGCACATCCGGAAACACCCGGATCCAGAGCTTGCCGACACGTTTCATGTGGCGGGTGATCGTGCGGCGCGCCGCTTCGATCTGACGCGCCGAGACACGTCCCGGCGCTATCGCTTTCAGGCCGAAGGCACCGAAGGCCAGCTCTGTGCCACCCTTCGCGTTGCCATGGATACGGCCCTTGAATTGCTTGCGGAATTTGGTCCGCTTCGGAGACAGCATTTTCTATGTTCCCTAGCTACGCAAGCACCCTTAACGACGCGGGGCCGGTCCAGATTGAGACTCAGATGCGCTCTTTTCCTGACCCATGGGATCATGCGCCATGATCTCACCCTTGAAGACCCAGACTTTCACGCCGCAGGTGCCATAGGTGGTGTGCGCAGTGGACTCGCCATAGTCGATGTGCGCGCGCAGGGTGTGCAACGGCACACGCCCTTCGCGGTACCACTCGGTGCGGGCGATTTCCGCGCCGCCCAAGCGACCACAGCAGTTGATCCGAATACCCAGGGCGCCCAAGCGCATGGCATTCTGCACCGCCCGCTTCATCGCCCGCCGATAGGCCACCCGCCGCTCAAGCTGCAGCGTGATGTTGTCGGCGACCAGCTTGGCATCAATTTCCGGCTTGCGGATCTCAACGATGTTCACGCTGACTTCCGACCCGGTGATGTTCTGCAAAGCCTGGCGCAGCTTCTCGATGTCCTGGCCCTTCTTGCCGATGACCACGCCCGGACGCGCCGAGTAAATGGTCACCCGCGCCCGCTTGGCGGGACGCTCGATGACAATCTTGGAAACGGACGCCTGCTTCAGACGCTTCATGAGATACTCACGAAGTTTCAGGTCTTCATGCAGCAGCTTCCCGTAGTCCTTCTTGCCAGCGAACCAGCGAGAATCCCAGGTGCGGTTGATGCCGACACGCAGACCGATCGGATTGATTTTCTGACCCATCTTATGCGGTCTCCTCGCGTTCGCGGACCACCACGCGCAGGCGGCTCCACGGCTTCAACAGCTTGCCAACACGCCCTCGGGCCCGCGGCCTGAAACGCTTCATGACAAAAGATTTGCCGACGGAAGCTTCTGCCACATAGAGGCGGTCCACATCCAACTGGTGGTTGTTCTCGGCATTGGCGATCGCCGACTCGAGAACCTTCTTCACGGAAATCGCAATGCGCCGATTGGAAAAGGTCAACTCGGCCAGGGCCTTTTCAGCCGACATACCACGGATGGAGGCAGCAACGAGGTTTAGCTTCTGCGGGCTGGTCCGGAGATTGGACGCCACCGCCATTGCTTCGTTGTCCTTGAGCTGCCGTTCGAGATTTGGCTTACCCATTACCTTTACTTCCTCTTCGCCTTTTTGTCGGCGGTGTGGCCGTAGTAGGTCCGGGTCGGCGCAAATTCACCAAATTTGTGCCCAACCATGTTTTCGTTCACCAGCACCGGCAGGAATTTTTTCCCGTTGTAAACGCCGAACGTCAAGCCGACGAACTGCGGCATGATGGTCGAGCGGCGCGACCAGGTCTTGATGATTTCATTGCGGCCCGACCCGCGAACAGTATCTGCTTTCTTCAGCAAATAACCGTCGACGAAGGGGCCCTTCCAGACAGAACGTGCCATCTTTAGGCTCCTTTACTTCTTCGCGTGCCGGCGGCGCACAATCAGCCCGTCGGTCTTTTTATTGGAACGCGTGCGAGCACCCTTTGTCGGCTTGCCCCAAGGCGTCACAGGATGACGACCCCCGGAGGTACGACCTTCACCACCACCGTGGGGGTGATCAACAGGGTTCATAGCAACACCACGAACTATGGGGCGGCGTCCGAGCCAACGGCTGCGGCCGGCCTTTCCCAAGTTGGTATTGGACTGGTCCGGATTGGACACAGCGCCAACGGTTGCCATGCACTCGGCACGGACCATGCGAACTTCGCCCGAAGGCAAACGAAGCAGTGCGTAGCCGGCGTCACGGCCGACCAACTGCACGTAGGAACCGGCGGAACGGGCCATCTGCCCGCCCTTGCCAGGCTTCAACTCCACATTGTGCACGATGGTGCCAACGGGAACGGAGCGCAGCGGCATGGCGTTGCCCGGCTTCACGTCGGTCTTTTCAGCAGCGATGATCTTGTCGCCGACAGACAGACGCTGCGGGGCAATGATGTAGCTCTGCTCACCGTCGTCGTAGCGCAGCAGGGCGATGAAAGCCGTGCGGTTGGGATCGTATTCGATCCGCTCCACCGTGGCTTGCACGTCCCAGGTGCGGCGTTTGAAGTCAATGATGCGATAGGTCCGCTTGTGACCACCGCCTTGACCGCGATTGGTGATGCGGCCCTGGTTGTTGCGGCCACCTTTTTTGCTCAGACCCTCGGTCAGCTTCTTGAGCGGCTTGCCCTTCCAAAGTTCGGAACGGTCAACCTGCACAAGTTGACGCTGACTGGGGGTCGTCGGATTGAACGTTTTGAGCGCCATCTCGTTAGACTCCCGCGGTCACGTCAATGGAGTGACCTTCTTCCAGCGTCACCATGGCTTTCTTATAGTCGACCCGCTTGCCGATCCGACCGCGAAAACGCTTTACCTTGCCATTCTGGCGCAGGGTATTGACCTTCTTCACCTTGACGGAGAAGAGACCTTCCACCGCGGCCAGGATTTCAGGCTTGGACGCATCCATGGGAACCCGAAAAGTGACTTGGTTGTGCTCGCCGCCCAGGGTGGATTTTTCCGTCACCACAGGCTTGCGAAGAAGCTCATACTTGCGCTCTTGCGAGACGTGCTGAGTCAGCTTCTTACGTGGACGTGCTTTGCTCATTTCAGGCGCTCCTGCAGAGCCTCGACGGCGTTGCGGGTCAGCACCAAGGTGTCGCGACGAAGAATGTCATACACATTGGCGCCCTGCTGCGGCAGCACGTCGACACCGGGGATGTTGCGCGATGCGCGAACGAACAGCGCATCGGTCTCAACACCATCGATGATCAAGACACTCTGCCATCCCAGCTTGGTCAGGCTGGCGGCCAAATCCTTGGTCTTGGGCGAACTGACCGAAGCCTCGTCCAGCACCACCAACTTACCCTCGGCCGCCTTGGCGGACAGGGCAGTTTTCAGGGCCAGAGCGCGGAACTTCTTGGTCAGGTCATGGGCGTGGTCGCGCGGACGCGGGCCGTGAGATACACCACCACCGCGCAGGATGTTGGTCTTCTTGTTGCCGCGACGCGCACCGCCGGTGCCCTTCTGCTTGAACGCCTTCTTGGTGGTGCCTGTAACAGCACTGCGCTCCAAGGTGGCATGGGTGCCCTGGCGGCGTTTGGCCATCTGCCAATACACCACACGGGCGAGAACGTCGCGACGCACAGGCAGTCCGAAGACCTCGTCGCTCAGTTCAATCTCGCCGGACTTTTTGCTGGCGAGCGTAGTGACCGCAATCTTCATGGTCACTGCTCCTTCTGCTCGGCGGCCTCAGCGGCCACGACTTCGGCAGCCACAGCAGCCTTGAGACCCGCCGGATAGGGCGCATCCTCGGGACGCTGGGACTTGATGGCATCGGACACCATCACCCAACCGCCAGCGGAACCGGGAACGGCGCCACGAACGAGCAGGAGCCCACGATCCTCATCGGTCTTATAGATCGACAGGTTCTGGGTGGTGACACGACGGGCACCCATGTGCCCCGCCATCTTTTTGCCCTTGAACACGCGTCCCGGGTCCTGGCACTGGCCGGTGGACCCATGGCTGCGATGAGAGACCGACACGCCGTGCGTGGCGCGAAGGCCTTTGAAACCGTGGCGCTTCATAGCACCTGCGAAGCCCTTACCAATCGAGGTGCCGACAACGTCGACCTTCTGACCGGAGACGAAGTGCGCCACAGAAAGCTCGGTGCCGACTTCCAGGACTGCGTCTTCTGCAACCCGGAACTCAGCCAGCTTCTTCTTTGGAGTCACTTTCGCCTTTGCAAAGCGTTCGCGTTCCGGCTTGGAGACGTTCTTCACCTTCGCAGCGCCAGAACCAAGCTGGAGCGCGGTGTAGCCGTCCTTCTGATTATCCCGCACAGCGACGACCTGACAGCTGTCCAACTGCAGAACGGTCACCGGAACGTGGGTGCCGTCTTCAGCAAACATACGTGTCATGCCAAGTTTCTGTGCGATCAAGCCCGTACGCATAGACTTAACCTTTCAACTTAATCTCGACGTCCACACCCGAAGCCAGATCCAGCTTCATCAGTGCATCAACCGTCTGAGGGGTGGGTTCCACGATGTCCAAGACACGCTTGTGTGTGCGCATTTCAAACTGTTCGCGGCTCTTTTTATCGATATGCGGAGAACGCAAGACCGTGAATTTCTCAATCCGCGTCGGCAAGGGGATCGGACCCCGCACCCGCGCACCCGTGCGCTTGGCGGTGTTGACGATCTCACTGGTCGACTGATCAAGAATCCGATGATCGAATGCTTTCAACCGAATTCGAATATTCTGGCTATCCATAGGAAAACGCCCGTTTTTATGACCATCGCGGCCCCCAGCCATCTGGCTGGGGGCCGCTAAGGACGCGAGTTATATACTTACTCGACGATGGAGGCAACGACACC
>TARA_R110002072_G_scaffold12295_2_pt1 | contig 10206 bp, 9 predicted proteins | sample TARA_R110002072 | Tara Oceans TARA_R110002072 (sample SAMEA4397118) | marine metagenome | biome: Polar Biome; feature: [SRF] surface water layer (ENVO:00010504); material: water (ENVO:00002006), including particulate matter (ENVO:01000060) such as... | depth 5 m | reverse complement strand
TAATTAGCCGGTCACCGGACCTAATTTCCCAACGATCTGATTGTAGCTGTAGCGTGGAGTCGCTAGGGATGCCGCCCGGCAGATAGTCCTGTTGATCTCCCATCCATCCTACCCGGTGATACATGTATTCATTGTCGGCCAGTACCGATGTGTTGGTATAAGGTGGCCGCACGGTATGGGAGGGCGCTTCAATGCCTTCTGGCCAATACTCAAAATCGCCACCGAGGCCATCGTAAAACCAGGTGATTGCCGAGGCAACGGGGATCGCCCACTGCTGGAACAATTCTGAGTAGCCCATGGGCGCCAGCATCCAGCTTGGGACTTCACGGGCATGGGCGCCGCGAAAGAATGGTAAGTCTAGATGGGGGGGTGAGTCAGCCGCGGGCACGTTTAGGTTTGTCATCATGGTTAGCGGTTGAATGATCTCAGCGTTAAAACTTTGCTTCGCCGCCTGAATAAAATTGGGGTTATAAAAAGCTTCCTCCGCTCCATCAAATACCACCTTGCCGCCCAGAGCCCAGAAGTTACGGAACCAGCCAGGCGTGTTGTCATTCGGCGGATCTTTGTGAACCGTGGTTATGGATAGATAGGGCGCGCCTTTTTCGATGAGGTTTATGATTTGATCAGGATCGTTAAAGGCCGGATTCAGCTTGATGGGTGGCGCCAACATGCTTGCGCTTCTTTGTATTTCACGTCCTTCTACAGACTGATTCGCCATGCCATTCATTCCGCTATGTGTACAGGCGAAAGCTTACCACTTTCGGTGGAGAGGCGTTTGTTACGCGGTCAGCCAGTGGTTCAGCTTGATAACCAACTCGTCAGGATCAACTGGTTTTGTCAGATAGTCATTCATCCCAGCGGCCAGACACTTTTCTCTGTCCCCCTCCATGGCATTGGCTGTTAACGCAATGATAGGCAAATTGATCTGGTTGAGTTCTTTGCGAATTTTCATGGTAGCTTCGTAGCCATCCATCACGGGCATCTGGCAATCCATTAAAACACCTTGGTATTGATGGGTCTGGACCATTTTTAAAGCGACAGCGCCATTACAAGCAAGGTCCACCGTCAGATTCATGTCCTCCAGTATCGACAACAACAGTTCAGCGTTGATCTCGTTATCCTCCACAAGCAATATGCGCTGGTCGCTGGTGGACGCTAACTGTTCCTGTTCCAAATTGTCGTGGTCATCAACCACAAGCACCGGTTCCATAGGTAGCGCAATGCGAAAACAACTGCCTTTGCCGAGTTCGCTCTCGAAGGATAATTCGCCGTCCATGGCGTCAGCGAGTTGTTTGCAAATCGTGAGACCCAGACCGGTGCCGCCGTAGACCCGGGTTGTGGACGCTTCAGCTTGTGTGAAAGGCTGGAAGATTTTGCCTAGGGCTTCTTCCGCAATACCGATACCTGAATCCGTAACACTCACACTCAGCAATTGAGACTTATCGGCGTAGCGTACTTTTAGTTCGATTGTTCCCTGTTGCGTGAACTTGATGGCATTACTGAGTAGATTGTTAAGGATCTGCTCTACGCGGAGACCGTCACACAGCATCCACTTGTGGTCGAGTTCACAGTCGAAAATAATCTTGATGGGCATATCTTCGACCTGCTGGCAGGCGCGACGATGTGCCGCCTCCAGTGCTTTTCTGAGGTTAAATTGGGTTCGCTCTATCTCAATTTTGCCCGCTTCGATTTTGGCGATATCCAGCAGGTCGTTGATGAGACCTAAAAGGCTGTTGGAGCTCGTCATACCAATGTCCACCAGACGCCGATGATCCTGTGTCTGCTCTCCTCTTTTTAACAGTTGTAGCACCCCGAGTATGCCGTTCAAGGGGGTGCGTATTTCGTGACTAATATTGGCCAGGAATTCGCTCTTGGCCAGGTTTGCCTGGATGGCGGCTTGTTCGGCGGTTGTTCTGGCCTGTATTTCCGCCTCCAGTGCTGCGGTACCTAAATCGAGTTCGGTGTCCGCGACGTTGACCTGATTCAAAAATGTATAGACGCAGATACTGATAACTAGAAGTGTTGCGAGCTGGTGAAGTCTGTCCTGGCTATTTTGAAATGCTATAGGTGTCAAATTTGCTGGTGTACCGATACTGACCTCGTAGTAGTACAGACAAATAAAACAGGTGATAGAAAGGGTTAACCCAATGAATGCTCCCTGCTTGCGGCCTATTAAGCCACCGAGTAGTGGTAGGGCTAACAACCACATTGATGCGAAGCTTGAGATGCCACCGCTAGAGTAAGCTGCGCCTGCGACCGCTATGGTCATGGTAATTAGTCCGATACCACTTGCAAGGGGCGTGATTCCGTAACGAATAATTAAACCAACAGCCACAGTGCAACCTACAGCACAAATACCCAGGGTGATGATTCTAGAGGCGATGTCCCATTGCCACGCTCGAACACCAAAGACGAGGCACACACAGATAATGCAACATAGCGTTACGATTGCGGTGCGTCGATCACGGTTTGCCCGTGCGGACACTATGGTTAATGATGGCTCCATTAGGCTAGCGAGTCGTGACTACCGGTCTAGTATAGTCATTGCTCATAATATTACTCTCAATACCGACCAAATTACCCCTGGGTCAGGTCAATGATGGCAGGAATTGCAATGTTAACCGGTACATCTGGTCTGTTCTGGGTAAAGGCTGGGCCCGGTTTAGCCTTAATTTCTTTGGGTTTAAGTCTCCTGCCATCGGCAGCATAAACCCCTGAAGTTTTAATGGGTTTACCATCTCGACGATCCACAAACTTCAATCGCTGACCTTTTGGATGCGGCATGTACTTGTCACCCCAGTGGGTCATTGCAATCATCAAAGGTTGTAAGGCAAGCCCTTTCTCCGTAAGTCGGTACTCCGAGTGCCCGGGGCCGTCAGACTTTTCTAGAACTTCCGCCGCAACCAGTTTTTTCAATCGATCACTTAATACATTGCGGGCAATACCAAGGCTTTTTTGAAACTGATCGAAACGCCTGAATCCAAAAAACGCATCTCGAATGATGAGCATGGTCCAGTGTTCTCCGATGACCGAAAGTGTTTGCGCTAGAGAACAGTTTAAATGGTCGAATGATTTTAATTTCATTGTTGCATTCTAACAATAAAGTTTTATGATGCAACTAAATATAGTCCTATTATAAAACTAAAATGATACAAGTTGAGACAGGCTGAGAAACGATTTCAGCTTTTCGCGAGAAGCGTAAACCAGAATTTTTAAGTCGTAAGGTTTTAAATAGTTCCTATGAGTCAGGAGAAAAACATGAAACCAGTTTGTTTTGTTTTGGGTGCCGGTGCAGGCATTGGTGGCACCACTGGCCAGCGATTTGCGCAGGAGGGATATCATGTCGTGCTTTGCCGTCGAAGTGATGAAGCCGGATTGAATGCAATGGTGGCCGCCATTGAAGCGGATGGTGGTTCCGCCTCGGGTTTTCTGATCAATGCGATAGAAGAGGGTGCGATTGAAGAACGAATCGCCGCGATTGAAGCTGACATTGGTCCGATTGAAGTGGCGATCTACAATCTTGGTGCGCAGATTGGTGACCGGCCCCTCAAAGATACGAGTGCCAAAGCATTTGAAATGGGCTGGAGAATGGGCACATTTGGCTTGTACCGATTAGCCTCGACTTTATGCCCGCTAATGGAAGCACGCAACAAGGGCACGATTCTTGTGACCTCTTCTACAGCATCGGTGCGCGGTAATGGTGGGCAGCATTCCCATGCAGCAGCAATGGGCGGTCGACGCATGTTGTGCCAATCCCTCAATGCAGAGTTTGGGCCCAAGGGTATTCATGTGGCTCATATTGTTATTGATGGTGCCGTTGATGCACCGGACACCCTCGGCAAGATGCTGGGTGCAGAAGGGTTTGAGCGGCTGCGAGAATCAAGGGGTAGGGAACATGATGGATTGATGTTGCCAGAAAAAATAGCAGACACCTACTGGCACCTTGCCCAACAACATCGCTCCACCTGGAGTCATGAAATTGATATGCGCTCCTTCTCTGACCGTCCCTGGTGGAATCATTAATCGTCAGCAATCACTTTCTAGAAAGGTAATGAACTATGAAAATTGAATTTCACTATGATTTTGGCAGTCCGAATGCCTACCTCGTTCACAAGGTCATTCCTGCGGTAGCCGAGAAACACGGCGTAGAATTTGAATATGTGCCGATACTACTGGGCGGTGTTTTTAAGGCAACCAATAATGTTTCTCCCGTTGTCTCCATGCAGGGCATCACAAACAAACCGGATTATCAGCGGATTGAAACCGAACGTTTTTGTGTCGCCCATAAAATAAAGCCGCAGGCTGCCAATCCCCATTTCCCGGTGAATACACTAAAGATGATGAGGGGGGCGGTTTACGCCAGAGACAAGGGCTTCTACGCTCAATATATTGAAGCCATGTATAGCGCAATGTGGGAGCGAGCCCTAAAAATGGACGAGGATGATCTGATTGCGAGCACACTTACCTCCGCCGGGCTGCCCACCGAGGAAATCATCGCGGGTATGTCGGGCCCCGAAGTGAAACAAGGCTTGATTCAAAGTACCGAGGCGAGTGTGAATCGCGGTACCTTTGGTTCGCCGACATTGTTTGTGGGTGAGCAGATATATTTTGGTAAAGACAAACTGCGGGATGCCGTCGAGGCGGCTCAAGGCAACGCTTAAACAAGCCATCATTTTGGCTTCTATTGAGCTTAAGAGTTTGAAGTCAGTTTTCCGGCCCCGACCTCAAATTTTGCTAGTGCGCCCATGATTTCAATCAGGCAATCGTCCCGTAATTTTTCTAGCTCGTCGATGCTTTGACCTTCTGCTTGTTCAGCGGTGCCACTTACCATCCGTTCGATCAGTTGGTCATTGAGTTCTGGTGCTTCGAGGTGAGTCCAGGGAAGTTTGAGCGCAGGACCAAATTGCTCCAGCATATGTCTCATGCCGCCTTTGCCGCCTGCGAGGTGAAAGGTTAAACAGGTACCCATGATAGCCCAGCGTAATCCGGGACCGTAGATAATGGCGTCGTCCAGTTGTCGAGTTGTTGCCACACCATCATTGACCAAATGCAAAGCCTCTCGCCACAGTGCTTCCTGTAGCCGGTCTGAAAGATAGCCTTCTACTTCTTTTTGCAACACTAACGGGTGCATGTTCAGGGCTTTGTAGTGGGCTTCAGCGCTGGCCATTGTGGCATGTGAAGTGCTCTTGCCCGGTACCAGCTCAACCAGTGGCAATAGATACACAGGGTTGAATGGATGGCCGATTAGAAATCGATCGGGGTGTTTACAGACCTTTTGAATATCGGAAGGCAGAAGCCCCGATGAACTGGAGGCCACAATGGCTTCTTTGTTTGTCGCCGCATCAATGCGTCGGTGTACCTCATGCTTAATCTCTAGATCTTCCGGGACACTTTCCTGAACAAACTCGGCAACTTTGCAGGCGTCCTCCAGGGTTTCTGCGCAGGTGAGCAGATCAGGGCTAGCGTTATCATTCACACCGTTTTTTTGTAGGGTTGGCCAGAGTCTTTGTATTTCACTTTCGAGCCGTTCAGCAAAACCCGGTGAAGGATCCCAGGCAATCACCGGGTTACCCTTGGCAAGCAGGCGTGCTACCCAACCTGTGCCAATGACACCGGTGCCAATAATCCCGACCAATGTTGGTTTAATGTTATTTCCAGTTGTGTTGCTCATCGCGGTGCCAGCTCCAATGTTTGTCGGGCTTCAGCAGGCGTCAGTACTTTTGCACCCATTAATTCCACAATGGTTCTGGCCCGTTCAACAAGATCAGCATTGGATGCAAGTACGCCTTTGTCTAGATAAAGGTTGTCCTCAAGACCTACTCGAACATGACCGCCGAGTAAAACCGACTGTGCCACCATCGGCATTTGCATAGCGCCTAGACCGAAACTTGCCCAGTTAGCACCGGTCGGCAAGTGATCAACTAACGATTGTACTGTACTGGTGTCGGCGGGAGCGCCCCAGGCGATGCCCAGACAAAGCTGAATTAGCGGAGGGGCATCTAATAAGCCTTCACTCACCATTTGATTTACAAACCAGAGTTGACCTGAATCAAACACCTCTAGTTCTGGTTTAACGCCGAGCGCCTGTATAGCTGCTGCCCCGGCCCGGAGCATATCTGGAGTTGAAACATATACCAGGTTGCCGTCGCCAAAATTGAAAGAGCCACAATCAAGGGTACAAATTTCAGGGAGCAGTTCCTCAATATGCTGAAGTCTTGCCATTGGCCCGACAAGATCTGTTTCATTACCAAAGCTCAAGGGATTCTCGCCAGCACCAATATACAGGTCGCCGCCCATCCCACCGGTTAAGTTAATGATGACGTCGGTGTCCGACTCTCTAATTCTTGCAACCACCTCCCGGTATAAATCCGGATCTCGGCTACCCTTGCCCGTCTCTGGGTCCCGGACATGACAGTGGGCTACCGCGGCACCCGCCCGGGCGGCTTCCAGCGCGGACTCGGCTATTTGTTTTGGCGTAATCGGCACGCCCGCGTGTTTAGTGGTGGTTTCTCCTGCACCGGTGACTGCGCAGGTAATGATGACATTCCGATTCATAGGGACTCCTGTTTAAAACAATAGTCTCATGGTTGCTTTGCAAAATTCGACCTTTGCAAAATTCGACCATGACTCGAAGGATCAGCCGGACTAAAAACTGCCACAGAATCACTGGTGTTGAATAGTTAATGTGATACGTTAGGTAAAATTTTCGATTTGTTGATGGGGAAATCACAATGTCTGACTCACTCCTGCCCGTTCGAGGTTCTCCCGGTTCGCCTTACACCAGGAAAATGCTGGCGCTGTTAAGGTTTCGCCGTATCCCTTATCGCTACATGCAAGGTGCCCATGAAGGCCAGGAAGGTTTGCCAAAACCCAAGGTTCCGCTGATCCCGATTTTTTACTTCAAAGATGAAAAGGGAGAAATGACGGCGGAGGTAGACAGTACTCCCATTATCCGTCGGCTTGAGCAAGAGTACCCGGGCCGCTCCGTGATCCCCGAGGACCCCGCAACGGCATTCATCAATTATCTGCTTGAAGACTACGGCGATGAGTGGCTGACCAAAGCGATGTTTCACTATCGTTGGTATTATCAGGATGACATTGAGATGGCGGGTTCAGTCTTACCCCACTACGGTGACGTGACGCGTCCGGACGAAGAGATGCTCAAGATGAAGCAGGTCTTTTCTGATCGACAAATCAATCGTTTGTATGTGGTGGGCTCAAATGACACTACCGCCGTCGTGATTGAAGACAGTTATAAGCGCTTTCTAGCGTGCTTGAATAATCATCTTAAACACTATCCTTTTATCATGGGTAATCGACCGGGTTCAGCGGACTTCGGCTGTCTAGGGCAACTCACACAATTAGTTCAGTTTGATCCGACTCCCGCTAAGGTGGCGGCCAGCGGCTTTCCCCGGGTTCATGCCTGGGTAAGCAAAATGGAAGACCTGTCGGGAACAGAAGTTACCGGGGATGGGTTCTTGGACGCGGACAATATTCCGCAAACCCTGACAGAAATATTAAATGAGTTAGGCCGTACCTATGTGCCGGTGATGTTGGCGAATGCCGAGGCCTGTGATGCAAAAAGTGATGCCGCCGAGACAATAGTCGAGGGGAAACCCTGGACCCAGGAGCCCTTTCCCTACCAGGCCAAATGTCTGCAATGGCTACGGATTGAATATGCGCGGTTAGATGAAGAAGATCGGAGTCGTGTGGATACGATTCTTGCTGGCACCGGCTGTGAGCGACTGCTGCAGAAGCCTGGATAACGGGCGTCAAAATAGTTGGTTTGAGCCAAATAAATTGATGATTGATACATTGTTTTTGTTAACGGTGTTACTGGTGTTTGATTTTTTGCCTGGGGGCTGAAAGTTGTTACCCGCTATCTGGATAGCGATCAATTGATATGGGAGTATGTTGATGGCAGTCGAACTACCATGAATTACATATGCAATTTGCCGGAAGATCATCAACAACCGCGACATCGCTAAGGATCACAAGATGAGTCGATTAAAAGAAAAGGTAGCCATTATCACGGGTGGCGCAGGGGGCATTGGCAAAGCAGCGGGCAAACTGTTTGTCGCTGAGGGAGCAGATGTCTTGCTGGTCGATTTGGATGAAGCTGCGCTGAAAGCTGCCTGTGATGAGATCGGCAGCAATCGCGTCAGCTATTGTGTGGCTGATGTTACCCGTAGCGATGACAATCAGAAGATGGTTGCAGTTGCGGAAGAGCGATACGGCGGTGTGGATGTGTTACTTGCCAATGCAGGTATTGAAGGGGATGTGGCTCCGATTGTGGGTTATGACGAGGCGCGTTTTGATCAGGTGATGGCGGTTAATGTGAAGGGCCCATTCCTCGGTTTGCAGGCTGCGATCCCCGCGATTAACAAGCGAGGCGGCGGCAGCATTGTCATTACCTCCAGTATGATGGGAGTGACAGGAGGGGCCAACATCACACCTTACGTCACATCCAAACATGCCGTGATCGGCATGATGAAATCCGCTGCTAAAGAATGTGCAGGCATGAACATTCGGGTCAATACGGTTAATCCTTCACCGGTAGACACCCGGATGATGAGAAGCCTTGAGGAAGGTTTTGCACCGGGAGACGGTGCAGCAATGAAAGAGCGAATGGCAGCCAATATTCCTCTGGGTCGTTATGCTGAGCCAGAGGATGTTGCGAAGATGATGCTGTTCCTTGCTTCAGATGACAGCGACTTTATTACCGGATCTGTTTATATGGTGGACGGCGGTTCGACCGCCTAGTCCACCTACTAAACTTAACACAAATCCCCAATTGTTATAACGATCTTACAAAGCCGCATACCGATCGGAGGGTTTCCTGGTAAATATTCGGTACGATGTCGGGTAAGCTGACATCGCCGGCATGGTGAGTGCCGTGTACGGTTCTCGCCACGGCTGACACACCTGCAGCCTGTAGTTTTCGGAAGAACGCCAGTCCTTCATCCCGTAATGGGTCTAGCTCATTGACTGAAATGACATGGGGAGGCAGACCCTCAAGGTCTTCTTTACTTGCATGGGAAGGCCAGGCGAGCGGATTTGTAAGGTATTGATTCTCCGGGTCGTAAACTTTGACGAGGCTCGCCATCATGTCGCAATCCATGGCGTAGCCATTGTTTTCTTCCAGCGACAGAAGGTTTGGCGGGGGGTTAGCGTACGCACCGCTAATGTACGGGCACATTGCATACACGCCATCAACATAATCCAGATATCCGTCTTGTTTGGCCTTTAAAGTCGTCGCGATGGAGAGGTTGCCGCCGCCGGATTCACCAGAAATTGTAATGGTTGAAATCCCAAGAGCAGCCTTGTTTTTGTAGGTCCACTTTAATGCGCTAGCGCAATCGTTTAGTCCCGCAGGGAAGGGGTGGTTGCCTAACTTGCCACCGCCATTTCTGAACTCAACATCAACCACCACAATACCCTCGTTAGCTAGAGTGTTTCTCCAACGCACGAAACTTGGATCAGCGGCGGTCATTAACACCATGCCACCACCATGGGTGTGTAGTATGCAGGGCCGCGGGGTTGTTGCTGGGCTCTTTGGTGATGAGATATACAATTTGATGTCGTTTCCATCCACACCTTTAATCACTTCTGTTCGATTTGTGACGTCAGGAAATTCTGGCATGGCTGCTAGTTCCATTGGGTGCGCCGCCGCGGCAGAATCTTCAAAGGCCTGACAGTAGGCAAGGCACTCCTCATAACTGGAATCAGCGTTTACCGCTTCAACATCACCACCCGTAGGACCAATTGCTGCCAGTACCGCCGCAATACGGGGGTCTGTTCGTTTGTCGGTTAATAACGTCGAATTGGGATCGCCGAGTCGGCCTGGTAGCTCATTGGGGTTCATATACACCTCGAATTATTTGTCTTGGTTTATTCTTGTCTCAATAGTGCCACGCAGAGTTGATATCGAACAGTAGCAATTCGGTTTGGTCATTCGCATTTGTGGAAAAGCCTTGGCACTATTGGACAAAATTGAATTGGATTTTTAATGGCCAATGTAAAAGATAAGGTAGTGTTAATCACAGGGGCGGCCTCGGGTCTTGGTCTTGCGGATGCGCGGCTACTTGCATCCCAGGGCGCCCGCGTGGTGATGACGGACATTGATGAGGAAAGAGGCCGTGGGCTAACTAAAGAATTTGAAGCCGACTTTTTGCTCCAGGATGTTTCCGACGAAAACCGCTGGGT
>TARA_R110002072_G_scaffold182067_1_pt1 | contig 10207 bp, 9 predicted proteins | sample TARA_R110002072 | Tara Oceans TARA_R110002072 (sample SAMEA4397118) | marine metagenome | biome: Polar Biome; feature: [SRF] surface water layer (ENVO:00010504); material: water (ENVO:00002006), including particulate matter (ENVO:01000060) such as... | depth 5 m | reverse complement strand
TGGGGTGATCGCTGAACTTTCAAAAGAGGATTCAACAAAATTTATCCCTTTTATTTTTCTCACAGCCAAAACTGAACACAAAGACATTAGAAAAGGAATGGATCTGGGTGCCGATGATTACCTTACAAAACCATTTGAGGAACATGACTTGTTAAGTGCCCTTGAAAGCCGGCTGGCTAAAGCTACTATTTTAATGGAACAAAGGGAACAAAAGCAATTAGAGGAAGATACTTCAAACCTGCGTTCTCTCCATGATTTGAAAAATTATATAGACGATAATGGAATTGAACAAACCTTTAAAAAAGGGGAATCTATTTTCAATCAAGGGAATCATTCTAATTATATATACCTAATCAATAAAGGTATAGTAAAGTGTCACAGGATTGATGAATCTGGCAAAGAGCTTACAACAGCACTTTTTAAAGAAGATGATTTGTTTGGTTATGCTTCATTACTTCAAAATATCCCCTATCCGGAATCTGCAACTGCTATGGAAAACTGTGAACTTGTTGCGTTGCCTAAAGAAGAATTGATCTCCGTATTAAATAAAAATCACAAAGTTAATTTTGATTTAATCAACCTTCTTTCAGACAACATTGCCGAGATAAAAGAACAATTGTTACAAATGGCTTATGGGTCTGTTAGAAAAAAAACAGCCGCTACCATACTTCAGTTTGCTGAAAAAATGAATAAAAAAAATAATGAAAGTATAAAAATATCCCGAAGTGATCTCGCCAGCGTTGCCGGTATTGCAACCGAAAGCTTAATTAGAACCTTATCAAGCTTTAACAAAGAAGGACTTATTGAAATCGAAGGAAGAAATATTAAAATTATTGAGTTGGAACTGTTAAAACTAATTGACTAACTATGGCAAAAGTCCTTCCTTTTAAAGCCGTAAGACCCACTAGAGATAAAGTAAGTCTCATTGCATCAAGGGCCTATCAAAGCTATACACAAGAGGAAAGAGAAGCCCGTCTCAACAACAATCCATTTTCTTTTTTACACATCGTCAATCCCGGATATAAATACCATAAAGAAATTTCGGGCGTGGAACGATACAAACTGGTTAAAAACCGGTATGAAGAATTCAAGGAAGAAGGCATCTTTATTCAAGACTCCGTTCCCTCCTATTACATTTATAAAATTGTTGATCGAGACAATCAAAGTTATGAAGGTATTATTGCAGCTACCAGCGCCATAGAATATGAAGAAGATAAAATCAAAAAACACGAAGACACCCTGGAGGAACGTGAAATTATTTTTAAAGACTATCTAAAAACTGTGGGATTCAATGCAGAACCTGTTTTAATTACTTATCCAGACAATAACTTACTGGAAGAAATTATAAAGGAAAATTCGCAAACACGTGCTGAATATGAGTTTACAACAACCTATAGAGACACTCATTACCTCTGGAAAGTTGATAATCCCAAAATCATTAATACAATCAAAAAAGAGTTTGGAAGATGCAAAAATCTTTACATAGCAGACGGGCATCATCGTTCTGCTTCTTCATACCTTTTGCATCAGGATTTGAAATCGTCCAATGAAAAACATACAGGTGAAGAAAACTATAACTTTTTTATGAGTTATTTAATCCCGGAGTCACAACTTACCATTTATGAATTCAACAGGCTCGTAAAAGATTTAAACGGGCACAGCAAAGAAGAGTTTTTAATTGCTCTGGATACTTTTTATAAAATTGAAAATAGAGGGCTCAATTATTACAAACCCTCTAAACCTCATCATTTTAGCATGTATTTGTCAGGAGAATTTTACTCGCTACAACTGCGGAGCTCAAGTTACAAATTTGAAAATGCACTCGATGATTTGGATGCTCAAATTCTATATAAAACCATTTTAAAGCCTTTATTGGGTATAAATAATTTAAGAAATAATAATCGCATTGAATATGTACACGGTCGCAATGATATGGCGTTTGTTAAGGCAAAAGTTGACAGCAAAGAATTTGAAGTCGGTTTTGGATTAAAACCAGCCACAATTGATCAACTGAAACACATCGCAGACCAAGGACTCAAAATGCCACCTAAAAGCACTTATATTGAACCAAAATTGCGCAGCGGAATCACCATCTATGAATTTTAAATAAGTTTGAAAACGTTTAATAAAAATGATTGCTGAAAATTTAAAAAAAATAAAATCAGAACTTTCAGAGCAAATAAGCCTTATAGCTGTTTCAAAAACGAAACCCGTTTCTCAAATATTGGAAGCCTATGAAGCTGGTCATAGAGATTTTGGAGAAAACAAAGCGCAGGAAATGACTGAAAAATGGGAGGAAATGCCAAAAGACATCCAATGGCACATGATTGGGCATTTGCAACGCAACAAAGTAAAATATATCGCTCCATATGTTCACTTAATTCACGCGGTTGATAGTTTAAAACTCCTCAAAGAAATTAATAAACAAGCACAAAAAAACAACCGTATCATCAACTGTTTACTACAAGTATATATAGCCAAAGAAGAAACAAAATTTGGATTTGACCCAGAAGAAATCACACAACTTTTAGAGAGTGAAGAATTTAAAAACCTTAAGCATATAAGAATCAAAGGATTAATGGGAATGGCTACATTTACCAAAAATACAGCGCAAATTGAAAAGGAATTTCAATTTCTAAAATCTTTTTTTGACCAGTTGAAAAATAAATATGGAATGACAGAGCTATCAACAGGAATGAGTGGTGATTACCCTCTAGCTCTTCAATATGGGAGTACGATGGTTCGCATTGGAAGCGCCATTTTTGGCGAAAGAAATTACACTTAATACTTGTATACAATACTCGACATAGAAACCACCGGAGGGAAATACAATGAAGAAGGTATTACAGAAATTGCCATCTACAAATTTGATGGTGTTAAAATCATCGACCAATTTATTAGCCTTGTAAATCCTGAAATTCCCATACAGCCCTTTGTGGTTAACCTTACAGGAATCAACAACGATATGCTAAGGCAAGCACCCAAGTTTTATGAAGTGGCAAAACGCATCGTTGAAATCACACAAGACAGTATTATCGTAGCTCATAACGCCAGTTTTGATTACAGAATCCTCCAAACAGAATTCAATCGCCTGGGTTTTGAATTTGAAAGACAAACCCTTTGTACAGTTGAACTCTCTAAAAAACTACTCCCCGATGTAAAATCATACAGCCTTGGCAAACTTGTTCGTGAACTGGGTATCCCCATGAGTGACCGCCATAGGGCCTCAGGAGATGCTAAAGCAACCGTAACCCTTTTCAAATTGTTGCTATCTAAAGACTCCAAAAAAGAAATTCTAAGCAGTACCATTCGGCTAGCTCCAAAAAGGCAAGTCGATAAAAAGCTGTTACGCATCATAGAAAAAATTCCCGGAGAAACCGGTGTTTATTATATGCATAAAGAAGAGGGCACGATTATCTACATTGGTAAAAGTAAAAACCTGAAAAAGCGCGTGATTCAGCACTTTACTTCAGACAATAGAAAGTCTAAGAAAATACAAGAGGATGTCCACTCGGTTTCATTTGAACTCACCGGAAGCGATTTAATAGCCCAACTCAAAGAAAATGAAGAAATTAAAATCAACAAACCCATCTACAACAGGGCTTTACGAAAAACCATTTATCAATACCAACTCAATAGTTTTAAAGATGTTAACGGCTATATCAACTTAAAAATTGAAAAAGCAGACGCCAGAAAAAAACCCATTACCACTTTTACTAATTACCAACAAGCAAAAAACAGTTTGTTTAAAATCACTGAAAGTTATGGTTTGTGTCAGAAACTCACGGGTTTATACCAAACAAAAGGGGCCTGTTTTTCACATTCTCTTAAAGAATGTGCCGGGGCCTGTATTGGTGAGGAGTCACCGGGAAATTACAATAGCAAAATAGACAATTTCCTAAAGAAAAACAGTTTTGAAAATCAAAACATGCTCATTATTGATCGCGGTAGAGATGTTGATGAGCGCAGTGTGGTTCATATCGAGAATGGCATTTTTAAAGGCATCGCATTTTATAATTTAAATTATCAAATTACAAATACAGCCATTTTAAAATCTTTGATTACTCCCATGTCAAATAACAAAGATGCCCAACATATTATACAAAGTTATTTAAGAAGAAATAAAGTGATAAAAGTGATAAAATTAGAAGAATAAGGAAGATTCTCATTTTCTTTAGTAAATTTGAAATTACTCATTTGAATAAGTGCTCATGATTATTGAAGAACCCAAGTCCAAGATTGACACAATTAGACAAAAAATTTATATTGTCATTTATGGAACTAATACACGTGCAGGAAAATTATTTGATGTTTTTCTTCTCATATTTATACTCTTAAGTGTACTGGCAGTAATGATGGAATCTGTTAAAGAAATTGATGCAAAATACCATCAAGCTTTAATCGTTGCAGAATGGATTTTCACATCACTTTTCACTATTGAATATATTCTTCGAATTTTTTCTACCAAAAAACCGTGGAAATATATTTTTAGTTTTTATGGTATTATAGATTTGCTGGCCATTTTACCAATGTATCTGTCCTTCTTTATAACCGGCAGTAATCTTTTAACCAGTGTAAGGGCACTGCGCTTATTAAGGCTTTTTAGAGTACTAAAGTTAGCGCAGTTTGTAGGTGAGGCAACTAACCTAAAAGCAGCCTTAAAAGCAAGTCGGGCAAAAATAATAGTCTTTTTATTTGCGGTACTTATTATTGCTATGGTTGTAGGCACATTAATGTATTTAATTGAGGGCCCAGAAGCAGGTTACACAAGTATTCCGCGCGGAATTTATTGGACAGTTGTAACTTTAACAACCGTGGGTTTTGGAGATATTTATCCAGTTACTGCCATTGGACAGTTTTTAGCTATGTTTGTAATGATTACCGGTTATGGTATTATTGCTGTACCCACGGGTATTGTTTCTGCTGAATTTGCAAAACAAAAATCAAAAAAGAAATCTACCAAAGAATTGAGTCATAAAAAATTAAGTAAAAAAGACATCGTTTGTCCTGTTTGTAATACTCAAAATCACAAAAAAAGCGCTGCATTTTGTTACAATTGTGGAGCAAAAATCAAAATCTAGATTTGGGACAACAAGAAAAATACCTCATCACAATTGTTGGTCCAACAGCCATTGGTAAAACGGCTACATCAATAGCTTTGGCTCGGTTTTTTAATTCTGAAATCATCTCAGCAGACGCGCGCCAGTTTTACAAAGAAATGAGTATTGGCACCGCTGTTCCTTCGCCTTCAGAATTAGACAAAGTTCCTCATCATTTTATACATCATATTTCTATTGAAAAGGATTATAGCGTTGGTGACTATGAAATGGATGCCATACAGCTTATCGAAAATAAATTCAAACAAAAAGACAAGCTCTTTCTTGTAGGAGGTTCAGGTTTGTATATAGATGCAGTCCTTAAAGGTCTGGACGATTTTCCTATAATTGCCCCAAAAATAAGAGAAGAACTTCAAAAAGTGTTTTTGGAAAGTGGCATTTCAACTTTACAAAAAAAACTTCAGCAACTAGACCCTGGATATTATAAAGTTGTTGATAAAAACAATGCACACAGATTGATAAGAGCTTTAGAGGTTTGTATTGGCTCCGGTAAACCCTATTCTTCCTTTTTAAAGAAAAAATCAAAGAAACGAAATTTTAATGTGCTAAAAATAGGATTGAAAGCAGATAGAGAGTTACTCTATGGGCGCATAAACAATCGAGTGGATTTAATGATGGAGGCAGGACTTTTAAATGAAGCAAAAGAACTTTATGACCGACGACACTTGAATGCCCTACAAACAGTTGGATATAAAGAATTATTTTCGTTCTTAAACAAAGAAATCTCACTTGAAAAAGCGATTGAAGAAATCAAGAAAAACTCAAGACGCTATGCAAAAAGGCAGCTCACCTGGCTGAGAAAAGATACTGAAATTAAATGGTTTGAGTTTGATGAGGATGTAAACAACATTATTAAACACATAAAACTCAAAACGTCCTAGACAGTTAAGATGTTTTGAGTTTGTGCTTCAAAAAATAGCATTAAGCAAGTTCTTAAAGTGCTAAATCAGAAAATAGAAACAGGAAAATAAACCTATTTAAAAGCATTAATTATCTACTTCACTTTTTACAACAAGGCGGAAACCTTCACCGTGAATATTTAAGATTTCAACATCATCGTCTTTACTTAAATATTTTCTAAGTTTTGCAATGTAAACATCCATACTCCTTGAAGTAAAATAATTGTCATCTCTCCATATTTTTGTCAAAGCCAATTCACGAGGCATTAAATCGTTTTTATGCAATGCAAGAAGACGCAATAATTCATTTTCCTTTGGTGATAGTTTATCGGGCTTTTGATCTTTGTAAGTGAGAAAACGCAATTTTGAGTTTAAATGGAAGTTCCCCACTTGAAAGTCAAACTGCTTGCTGTCTGCCAAAGTTTCAGTCGCTTTTCTTTGTATGATTGCTTTGATTTTCATCAAGAGCACTTCAGAGTCAAAGGGTTTGTTTAAATAATCATCTGCTCCCACTTTATAGCCTTTTAAAACATCTTCTTTCATTGCTTTTGCAGTTAAGAAAATAATGGGCACTTCTTGATTTTTCTCTCTTATTTCCTTAGCCAGCGTAAAGCCATCTTTATAAGGCATCATAACATCGAGTATGCAGAGATCATAATCATCTTTTTTAAATTTTTCAAAGCCTTCCATACCATTTTTAGCGTGGGTGACATTGTAATTGTTCATTGTTAAATAATCTTTTAATACGGTTCCAAAATTTGGATCGTCTTCTACTAATAGAATTTTTTTATTTTCAGTTTCCATGACTTAAGATATTAATTGAAGTTTAATTATAAAGGTACTTCCTTTTCCTTTCTCACTTTCCACAAATATCTGACCCTGATGGTCATCGATAATTCGCTTTACATAAGAAAGTCCAAGTCCGTGTCCTTTTACGTTGTGAATATTTCCTGTGTGTTCTCTATAAAATTTTTCAAAAATTCGTTTTTGTGCTACTTTACTCATTCCACTTCCTTGATCTTGAATTTTAAGAATGATATTGTTTTTAACATTTTCAGTAAAAATATCAATTTTTGGTGCATTGGGTGAATATTTAATGGCATTATCCAATATATTCACAATAACATTAGTAAAATGCGATTCATTGGCTAAAATTGATGATTTCTGAGCGTCAAAATGTGTCTTAATATAACCTCCACGATCTTCTACCAACAATTGAACATGCGTCATTGCGTCTTCTATCAATTCATGGAGTTTAAGCCTTTCTTTCTTAATGTTTAAATCTCTTTTTTCGAGTTTTGATATACGCAGTACATTTTCAACCTGTGCGTGCATTCTTTTGTTTTCCTCTCTGATCATTTTTAAATAACGCTGCATCGTTTCTTTATTTTCAGAAATCATAGGGTTCTTCATAGCATCCAGTGCCAGGTTAATGGTTGCAATAGGTGTTTTGAACTCGTGTGTCATATTGTTAATGAAATCAGTTTTAATTTCAGAAATTTGTCGTTGTCTTATCAATTGTTTGATAGCACTATAGTATGCTAAAATAATAATGGTTGTTAAAAACAAAGTCAAAACCCCCATACTCAATACTGAAGAGAATACAAATCTTTGTTTTTTGGTAAACGAAACTAACAATTCATATTTAAAGGTTCTGTTTTCATCAATAAACAAAGGCACACTATAAATGTCTGGTGAGTCCTTCTCATAAACAAACTCTTCAGAAGCTACTTTTGTTGAAAGACCTTTACTAAAAATCGCAAATTCAAAATCGAGATTCAAATCTCTACTTTCCAATTGGTGCTTTATCAATCTCTCAATATCTTCAGTATTAACCCTTTTATGAATTGGTGTTTGTTTTGCGATATCTTTAAAGGTCTCCCTAAGCTGAAAATTTGATAAATCATCAAGGCTTCTGGTTGCTACTTCACTGTATTCTCTTTTATAAGAGTCGTCATCAATTCCCGGTTTGATTACTGCTGAAAACTTTCTACTGGTAAATTTTCTGAAATTAATACTGTCAATTCCCATATCAAGAAAATTTGAAGAAAGCTTAAAGTCTTCTTCTAAAAGCCCGCTGGAATAAACAAATGTTTCATTTGTTATGTTATCGGTATTTGTATAAACTATTTCTCTGAACGTTGAAGTATCTGGTTTGCCTATGCTATCAGCTACTTCAGAATATAATCGAAAATAATAATCTAGCTCTTGCTTCTGTAAATCTGATGATGTTGCAATTAATGATTGCCTTACATTATAATTGAATTGATCTTCCTTGTTTTCAAAAGAATTTTTAATCCAATATACCTGAACAAAAATGATTCCCAACAAACAAAGACTCATAAAAGATATGAGAAGTAAAAAAAGTTTTTTGCTCATCCCTCAAAAGTAAGATTTTAACATTTAGCCATTTAATGGTTTAACCAAATGTTAACAAAACTAATGCCATTAAAAAAGCTATTTTATTAATTTGTGGTGAATTGAACCAACTTGAAGTCTTAATTCTTGAAGTCCTTTATTATTTTCTATGATAAAATCTGCCAGTTTTTCTTTTTTAGCATCCGGCCATTGATTTTTCATACGTGCTTCAACTTCACTAACAGTGCTTTTGTCTCTTTTCAAAACACGTTTGAGTCTCAGGTCCTTATTTGCTTTGACTAAAATTGTTTTGTCACATTGTTTATAGCCTCCATTTTCAAACAAGATTGCAGCTTCTTTAATAACATAAGCGCCTTTTTGATTTTGAATCCATTCAGAAAAGTGTACAGCAACAGCAGGATGGACAATTTCATTGAGCCCCTCAAGAAGAGTACGATTCTGAAAAACTTTTTCAGCTATAAATTTTTTATTTAACTCATTCTCAACAAAAGCTTCCTTACCAAGCAGAAGGATAATTTTCTCCTTAACTTCCTTTTGATGCATAATGTTTTTTGCCTCATCATCTGCAATATATACAGCAACACCAAGTTCTTTGAACATTCTGGCTACAGTGCTTTTACCGCTTCCTATACCGCCGGTAAGACCAATAATTTTCATTTGTGATTTCTTAGTTTAACTCGAAAGGTTTTTCTAAAGTTAGTCAAAAAACAATTGTGGAAAACACTTTTTCGGATTTTCATTTAATAAATGAATGAAAAAAGTTGATTTTATAAATGCCAAACCATAACCAAAAAACTGAATAAATACGGCACAACTACTCAATATCCCTATCCATAAACTTTTATTTTTTATACTCGAGTCTAATACAATTGCCAAAGTATAAAGTCCCAAAGAAATCATTGAAATCCATATTCCCATAAAAAGGGAAACAATTGACAGGCAGACATAAACAACAAATAAAGATGGAAACCAAAAACTAATTTTTGAAGACTCTGGATGCCATTTTGATAAAATGGGTCTTACCAAACCAAATTTCTTCACTTGATTGTAAAAGGTACTCCAAGAAATACGTCTTTTATGATAGACGAATGCTTTTTCAATAAATCCGGTTTGAAATCCAAGTTTTAAAAGGCGTTGAGACAAATCAGGGTCTTCTCCTGGGTGAATCTTTCCAAAACCACCTGACTTTTGAAACGCTTTTTTTGAAATCCCCATATTAAAACTTCTGGGTTCAAATTGTTGAACAGTTTTATTACTTCCTCTTATACCTCCTGTGGTTAAAAATGAAGTCATTGTATAATTGATTGCTTTTTGTAAAGGAGTAAAACTTGAGTGAGCTGCATCAGGGCCACCAAAACAATCTAAAAAATGATTGGTAAGAGATTTGTCTACTTCCATCAAATACTCTGGAGGTAATAAACAATCTGAATCTAGAATAATAAAATAGTTTCCGGTTGCTTTTTGCATTCCAAAATTTCTTGAATCTCCAGGACCACTATTTGACTTAAAAAAATAACTGATGTTGAGTTTGTTTTTGAACCCTAAAGCAATCTTATCAGATTTTAAAGTTGAGCCATCTTCAATGATTACAATCTCAAACGCTATATGAGAAATCAATTTTGAAAAGCTATCAAGGAGCTCAAGAATCTCTTGAGGTCTGTTAAAAACAGGAATAATAAAAGAATATGTTCTTTGCATACGCAAATATAGAGAACAAAAAAAAACCATCCGCCTTAGGCGGATGGTTTATACTATAATAAATTAAAAATTACTTTTTAATCACCTGATAAGAGGCTGTTTGGCCTTCAGCAG
>TARA_R110002072_G_scaffold299099_1_pt1 | contig 10208 bp, 8 predicted proteins | sample TARA_R110002072 | Tara Oceans TARA_R110002072 (sample SAMEA4397118) | marine metagenome | biome: Polar Biome; feature: [SRF] surface water layer (ENVO:00010504); material: water (ENVO:00002006), including particulate matter (ENVO:01000060) such as... | depth 5 m | reverse complement strand
CAGCTACGCTGAGCCGCTGATCACCTTGGCCAAGAGCGACAGCGTGGCGAATCGCCGCCTCGCCTTTGATCGCATGCGCGACAAAGCCGCAGTGGGCAAACTGTTTGCCGAACTCGGACCGCGCTACCAGGCGCGCCCGGGCGGTTACATTCGCATCATGAAGTGCGGTTTCCGCGCCGGCGACAAGGCCCCGATGGCCTACGTCGAGCTGGTCGATCGCCCCGCTTCGGATGACGTGGCAAGCGAAGAGGCATAAAGCCTCTCATCAAGAAGCCGGGCGCTGCCCGGCTTTTTTGTGCCCAAAAATCGGCGTGATAACAACACAAGCTCGCGCCTTCAATCACGACAATCCGTCAGCGAGCTACCCCAGTACGAAAAGACCCGTAGCGGTAACCCAGCCACCGCGGACCGTCGGCGGCCAGGACGGCCGCCGCCGAGCCCCCATGGATGGGTTCACGGCGTGTCCGCGGTGGCTGGGTTACCGCTACGGGGCGCCCGCACCAATAGCCAACGCCGCCGCCGGTCCCCCATGAACGGGTTCACGGCGTGTCCGCAGTGGCTGGGGAACCGCTACGGGACGCGCGCTCCCAGGCTCGGTTTCCGCCTGACCGCAGCAGCCTAAGCAGCCGCCTTCTTCTTCCCCTTTCGCGCAGGCCCCTTCTTGCTGCGCCCGCCAGCCGCACGCGTCAACAGCGGTTTGAGGAACATCCCGGTATAGGAGCCGGGAGCTTCCGCAACCTCTTCCGGCGTACCCGTCGCGATAATCTGGCCGCCCCCCGAGCCGCCCTCCGGTCCCAGATCCACCAGCCAGTCTGCCGTTTTGATCACATCCAGGTTGTGCTCAATGATTACCACGGTATTGCCGTGATCACGCAGGCGGTGCAGCACCTCCAGCAGTTGGCGGATATCCTCGAAATGCAGCCCCGTGGTGGGCTCATCGAGAATGTACAGCGTTTTCCCGGTATCGCGCTTGGACAGCTCCCGCGACAGCTTCACCCGCTGCGCCTCCCCTCCGGACAGGGTCGTAGCCGCCTGCCCCAAGCGGATATAGGACAACCCCACGTCCATCAGCGTCTGCAGCTTGCGGGCGATGCTCGGCACTGGCTCGAAGAACGCCAGCGCGTCTTCCACCGTCATCTCCAGCACCTCGTGGATGTTCTTGCCCTTGTAGCGCACCTCCAGTGTTTCGCGGTTATAGCGCTTGCCCTTGCACACATCACAGGGCACATAGATATCCGGCAGGAAGTGCATCTCCACCTTGGTGACACCATCGCCCTGACAGGCTTCGCAGCGTCCACCCTTCACATTGAAGCTGAAACGGCCCGGTTTGTAGCCACGCGAGCGTGCCTCCTGTGTGCCGGAGAACAGCTCACGTACCGGCGTGAAGATGCCGGTATAGGTGGCGGGGTTGGAGCGGGGTGTGCGACCAATCGGGCTCTGATCGATGTCTATACACTTGTCGATGTGCTGCATACCCGCAATGGCGCTATAGGGGGCCGCTGTCAGTGTCGTCGCGCCATTGAGCTCGGTTGCCGCCAGCGGGTATAGGGTATTGTTGATCAGGGTCGATTTGCCCGAGCCGGACACGCCGGTAACGCAGGTCAACAGGCCCAGGGGGAGTTCCAGCGTCACGCTCTGCAGGTTGTTGCCCTTGGCGCCTGTGAGCTTGAGCATCTTCTTCGGGTCAACTGCGGTGCGAGTAGCTGGCACGGTGATGGCTCGCTTGCCGGACAGGTAAGCGCCGGTCAGCGAGTCCTCGTTGGCGACGATATCGGCAAGGTTGCCCTGGGCGACAATGCGCCCACCGTGTACCCCGGCGCCCGGCCCGATGTCGATAATGTGATCGGCGCTGCGAATGGCGTCCTCGTCGTGTTCCACTACCAGTACCGTATTGCCGAGGTCGCGCAGGTGCGTGAGGGTACCCAGCAGTCGTTCGTTGTCGCGCTGGTGCAGCCCGATTGAGGGCTCATCCAGAATGTACATAACGCCGACCAGCCCGGCCCCAATCTGCGAGGCCAGACGGATGCGCTGTGCCTCGCCGCCGGAGAGTGTTTCTGCGCTGCGGCTGAGTGTGAGGTAGTTGAGGCCCACATCCACCAGGAAGCGGTAGCGTGCGCGCAACTCCTTGAGAATCTTGCTGGCGATTTCACCCTTGCGCCCCGGCAGCTCAAGGCCGCCGAAATACAGCTCTGCCTCGCCAACCGGCATCTCGGCGATGCTTGGCAGGTTGCGATCATCCACAAATACGTGGCGGGCATCCCGGCACAGGCGCGTGCCACCACAGTCCGGGCAGGGCTGAGTGGACATGAACTTGAACAGCTCTTCGCGCACCGACTGTGACTCAGTGTCGCGGTAGCGTCGCTCCATATTGGGCAATATACCCTCGAAGGGGTGCTTGCGCTTGTATACGTCCCCGCGGTCGTTCATGTAGGAGAAACTGACCTCTTCCTCGCCACTGCCGTGGAGGATGGCTTGCTGTTGCGCCTTCTTGAGTTTCATGAACGGGGTGTCGATGGAGAAGCCGTAGTGGTCAGCCAGGCTGGTCAGCATGTGGAAGTAATAGACATTGCGCCGGTCCCAGCCGCGAATGGCCCCTTCTGCCAGGCTGGCCTCCGGGTGCAGTACGACCCGCGCCGCATCGAAATACTGCTTCACCCCCAGGCCGTCGCAGCTGGAACAGGCGCCGGCGGGGTTGTTGAACGAGAACAGTCGGGGCTCCAGCTCGTCAATACTGTGACCGCACACGGGGCAGGCAAAACGCGCTGAAAACATGATGTCCTCACCGCCGCCTTCCATCGGGCTGATCGTGGCCAGGCCATCGGTCAGTCCCAGGGCTGTTTCGAACGATTCCGCGAGACGCAGGCTGAGGTCGGCGCGTACCTTGAATCGATCCACCACAACCTCGATATCGTGCTTGCGCTTCTTGTCGAGGTCGGGAAGGTCGTCGAGCTCGGTGATGATGCCATCGACGCGGGCGCGCACGAAGCCGGCGGCGCGCAGTTCCTCGAAAACATGCAGGTGTTCGCCCTTGCGCGCACGCACCACCGGCGCCAGCAACATCAGCTTGCTGCCCTCCGGCATGGCCAGTACCGAATCCACCATCTGGCTCACTGTCTGCGCCTGCAGGCTTTCGCCGTGCTCGGGGCAGCGTGGCTCGCCGACCCGCGCATAGAGCAGGCGCAAATAGTCATAGATCTCGGTAATGGTGCCCACGGTAGAGCGGGGGTTGTGTGAGGTGGACTTCTGCTCGATGGAAATGGCCGGAGAAAGACCTTCGATATGGTCCATATCGGGTTTTTCCATCATCGATAGAAACTGTCGCGCATAGGTGGACAGGGACTCCACGTAGCGACGTTGCCCCTCGGCGTACAGCGTGTCGAAAGCCAGCGATGACTTGCCCGAACCCGAGAGGCCGGTGATCACTACCAGCTTGTCGCGCGGGATATCGAGGTCGATGTTCTTCAGGTTGTGGGTGCGCGCACCGCGGACGTGAATAGTGTCCATGTGTCTCCGGTCAGGGGCTGTCGGTCGAACCCGACAGTATAGGTGGTGTTGTTGCGTCGAGGCAAAAGTATACAGGTCTGTTACGCAGTTGCCCGCCGGGTGGATGCCACGGGGAAGGGGAAGCTGTTACCATACCGCACTTTTGCATAGTGCCTGCCCTGTTGTGATTACCAAGAACCCTATGTCGGCCGTTGAGCGGCGTTCCGTGGCGGCGCTGGCCCTGCTGTATAACGTGCGCATGCTCGGCCTGTTCATGGTGCTGCCCTTGCTCGCGTTGTATGCCGTGGACGTTGCCGGGTCTACGCCGGCGCTGATCGGCGTGGCACTGGGCGCTTACGGGCTGACGCAGGCCTGCCTGCAGATCCCCTTCGGCTGGTTGTCTGACCGCATTGGTCGCAAGCCCGTGATTGTGGGTGGCCTGCTGGTATTTGCCGCCGGTAGTGTGGTGGCGGCCATGGCCGACAGTATTCAGGGCATCATTCTCGGCCGTGCGCTGCAGGGCGCCGGTGCCATTGCCAGTAGTGTCATGGCGCTGGTGGCGGACCTCACGTCGCAAGAGCAGCGCACCAAGGCCATGGCCGTGGTGGGCGCCAGCATCGGGCTGGCGTTTGCGCTGGCGTTGGTGCTGGGCCCACTGCTCGCCGGGTTTGGCGGCCTGGAAGCAGTGTTCGGCGTCACCGCCGCGCTGGCTCTGGTGGGCATTGTGGTGGTGCTGTGGCAAGTCCCCGACCCGCCCCGCAGCGGGATCGCCCATGCTGAAGTCGGCGCGCGGCCACGTCTGCTGCGGACGAGCCTGCGCAACCGCGCGCTGCTGCGCCTTGATGTGGGTATTTTTGCCCTGCACTTTGTGCTGATGGCGAGCTTCCAGATTGTGCCCGGTGCGCTGGAGTCGGTCGTCGGCGTTGCTCGGGAGGATCATTGGCAGGTCTACCTGCCAGCTGTCCTGCTATCGGTGCTGGGAATCCTGCCCCTGATGCGGCTCGCAGAGCGCGGAGGGCGACACCATCTGGTGTTCCTGATAGCCATCGCGGTGTTGATGGTGGCGCTCGCGCTGCTCGGCCTGGCGACAAGTCCCTGGCTGTTCTGCATGGCATTATGGCTGTTCTTCGTAGGCTTCAATTATATGGAGGCGGTGCTGCCCTCCATGGTAAGCAAGGCGGTGGCGCCGGAGGCCAAGGGCACTGCGCTGGGTATTTTCTCCACCGCGCAGTTCCTGGGTATATTCGCCGGCGGCGTGGCCGGCGGCTGGGTACTGCAGCACTATGGCATCGTGGGTATCACGGAGCTCTGCCTGGTGGTGGTGGCCGTGTGGATGCTCGTCGCCCTGCCTGCGCCCCGGCCGGGACATGCCGGCCTGCCTGAAGCGGCCCCCTGACGGGCGTAACTCCATCGGGGGTGTGCCCGCCGCCTGGTGTGGGCTCAACTGATGGGTTTTGGTGTGATGTGCTGTCGCAATTGCACAGGCGGATTGCTATAGTCCCTGACTTACTTTCCTATCGCCAATCGTCCACGAAAGAGGAGTGACCATGGCTTCACGGGGCGTCAACAAAGTCATACTGGTCGGTAACCTGGGCGCAGATCCGGAAGTGCGCTACATGCCTTCAGGTGGCGCGGTCACCAACGTCAATCTGGCAACGTCTGAGAGCTGGAAAGACAAGCAAACAGGTCAGCCACAGGAACGTACCGAGTGGCACCGCATTGTCTTTTTCAATCGTCTGGCCGAGATCGCCGGCGAGTATTTGAAAAAGGGCTCCAAGGTGTACGTTGAGGGCTCGTTGCGCACACGCAAGTGGCAGGGTCAGGATGGCCAGGACCGCTACACCACGGAAATCGTCGCCAATGAAATGCAGATGCTCGACAGCCGCACGGGCGGCGGCCAGATGGGCGGTGACAATTACGGGCGTGATGAGTACAACCAGAGCGCGGCACCGCAACAGGCGCCGGCGCCTTCCGGGGCGCCCCGCGCCGCGCCGCCGAGCAATCCCCCGCCCGGTGATTTTGCCGACTTTGACGACGATATCCCGTTCTAGGCCCGCCAGCGGGCAAGCGCTGCGTGCCGACGTGGTAGGGGGCAATTCGTGCGTGTCCTGCTGATAGGGTCGGACGGCTCTCTCGGTCTGGCGCTGGCTGATCATCTGAAGCGCTGGGGGCGGCACGAGCTGGAGAGCGTTTCCAGCTCGGTGTCCCGCTGGAAGAGCGAACGCCACGCCAAGAAGGTAGTGCGCCGCGCGCGGGCGGACATCGTGGTCGATGCCCGTTTGCAGGGCGCTATCGACAGTGGCGAACTGATCAACGAGCTGGATGTGGAGCGCAGCCATTGGCTCGCCAAGGCGTGCCAACGCAGTGGCGCCGCTTATTTCCTGGTGTCCTCTGCCCGCGTTTTCGCCGGCGATGCGGAGCGCGGGTACCGTGAGCAGGATCCTCCCGACAACCCGGAAACCGTTGCTCGTTTGCTGGCCTCCGCAGAGCAGCGCACGCGCGAGACCTGTGAGCGGCATGTGGTGCTCCGCCTGGGGCCGGTGTTCTCGGCCGCGGGCATCAATGTGCTCTCGCACATGCTTGAGCAGTTGATTGCGGGGGGAAGCCTGCTGCTGGACAACCAGCTCAGGGGCTGCCCCGTGGAGTCGCTGGACGCCGCCCGGGTCGTGGCCGGCATGCTGGACCAGTTCGGCGCAGGTGCAGAGGCGTGGGGTACCTATCACTACTGCAGCACCGACGCCACCAACTGCTATGAGTTCGCCGAGGCGCTGCTGGCTTCCGCTTCCCAGTTTTCGCGGTTTTCCCCCGACGGCGTGCAGTTGCAGTTGCTTGAAGGCCCCGGCCGCGCGCTCAACCGCTCGCTGCAATGCAGCGCCATTCGCAGCGCCTTTGCCATCAAACAGGTATCCTGGCGCAGTTTTGTTGCCGACACAGTGCGCCAGTACTTCTACCAACGCCAGCAACAGCAGGCAAGCAAGGAACTCTGAACCGATGTCAGAATCCCCCGCGAGCGACACACCGGTGCCTCTGTCTATCGCCGTGCTGACCGTGTCCGACAGCCGCACGCCGGAAAACGACACCTCCGGTCAGTACCTGCGGCAGTCTCTGGAGGCGGCCGGTCACAGCTGCTTTGATCACCGAATCGTGCCGGACGATATTTACCAGATAAGGGCGCTGCTCTCGATCTGGATAGCCGATCCCGCGGTACAGGCTGTGCTGGTCACGGGCGGTACCGGCTTCTCCGGGCGGGACTCCACTCCCGAGGCGGTCGCGCCGTTGTTCGATAAATCGATTGAGGGGTTTGGCGAGGTGTTCCGTGCGTTGTCCCTGGTGGAAATCGGCTCCTCCACAGTGCAGTCGCGCGCGCTGGCGGGGCTGGCCAACAACACCGTTATCTTCTGCATGCCGGGCTCAACCGGGGCCTGCCGCACCGCGTGGACGGGCATTATCCGTGACCAGCTCGACAGCGAGCACCGACCCTGTAATTTCGTCGGCGTGCTGCGGGCGCGCTCCGGCTCGTGACCCCTTTAGTCCCGGTTGCAGAGGCACTGGACACCCTGTTGTCCAAGGCCCCGCCACCCCCGCACAGCGAATTGCGCCCACTGCATGGCGCCTGTGGTGCGGTGCTGGCCGCCGACGTCGTCGCCGATATCGCGGTGCCGCCGGAAGACAACAGTGCCATGGACGGTTATGCACTGCGTGCCGTCGACATGCCCGGACCGCTGCCCGTGAGTCAGCGCATTGCGGCGGGGCAGGCACCACGGCTCCTGCTGCCGGGAACTGCAGCGCGCATCTTCACCGGCGCACCGGTGCCGCCGGGTGCGGATACCGTGGTCATGCAAGAGCAGTGCACCGAGGTGAATGGGGCGCTTGAAGTACGGGGTGAGGTGCGCGCAGGCGACAATATCCGGCTTCGCGGCCAGGATATTGTCACAGGCGCCTGCCTGTTGGCCCGTGGCCGGCGCCTGCGCCCGGAGGATCTGGGTCTGCTGGCATCCATAGGCGTGGGGCAGGTAAGGGTGCGCCGTGCCCTGCGCGTGGCCCTGCTTGCCACGGGTGATGAGCTGGTTGAACCCGGTAGCGGGCCCCTGCAGCCCGGGCAGATCTATAACAGCAACCGTTTTATGCTCGCCGCGCTGCTGCGGAGTCTGGGTATGGAAGTCGTCGACTGCGGGCGCGTTGCCGACACGCCCGCCGCAACCGCGGATGCCCTGTTGCAGGCTGCGGGCAGCGCCGACTGCGTGCTCAGCACTGGCGGGGTCTCGGTGGGTGATGAGGACCACGTGCGCAGTCAGGTCGAACGCCTGGGTTCACTCGCGCTCTGGCGCCTGGCGATCAAGCCCGGAAAACCGCTGGCTTTTGGGGAAGTGGGTGGTGTGCCCTTTCTGGGGCTGCCGGGCAACCCGACGTCGAGCTTTGTTACCTTCTGCCTGCTCGCCCGGCCGTTTCTCCTGCGCTTTCAGGGCGTCGATGATGTGGAACCGCTGTGGCTGCGCGCCCGGGCCGGGTTTACCCGCGACAAGGCCGACCGGCGGGAAGAGTATCTGCGTGTGACCCTGAGTTCAGGCGAGAGCGGCATGCGCGTGGTGCCCTTTGCCAACCAGAGCTCCGGTGTACTGAGTTCCGTGTGTTATAGCAATGCCCTGGCGCGCATACCGGCGGCGACGACGGTTGCCGAAGGTGACTGGCTGGACGTGGCCCTGCTGGATTCCCTGAACTGAGCGCCCGCGGGCACTCAGCCCGTGAACTTCTGGAAGACCAGCGAGGCGTTGGTGCCGCCAAAACCGAAACTGTTGGACATGACGCGCTGCAGATCGACATTGTCGTGGCGCTGGATGGCGATTGGCAGCCCTTCCGCTTCCGGGTCCAGTGTTTCGATGTTGGCCGAGGCCGCGATGAAGCCGGCTTGTTGCATCAGCAGTGAGTAGATCGCCTCCTGCACGCCCGCGGCGCCCAGCGAGTGTCCGGACAGCGACTTGGTGGAGCCGACAACAGGAATGTGGTCGCGATCGCGGTAGGCTTCACGCACCGCCTTCAGCTCCTGAATGTCGCCAGCGGGTGTGCTGGTGCCGTGTGCATTGATGTAGTCGATAGGGCCCGTGACCGTGGCAAGCGCCTGCTGCATGCAGCGCACAGCACCTTCACCGGACGGCGCCACCATGTCGTGGCCATCAGACGTTGCACCGTAACCCACCAGCTCGGCATAGATGTGTGCACCCCTGGCGAGGGCGTGCTCCAGTTCCTCGAGCACCAGCATGCCGCCGCCACCGGCAATAACAAAGCCATCGCGGTTGGCATCGTAGGCGCGGGAAGCCCGCTCCGGCGTGTCGTTGTATTTGGTGGACAGCGCACCCATGGCGTCGAACAGGCTGCTCAGCGTCCAGTGCAGTTCCTCACCGCCGCCGGCAAATACAACGTCCTGCTTGTTGAGCTGAATCTGCTCCATGGCATTGCCGATGCAGTGTGCGCTGGTGGAGCAGGCCGAGGATATCGAGTAATTCACACCCTTGATGTGGAAAGGCGTCGCGAGGCAGGCCGAGACAGTACTGCCCATGGTTTGGGTGACACGATAGGGGCCAACGCGACGCAGTCCTTTTTCCCGCAGAATATCCGCCGCTTCGGTCTGACTGGCGGAAGACGCACCGCCGGATCCGGCGATGATGCCGGTGCGTACGTTTGAGACATCCTTTTCCGTGAGCCCGGAGTCGGCAATGGCCTGCTGCATGGAAATATACGCGTAGGCCGCGGCATCTCCCATGAAACGCAGTTGCTTGCGATCGATGTGATCCGCCACGGTAATCTCCGGCGCCCCGGCGACGTGTGAGCGCATACCGATGTCGATCTGCTCCTGGCGAATTTTGATGCCAGAGCGCCCTGCACGCAGCGCGTCGGTGACTGTTTTGGCATCGTTACCCAGACAGGACACGATACCGAGCCCTGTAATGACTACCCGTCTGCTCATGGGATTAAAAAGACTCCGTTGAGGTGAACAGCCCGACACGCAGATCGTTTGCTGTGTAGATATCGCGGCCATCCACAGAGACCACGCCGTCGGCGATGCCCATGATGAGTTTGCGCTCGATAACGCGTTTCATGTGGATGTGATAGCCCACTTTCTTTGCACTGGGTACCACCTGACCGGTGAACTTCACGTCCCCGGAACCCAGCGCGCGGCCGCGCCCCGGATTGCCTCGCCAGCCGAGGAAAAAGCCGACCAGTTGCCACATGGCGTCCAGCCCCAGGCAGCCGGGCATCACCGGGTCGCCCGGAAAGTGGCACTGGAAAAACCACAGGTCCGGATGGATATCCAGCTCGGCGATGATTTCGCCCTTGCCGAAACGTCCGCCTTCAGAGCTCACATGCGTGATGCGGTCCAGCATCAGCATGTTGTCGGTGGGCAATTGGGCATTGCCGGGGCCGAAGAGGTGGCCGTGCCCGCAGGCTACCAGTTCCTCTTTCGTGAATGCGCTTTGTGCGGTCATAGTGTGTCCAATCGGGCCCTGGAGGCTGGGCGGGGCGGTTAGCCCTGATCTCCGTCGCGTAATGTTCCAGCAGGGCATGTATGTCAGGGCGTCATTCTAAACCCTGCAGGGCACAAGTCCAGCGCTGGCGTGCGCAGGGATTTGGGGGTTGGTCAGGTATGTAGGCTGTGGGGTGTTTCCTCAAGGATTGACTGGGCGGGCGGCCCGTTGGGCCGCTGCGTCGCTTTGCGCGGCGCGTTATTT
>TARA_R110002072_G_scaffold184356_3_pt1 | contig 10211 bp, 10 predicted proteins | sample TARA_R110002072 | Tara Oceans TARA_R110002072 (sample SAMEA4397118) | marine metagenome | biome: Polar Biome; feature: [SRF] surface water layer (ENVO:00010504); material: water (ENVO:00002006), including particulate matter (ENVO:01000060) such as... | depth 5 m | reverse complement strand
CGGTCGACTTTTGATATTTCGTGCTGTCGCCTTCTGAAAGTGACAGGAGCAATCAGCAAGATGTGATGATTTTCTTGTGGTTGTGGTGAGCAGCAACACTGTCGAAACAGGCGAGTCCTGCAACGGAATAAGGCCGATAACAATCATGATCTTCGTGATCGATTGAACGCTTGGCCCCCGCTGCGCGAACTACAGAGTGGCCAGGGCAGTAAAGCCCAAAATAGGCCGGATACACGAATGCAACCGCGCTGACGACAGGGTTAGGAAAGCTTTGCTCACTACTTGTGGGGAGAGTCCATATACCATTTGTTAGGGGGAGACTTGGGGAAGGCCGCAATCATGTCTATTGAGTTCAAATCTTGCGATTTCAATATTGTCATTCCCGCTATATGTGTAAACATAGGTTCCACCATATTGGAGCGATAGCTTCATCTCCTGGCTTCCGCATACGGCCTTTTTTACTTCAGGTTGAAGGTTTGTAAGCAGCCAGTCGCGTTTTATATCGAGAGAAGAATAGTTCGGGAAAGAATAATAATAGGTCAAGCGAGCTCCAGGCCCCGCTATTGATCTATCCCATCTTGTATCTTGATCTACCATAACCGGCCCACGCTTATTGGCTTGTTCGGCAGCCTTGTTGAAGCCCTCGTACAGTTTCGCTTCAACTTGCTGCTGAGTCGGCTTTGACGGAGAAAAAGCTGCCTTGCCGGCCTCTTTGCCAATGCCTCCTCCAATAGCCGCAGCGATAAGAACTGCGATGAATCCGAAAATAGAAAGCAATTTTCTCATATGAATCATCCCTAACGTTTGGTTAAGGGGCGGGCTTTAGCCCGTCCCAGCGAGCGGAGCGAGCGAATTGAATTGTTATATGGCTTTGCTTGCGCCGATAAGTGTTTCATTTACCTGGGCGGAGTGTTTGGCTTTGCCCTTGGTTGCGGTTACTTTTTCTGTTGTGGTTTTTACTTCGATTTTTAAATTGTAGCTGTTGGCGTATGGTCTGTTTTTGAATAACGAATGCAGATATTCCACAAAACTCTCTGCAAGCTCAAGACTGTTGAGATACAGGGTTTTGTAGGAGAGGCGGCCTGTCGGGCTTGGATAAAGCCCTTGGACTATATCCTCGTCTCTGTAGTGTGGATTTATCATGTTGGACGGAATGAGTTTGTGCGGGATTTCCACCTTTATTGTTGCGTACTCTACGGTTGATTTGTTTTGGAAATCTCCAGCCTCGCGTAGTAGTTTCATCCTTGGCCTCCACATGACTTACTGCAATGACATATAACGTTTGGTTAAGGGGCGGGCTTTAGCCCGTCCCAGCGAGCGAAGCGAGCGGTTTGAACCAAGTGTTATACATTAGATCCCCATACCCCCAGATCAAGGTGCCACTTGCAATAAGCAGGAATGCGGAGGAATTCATTATTGCTGGCCGCTTACGGTAAATAGGCCGAGCTTTTTCTGCTTCGGTATTTCCAAATGCAGAATTAGGAAATAAAGCTTTTTGAAAACGGATAGCAAAGATCTCGGCTAGAAGGGCGAGCGTGACGGTCATGGCTCCGCTGCGTTGGAACCAAATAGCTGGAGCCTCCCCTGTAGGTGTGAGCATTGGAAATAAGGCGCCAATAGGCGCAGCAATTGCCAATAGTGAAAAAATCCAGAAGAGCAATGTTTCTTTTTTCAGCCTGCTGATGAGACTCATATTTTCTCTAATGTATAACGTTTGGTTAAGGGGCTGGCTTTAGCCAGTCCTAGTGAGCGAAGCGAGCGACTTGAACCAGTTGTTAGATGCGTTATTCATAGGCCTGTTCGATGATTAGCTCTACGTATTTGCTTACTGATTGATCTAGGGTTTTTGCATCCGACTCTATTTTTGCGTAAAGGTCTTTCGGGATGGAGATCGTGACGCTCTTGTTGTTACTAAAAATTCTTAATGAATCAAACTTTGTACCGGTTAAGAAACCGCCTAACCCGAGAACTAGCGCCAGTGGAACACCTATTGCGGAGCCCATTGTGGCAACCCCAATGCCGCCTAAAGCACTTCCGATGATTACCCCGACTGTGGTTAAGCTTATTTTCCCACCGTCTTCCTTGCTGACTTCAACCCATATTTTCTTCCAGTTCTCTTTGAACTGAGGGTTGGCTTTGTACATAGCTACGAGTGATGAGATGCTGTTTATATCGTTTTGCTTGAACAGCTCAATGATTTTGTCACGATATTTTTTGTATTTTTCTGGTATTTCCTTTATTTCGCTAATTGTTCCCATGAGGATAACTCCGTGATTGGGATAGCATCTAACTATTATTAGGCGACATAGCTGTCGCATAAAACACTTTAAAGTGTCTGATAACGTCCTTTTTCATGCTGTAATCCCTTGATTTGCAACGATGCACGAATGAGAAATGCGACTCAGGTAGGCGAAAAGCGCCATGGAAGGCCTATGGGCTAAGTCAGCCAAGGTGCAGTGATAGCTAGACGCTACTGTTCGGCCTACAGAATGTCTAGCGTAGGTGTCGATAAAGTGTCGAAATCACAGCGAAGAAAAGCGGATCCATCCTCGACAGACGCCTTACCTTGCTTTGATCCAGCTCTACCGATCTCTTGCGCGACTCAGCGTCTTCCAGCAATCGATCCAGTTCGGCGGCCCGCTGTTGTAGCCTAGTTTTGAAATGGGCAATATCGAGGGAGTCGTCCATTGTCATTAGCGCAGTAGTAACAGCGGACTGGTGGTGGTGCGGAGCATGCTGGTCGTGGTGCTGTACGGATGCGCGAATGACCGTAGGCCCTATCCAGGTGCCCTGCTTGGATCTCAGCCTGAGCGCCTCGCGCACTATCTCAATTGCTTGCGCTGCTAGGAAAGCTCACAGGTGTCCGGTTTCAGCCGGTTGCCACAGGCCGAAACGGGTCGACTTCCGTCGGTCAAGACCAGCAAGCGTGCTGGACAAAGCCGCCCTAGCCGACTTGTCAAGTGCAAGTAAGTGGCCAATTCAGCGCCCCCACTGATCACTTCCCAATAAATTTCTTTCAGATAAATAACGGATTATTGTACTGGGCATGCTGTCTCTGAGTTAATTTTATGAAAACATAATAGTCAACAATAATAAGAAAAGCTTACAATGGAAAAAACAAAAATAATAAAAGCTAGCAGCATGAAAGAAATACAATTTTTAAAAGATGCATACGACCAGAATCGATGGAAATCTGTCATTACTATCGCGAATTCAATGTCAGGTTTGGAAAGAGCTTTCGCGACAGTTGAACTGTCTATGCACATCAAAAGCCGCAGAGCTTGTCTAGATTTTGAGCACAAACTAACAGCAGAAGAAAAAAGAACCTTGGCAGCTACGGCTAAAGTCATCGGAAATGAACGTGTCCTCTTCGATATCAGTTCAGCGGCGGTGATAAATGACGTGGAATTAGTCGCCTATTTGTTGTCAAACCTCGGTGAGCTGCATGGATTTAAAGCGCACAAGGCATGCATTAACGCTATCAAAGTTGGGCAGCACGATATTGCCATAATGGTTATCGAGTGGCTTATTAGGATTAAGTACAGCCATGTTGAAATATATGGCATCTTCATTTCAGCGTATTCGTCAAGAATAATGTCATGCAGAATATTCGACATCATCGTTATGTCAGGGTATATCGTCCCGATTCTGAATCAAGCTCGCGTTGGCTTGATGGATCTCCATTCTAATTTCATGGAATTGGTCGCTGGACTTAACGATGAAACGAAGATAAAAGTATTTGAAAGATTGTGAGCAGTAATCTTGGGATTACCCATTCTACGTTTTAGCTGATTTAGAGGGCGGAACACTTTAATTTATGGCTCACTGGAGCTTCAGGAAGCTTTGTAAGTGATTTTATTCAGGCCGTAGAAAATAAACAGCTGGTCTAAATTCGCTGTAGAAAGCCCTTTGAGGCTGTGGTTGATGGAAAGCTCCGTTTCGGTAGCGTAATTGCTTTATATGAAGTGGAACTGGCTGAAAAATGCGTAAGCCGGGATATTAAAATTATTTGATTTATGATTTTAAATGGATTCTAGTGTGAGTATTAGGCCCGCGCGAGGGCCTTTTTTATGGCTGTGGATTTTGAAAGGTCGGGGTGAAGGGCTTTCCGGGTGTGTAGCGCTGATACCAAGTGCCTTTAGGGGATTCTTCCGGGATGAAAATAATGCCAAAAAGTAGCAGGAGTATCTGGAGAAGGGCATTGATTATGTCCTGTATTTCCTCTTCTTTGGATTTGAAGCTGATGTAGATTCTGCGACTGCTTGCGACAAAGACGTAGTATCGAGTTCTGACTGTAGTGACTTCATATTCGCCTTCAATTCGTCTTGCAATCTCAGCCTCAAGCTCTGAAATGGTTTCTGGATCATATTCAATACCTTCTTGTGTCGTTAGTTTCTGCCATGTGAGGCGTGATCTTTTTAACTGTCGGCCACTGATTAGCTTGCCGTTGTGCTCAAAAGTTACGCCTTGGGGCTGGCCGTTTTCGTCTTTTGTGAGATGGATATAAACCTTTTGTTGTCTTAATAGGCGTACAAACATGAACATATCGCCACTGTTTTCAGTGGTTTTTTCGATGGCACCTGCAATTTTGGCAATCATCTTGTGCTTAAAGGGCAGGTCATTGGTTGCCATAGCTGACTGCATTTCCGAGTGAGTAATGGCTGTGCCCCAGGTTTCTGTTGGTTTTGGGGCTTTATGAAGGCCGTACTCGTCTTCAATTTCCGATACTGAGTTGACGTTTTTCTTTCGCTCGTTGCTATCGCTCGTCATGCGAAAACCGTCTTCAAGTCGAATGCGATTTCCCACGATATGGACGTGCTGGTGATCCGTATCCTCGTGCAAAACTGCGACATACTTGTTAGTGCTGGTAAAGCCAAGATCACGCATGTATTTTTTAATGGCGTTATCCCACTGCATTTTCGTCAGTTTTTCGCCGGGGCGCAGTGAAAGCATGGCGTGAAATACGGGCTTAATGTCTTGATTTGAGTCGATAGAAGACTTACGCAGTTTCTCTACTTCGTCGAATTCGGAAATAATGGCCTTGATTTCATCTTTATTTCCGGCCTGAATTTCCGGCAGAGGGTCTCTGGCAAAGAAATTTCCGCCGACTGTTTTAATCAAAGAAATCGTATGGTCGTGCTTAGAGAGACCGAAAATATATTTAATTCGGCTCTCAAAACTACCAGTGCTCTTTGGGAAGATCTTGCCAATCATGACCTCACCGCCATTAAAATTCGTGTGAGTCTCAACAAAAGCGGTTGGGATTCGCGAGAATGACTAGTGTTGTTAAGCATGCCGCTCAAAGTCGAGGCGATGGCAAGGCTTTCAAAAGACTCAGGAGATAGAACTACCTTGTCTTTTGGAGTGCCATTAATAACGTTATCACGAACGTAAGCACTGATGGTGTTATAGCCAGCAGCTTCTGCTTTCTTCTCGGTCTTTTCTTTTTCTTCTGATGAGAGACGGAAAGTTACTGATGAGTTTTTGTTTGTGTGTGCCATGGTAGTACCTTTTTTATTATTTTTTTATTAGCGCAACCCACGAAGTGGAGTGAGCAGACCAGTTAATATTTGGCCAAGCGGCCTTCATATTCGTCTTACATAGACACAACTGGCTAAGAAGATCTTATATGCTTATTATTGCACATGAGTTTAAGGTTATTCAGGTTTTTATTGACATATAACTGAAAGCAGTTTGCCGTCAATAGATTGAATGACTGGCTGAAATTATTATCCTGCGTGTTTGATTGTTGTACGACTCTAGTATCGCAAGTATACTGGTCATATTCCTCTATTTATCATTATCGTCCTGCATGTTTAATTGCAATACGATTCTAGTATCGCAAACATGCTAGAGCTTTTAGGCGTTATGTCGCTATCATCCTGCAAGTTTAAATGTCATACGATTCTAGTATCGCAAACATACTAGGCTTTTTAGGTGCTTTATCGATATCATCCTGCATGCTTGCATGCGATACGATTTTGAGTTTTAACACACTAAAAAGTCGCAATAAAAACACTTGACCTAAGGTTTTATGTTAGTTGCATTATTTACCTTCAAGATCACCTATACCCCTTGATTTAACTGCGTTTCGTGTTATTTTAGGGCTCAAAAACACTCCAAAAAGCAGTGCCTCACCGGGCTCTCTGAGTGGCACGCTGGGCATTTTAAGTGGCATCTCGGGCATTCAGCGGGGCTGGATGGGCACAATGTCTTGATCACTAGACCATCCTGATTGCTATTCAGAGCTCATAGCCATGTGCCACTGATGGTGTCTCGAAATGTGATCTGACTCTCATCCTGACGCCCGCTGGATAGGACGATGATTTCAGCGCTGCACGCACGTAGGAACGTATGGTCAATCAGGCCCCTCAGCTGAACTAGGGCCGGTGGCCGCTCGGAGATCTGCTGTGACTGGCCTCGGGCCCTAAGCTGCATCTGCTAGCGACATAGCCATTGTCTGAACAGGTGACTAGCCTACGCTGACGATTTGATTTCTAACTACGCAGTGCATTAAAAAGCACTGAGAATACGAGATGCATTCGATTAGCGCATTATATTGCGCCATAACCCATCAATCACTACATGCTGGTGCATTATATTGCGCTAATTCTGGATTCGGGCTACATTTGAACGCATTACAATGCGCTAACTGTTGGTTTGATCATGCCTAAAGAACTCACCGTCGAAGTGTTTGCTGATGGCACCTGGCAAGATGCCTATAGCCTTAAATTCGAGGATCCCTTGAATCCTCGTGAAGGCACCTGCATCACGGGTTACCTAACCAGTTACTACCTCCACAACATGGAATACGAGAACTCGTTCTTCGAAAACTCCGTCAGTGTTGTGCATCGCTTGGATATGAACATCTGATTACGGCATCACCCCACTGAAGGCGGGTATTTTGGGTGGGAGTCGGTCAAGATTCTGGAATTCGATGATGCCAGTCTAGCTGCCACTGGCTTGAATCGCCCCTGCTTTTGTAGAGACATCTGAGCAGCTGCTTTTGGCAGGCCCCTGCCGTGGGCTCATGGGCAAAAAACGGCCAAAAGCGGACGCTGGTGGCGGGGTGCAGTCGACCCAAGCGTATCTACGAAACTAGGAGCGACTCACATCCACTCTTGAGCCAAATCATTTGAGCGTGGAGCTGTGCCGATATACTTCCTGCTCTGCATTGATGGAAGGCCCGAAGCATGGATATCGCGCAAACGCCAAAACTAGATGTCGTCATCATCGGTGGTGGGCAGTCCGCCTTGGCGGTGGCCTACTTTCTGCGTCGAACCAAATGCTCATTCGTGCTCATCGATGCGGAAGAGGAATCTGGTGGCGCATGGCAGCATGGCTGGAACTCGCTGCGTCTTTTCTCGCCAGCCACTTGGAGTTCAATACCTGGCTGGATGATGCCGCCTGTTCAGGATGGCTATCCCAGTCGCAACCATGTAATTGACTACCTGAGCCAGTACGAACAGCGCTACCAATTCCCGTTGGTGCGGCCTGTTCGCGTCACCTCTGTGGAGCGCATAGAGTCAGGGTTACGGGTATGGTCTGGCGACGAACATTGGGATACGAAGGCAGTAGTCAGTGCAACTGGCACCTGGGGCAATCCTTTCATCCCAAGCTACCCGAATGCAGAGCTATTCGAAGGTCAGCAACTGCACTCCGCTCATTATGTCGAAGCCCAACCGTTCGCTGGCAAGAACGTATTGGTAGTCGGCGGCGGTAACTCCGGTGCTCAGATACTTGCAGAAGTGTCCAAGGTCGCAAACACGACCTGGGTGACGCCTGTTGAGCCGCTGTTCTTGCCGGACGATGTAGATGGAAAGGTATTGTTCGAGCGCGCGACAGAGCGCTGGAAAGCTCAACTGGAGGGTCGCACCATTGATCAGCCAGTCGGCGGGCTCGGCGACATTGTGATGGTGCCGCCCGTTATTGAGGCTCGCGAGCGCGGTGCGCTGAAGTCTGTGCGCCCTTTCGAGCGTTTCACTCGCAACGGAGTGATCTGGGCTGGTGGTTCAGAATCTGCCGTGGACGCGGTGATCTGGTGTACCGGTTTCAGGCCCGCCTTAGAGCACTTGTCTACTCTGGGCGTACTAAATACGGAGGGTCGTGTTGACGTATCAGGCACTCATTCGACCCAAGAGCCCAGGCTTTGGCTGGTTGGCTATGGCGAATGGACAGGCGCAGCTTCAGCCACACTGATCGGCGTCACTCGTACAGCTCGAAGCACGGTCAGCGAGATTGATGCCTTTCTCGGCGGTCAATGTGCATGAACCGAATTGCAGCCTACCTTCGTGTACACCACTAGCCGTTCAGGAGATCCTTGCATGATGGATTCCACAGACGCCTCTCCCCACATACAGCCGGATGAGGTACAGCCCGTCATGTGATGGGCTCATATCGCCTCGGCGTGCCTGGGTAAGGCGATAGAAATCAGAGCGGCCAACAGAACGAATGCCGTGGATACCCACAAGCAAGCCTCCAGTCCGTAGCTCTGATAAATCCAGCCCGACAACACTGTCCCGAGCAAGCGGCCCAAGGCGTTGGACATGTAGTAGAAACCCACGTCCAGCGACACCCCATCTTCCTTGGCGTAGGAAACGATCAGGTAGCTGTGCAGCGATGAGTTCACCGCGAACAGTGCGCCAAACACCATCAGCCCACCTAGCAGCACAACCTGAGGCGACCAGCCCGCCGAAAGGCCGAGGGCAATCGCCGCAGGCAGTCCAGCCAGCAGCGCCGCCCAAACGAAGGCTGCTCGTCCATCAGGGACGTGACCGCGCTTTTTCCCAGTGATGTTCGGGGCGAACGACTGCACGATGCCGTAGCCGATGACCCAAGCCGCCAGGAAGCCGCCTACCAGCCAGAAGTCCCAGCCAAACACGGTGCTCAGGTAGACAGGCAAGGCCACCACGAACCACACATCACGGGCCCCGAAGAGGAATAGTCGGGCCGCCGAGAGAATGTTGATCGCCCGGCTCTTGGAGAGGATGTCGCGAAACTTGGGCTTGGCTTTGGCCTTGCCCAAGTCTTTCTTCAATAGAAACAGGCTGGCTATCCAGATCACTGCCAGCACGGCGGCCATCGCCAGCACTGCGCCCGTGAAGCCCATCAATGCCAGCAACGCACCGCCGAGGAAGAAACCCACCCCTTTCAGTGCGTTCTTTGAGCCGGTGAGGATCGCCACCCACTTGTAGAGCGTGCCCTGCTGGTTGTCAGGCACCAACAGCTTGATCGAACTCTTGGCGCTCATCTTGTTGAGGTCTTTGGCGATACCCGACATTGCCTGCGCGCCCATCACCCAAGGGATGGTCAGCCAGGCGGCGGGCACCGTCAGCATCAGCAAGGCCAACACCTGTAGGCCTAGACCAATGTTCATGGTGCGATTCAGGCCCAGGCGTGCACCGAGATAGCCGCCAACCAGGTTGGTGATAACCCCGAAGATCTCGTAGAACAGGAACAGCGCAGCGATTTGCAGCGGCGTGTAGCCCAGCGTGTGGAAGTGCAGCACCACCAACATGCGCAACGCGCCATCGGTGAGGGTAAAGGCCCAGTAATTGCCGGTGACCAGCAGGTACTGGCGCACTTCCGGGGAAAGGGCTGGCAACGCCTTCATGATCGCTCCCTGTTATACGGCCAAGCCGACCAGTTTGGCCAACTCGACAGCACGGTTGGCGTATCCCCACTCGTTGTCGTACCAGGCGTAGATCTTCACTTGGGTGTCATTCACCACCATGGTCGACAGTGCATCGATGATCGAAGAGCGCGGGTCGGTGCGGTAATCGATGGAGACCAAAGGACGCTCTTCGTAGCCGAGGATATTCTTCAACAGCCCTTCGGCGGCAGCTTTGAGCAGTGCATTGACCTCATCCGCCGAAGTGGCACGCTCGACTTCGAACACGCAGTCAGTGAGCGAGGCGTTGGCCAGCGGTACGCGCACGGCATGCCCATTCAACTTACCGCGCAGCTCGGGGAAGATCTCAGCAATCGCGGTGGCCGAACCCGTGGTGGTCGGGATCAGGCTCATACCCGATGCACGGGCACGGCGCAGATCCTTGTGCGGCTGGTCAAGGATGCTCTGAGTGTTGGTCAGGTCGTGAATCGTGGTGATCGAGCCGTGGCGAATGCCCAGGTTTTCATGGATCACTTTGACCACTGGGGCCAGGCAGTTGGTGGTACAGGACGCAGCGGTGACGATGCGGTGCTGCGCGGGA
>TARA_R110002072_G_scaffold78935_2_pt1 | contig 10212 bp, 11 predicted proteins | sample TARA_R110002072 | Tara Oceans TARA_R110002072 (sample SAMEA4397118) | marine metagenome | biome: Polar Biome; feature: [SRF] surface water layer (ENVO:00010504); material: water (ENVO:00002006), including particulate matter (ENVO:01000060) such as... | depth 5 m | reverse complement strand
TTTCATGATTATTTCTATTAACTTTAGAACCTTTCCTATAAGAAAGGTTTTCTTGAACAAGATAAATTAAAAAAGTTTTATAAACAAAAAAAATATTTTCAAAATGAATTCAAAAAAAAGTCTTCCCATATAACCTTTCTAATGAGAAAGGTTTTACTTAAAGATATAAATATATTATATATTAAATGACTAAACTTGAACAATTACAACAAGATAAAGAGGAATTGATTGTAAAACTCCATATATATCAAGATAAATCTATTATTGATCAAGAAATCATTGAAACATTAAAAGAAAAGAATAAATTTTTAAAACAAGAAATGACTAGATTACAATTAGAAATTTCAACTAATATTAATAAAATACATCAATTTAACCAAAACAATTCGCATAAAAATTAGGTTGTCCATACGCATATCCTTGGGCTGCTAATATTTTCTTCTTCACTTTTTCTTGTTCAATCTCTTTGTGTTTAACAATCTGCTTTGCTGCTTTCCTTTGTTTCCTCACAGTGTCATATTCTTCTAATGTTTTTTTAGTTGATTGATTAACTATTTTTTCAATATCTTCGTGAGTAATATTATTTGTAATGTTCTTTGTTTCATGCACTATGTTATTCACTACAGGCCTTTTCTTCTCTTCCTCTTGCTCCTTGACAATCTTCTTCTTTTGAGTTGGTGTAGGCATTTCACCTTTTAATCTTGCTTCTTTGTTCTTCCTGCGTGTTTCATTACCCTTTGCTCTAGATAATGCGAGTTTTTCTAACATTAAAGGTGTCATTGTCCTCTTCTTTTTAGGTTTTGCGATCACAGGTGCAGGAGCATCTTTGAATATGTCCTCAGTAGGTATCGGTTCTTTTTTAATAGGTTCAGGTAGTTGTTCAATAGGTTCCTCTTCTTCTTCATTATTATCTCCATTATCTAAATCAATATCAGGTATCTCAACAGGCTCAACTTCATCCACAACTTCAGGCAATAAATTATTCATATATATCTATTAAAAATATATAAATTTCTATTATTTATCTATAAAATTAAAATATGTGTTAAATAAAATGGATTCACCAAAAGAAAAAAAAGAAAAACAAGTAAATTTTAATAAACCTCCCACTGTTGTACCAGTTAAAGATTTACCCCGTGACCCCCGTATAAAACCTACACACCCGAACTTTATTCAAGCACCTGCTCTACTGTTAGGAATTGGTGCAGTAAAGTCAGGTAAGACTGTTTTAATAAATAATATGTTACTCCGTCCATATGAGGACGGGTTCTTTGGTCAAGATTACTTTGACGAATCCATTATTATATCAAATACAATAAATAATGACCCAACTGCAAGATTTCTAAAGAAGTCATGTTCAGTAATTGATTATTACACTGACGGAGTAATTAGTGATTTAGTTGCTAAACAAGACGGATTTGGGGAGAAAGAAAATATGCCTTTTATTTCATTAATCTGTGATGATATTCTTGGATCTAATATGAAAAGAAATAATGAAATATCATTCTTGGCAACAAGATTCAGACATAAAAATATTGGTTTAATGGGTGTCTTTGTTCAGAATTTTAAATCTGTGGATACAATATTGAGAAACAATGCTACGGATGTCATTATTTTTAAACAATCTAATAACAAACAATTAGAACAGATTGCTGAGGAGTACTGTTCTATGTTTGGTGATAAAACTAAATTCTATGAAGTATATAAGAAAGCAGTTAAAAAAAAATATGACTTTCTATATTTGAAAGTTCAAGAGGGGCTTGCATTAAGGTCATTTGAGGAAATATTATGGAATACTGAAACTGATTTAGATGATAATCATGTTGATACTCCTGAGGACATGGAATCTAAAGATGGTGAAGAATGTAAAGATTGTTCAGATAATTCTACATAGGCAATAAATATTTGTAGAGAGTATTTTAAATTACATTGCTCAATATCATTTGTTTCTAAATATTTTTTATATTCTTTTTTTAATTTAGATTTTTGACTTCTAAAGGTACTGGTACGAGGAACACCTTCAAAAATTTTATTATAATGTTTATTAAAATTTTCCATTTATATATATCAATATATTAAGTAGTTATTTCTTTAAATGTTTATAATATCATACTTCTGAGGACATGGAATCTAAAGAAGGTGAAGAATGTAAAGATTGTTCAGATTCAATGGCATAAATAATCATATATAATAAATCTTTTAAATTACATTGCTCAATATCACCACATTCTAAATATTTTTGGTATTCTTTTTTTAATTTACATTTTTGAGAATACCTGTGTTTCTTTTTACATTCTTTAAAAATAAGATTATATTTGATATCAAAATTAGTAAGATTTCTATTAATCATTTCTTTTTTATTAATTGTTGTTAATGAACTATTATCAATATATTTACTTAAATAATCCTTAAATAGATTAGTGAATTCGTGTTTATAAATATTATTAAATTTATTACCTTGGCTGTGATAAAGATTGACTAGGCACATTGTTTTAAATTTGTCAGGATGTTGAATCATATATTCTTTTACTTGTAAATTATTGATGTCTAATGTCCTAGCATACCTCCAATCAGATTTATTTTTTATAAAATGTTTTTCACTAAAAATATTGTCTTTGTAACCTCTGTGGTAGTTTTCTTTATCTGATATTTTAGCGTGTTCATTTATTTTATTAAAATTATAATATTCTTCCATTTTAATTAATATATTTTTATATCTTTAAATAAACCTTTCTAATGAGAAAGAGAACCTATGAAGAGATTTTTTTAGATTCATTTTGAAAATTTATTTTTTGTTTAGAAAACTTTTTAAATTTATGTTCTTACAAGTTTTACTTCTTATAAGAAAGATTTATAAAAATATAAAATAGTAATTTAAATATTTAGTTAATATATAATATGTCCGAGAATGCTTATGGATTCAATCATGCATTAACTTTAGGAAATATTCCTGATAGAGTAGGTCATGATATAAATAGACAAATTAGACAATCTAATATGAAAAATGTTACAAAATATCAGAATAATGTTAAGAATGCTATAGACACATTTAATACAAATGAATTAGCAGATAAAAGTTTTAAAAAAATTGGAGAAGTTGTTGGAGATCAAATATTAACTAAAGGTAAAGCAGTTGAAGATACTTTAAAAGCAGTACAGAAAACATATACAGGAATAAGAGATGCTAAATCTATGATGTTCAATAGAGTGGCGGCAGGCCCAGATGAAAGTTTTTCTAGTGAAGCGGTCAGGACTGCTCGGCGGGCAGCATTCTTGGAAGAAGACGCTGCTCCTGAGGTAAAGGCTGCATTAGGAGGGGCAAAAGTATTAGGTGGAGCATTACAGATTGGATTAGCAGTAGACGATATTTATAATGATAGTAAAGGTGGATTCAAAAAACTTAACGATGCACAAAAAACTGGTAATATAGGTGAGATTGCTGCAGGAGGTGTAGAAACAGCAGCGTTAGGAGTGGCTGCTTTAGAAACGGCAGGCGTGGCATTAGATGCTTCAATAGTAGGTGCTCCAATAGGACTCGCCTTGAATATTGCAGGAGGTGTGTTAGGACTTGTTGCAGCGGGTGCTGATCTCATAGGAGATAAAGAAGAAAAAAATACATTAGCTGAAAATGAGGCAAAGGCGAAGGCACAACCAATTCCACAACAAGCACAAATTCCTATAGTTGGTAAAGCATTGGGAACAACTGGGGCAGAAGTTAAAGATAATATTCAATCTGGGCGGTAAATATTTAAAATATAAATATATATAATTATAAATGTCAAAAGAATCAAAAGAATCAAATGAATCTAAAGAATCAAAAGAAGTTTATATATTAGGTAATGGAAAATCATTAGAGGGTTTTGATTTTGAATTTTTTAAAGATAAAAATACGGTTGGAACATGTTTAGCATTCAGACATTGGAGAGAAATAGATTGGTATCCGAATCATTATGTTTGTGTAGATTCAAAAGTATTAAAATCTAATATAGAAAGTATTAAAGATTTAATTGAAAATAAAAGGTGTGAAACATTTTTATTAGATGCTTCAATCATTAAACATTGGGAAGGTATTTTACAATTTCAAAATGTAATGTATCTTCAACAGTTACAAAGAAGTGAAGGAAATCCATTTAGATATTTAATAGATTGGTGTAGTGGCTCGTGTGCAGTATTATATTCATATATTATTGGATTTAATAATTTAAAACTTCTTGGAATGGATATGAAATATGTTGAATTTCTCCCAGAATGTGAAAAACAAAAAGATGGTTCATTAAAAATTATAAAAGAAATCAAGGAAAATCCAAATTATTTTATAAATAATTATCAGCAAGTTGGAGATATTTATAATCCACCGAATACTAACACAGTTCATAAAAAATCTTGGGAAGATTTAAGAAATATATTAGTAATGTATAATGTTTTAACTCGGGAACCAATTGAATTAACAAATTATAATTCAAATAAAACGCTTGACCATTGTTTTAAACGAAAAGAACTTAAAGAGATGTTTGAATTTGAGATAATTGAAAAGGAATAAATTGTTTTTTTCTTTCTAAAATTAAATCTTAAAATTAAAATATTTATTAAATTATAAATATAATGAGTTACTGGTCAGCAACAAATAAAATTCCTATTGCCCAAAAATCTGTTCGCATTCCTGCAGAGAATGGTGTTAATTATAAAGCAGGTCAGGAAATACGAATCCGAATTGACCCTGGACTTAAATTTTTCAATCCCCAGCAAACTATGTTGGAGGCTGATGTAGTAATAGTTCCACCGACATATTCTTCTAGTTATACAGCAAATTCTATTAAACCAACTCGTCTTCAGTTAGATGCTGAGACTGGTTTCCAGAGTTTATGTAGAACTATTAGAGTTCATGATTCTAATGGAACACTATTAGAAGAAATTGATAATTACAATACTTTAGTAAGTGTAATGTATGACTATCATACTAATAATAGTCTTCGTGGAAAACGTGCTTTAACTGAAGGAGCAACGGCATATACCCCAGATACTCGTGGATCGGAAGGTAGTACTAAATCTGTTCAGAATGATTTCCATACTAATCCATATTTCAAATCTCCTATAGCAAATGCCTCTACTGTCCTGAATGCTTCATTTACTAAAGATGAGTTCCAATCTGCTAAAGTAATAATTCCTATTCATACAGGTATTTTCCAGAATGATAAAATATTCCCTAATCTTCTTTTAGGTGGTATTACATTAACTATTTTACTTGAGGATAATCGTTATTGTTTCAGACAGTTAGAAAGCGTAATGAGGTTCCGTAAATTAAATCTTAATCCTCAATTCTTTGGTATTAGTTCTGTTGGTGCATCGTGGGGTAGTGGTACTGGCCATACAACGGTTTTCCTAAATGATGTAAATAGTCAATATTTAAATGCAGGTCAGTGTCCATTCGTAGTAGGTGAGAAGATTGGATTTGAAAGAGTTAATGCTTCAACTACCACTACTGTTACTTGGGCAGGTGCTCAGGGGGCACCAGAAATTACTGCAATAAATTTCACAGGTGGGGCGGTTAATAAATTATCATTAACTCTGGGGCCAATCTCTGCTTCAGCAATTACTGGGGCTGGGCCAGATAATGCTTCAGATTGGTTTGTTTATTCTAATTCTGTGGAGGAATCAACTACTTACAATCCTACGTATAGAGTTGAGAATGTAGCATTAATTGTTCAAGAAATTGACGCGGGTGTTCAATATGAGAATGAAATGATGAAACGAATGAGGGAAGGCGGTATGATTAATTATGATTTCCTGAGTTATACTTGTTATAAATATTCTCAACTTGCTTCTGACCGTGTTGCTAATATTCGTATTCCTATTGAGAATTCTCGTGCTAAATCCATTCTATGTGTTCCACTGGACAGCACTCCTTACACAAGTAAAGAAATTATTGGTGCTACTACAACCTATAAAATTGAGCATGAACATGACGATCAAAATCCTACTAATTATCGTCTAAGGTCTTGTCGTCCGAATCTTGAGGGCATTGTAGACCATATTACTAATTATCAGTTCCTCTATGACGGCAGACTTCAGCCAAATCGTCGTGTTGATTTAACCCGAGTATCTAGCAAGAAAGCAATTTCTGGACAACATATGATTGAATTAGATAAATCTCTAAGTCAGGCAGGAATCACTGGACATTCTATGGCAAGGTTTAATTCCAACTTTGTCATAGGCCGTGCTCTTGCACTTGGTGACGCTGTATATGATGCTCGTAATAAAGATTTCAGTCTTCAAGTAAATTATCAAGAAACAACCGAGCCCACGAAAGCAAAACTCTGGTGTATGTATTGCGCACATATTAGGAGAATTGAGGTTAAGTCTGGTAATGTCCAAGTAATTATATAAATTTAAAATTTTTTTTCTAAATTAAATTAAATTAAATATATGAAATTTAAATATTAATTATTATATAAATAATGTCTAATATTTCTGGAGGTAGTACAAGTTATTTACAGATAGACCCGAGCAATATTGTTTCAACTGGTCGTGTGTCTTATAGAGATGGTAACCCAGTGGTAAATTTCATCATAGGTGAAACCGACCGATTTTTAATTGGAAATTCTCTGAGAATTTGTGGTAATCTTAGTTGTTATAAATCTTCTTCGGGTGATACTGGTGTCACCCCACTCCCTACTGATTCATTAAATGTTAGTCCTAAATTAGGGGCTTATGGAATGATTGAGCAAGTAGTTTTATCTAGTCAAAAGACTAAGAATGTTATTGAACATGTCAGACATTATGGTAGATTTTTAGCAAGTTATCTTCCCAATGTATCAAGTCAGCAGGAAGCAATTGGTCATTTGGGTTGCACTTCTGGAATGATGCCGAATAGTTTTGGTAATAAATTATCATTTGTAAATAATGTTAATGGTTCGCTTGGTGGAGTAGATGAACAATATTCTGGTAATTCCTTTTGTTTAAATCTTCCAACTGGATTCCTAAACAACAGAGAACCTATTGGATTAAGTGGTAAAGGTTGGGGTATTGGTGGTTTAAGTATTGATATTCACCTTGCTCCTGATAGTCAGTTTTTCAACAGTGCTGGGACAGATACGAGTGCATTTTATCAACTTACTAATCTAAAATTATTATGTGAGGTAATTAATCCAGCCCCAGATGAATTATCCCGATTAATGAGTCAATCTTCCACAACTATGGAATATAATGCTATTAGTTCTTATTACACAACTGTAAATTCTACTAATGCTATTATAAATTTCCGTTTGGGTTTATCTAGAGTTCTTGGAGTATTTATTAATTTTATTCCTTCTACTTATTTGAATAATTTAGATTTTGACGGGTATCAAACTACCCCATTAATTAATAAATTATCTACTGGAACAATTGCTCCGATTAAACAAGTAATTTGGTTAAAAGGAGGTCAGCAAGTTCCACTTGAATATAATATTGATGCTAATGTCAAAGATAATGCAGCAAGTGTTGTTGCTGATCCTCAGTTAGTTCGTGGAATTATGAACACATTTGTTCCATTTATGAAAAATAAAAATTCCCAGATTACTCCTGTAACTTACAACCGTGTTGGATTTACTGATTACAATGACTTTGCTGACGCTGGTCTCATGTTCGGCATTGGTGTTCAATATGACAATATTTCGGGTGACGGTTTGGATTTCAGAACTGATAATTTTGGTGTTCAGATGGAAACGGGCTTAACAGAGGATAATCCGCATAGTGCTTTTATCTTTGTTCGTAGCAAGCAGACGCTTGTAATGAACGCTAATGGTCTCCAAGTTCTTTCTTAAAATAAATATATTACATATTAAATAATGCCAGTAACATGCAGAAGTAAAAAAGATGTAGCACCTGGAAAAAATAATAAAATATGTTTTGATTCAAATGGAAAAGTATTAAATGGTAAAAAAAAAAATAATAGTGAAAGTATAGTTCCAATGCCTCCTAAAAAAAAATATACAATTAAAGCACCAGACCCAGTAATATTAACTAAATATGATGAACAATTATTTAAAAAATTTGATTTAATTTTGTATCCCTTTCAGCAGAAGAAATATGAATCAATTTCTGTGGCTGGATTAAATAAAGCATTAATAGAATTAGGTTTAAGGAAATCCACAACAGCATCTGGAAATAGTGGAGGTAATAGAGCAACTAAATTAGCAAAAGTTTTAAAGGCAAAAGGTGGTGAAGCAATATTAAATGAAATTTTAAAACCTACTAAAGTTATGAAATTAAAACAAAGTAAAGATTACAGTTCAGTATTTGGGACTAAATCCAATCCAACAGGGTTTAAACCTAAAATAAAAATAGATAAATCCTTAATCACAACTAAAGATAAAAATTATGGAGTGCCAAAGCCTGATAAGATAAAAAAATTACAAGCCGAGATTAAAAAACTAAAAAGTTTGACAGTCGCAAAACCTGGTAAATTAAAAAATCTACAAGATGAGGTTAAAAAACTAAAAAGTATGATATAATAATTTTTTTTTTAAATTTAATAATCATAATTTAAATATTTATTTAATATATAAATATGGCAATGGTAGAAGATGAACGCTCTAAAATCCCTAATCTTATGAATATTGGTTCTATTACCAGTGATATGAACATGGATTATGATACTACAGTTCTGGATCCAGTTGTAAATAATCAATCTTTCTGTAGATTTGTACTAGATAATCGTGGATTTCTCAATAGTTTTTCTCGTATTCAATTAGCAATGGAGAAAACTGCATTATCAGACGCAATAAGTTCTACTTCGTCATTCCCCGTAGGTGTTGGTGTATATAGTTTAATTGACCGTGTAGCACTTCGTATTGGAACTGAGACTGTATCAGAGATTACAGATTTCCAGCATTGGATGGCTTATAAATCTATGTTCATTGATAATGATATTAATCTTGAACGGGAAACATATTTAACTAGTAGAATTATGTCACACCAATTAATTTATGAAGGTGACGATAGCGGTAAGCAATCTAATGTTAATGCTTCTGGTTACGGATTAGGAACTAAAAATGAATATTTGCTTAATGATGATGGTGTGGATGGCACTTTAGCAATTCAAGAAGAATTACAAAATAAAAATTTTAGTGAATTTTCTGTAAGTATGGCAGACCTAGTCCCGTGGTTAAGATTTAATCAATTACCGTTATATATGTTTGGTTCTACTCAAATCGCTCTTGAGATTCATTTTACTCCTCTACTAAGTCTCAATCGTCAAATCGGTGCTAATGTTGGTGGGCCTCTCTCGGAGAGGCAAGCATGGACAATTGATACAACTAAAACTCAATTTATTGCAGATTACATATTTTATGACAATGATCTTATGGCAAGGTTTGCCTCAGAAAATGCTGATATGAATTGGACTTATACTGATTATCGTCTTGCTAAAAGGTCTTTCACTCATACAGCATTAGCAAGTCAGCAGATTGTTCCCATTGGTGGAGCAGGTCGTTTAGTTAATAAAGTTATTGGTGGTCTTGAATTTGAATTTGACCAGCCCGACTTGTCTATGCTAAATACTTTCCAAGCGACTTGTCCAGGTATTTCAGGTATAAATAATCAAGTATTTACAACTAATCTTGTATATAATAATAATCGTTTATATCCTGTAGACCGAACTTCTCCATCTGTTCATTTTCATGACCTTGTTGCAACTGAGCAGAATGTTCCGCAAATTACTCGTCAAGAATATGATCGCGGTGGTTCGCTTGTTGCAGGTAGTGGTGTCGCAGGTCTTGTTGGTGGATTTGATTACAACAGTGCTACACAATCTTCTGCAGGTGGGCAAGGTCTTGAAGGTACTATGTTCTGGCAAGGATATAGACTTAATAGAAATGAGCGTGTTGATTCTAAAGGTATTGAGATGCAGATTCAATATGGGGGGCTTGACGCAGGTCAATATATTTCCAGACATTATCTTGAACTTGTTAGAACTGCTAATCTAAGGAATGGTATGTTCTCAACAGCGTTGGCATAAATAAAATATAATATACTAAATAAATGTCAGATAATCCAATATTAGAGGAAATTAAATTAAGGATTTCATTAAATAAAAATTTAACTCAAAAACATTTGAATTTTTTAAAATCAAATCCTAAAATATTGCCTAAAGTTTCAAGAGATAATAAAAAAATACAAAGAAGAATATTAAAAAAAGATAATGTAAAAAAATCGGTAACATATAAAATTCAA
>TARA_R110002072_G_scaffold70115_4_pt1 | contig 10215 bp, 5 predicted proteins | sample TARA_R110002072 | Tara Oceans TARA_R110002072 (sample SAMEA4397118) | marine metagenome | biome: Polar Biome; feature: [SRF] surface water layer (ENVO:00010504); material: water (ENVO:00002006), including particulate matter (ENVO:01000060) such as... | depth 5 m | reverse complement strand
AACCGGATCACGCACCTGCTTTTCGCGGATGGCGTCGAGATAGGCCTCGGGCGTCTCATACTGACGGATCCGCCGTTTCAGGCTGGGCAGGCGTCCGCCAAAGACAATGCCCTTGAGCTCGAACTCCTCACACAGGCGGCGACGGGCGTCATAGAGGCGCTGGCCGATTCGGATACGGCGCACGTCCGGGTCCACGGCGACTTCCGCCCCATAAAGCCAGGTGCCGCTGGGATCATGGCGCGAGCCATATCCATGACCGGTAATGCTGTCGAGCGTCTGGCCGGACGCAAAGGCGGAATCCTCATCAACGATGAAGCTCGAACACCAGCCGGCCAGTTCGCCGTCCATTTCAATGACAATCTGGCCTTCGGGGAAACGCGCCAGGCGCCCCCGGATCATCGCTGGCGTGTCGGGCTCAAGCCCTGGATAGGCGCGCTTCTGCAGCGCAATGATATTCTCGATGTCGGCCTGGCTTGCGCCGCGAATGGAGAGGCTCGGCGGCGTATTGGCTTTTGTCATGAAAAATAGGGTCCATAGAGATCGGGACGACGGTCGCGAAAGAAGCCCCAGGCGGCCCGATGGCGATCGAGAAAGGCACGGTCGAACTCGGCGAGGATGACGCCGGTTTCATCGCGCCCAAGCTCGGCCTTCACATCGCCCGCATGGTCACAAATGAAAGACGTACCATAGAATCGCTGGCCGCCCTCATCCCCATGGCGGTTGGCGGCGACAACCGGCATGACGTTGGACACGGCATGGCCCTGCATCGCCCGACGCCAGCGCGCCGCCGTATCCAGGCTGTCGTCATGGGGTTCCGACCCTATGGCGGTCGGGAACATCAGGACTTCGGCACCCTGAAGCGCCATGGCGCGCGCGGTTTCGGGGAACCACTGGTCCCAGCAAATGCCGACTCCGATCCGGCCGAACTTCGTCGTCCAGACCTTGAAGCCCGTATCACCGGGGCGGAAATAGTATTTCTCCTGATAGCCGGGACCATCGGGAATATGGCTCTTGCGATAGACGCCCAGCGCGCTGCCATCAGCGTCGAGCATGACGAGCGAATTGTAATAGCGCGGTCCGTCGCGTTCGAAGATCGAGACCGGGATGGCCACGCCGAGCTCCTTCGCCAGCGGCTGCAATGCCGTGACGCAAGGGTGCTCCATCGCCGGCCAGGCATGGGCAAACCACTCTTCTTCCTGCGTCTTGCAGAAATACGGGCCCTGAAACAGTTCCGGCGGCAGGATAACCTGCGCACCCTTGGCGGCGGCATCGCGCACAAGTTGGCTCACCGTGTCGATGTTTTCGTCCAGATTGTCACCGAACGCGGCCTGTATGGCTGCGACGCAAATCGTCCCGGTTGTCATGTCAGATGTTCAGTCCTCGTCCAGAAGGTCCAGCCAATCGCCCGGCCCGTCCCCGGTACGTAGGTCCATCAGTGTCGGGAACAACCACCAGGGTGCACTCCCGTCATTATTCCACAGCGCGACATAGGCAAAGCCCGTGTCCGGTTCGGCATAGATCTGCGCGCCATAGCCCGACAGATAGCCCGAATGGGTAATCAGGCGGTGGCCGCTCCAGTCATAAACGCGGAATCCCAGCCCGTAGCCGGTATTCTCGATCCGGTCTTCCAGCCGGTAGAGGCGGCGTGTCTGGGATGGGGTATCGCCCTGCGACGTCTGAACGCGGGCCAGCACGGCCGGTGGCAATCGCGATGAGGTGCCCAGTTGAGCCTGCGCCCATGCGATCATGTCATTGATCGAGACATTGACGCTCGCAGCCGCAGCCGTCGCGTCATAGACGGTTTCCGGATCACCGGCCTGTGGCATCCCGTCGGCGTCACGGTCACGCCGCCGATGCGGGCGCGCCCAGGACGGGCTCTGGCGCATGGCAGAAACCCCAACGCTGGCATCATGCATGCCAACGCGCTCAAAGACGTGGGCGCGCATCGCGGTGGCAAAATCCATCCCGGCAGCCTGCGCAGCGATGATCTCGACGCTTCCAAAGGCAATATTCTGATAGCTGTAGCAGTCACCGGGACGGCACACCGTCGGCTGACTGCGAAGTCGGCCGCGCAGCTCGCTGACATTCTCGCCCCGTTCCATTTCACGGTCGAGTGCGTGCGGCCGCAGCCCGGTGCGCTGGGACAGCACTTCGGCGACGCTGGCATACTGGCCGCGCGGCAGGGGCAGCAGCTCCCGGGGCACCGAGTCCGACAGGTTCACGCGTCCCTGCGCTTCGAGCAGGGCCAGCAAAGTGCCGGTCATGCCCTTCGACACGGATGCGGCCCGAAACACGGTATCGCGCGTGATCGGCCGACCGGAGCCCGCCTCTTCTTCGCCATTCACATAAACAAGGACGGGAACGCCCCGTTCGAGCACGGCAACCGCCAGACCGACGCTTTCCCGGCGCGTCATTACCTCGTCGAGGCGGGCCCGGAATACGTCGAGATAGCGCTCTTCAATTGGCGGCGGCGAGTCCAGTAGATGGGCGGGAACCGGCGACAGGGCGGCATCGATATAGGCTGCGACCTCCGGACCGGCCGACGACAGGACAGTCGCAGGCTGGGCCATCGCAGCAGGCACCGCACACGCGGTCAACGCCATGGCAATCAGAGTTTGAACACGCACAGTTTAACCCCCGGATGGAATATGACATGTCACACAGTGAAATGCCCCTCCGCCCGACAGGATACTTGAAGACGGGCGACCAATCACCTGCCGCGACGGAAATATTTTTTGCAAGTCCGAGACCGCCTGGGCTGCACTGGGTGTTCCATAGGTCGGCACGACAAGGTTTTTAGGGCCAATGACCCAGTTCATGTGCGACGCCGGACGCGGATCGCCATCCTCACCCGCCACCAGGCCCGGCGAGGCAATTCGCTCCACTTTCAGGCGACGTCCCTTGGCATCTGTCATCGATTCAAGTTGGCGGGCACAGGCGTCGAGAACCTCCGCCTGCGGATCATCATCGCCAAGAGGGGCCTGGCAAACGACAACGCCCGGCCCGGCAAAACGGGCCACATTGTCGATATGACCGTCTGTATGGTCGAACAGGAGACCCTCATCGAGCCAGAGCACTTTGGACACGCCCAGCGCCGCTTTCAGACGGGATTCGGCGTCCGCTTCGGTCAGGCCGGGATTTCGGTTGGGATTGAGCAGGCATTGGCGGGTCGTCAGGACGGTGCCTTCACCGTCGAACTCCAGCGCACCCCCTTCGATGACCAGGTCCCGGCGATCCAGCGTCGCACCGGCGAGTGACGCAGCGCGCTCCGCAACGGTATCATCATCGGCAAGCTGGTATTTACCGCCCCAGCCGTTGAAACCAAAACGCACCGCGACAAGTCCACTGCCCTCGCGGGCGAAGACCGGGCCCGTATCGCGCGCCCAGACATCGCCATAGGGTTCACGGCGGATATCAGCGGCCTCGCCCAGCGCCGCTCGCGCCGACTCCGCGGCCTGCCCGGTCGCGCAGAATACCGTCAGGGGCAGACGCCGCCCGCTGTCATCGGCGGCCACAAGGTCGGAAAGGAAGGCCGCAAACTCGGCCTGTGCGGGCGCAAGATTGTCTTCCCACAACTCGGCGTCTGCAGGCCAGCAGGTTATCACGCGGTCCTGGCGGGCAAGCTCGTGGGGAATATGGCGCATTCGACAGGGTCCATCGTGGCTGAGGGGCGTTTGTCGCAGCCAAGTGGCCAGGTAGGCAAGAGGTCAGATGAGAGTGGCAGCGCAAAGAAAAAGGGGCGGCCCGAGAGCCGCCCCTTGTCCAGTCTGATGTCAGGTGTTGCTAGAATTCGTAGCGCACACCGAGACGCACATTCCAGAAGGACGTGCTGCCGACAACGCTTTCCGGCGTCCGGTTGAAGAAGTTGCGGTACACGTACTGACCGGCATTGTTGATGGTCGCATCGACAACGCCCTGACGCTGCGGGAAGCCCGCCTGGGTCAGAACACCCCAATCTTCGTTGATCAGGTTGCCAACATTCTCGATCGTGATGAAGGCAGAGCCGACATGGCCCGGCATGACACCGCGGAATTCCTGATCGAGACGAATGTCGAACCGGTTGTTCCACTGGCCTTCCTGAGAGTTACGCTCGGTGATCTGACCGCGTGTGAGGCCATAACGATCGATGAACGCGTTGAAGCCAGCCAGATCAAAGCCCGGATCGTAAACGACGTTCGGGTCGTTCACGAGCGGCACATAGAGCAGGTGAACAAAGTCCTGTCCATCACCGAACATGTCCGTCGATCCGCCGTCAAAGGCGAAGGAGTACGGACGGCTCTGGAAGGCCTGGCCAAAGAGGCTCACGCGGGTCAGGAACTCGCCGAAGAAGGCGTGATCCCAGCTGGCCCGCATGGTGAAACGATGCGGGATTTCGTAGTTCGACGTGGCTTCCGGATTGTTGTTGATGTCCGGTGTCGCAACGCTGGTCCAGTTCGAGTAGGCGACCGATGAGGTCATCGAGCTGTTGTCACGTGAGTCGACGTAGGCGTAGCCAAGGCTCCAGGAGATGTTGTTCTCGAACTCGTGCTGGATGGCACCCGAGAACACGAACTGCGAACCGCCACCGGCATTGGTGAGGATCAGGTCGTTGTCGAAACCGCGCGACGAACAGGCAGCACCTGCCGGGTCAATCGCACAATCCGGGTCCGAGCGGTCGATGCGGCGATAGATCGGACGACCGTCCGGTGCCGTGCCGATTTGCTCGAGCGTCGCATCGACAACAGCCGCTGCATCACGGGCCTGGGAGTAGAGAACGTCGACCATGATGCGGGCGTCGTTTTCAAACCAGGGCGTGGTCAGGTCGTAGGTGCCACCGACGGCGAACTTCAATTCCGACGGAATTTCGAAGTTCGGGTCGATCGCGTTGACCGTGGAGTTTGCAGCGCCGTTTGCAACAGCGTCAAACATGACGGTTGGAACACCCCAGATCGGGCGTCCGAGGCCACCTTCATCCTGCGTGAACGGCTCCAGGAAGAGGTTGCCGAGCTGACCGTTGGACGGACGATACTGCAGTTGGACGTTGGTGAGACCGTCATTGGAGTAGCTGTTGGACAGCCACACATTCGGGTTACCGCCAGAGAAGAGGCCGACGCCGCCGCGCATGCTGAGGCGATCATTGACGTCCCAGGCAAAACCGACGCGCGGCTGGATCAGGTCCCGACCGTCGAAGGTTTCAGTGTTGGAGTAGCCATTGCGCGCCAGGAAGTTCGGGTTGGCGTTCGGCGTGTCATCGCTGGTGTACCACTCATAACGAACACCGGCGGTGATGGTGAGGTCCGGATTGATCTGGAACTCGTCCTGCAGATACGCCGTGTTGATGTCATAAGTGAAGGTCGCGCCCGCATCGACCGGATTGTTGGTGCCGCGTGCGTTGCCGTAATAGACCCGTGCAACATCACCATTCTCGAAATCAGCGATGCTGTCGAAGCGATATTCGCCTTCGGAGTGCTGAACGAACAGGTTGAAGATGTCGTAGGACTGACGCTCGAAACCTGCGGAGATCAGGTGATCTTCATAGGTGTAGTTACCCGACGCCGAGAAGCTGAACACGCTGTACTGGAGGTCGTTGGAGTGACGGGAGTCATCCGCGCCCAGATAGATCGTGTTGCCGTTGTGGCGGATCTGGACTTCACCGAAGTCCGTGCCGTTCGACGAAGCCTGCGTGAAGTCGACATCATTGTAGGACAGACGAATTTCGGTCGAGAAATTGTCGTTCCAGTCGGAAACCAGCTGACCGGAATAGGCCTGAAGTTCGGCACCACGGTTGTAGAGGTGGTTTTCGTATTCGAACTCGTTGTTGTCGCCGTCAGACTGGGTCCGGTTCAGCGCGTCATTGAAGTTGTAGGTCAGGGACGCACGGTGATTGTCGGTGATGTTCCAGTCGAGACGGATCAGGTACTTCTCGTCGATCGCCGGTGTGCTGCTCGGCGTGCCACCTGGATCGTACTGGTAGAGGTTTTGGGCGGCCGTACGGATACGGTCATAGTCAGCTTGCGTGAAGCCGGCGACTTCAACGGACGCGCCGCTGCCATCGACACCACGGAAGAATTGGTTGGCACCTTCGAAACGCTCATAGGTCGCGAAGATGAAGAGACGGTCCTGGACGATCGGCGCACCAATCGAGAACCCATAACGACGCTCGTCAAACGGAGCCGGGTCATTCCCCTGGAAGCTGTCATCCGTGTAGTCGAAGAACACCGAACCGGTGACTTCATTGGTACCCGAACGGGTGACGGCGTTGATGTTACACGCCGTGAAGCCACCATACTGGGCATCAAACGGTGCCAGCTCGACGGAGACCTGCTGAATGGCGTCGAACGGGAAAGGCATACGCTCGGTCGGGTAGCCATTGCCGTTGAGACCAAAGCCGTCATTGAGGCCAATGCCATCGACGGTCAGGCTGTTGAAGCGCGGGTGCGCACCGGCGCACTGGATGGAATCGTTGAACGACTCGTCGAGATAGATCCGCGGGTCGGTACGGATGATGTCTTTCAGGTCGCGGTTGATTGCGGGAGACGTCTGGAGGTCGGTGAAGTCAAATACCGCTGACGGGCCAACGGCGACGTCGGCAACGGCGGTGCGGGTGCCGATGACGGTGACGGTGTCGGCCGAACCGGCATTCAGTGTCAGGCCAACCGAAACGGGTGTACCCAGCGTGGTGTAGACGTCTTCAACGACGCTGCCCTGAAAGCCGGGAGCCGTCGCGGAAACGCGGTATGGACCGCCCGCGCGCAGACCGCGTGTGTTGAAGGAGCCGCTCGCGCTCGTGGTCGTCGAGGTCACCGTCGACGTCGGCACGTGAACGACCGTCACGGTCGCACCGCTGATCGGCGCACCCGAAGCGTCCGTCACGGCACCGCGAATGTCGGTGGTCGTAACCTGAGCGTGAACCGCAGCGGGAGCCGCGGCGAAAAGGGCGACCGTAGCCGCGCCGTAGGAAAGTTTTTTCAGAAGTGACATGGCCTTGGTTGAACCCCCACTAAGGACCGCAATGGACGGGACAGAATGCCCCACTTTGAACTCGAGGCGGCGTCTAATCCCACGCGAAAACGGTTCTGTGACGAGTCTATGAAGCTTTTACGACAGCCCCAGACCCTAATTTTCGGCCTCTGCTCCGTACACGGTCGCGGCCGCGGCGGGGCTGGCGGCGCAGTCGCCCGTAACAGTTGGAGGAATCACGAGACAAGCTGGCTTGAGGCCGCTAGAACGCCCCCGCACATCGTGTGGAAACAAATGCCTGACCAACTGATGAATCGTTTTTCGCTGCGACTTTATTGCGACACTCCGGTCGGCCAACGAGTGACAGGACCATGACGCCACAAGCCCCTTCATCGCCCTCCGGTCGCAGTTTTCGTCCCTCCTGGGGGCAGGCAACCTGGCTCCTGATCGCGCTTGTCACTCTCGTCCGGATCATTGCGCTCGCCGTCAGCCAGGTCGAACTCTATCCCGACGAGTCACAATACTGGGTCTGGTCGCGGTCATTTGACTGGGGCTATTTTTCCAAGCCGCCCATGATTGCCTGGGCGATTGGGGCGTCGACATCGATACTCGGCCTTTCGGATTTCGCCATCCGCTTGCCCGCGAGCCTGTTCCATGCGGCCACGGCAAGCTTCCTGGCCCTGGGTGCGCGTCAGCTCGTTGGTCATCGCGCCGGATTCTGGACTGCAGCCGTCTATCTGACGACGCCCGCCATTTTCCTGTCCTCCGGCATTATTTCGACAGATGCCGTGCTCATGAGCTTCTGGGCGGCGGGCCTCTATGCCCTGATCTGTCTGAGGAAGGGCGCGGGCTGGCCGTCCGCCATCGGACTCGGGGCCGCCATCGGCCTCGGCTTCCTGTCGAAATACGCAATGATCTATTTCCTGGTCGGAACCGGGCTCGCCATCCTGCTGGACCCACCCACCCGGCGCGCCATTCTTTCATGGAAAGGCGTGGTCGCGGCCGGGCTCGCCCTTGCCATTCTGTCCCCCAATCTGATGTGGAATGCGGCGCACGAGTTCGCGACACTCCAACATACCGCCGCGAATGCCAATTGGGGCGGTGACCTGTTCCATTTTGCCGAGATGGCCGAGTTTGCGATCGCCCAGTTCGGCGTGTTCGGCCCGGCCCTGTTTGCGACTCTGATAGTCGCAGCTTTCGCGTCGCTTCGGGGCATCTTCACTTTTGACGGGGACCCGATCCGGTTTCTCGCCCTGTTCATCCTGCCAGCTCTGATTGTCGTGACGCTGCAGGCCTTCATCAGCCGGGCCCACGCCAACTGGGCCGCATCGGCCTATGTCGCAGGGACGCTGGTCGTTTCACTGGTGCTGCTCAGCGGTCCGGCCTGGCGTCGATACGTGCTTTACGGCTCAATCGCCTTTGCCAGCATCATCGGCGTGGTCTTCATGGCCGCGGCCTACCAGCCGGCGCTCGCCGATGGACTGGGTGTCGGGAATGCCTTCAAACGGGTGCGCGGTTGGCAGGAAACCGCTGACGCCATCATCGCCATAGAACAGAATGCGGCCGCCGAGGCCGTCATGTTCGATGACCGTAACGTGTTTCATCAGATGCAGCGCTACGGCACCGGCATCGAAACGCCCATCTATATGTGGCAGCGCTATGGAGGCCCGCACAACCATGCGGACCAGACCTGGCCACTGCCGGATGGATATGACGAATCGGTTCTGGTCGTGTCTGAACGCCCGCTCGACGTGGCCCGCATGCGGGACGACTTCACGACATTTGAGCCGGTCGGGTCGATCACGATCGACCTGGGAGGCAACCGCACCCGCGAATTTTCGCTCTGGCGGGCGCAGGGCTACCACCGTGTCGAACGCAACCAGGCCTACGAAGACTACTGGGCCGGAGTTGATGCGGCCGCGAGGGCTGCAAACGAATAAGCCGCAAGCCTCATTTTGCCCTACCGTGTACATCCCGGCTTGGGGCTTGGCAGGCTTTCTGCTTTAGTGCGGCCAAGAGGGAAATGCGCGGAGTGCCTCCTATGACATTCGTGACTGCGTTCGCACGTCGAACGCTGATTTTAGTGACCGCTCTGCTCGTCGCCGCTTGCGCGACGGATGGGCCGCGCAATGTGTCGATCAACCCGTTGGCGCGCATACCCTCCAATGCGGATATCCAGGCCCAGCCCCGTCCTGAAGGACGCAATTCGGAAACGATTGCCGAGGGCACGAGCGGCGCGCAGGTACGCGAACAGGTTGATTACGCGCAAGGTCCCCGCGTCGGCATGCCGGCCAGCAGCGCCTCTCGCCTCGAAAGCGGGGCCTACACGGTCAGCTTTGCCGATGCCCGCGTCGACGAAGCCGCGCAAACCATTCTGGGTGACCTTCTCGACGAGCCCTACCTGATTGATCCGCGCGTTCAGGGCCGCATTACCGCGACCACGCCGCGCCCGCTGTCGCGCGATGGACTGATGGCCCTGTTCGAAGCGGCGCTGGCCGTCAACAACGCCGCCATTGTCCAGGCCGATGGTGTCTACCGGATCATGCCCGCCGGCGAGGCCATGACCTCCGGTCTGGCGAGCCTCTCCGAAGTCGCACGGCCCGGTTGGGGCGTCTCGGTCATCCCGCTTCAATTCGTGTCGGCAAACAATATGCGCCAGCTCATGGAATCCGTGGTCTCGCGGCCGGGCGCACTGCGCGCCGACCCGTCACGCAATCTTCTGATCATCCTGGGCACCGCTCCGGAACGGCGCAACGCCGCCTCTGCGGTCGCCGCATTCGACGTTGACTGGATGTCCGGCATGTCGGTGGCGATGATACCGCTGGCGAACGCATCCGCCGAGGACATTGTTGGCGAGGTTGAGACCCTGTTCCAGTCATCGGCCGATGGGGCCAGCGCCGGAGCGCTGCGCCTGCAGGCGATTGATCGGCTCAACACCATTCTCGCAGTCGCCGCCAGTCCGGCCCTGCTTGACCGTGTTCGCGGATGGATCACCCGCCTGGATACCGGTGGCCCGGGCGGATCGACCCTGCGGACCTATTTCCTTGAGAACGGCGAAGCCGAGGCGACGGCCGACCTGCTCAATCAATTGTTCAACGACCGCTCCTCAGGCGATGGCGGTGTTGCCCCGGATCTCAGCGCCGCATCCACCGAAAGCACCGGCTCGTCAGCCACAAACGGGCCGAATGGGGCCGTGCGCGTCATTGCAGACCCGATCAACAACGCCCTTCTGGTTCTGGCCGATCCAGCCGGGCAGGCGCTGATCCAGCGCGCACT
>TARA_R110002072_G_scaffold1355_2_pt1 | contig 10226 bp, 9 predicted proteins | sample TARA_R110002072 | Tara Oceans TARA_R110002072 (sample SAMEA4397118) | marine metagenome | biome: Polar Biome; feature: [SRF] surface water layer (ENVO:00010504); material: water (ENVO:00002006), including particulate matter (ENVO:01000060) such as... | depth 5 m | reverse complement strand
CACATTTACATGTGGCTTGGTGCGTTGAAAGGTCTCTTTTGCCATGTCTTTGTCTTGTTTGTGTTAATTAAATTTTAAACGATTATCGACAGAGCCGATAGTCGGATTTGAACCGACGACCCCTTCCTTACCATGGAAGTGCTCTACCTCTGAGCTATATCGGCTTCTATTCCAATGAGCGAGCGACCGGGATCGAACCGGCAACATTCACCTTGGAAGGGTGACACTCTACCAATTGAGTTACGCTCGCTTTCGCGTGGGGAGAGCAGGATTCGAACCTACGAAGTCGTAAGACAACAGATTTACAGTCTGCCCCAGTTGGCCGCTTTGGTATCTCCCCAAATTCTTTCAATAAATCAATATAGCTGAGCCAGTGGCCGGAGTCGAACCGACGACCGACGGTTTACAAAACCGTTGCTCTACCAACTGAGCTACACTGGCATTTGCGAAAGACTGGAAAAATACTCATAGTTCATCTTATAGTCAACAATTCTAACTAAAAAATTACAACCTTATTTCTAGCCTTTTGCTTTGTTTTTTTGAGCCTTCAAAACTACGACTCTTATCAAAAATAACAATACAATGATTGCTAAAATTATTTTACCGTAATTGGATAAATATTGCCCTATTACTTCCCAATTATCTTGCACATACCAACCTGCTCCAAGTAATAATGTGTTCCATAAAAGAGAGCTTAAAAAAGAATTCAATACTGTTTCCGGTACTTTTAAACCTGACATTCCGGTAGTAAGAGAAATTACAGATCGTGTTCCGGCAAGAAAGCGATTCCCAAAAACAATCCACTGACCCCATCTCTGCATCCATTTTTTCCCCTTCTGAAAGTATTTGTAATCTATGAAGCGTAAAAGAAAAGGTCTTTTAGGGTTGTCTTCAATTTGAGAACCCCATTTGCGGCCAAACCAATACATATTCATAAACCCGAGAACAGAAGCAGTAACAGTTACAACTAATAAAATAGTGAATGACACTGTCCCTTCCGCAGCAAGATATCCTCCGAATGCAACGATTACATCACCGGGCATTGGGGGAATCAAATTCTCTAAGTAGGCAATTCCAAAAAAGATTAAATAAATGCCTATGGGAGGAACAACACTGATCCAATCAACAATACTTTGAACTATTTGATCTGCCATCAGCCTATTTTTGAGAGTAAAACTACCGCCGAACTCGAGATGCCTTCCTTTCTCCCTTCAAATCCTAACCATTCAGAAGTTGTTGCTTTTACAGAAATATCTTCAAGATTCACCTCAAGATCTGAAGAAATTGTTTCTCTGATCTTGAGTATGTATGGAGCTAATTTTGGCTCTTGAGCAACGATAGTAGCATCAAGATTTCCTAACTCGTAGCCTTTTTTCTTTATCAGCTGATAAGCTTTTCTTAAAAGAATACGACTATCTGCATTTTTATACTTTGAATCAGTATCAGGAAAATGTTTTCCAATATCTCCAAGAGCTAAAGCCCCGAGCAAAGCATCTGTTATCGCATGGAGCAAAACATCCGCATCAGAATGCCCTGCTAATCCTAGCTTATGAGGTATTTCAACGCCTCCAAGTATTAACTTCCGACCCTCAACCAATTTATGCACATCGTAGCCGTATCCGATTCTCATACTTGTCATATACTTTTGTTTATGATGAGTTCAGCAACTTTTAAATCTATTGGATAAGTTATCTTAAAATTTTCTCTACTTCCGTTAACTATTTTAACTTTTTCGCCAATTTGCTCTACCAAAGAAGCATCATCTGTTCCCAGAAAGTTATTTTTTATTGCCGAGTCGTACGCTTCTTTAATCAAATAAGTTTTAAAAATCTGAGGAGTTTGAGCTTGCCACAATTCGGAACGGCTTGGTGTTTTTTTTATGAAGTTTTCAGCGTTTACCTTTTTGATGGTATCTTTTGCCGGAACTCCTAAAATCGCTCCGCCAATTTCATTCGCTGCTTTAAAACAATCTCGAATTTGAGATGTGTTCGCAAAAGGTCTCACTGCATCATGAATTGCCACCAACTCCACTTTGCTGTTTACTTCATTCAAAGCGTTCTGAGTAGAATATTGTCTTTCAGTACCACCTTCAATAACCTGAAAAGAAATATTTGAAGCATGAATGCTTGCAAAAATTTTATTACACTCATCGAAGTATTCTTCTGAAGTAGCAATAATTATTTGTACCACTCCTTCAATTTCAAGAAAACATTCAATTGATCTTTGAAGTATAGTTTTCCCTGAAATTTTGATAAATGGCTTTGGAATATCGGAACCCATTCGGATTCCTGATCCGGCAGCCGGAATTATGACCGCCTTTTTTTCCAATTAAATAATCAACATTGCATCGCCAAATGAAAATAGGCGATAGTTTTCCTTTTTAGCTTCTTCGTAAGCTTCCATTATGAAATCATATCCGCCAAAAGCTGCGGCTAACATGAGTAATGTAGATTCCGGTCTATGGAAGTTAGTGATCAGCGCTTCTGTGATCTTAAATGGATATGGTGGATAAATGAACTTATCTGTCCAACCTGTACCCATTTTGGACATTCCACTAGCCATAACGCTTGTTTCGATCACACGAACAGCACTGGTTCCGATTGCAACTACTTTATTCTTTTTAGATTTCAGCGCCATGTTGATCTTATCAGAAGTGTCTTTTGACAGGAAGAAATTTTCCGAATCCATTCTGTGCTTTGTAAGGTCTTCTACTTCAACGTTACGGAATGTTCCCCATCCTATATGAAGTGTAATTGGGAGCATTTGCACTCCTTTCTTCTCAATCTTTTTGATCAAATCTTCAGTGAAGTGCATCCCTGCCGTTGGGGCAGCTACGGCTCCTCGCTCTGTTGCATACACTGTTTGATATCTTTCTTTATCTTCATCAACAGGCTCTCTTTCGATATAAGGAGGCAATGGCATTTTACCAAGTGAATCCAATTTTTCATACAGCTGTTCGTATCCACCATCAAATAAGAATCGAATTGTTCTACCACGGGAAGTTGTATTGTCAACAACCTCTGCCATCAGCTCATCTTCTTCTTCTCCGAAATAAAGTTTATTTCCGATTCGGATTTTTCTGGCAGGTTCTACCAAAACATCCCATAACATATTTTCCGGTTGAAGCTCTCTCAACAAAAATACTTCGATATCGGCTTCGGTTTTTTCCTTTTTTCCATTCAAACGGGCTGGAAAAACTTTAGTATTGTTGTATATCACAACATCATCTTCGTTCAAATATTCATGAATATCTGAGAATTTCTTGTGCTCAATTGTTTGTTCTGCTCTGTTAAGAACCATAAGACGTGCATCGTCTCTTTTCTTAAGTGGTTCTTCTGGCACGTTTAATCCTTCTAGTTCGTATCTAAAATCGGTGAGTTTCATCTCTCCTTGGGTTGAATGGAGGTTTTAAATTGCTGTTTTCCAAAGTTGAGAAAGATAGCTTTTTATTCATTCTTTTTCAATTCAAGTTCATTTGAACTTCTATTTATTATTAGGTGTCGATTGTTTATATTTAAAGAGTAGGTTCAACGTTAACGAGCCAAACAAATTTATTATGAAAAAATCACTCTTACTATCAATAACTTCTTTTTTGTTACTAATTTCTTTTGATGCACGCGCTCAACTTCGAGGGGATGTTTCTCAACCGATTGATTATCGCGGTTCTATAATTAATTCTCAAAGCGCTACTGTTCAAAGTAAATTGGCTAGTTTTTTTCAAAACAATGTTCAAATGAGCCATTCTTACGCCATGAGTTTTAGCTCGGTTGGCGGTTCTTATCAAAACTTAAATGCTTACACCAATACAATGGATATTGCATTTAGTGATCGACTTCAAGGACGTGTTGATGTTTCTTTTTTTCACTCTCCTTTTGGTGGAAATAATTTATATGGATACAATCAGAATAAGCCTCAAGTTATGCTAAGTAATGCAGAATTGAATTATAAGATAAGTGATAACGCAACTATTCGCCTGCAATATCAACGCCTGCCATATAATTCATTTGGACTATCACCGTTCGGGTACAATAGATACAATAACTTTAATAGCTTCAATCCAGGGTTCTATTAATATTTTTAATGGCTGAAATTCAACACGAGAAGAGCATATCCACAAAAAATCTTTATTTAAATGCTGCGATTGGGTTTTTGAGCGTTCTTCTTTTAGGGCTTTTGATTGCTTTATTCACTCGAATTATCTATCCAAGAATTTTTAATCAAAGAGCCGATCAAACCACCGAGCTCATAGGTTCTATTATTCAGCTTGAAGTGCTTAATGGCTGTGGGGAACCCGGCATTGCTAATAACTTTACTACTCATCTTAGAAATAACGGGTTTGATGTTGTAGAAGTTGGCAATTTTGAACGATTTGACGTTGAGAAAACTTTTGTAATCTCGAGAAGTTCTTCTCCCAATAATGCTCGAAGGGTAGCAAATGCTCTTGGCATTTCAGAACAAAATATAATTCGAGAAGAGTCTTCAGATTTTTATCTTGATGTAACCGTTGTTCTCGGAAAAGATTACCAAATACTTAACACTAATTAAACTTCAAAAAATACATTGCCTAAAAAAGATCAATTTTCAAATGCTTACTCTGAAGAAGATTTAAAACCGAGTGAGGTTTTAGATGTTATTACTGAAGCTTTATTAAGTAAAAAGGCTAATGATATTATTGTATTAGATGTTTCTGAGTTAACAACTCTCGCTGAATATTTTGTGATCTGCCATGGTAATTCTGACGTTCAAGTTAAAGCACTTGCTGATGCAGTTGAAGAAGATGTGCTGAATAAATGCTCTGAGAAAACCTGGAGAAAAGAAGGCGGAAGTTCTCGGGCTTGGATTATTCTAGACTATGTGAATATTGTTGTGCATGTGATGAGCGAAGAAAAAAGACGCTACTACGATATTGAGAGAATGTGGAATGATGCAAAAATCACTCATATTAAAGATGAAACAGAATAAGATGTTATGGCTCGGCAATCTTTTAAAGTTCTTGTTACTGAGCCTATTCCTCAACGTGTAATTTCTTTTTTAGAAGATTATGCTGACGTTCATATTGGTAAAAAGGGAGAGTTTCAAAATGAAGCTAATCTGGTGAAAGCTATCCCTGAATACGATGCTTTGCTGAGCATGCTATCCAATCCCGTCTCAAAATCAGTGTTAGAAGCAGGTTCAAATTTAAAAATTGTTGCTAATTTTGCTGTGGGTTACAACAATATTGATGTGAAAGCAGCACAATCTTTAGGTATAAAAGTAGCCAATACTCCCGATGTGTTAACAGAAGCTTGTGGAGATTTCGCGATGGGCTTGTTAATGGCAGTTACTCGAAAGTTCAACGAAGCAGAACAATATCTTAAAGCAGGTAAGTTTACAGGATGGGAACCTCTTGGGTTTTTAGGGATGGAACTTCGAAATAAAACTTTGGGAATTGTTGGAATGGGAAGAATTGGACAATCTTTTGCCTTAAGAGCAAAAGCTTTTGGAATGAAGATAGCCTATCACAACCGAAAACCTGTTTCCTCAGATATTGAACATAAATTAAATGCAATATATGTAGATTCCCTTGAGGAACTTGCAACAACCAGCGATGTATTAAGCTTGAACTGTCCTCTAACTGAGCAAACACATCATTTAATTGGAAAAGAAGTTTTTAAGCTAATGCCGGATCATTCTATTCTTATTAATATTTCTCGTGGTCCCGTGGTTGATGAAGCGGCTTTAGCTGAAGCCTTACATTCGCACCATATATCCGGAGCAGGTATTGATGTATTTGAAGAAGAGCCGAAAGTTCATCCTAAACTTCTTAATGCGCCAAACTGTATTCTTCTTCCTCATATTGCAAGCGCTACTTTTGAGACAAGAGAAGCTATCGGAATGCTTGCTTCCAAGGCAATAGTTTCAGTACTTAATGGAGAACCTGATAACAGTATTTCTAATCTCATTCAATGTTGAAAGCTGAGCGCCCAATAAAACTATATGTAATAGCCTCAATTCTGGGGCTCATTGCTTTGGGTTTAGGATTTTTTGAAATACGGCATTCAAATGATGAGCCTTCCCGAAATGAGATTGAATCCTTAGCCGCTCAAAATGTAGGGTCAGCTTCAAAAAGTTTTGAACAATTTATATCAAAATTTAAAACTGATAATGAACTACTTGGAACTGAAGTAAAGAAATTATTAGATAGTGAGGCTTCACTAACCGAAATCCACAATCTCCTTTTAGAGGATAATTCTTACTGGGGTACCAATCTAAAAAATGACAGCACTTCTATAATATGGACTGGATTTAAAATTCCAATTTCAGCTAATAAAACTCCTTCAAGTTCCGGCAACATAGTAATAAATACGAATACGGTACAAAATGTAACGGCGCTCACATCTTCACAAAAAATTTTAGATATATCAGGAGCCGAGTATTTTCTAACAACGTCTAAGAAACTTCAGCAAAACAATATACTGGATCTGGGAAGCGATACAGAACTTACTATTCCCAAAGTGTTGGATTTAGATTTCAACTTTCCGGTTCATTTTACTCTTAACAACACTCTTCCTGATGACATCATTTTTAAAACAGAACAAGCATACGCCGATAGCAGTTTTAGTGCTACCATCTATGCCTCAGAAATGGACATTGATACTTTTCAAAAATCTCGAGTTGTAAGCCACACCAAACTTAGATTAGTATTTATTGTATTAATTTTACTTGTATCAGTGTTTTTGCTGTTTAATTTACCCTCCTATTTTGATCCAAGAAACACATTCCTTATCTCTACAACCTCTATTTTCCTGATTTGGATTTTCTCATGGACACTTCTTCCTTTTTTAAATCTTGAACTTGTTCTTGGAGATCAGTCCATTCAGATCGAGTTATTTTATCTGGCACTAAATGCTCTTTTAGCTCTTTCTTTTGCCGTTTTTGTTGCCGATTTCTACTACTCAAACCAAGAAATTGAACAAAAGATTTCTATTGGCTTGGGAGCAGCAATACTGATTATTATTGGAATTCTTATTGCTGCTGTATTTATCGGAATCTCCGTGTCTTTGTATAATATCACAGTTCAAACTCCTCTAAACCTTAATGATCTTAAGTTAGTACCTGATGTTGATGTGTTTGTGTACTACTTCTTTTCAGGAGCTTTATCCATATCGGCTTCCTGGTCGGTCGTTTATTTAATCATCTTTCTTTTAAAGTCTATTGAGGGGAAGGGGTATTTTTTAGTTGCTGCAATTGTTTCCGGTTTCTTAGTTGGAATTATACTTCTTAATGCTTTCTACTTAAGCTCTGAATACAACTGGAGCTTATATTTAGCATCTGTTCTTTTTTCAATTCTGCTGTTGAGCGCTTATTTTTCATGGCAAGGTTCACTAAATCTAAGAACTAAATCCAGACTTAGGCTATTCATTCTTATCTCTTTTCTCGCTTCAGTATTTGCTTACACTCCTTTTTACTACGGGCAAATCGAATGGCAATCGAATGCTATGCGTGAAGAAGCAGAAAATTTTGCCCAAGAGAGCGACCTTCAGATTGAAATTATCACAATAGAGATATTAAACCATCTCGAAACTCACCTTTCTGATTTAGAACTCAGTAGTGTGCAAAATAACCGCTCTTTATTAGCCGCAGAGTTTAATAAGCAAGTTGAGCCATTATTTAAACAAAACCCAAATTGGCAATCTTTTTCATTTTCAATTCAATTAATTGACAGCAACGGTGATCCAATTTCTGAATTCACTTCCAACTTAAATGCGCCCGGGTGGACAAAAGCATACGACATGTTTAGCCTTGAAGTGCCTTATGTGCAAGAACGTATTCGAAGAGATCGGCTTCGCCCCATTATCAGAAAAAATCCTCTCGAACAACCACCTGCAAAATACACATCCTTCAGGCAGGGATGGATTCCGTTTTTTGCCTCGCCAACAAGTGAAGAGAAACTAGGTTGGATTATCAGCTCAGTGTATCAGGAACAACCTCAATACAGAAAACCTTTACGTGCAGTAATTGCCAGTAAAAGAGAAGAAGACAAGAATTCTACTTTTCTACTAAGCGAATACACCAATAATAGTCTCTCCAGAATTTCCTTATCAGGTCTACCTATTGAGATCCCCAATTACAATATGTTAACAGAACAAGTTTCTACTCATTTAAGCCAGGATTCTCTGTTCTTTGAGAGCTCCAATCTCAACAATAAAACTGTGAAAGAGTTATTCTGGCAACGATCACCCGATATAGTAATTAAAGTTTCTACACTTGAAACTACGCCATTTAATCATGCTTTTTCCTTACTGAGATTCTTCTTCTACCTGTTAATATTTGTTTTTTTGACTTCATTATTACTGCAATGGAGAAAGAATTTTCAAATATTTGGAGCAAATAAAAGGTTTAAAGATCGCCTCATCGATCGGTTTATAATCGCTTCTCTATTTTGCCTGATTGCTCTTATAGCCATTTCTTCGTTAGCTATAACAAATCAAAGTGAAGAAATAACCATCAATGAACTCAAAAGTAAGTTAGCCGGAATCAATTCGACCTTTGAGAATAATGATGAGAACGATATTAATCAGACGCTTCTATTATCCAGCACATTAACAAACTCTGACGCAGTTCTTTTTGAAGGAAATGAACTTATCAGCTCAACGGCCCCTCAAATATTTTTACAGCATCTTATCCCCGCTCAGATTCCCTGGAATGTGTTCAATTCAATTATGAACCAAAGAAGCGAGCTCGAAATTGAAGAATTTAAATTAGGTGATTTGGAATTTCTTATTGGCTATACTCCAATTAAGCAAGAAGGCGTAATTACGAATATTGCTGCGATTCCCACCTTCCTGAAAACTCCATCTTTTAATGAACAACTACTAACCACCATAAGCTATCTTGCTGGTTTATTCGTAGTTATATTTGGAATCTTTATATTTGTTGCTTCAGTTATTGCTAATAGGATGACAAGTCCCTTAGAAGAATTGAGTGAGGGAATTAAAAGTATCTCTGATGGTAGTTTAGAGACAAAATTACCTGTTAAAAGCAACGATGAGATTGGAGCTTTAACCAATACGTTTAACATCATGGTTTATCGCTTACAAGAACTTCGTAAAAATTTGGTTGAAGCAGAACGAGAAGCTGCGTGGAAGGAAATGGCTCAACAAGTAGCTCATGAGATCAAAAATCCTCTCACTCCTATGAAGCTAAACCTTCAACATCTTGACCGACAAATTAGAGACTCTAACATCTCTCATGAGGATCTGAAAGAAAAAATTGCCAAAATAAATAAAAACATGATTGATCAGATTGAGTCTCTGAGTAAGATTGCCTCTGATTTCTCAAATTTTGCTCAGCCAATGGCTCAGGAATTCACCAAAATAGACATCAACTCAATTTTGGAGCATGTAGCTGAGCTTTATTCAAATGAGCGTTCAATTACTATAAAGCTAGATCTTAACCAAAATCCTTTGCTTATAAATGGAGCTAAAGACGAGCTTCAACGCGTGTTTATAAATCTGGTTAAAAATGGTATCGAAGCAATACCTAAAACTCAGAAAGGCATCATTTCCATTAAAAGCTGGCAAACAAATTACAAAGTAAATATTGAGATTAGTGATGATGGAGAAGGTATTTCTGAGGAAAACCTGGGCTCTATTTTTGTTCCTAATTTCAGTACTAAATCCAGTGGTACGGGACTTGGACTTGCCATTACTCGCAAAATAGTTGAAGAACATGATGGAAAGATAAGCTTTACTTCTGTGATTGGTGAGGGAACTACATTCTCACTTAGTTTCGATCTTTTTACAGGAACTCAAGAAGTTGCTTAAAACGCTTTCAGGCAATACACTGCTCTGGCACCCACATTCACCATATAGCCTTCGCCTACTCCCAGCGAAGAAATATACACGTCAAAATCATCGGCTTGGTAGCCCGGAGGATAGGCGTTAAAAATTACGTTGCCCGTATCTGTATCTAACACCCAAAGGTCCCCATTGCCAAAGTTGGAAAAATATAGCATACCGTTTTCTACGGTTGGGATGCTAGTGTGACTACTCCCAATGGGTGTACTCCACAGTACCTCACCGCTTTCAATGTCGAGCCGGTAAGCAAAGCCACCTAACGAGACCGCATATACGGCGTCTTCGGTAGTAGCCAGACCCACATCAAACCCGTCAAACCGCTCAAAATTCCATCCCTCATCTCTGATTTGTTTATACCATATCTGCTCGCCAGTGTCCCGGTCGTAG
>TARA_R110002072_G_scaffold187014_2_pt1 | contig 10251 bp, 4 predicted proteins | sample TARA_R110002072 | Tara Oceans TARA_R110002072 (sample SAMEA4397118) | marine metagenome | biome: Polar Biome; feature: [SRF] surface water layer (ENVO:00010504); material: water (ENVO:00002006), including particulate matter (ENVO:01000060) such as... | depth 5 m | reverse complement strand
GGTAGGGTTTTCCAGAGTCGATAAACGGTATGTCACTGGTCCGGAGAGATCAAAGACCAGTCGTGTGTTATCTGGGCTTAGGCCAACGCGAATATCCTGCACCTGTATTGGGTCGATGTCGTTGATATTGCTGAGCGCGCGCTGCTCATAGGACAGCGCAGATAGGAATACCGCTATGGATAATGCAGTCCGTTTCACCGGTGGCCCTTCGGTAAGTTCAGCACGCTAGCGGATACGTGATAGGGCGCCGGGATTAAAATTCGAATCCTTTAACCCTGTCCGAAATTGAAAATTCTGATACTTCAGTGTAGTACTTTTTCCTGTCTGGTGATTGGTCATTCTCAATTCCTGAGCGCGCCAGTACTGGTCAAGGTATTGCTGATAGTCAGCGGCGAGCATGGTCTTCAATAGTGTATTTTTTCGATCGTAGTAGTCCACGCGTTGCAGTCGGTAGTCCTCTTTATCGAGCCAGGCTATTTGTTTGGTGTAGCCAGAGTTCTCGTCAGTTGGTGTGCGTTCTACTACAAAGCAGAGTTCGCCTTCGAGGGACTCATCGCGTAAATAGCGATAGACATATTTTTCGACTTCCTGAGAGGATAAATCTTCGTAGGCAAACTCGCTGCCCATAAACGGGCCCGATTTGTCAGCAGAGGAGATTCTCTTGACGCGCTTTAACGCTGGTAGATAGAGCCATTGCTCATCAGGAGTCGTTTTGTGCGTAAAGGTCAGAATAGCAGTGCCTTTTAAGTCCCTGGGGCGATCAAACACCATAATATTTTTATCGCCATCAGTGGGGACTTCCAAGCTCATCTGGCGCATTTCTCGGCGGGATAATTCTCCGACGGAATTTTCGATTAACATGGCCAGGTCAGCGGTACTGTCGCCAAAGCCATTGTCGCGGCTATCGGCTTCGGTGGCTATGGCTAATCCCTTTTCAGCGGCGGATTCCGCCTGTACGAGAGGACCTTGAGTTAGAACAACGCTTAAAATAAGTTTACTGAGGCGGATGGCGTTTGCCGAGCGAAAATCGCGATAGGCGAGTGATCGGAATATGTTCTTCATGTCCTGCTTTCCTTAAGATGCATTTTTTTTGTCTGAGTCGATAAGCCAGTCATCAAACTTAATCAGTAGAGCGGGTAAGAATAGGAGATCGAGCACTATTGCGACAGCGATAGTCAGCGCTACTAACAGCCCCGAGGTTGAATTCACCGCAAAATCAGAATTGGCGAGAATCAGGAAGCCGGCGCCCAGTACGATGGAAGTAGACACAAGGGCGCTGCCTACGGTGGTAAAGGTGTAGTGTATGGCCTGCACTGCACTCAGGTTTTTTAGCGAGCGCGCCTCCCGGTATCGAACCAGAAAATGGGTGGAATCATCCACGACGATTCCCAGGGTCAAGCTAAAGACTACTGATGCGGCGATATTTACTTCGCCCGCCACGGCACTCCATATACCTAGAATGACGAGCGCGGGAAACAGGTTGGGTAAAAAACTTAGCATTCCGTATTTAACCGAACGGAAAGCCACGATCATGCACAGGGAGATTACGACAATGGCGAAGAGAGACCCACTAAGCATGCTGTCGATGTTACGTAAACCAATGTGTGCAAAGCTGATCGACTGGCCTGCTCCGCGGGTCACTATTTGAGGTGTATTGGTTTCCATCCATTGGCGCACTCGCTCTTCAAACGCGATAAGTCCCAGAGACTTTTGGTTCTTCAGAACAACAGAGACCTTTAAGGCTGATTTGTTTGAGTTCACTTGATGAGTGACATCCAGTCCATAGGGAACGGATATTTCATAAAGCAAGAGGTATTGGGACGCCATTGCTCGGGAATCAGGTAATCGATGCCAGTCCGGGTCATCATCGTGTAATACCTGATTCAGGCGTTTCAATGTGTCGGTAAACGCCTCCACATTGGCGACCTCTGGCTGGGTTCTCAGCCAATCGACAAACTTTGCTACCTCATCCAGGAATTGCGGATTCACCACACCTTGTGACTGACCGGCATCGATAGAGTAGTGCAGCGACTGCGTACCAGACAGTTTTTTCTCAACCACATCTATTGCGCGTGTCAGTGGCACTGCGCTGGAGAAATAATTCGTCGGATCGTCATTCAACGCCATACGCGGTACAAAACTGATCGTGACAAGAATCAAAATGAGTGAGGCCCAGAAAATTCGATTGTGGTGTTGGGTAACGAAGTTGGCCAGCCCAGTCATTGGTAGACCGGTAGCCGTTCGTGCGCCTGATTTAAACGGCAATAGTAGGATGAGTCCCGGAAGTATCGTCACACTTACCCACAGTGCTCCCATTACGCCTACGGCCGAGATGGTGCCGAGCTCACGGAACGGGGGAGAATCACTGAAATTCATACTTAAAAAGCCCGCGGCAGTAGTAATGCTGGTCAGTAATACCGGGTAGAGCGTTTGTTGCAGGCTTGAAGTAAGAGCGACGCGTTTGTTTTCTCCAGCGCGGAGATGACTCAAAAACGTACTGAGGATATGGACGCAATCTGCAATCGCCAGCGTCATGATGATGGTAGGTGCAGACACGTTGACGCTGTTGATACCGATTCCAGCCCAGCCAGCGTAGCCCATTCCCATTAGAATACTGAGCAGGATGGCTATTACAGTACAGAGTGAAGCCGTGAAGGAGCGCAGCAACAGGGCCAGGAGCAGTAAAACAATACAGAACATGAGCGGCATCAGGGTGACAGCATCGGCTGCTGTGACCTCGGCCAGCGACTGTTCTGTCAATGCCCATCCGGCAAGATAGATCTTAAGGTCAGGGTTGGCGCTTTCGGCTTGGTCTCGAATTGCGCGGGCCGACTTTACCGAATCGGCTATGGCTGCAGCCTTTTTGGTTCCAGCCACATTCAGGCTCAGGCTGACATTCACTGCCGTTACTTCGCCGTCTGGCGAGAGAATACGCCCCACCAGAGCTTGTTGGGCTAGGGCGGTTGTCTTCACTTGTGCGATACGGTCTGTTGACAGGGAGGTGGCTTCCTCGATCAGCGGACCAATGTGTATGTCATCTCCATCGACCACCGGGTAGAGGTAGTTCGTAACCGAGTCAACGCGCTTTGAATTTGGAATAAGCCAAGACTGCCTCGTGATGGACTCGATGGAGGTTAGGGTTTCGGGAGTGAAGATATCGCCGTCTACGGCTTCGATCACAAAAAGAATATTGTCTTCTTTGCCATAGGTGCGTTCAATCTGCTCCTGCGCCTGCAAATTGGGATCACCTTTGTCGAAAAAAACTTTGATCCCCGACTCGAGATGCAACCGGTTTATACCCAGTCCCAGGGCGAGTATTAGAACAATACTGACAAGCATGATCCAGCGGCCATGCCCGACAACTTTCCCTATGAACTTGTCTTTCGGTGTCATTTTCGAATCAGTAGCAAGAAGTGATGTGTGTTTTTCAGGGGAGAGCGAGGTGCCATGATCATAGCGGATTAACCCGGCGGTTTAAGGTTTTTAGCTGACCTGTTTAGGGCCTTTGGGGAGCTGTGGAAGCGCGAAGTTTTCGTCCGAGAATGTCATCTTAAGGCAGGTTAGACCCCGGCAGGTGCAGCTGCAACGATTTTTTTCTGGAATAGCCAATTAGGGGTGCGGAGAACTGCGGCTCGAAGGTTCAGCTTGCTTGACTTTGACGCTGTGCACTCAGGGCTCCCGCCAGAATCATCCTCGGATACTCTCGTTTGTCGCATTTTAGAGGCGATATAAGTGTTTCAAATATAAGGAAGTCTAAGTTGCGATGTAAAACCTCTCGTGTTCTGTCGACAAGTTAGTAAAGAATTCGCGTTAATTCCACCAGATGTTCTCGTGACGCGTTCAAAAATCGACCATAACCAACTGTTTTTTATACCTATATACACCCCGAGTAGATAAATCTCTCTGGTTCAAATTAAGCTGCACAAGCCATAACTGAGACATCGCATAGCACACAGAAAAGGGCGCGCCATCGTGGCAATCGAGTTCAAGATTACCCGCAATGAACGTTTATTAGGCTAATATTATGCTCTGCGCGGAAAGGGCTTTCGCCATGACCTCGGTGTGGAGAACTTTGATGGATTCGAGGATGCACGTGACCGGTAGGGAGCATTATTATTTGCGGTGGAGAATGGTCGTTTTATCGACGGATCCCTCCAAAAAAACGCTTATTTTTCTTATCATGGCACAGACAATTGCGCGGCGAAGTCCTGCTTGCTAATACCTCAGGGTCGCTTTGGTGTTGAGCCTGTGACGGGGGTCTCTGATGGTAGATAATAAATGGCAAATTCAACATAAAAAGCTCTTTGAGGTGCTACTCTGTGCTGGAGAATCCTATCCCTTGACACTTTTTGGTGTAAAGAGAAGCAAGACGAAATGACCCATTTTTTTATGCGAAGTCTTTCAATTTTGATACTTAGCTGTGCTCTCTTTGCGTGTAGTGAAGACCTTACCAGCGAAGACCACCTTAATAGCGCCAAAGAACTTCTGACACAGTCCGCTAGTGAATCGGCCATTAATGAGCTTAAGAATGCGCTTACAAAAGACGTTAATAATGCTCAAGCTCGCGCTTTGCTCGGGAGGGTCTATTTCGATTCCGGCGCCTACGAGAACGCCGAAAAGGAGTTGTCGAGAGCTTTTTCCTCGGGAGTAGATCCAACTATCATCGTTCCCGTGCTTGCTGAGGTCTTGTTGGGTTTAGGCGACTACGAGAAACTGGGTAAACTGACGCTTGATGGCCTCGATCCCTACAATCGTTCGACTGTATTGGCTGCGAAGGGTCTAGCCATGATTTACCAGGATGATCTGCTGGCAGCTTCGGAAATCATGGAAACCGCATTAAGTAACGAGCCAACTTCAGCCTATGCGCAGGTGGCCGCGGCACGACTTTCAATGGCGAATGGAGCTTATAGCGAAGTGCGCACTCGTCTGGCGAGCATTTTTGAAACCGATCCCACGTACGCTCCGGCATGGAATCTATTGGGTGACATTGAGAGCGCCGAAGGGCGGACGGCTGAAGCGGAAAAGGCGTATAGCCAGGTCATTGAGAACTCTAAGTACAGTTTTGACGCGATGCTGAACCGAGCAATGATGCGAATCTATCAGCGTAAGTGGGCGACCGCGAAGGACGACCTCCTACGTTTGAATACGAAGTACCGGCAGGCGAAATTCCATCCCGGCGTCTACTTCGCCCAGGGCATTGTCCAGCTACACCAAATGAATTTCCTACAGGCTGAAAAATCTTTCGTGCAGGCGGCTGAGTTTTCTGATGCCTACCCGCTTACATTTTATTATCTGACAGCGATTAATCTTGAAAAGGGCTTGATTCAGCAAGCCTATGATAAAATCTACAGGTTTCTGGCCTTGGTGCCTACCAGTGTGGCAGGTGCAAAGCTTGCCGCTAGACTGGAACTTGAGCAAAAGGGATACGAAAAAGCTGAAGAACTACTACTGCCGATTGTCGCTGCGCAACCGGATGATTTGGAAGCCTTAAACCTTCTAGCGAATGCCTTACTGGCACAAGGCAAAAGTGGAGAAGGTGTAGAGATACTGGCCAGGGTTGCAGAGTTGCAGCCCGACTCGGCTGAGGCCAAAACGCGACTGGGTGCGGGGTTTTTTGCTGAGGGTTCGGATGGGTTGGGTATCGCGATACTCAAGGACATATTGGTAACAGACCCAGGTTATGAGCAGGCCGATATCTTGATTGTGTTGAATCTGCTACGTCGCAATGACGTGGAAGGCGCTCTCAGCGCTGCAGCCGAGTATCGAGACCGCAATCCAGCCAGCGTTACATCTTACAATCTCCTTGGACGTTCTTATGTTGCCAATGAAGAGCCTGATCGCGCAAAGGCCGCATTCAACAAAGCACTTCTGCTAAGGCCGGGTGACCCTGGCGCAAGTCACAGCCTCGCGAAATTTGAGCTGGAGGCGAAACTTTATGAACTAGCACGCCGCCATTATGAGATGGTGCTACAGCACAATCCTGACCACATGCCCACGTTGTTGAAGATTGCCGCATCGTATGCCGTTGAAGGTAATGAGCAAGAGATGCTCAATAGTATCCAGAGCATACTGGTATCTCATCCACGCGCAATGGAGCCGCGATTGATTAAGGCGAGATACTTTATCGCCATGGGGCAGTTGGACAAAGCTGAACCCATATTTGACGAATTGACGGACGAACAAAAGGAGAACCCGAGCGCTCTGGTTACAATCGCAGCTTATGAGTTGGCAGTGGCCCGCTATAATCAGGCGATAGTCACGCTCGATAAGTTGACGGATTATCTGCCCAATGTAGGCCAGTATCACTATATGAAGTCTAAGGCCCATGCGGGTTTAGGGAATATTGAGGAGCTAACAGCCGAGCTGAAACGCGCGGTAGAACTCAGTCCGAATCACTTTTATGCCAAGATCGCCCTGGCACGCCTGGCACTCCTTTCTCTCAATATGGAAGCCTTTGATCAGAGATTGGCTGAGCTCAAAGTCATCTCGCCTGAAAATCCGGACGTTTTGAAGCTGGAAGTCGTCTCGGCACAAGAACGTGGTGACAACAAGTACGCTTTACAATTATTGCAGAAAGTACTCGAACGGGCTCCAACTACCGACAATGCGATTGCAGTTGCAGTTCACCTGGAGTCAGTTGGCGACATTGACGGGGCTATCGTCCAGCTACAAAAATGGGTCGCAGATCATACCGGCGATATTTTTGTAAGAGAGAAACTGGCTGAGTTGTATGGCAGTGTAAACCGTGCGGGAGGTGTTATATATCAGTATCGGGCGATCTTGAAGATTGAGCCGGCTCACGTAGTGGCACTGAATAACATCGCATGGTATTTGCAGGAAGATGACCCTGTACAGGCTTTGGCTTTGGCAAAGCAGGCATTTGCATTGGCTCCTGATTCCGCCTTAATACTCGATACGCTGGCAATGACACAGATGCGGACTAACAACTTGGCTGAGGCCCGCAGATATATTAATCGTGCGCTTACACTCGAAGGGGATAACCCTGAAATGCGCTTTCATGAAGCTCAAATCAGGGCCAGGGAGGGCGACCGGGAAGAGGCCGTAAAATCGTTAACTGCATTGCTGAACGAGAACATGCAATTTTCAGAACGAGCGCGTGCTGAGGTATTTCTAGAAAAGCTTAAGCAGTAAGCTAATGTGTGATCAGGATTGAACGTGCTCCCCCCATTAGAGGATCAGATCGCAGTCAGGATTTTATTCCCAGTTTCTCCAGCAGGTTATAAAGCGTTGGGCGGGTAATGCCCAGTGCATTGGCTGCGTCGGTAATACTCTGACTGTAATGGCTCATCGCTCGAATGATCGCTCTACGCTCCGCTTGCTCGCGTACTTCTCTCAAATTGAGTGGCATAGGCTCGGCGGCGGGTGCGCTTGTCAGCTCGAGGTCTTCTTCGCTAATGTGTTGACCCTCTGCCATTATTATTCCGCGTTTGATCCGGCTTTCAAGTTCGCGGACATTTCCTGGCCAGTCATAAGCTTCCATGGCCGTAATGGCTTCTGTGGAAAACCTTAACCCAGGGTTGTTGTACTCGATACCCATCTGATTCAGAAATGACTTTGCCAAGACTAGAACATCGCCTTCGCGGTCTTTGAGCGGAGGAATCTCCAGTACGATTTCACTAATGCGGTAATACAAATCCTCTCGAAACAGGCCTTTTGAAATCAAGTCCTGCAAATTTTGGTGTGTCGCGCACAGAATTCTCACATCTACCGGTATTTCTTTACGCCCACCTATTCGTTCGACCACCCGTTCCTGTAGGAAGCGCAAAAGCTTGGCCTGCAATTCCATCGGTAGGTCCCCAACTTCGTCCAGAAACAGCGTTCCCTCGTGAGCGTACTCGATTTTACCGGGAGTTTGTTTAGCGGCCCCTGTAAACGCGCCTTTCTCGTATCCGAATAATTCACTCTCCAGTAGATTTTCCGGAATGGCGGCGCAGTTGATGGCCACTAAAGATTTGTCGGAGCGTGGACTCAGTTCGTGAAGAGCCTGAGCGCAGCGCTCCTTGCCGGTTCCGCTCGCTCCCAGGAGGAGGGTAGTGATATTGGAAGGAGCGATCTTTTCGATCGTGCGGCAAACTTTGAGCATCTGAGGGCTGGCCGTGATGATGCCTCTTAGGGGCATATTCTCATCGGATTGCTGCAGTCTTTGATTTTCGCGCTCCAGTTCATACACATGATAGGCGCGTTTCACAAGCAGCGCTAATAGCTCCGGATCTGCGGGCTTTTGATGAAAATCATAGGCTCCCAAAGCAATTGCCTTTACCGCATTAGCCCGGTCGTTGTCGCCCGTCACAATGATGACTTTTGTCTCGGGAGCCAGCGCGAGAATCTCGCTTAGTGTGGCGAGACCTTCCGTAACGCCTCCCGGGTCTGGCGGAAGACCAAGGTCCAGCAATACTACTCCAGGTGGAATTCGGCGCAGACTGTTAAGGGCCTCGATGCGATCCCCGGTGATTGCTACTTCAAAGTCATCAAACGCCCAGCGCAGCTGACCTTGTAAACCCTTATCATCTTCTACCACTAGCAGGTGTTTATTGTTTTTTTTCACCGATTGTTAACCTCTTGCTTGGTACTTTCATGCGTAACTTCGATTGTGTTTCCTGTCGGTATACTCACACGAAACAGTGAGCCCTGTCCTGGCGTACTACTGACGCTTATCTCACCACCCAGGTTTCGGATGAAATCGCGGCTTTCAAATGCCCCGATGCCCATGCCGGTAAGTCCCTTGGTGGAATCGAAAGGTTTGAAGAGACGGTGCCTCATAAATTGCTCTTCCATACCCGTGCCGGTATCCTCTATTTCCACAATGGCGCAACCGGGACTGTTCATCAGTCGGACAGACACCCGGCCCTCTTTTTCTGTTGCTTCCTGTGCGTTTTGTATTAAGTGACTGAATACTGTTTGCAAACGGTCATAGTCACCTCTTAGGGCATAGTCGCCATCTACTTGCGAAAACTCGGGGATCGGCACGCGCAGCTTACAATCAGCCACGACGCTTTCGAGCAATTCATCCAGATCAAGCTGTTGTAGCTCGGTTTGCCCCGTGCCACTGCGTAACTGTGCCATTAGTTTACTCATGCGGGTTACCGAATTACTGACTGTATTGACCATGTCGTCAATGAACTCAGGGTTTTCTTTGTGTTTCTGTGCATTTGAGACCACAAGGGAAAGTTGCGCCAGGATATTTTTGAGATCGTGGATGACATAGGCGCTCAGACGATTGAATGCTTCAAACTGTCGCGAATCAACCAGTGCTTTATCTGACTGGAATTGGGCCAGATGGCTTGCTGCTTGCCGGCCGGCTAACTTGAGCAGATCGCGATCTTCCCAGTTAAGGTCTTTTACGGGTTCAGGTTCCCGCAACAGTAAGATGCCCTGTAGTCTGTCGTCAAACAACAGGGGAATAACGAGCCATGCACGAGGAATTTCTGTGAACAGTGCTGGTAACTGCAGATTTCGATAGACGTCAGGCGCGCGTCGCCATTCGCGCAAATCAATGATCCATCCGTGCGCTTGCAACCACTGAGCCAGATTGCCAAGATCGATCTCACTTTCCGGGAGAGGCATCTCCCAGTTTGCTAAGATATTGAATCTTCCATTATCTGTTAGGCTCCAAAGTACTCCTGATGGGCTCTTGGCGAGCTTGCTTACAGCACGAATAATATTTTTCGGAATATCGTTGTCGCCGCTTGCGAGCATACGCGTAAATTGCAACCATTCGAGACGGTAATCGTATTTGTAGCTAAAAAAGTTCTTGCTCAGCCACACTCGAGAGCGAGCCCGAATCTGGCCGGAGAAAAGCAATACAATCAGGGTAAGGCCTGCTGCACACAAAAATGCTATCTGTAAAACCCCGCTCCAACTGCCCCCAAGATAGCGGATGAAATACGCGGCCAGAGCCATCGTGATTAGGTATATACCCGAGGCCATCAGTGTTAGCGAGTGGAAGGCAACGTGCCGAGATAGGTAAATGCCGTGATTGTCGTCTGACGGTTCGCTGCGATCAGTGCGAGCAATGCTGATAGCCATCAATGCAGCGGCCATCGTAGAGACAAAACCTCGCGCTTGCCACAGTGTTTGATCTAAATGACGAAACAGCAGGCCCTCGGCGTACATGAAAAAGTCAAACGCGAACAATATGCCCAGCCCAACGCATAAGTGCTTGGTTGCCCACAATTCATCCTCGTTGCTGTTGCGAAAAAATTGTTCCAGCAGCAACAGGCCCACGATAGA
>TARA_R110002072_G_scaffold121321_5_pt1 | contig 10257 bp, 9 predicted proteins | sample TARA_R110002072 | Tara Oceans TARA_R110002072 (sample SAMEA4397118) | marine metagenome | biome: Polar Biome; feature: [SRF] surface water layer (ENVO:00010504); material: water (ENVO:00002006), including particulate matter (ENVO:01000060) such as... | depth 5 m | reverse complement strand
CCCGCGCGCGCGAAGCGAGGGATCGCGCCCGCCATGGATCAGCTGGTGGGTCTGGGCGAAAAACTCGATCTCGCGAATTCCACCGCGCCCCTGCTTGAGATCGAATCCGGGTCCCGGCTCGCGCGGACCCGAATAGCGCGTCCGGATCCGCGCGCTCAGCCCCCGGATCTCGTCGATCGCGCCGAAATCGAGGCTGCGGCGCCAGACGAAGGAGCGGATCGAATCGAGAAAGGCCTCGCCGCGCGCGATATCGCCCGAGGCGGCGCGTGCGCGGATGAAGGCGGCGCGTTCCCAGGTGAGCGCCGAGCTTTCGTAATGGCTGGTCGCGCCCTCGAGCGAGATCGCCAGCGGGCTGACCTCGGAAGCCGGGCGCAACCGCAGATCGACGCGGAAGACATAGCCCTCGGCGGTCACGTCCGACAGCAGCCTGACGACCTCGCGGGCATAGCGCTGCGCCGCCTCGGGCGGTTCGTCGCGTTCGCGGCGCGGCAGCGCCTCGGCATCGTAGAGCAGGATGGGATCGATATCGGAGCTGTAGTTGAGTTCGCCCGAGCCGTGCTTGCCCAGCGCCAGCCCGATGAAGCCGGTCGGTTCGGCATCCGGCACCCGGCGCAGGATCGCCGCCTCGATCGCACGGTGCAGCGCGCGATCGGCGAACCCCGACAGTTCGCGCATCACCTTGTCGAGATCGAACGCGCCGGCGAGATCGCCGATCGCCAGCGCCAGTGCGAGCGCCAGCCGCTCGCGGCGCAGCGCCAGCCCGGCGTCCTCGATCCCGCGCCCCGCCTGCTTCGCCTTGAGCAGCGCGGCCTCGCCATAGCCCTCGGCCAGCAGCGCCTCGAAATCGGGGAGGCGCTGCAGCGAATGCGCGAGAAAGGGTGAATGCGCCTTGGCTCGCTGCAGAGCTGACTTCCAATCGCCGTCCATGCGCCGCTCCTGCCGCGCTACGGCTTGCCCTGCAAGGTGCGAGATGCAAGAGACGCGGCCATGCAATTCTCATTCCGGGACAAGACCATGACCCCCACCCACAGCTTCCGCCAAGCCGCAGCCGCCCTCGCCGCGAGCCTGGCACTCTCCGCCTGCGCGGCGACCACCGGTAACACCGCGCTCGATATTCCCGAAGTCGCCCAAGGCGATATCTCGCAGGCGACGATGGTCGACGTCACCCGCACGCTGTCCTCGGACGAGTTCGAGGGCCGGATGCCGGGAACGGTGGGCGAGGAGAAGACCGTGGCGCTGCTGAGCGAGCGCTTCGCCGCCGCCGGGCTGCAGCCGGGCAACAATGGCTCGTGGGTGCAGAAGGTGCCGCTGGTCGAGATCACCGGCAAGGATTTCGCCCCGCTCGCGGTAACCGGCAGCGGCGAAACCATGTCCTTCGAGTTCGGCAACGAATGGGTCGGCGTGACCTATCGCGAGGATGCGCAAACCACGTTGACCGACAGCGAACTGGTGTTCGTGGGTTACGGCGTGAACGCACCCGAGCGCGACTGGAACGATTACGAGGGGATCGACATGCGCGGCAAGACCGCGGTAATCCTCGTCAACGACCCCGATTACAACAGCCCCGATCTGGAAGGCCCCTTCAACGGCAAGGCGATGACCTTCTACGGGCGCTGGACCTACAAATTCGAGGAAGCCGCCCGGCAGGGCGCGGCGGGGGCGATCATCATCCACGACACCGCTCCGGCCTCCTATGGCTGGAACGTGGTCGAGAGCAGCTGGTCGGGTCCGCAGGCCTATGCCCAGCGCGGGCCCAACGCGCCGCCGCTGACGAAGGTCAACGGCTGGGTGCAGAAGGATGTCGCAGCGCAAATCCTCGATGCTGCTGGTCAGGACCTTGCCGATCTTTCGGCCAAGGCGCGCAGCCGGGACTTCAAAGCGGTGCCGCTGGGGCTGAAAGCCTCGACCAGTTTCGCCAACGACATTCGCACCTTCCAGTCGCAGAATGTGATCGGTGTCCTGCCGGGTAGCGAGCGGCCCGACGAATATGTGATCCACACTGCGCATTGGGATCACCTCGGTCGCTGCAAGCCCGCCCCCGATGGCGATGACATCTGCAACGGCGCGATCGACAACGCCACCGGCACTGCGGCACTGGTCGCGCTGGCCGAAGCGCATGCCAAGGCCGGAGCGCCGCCGCGCAGCCTCGTCTTCCTCGCGGTGACCGCCGAGGAATCGGGTCTGCTGGGCGCGCATTACTATGCCGAGAACCCGGTGTTCCCGCTGGCGCAGACCGTGGGCGGGATCAATATGGATGCGTTCCAGGTCGCCGGCCCGGCCCGCGACGTGACCGTTGTCGGCCCCGGCAAGTCGCAGCTCGACGCCTATCTCGAGGCGGCGCTGGTTTCGGACGGCCGCACCGCGACCCCCAACCCCAAGCCCGAAGCGGGCTATTACTACCGCTCGGACCATTTCGCCTTCGCCAAGCGCGGGGTGCCGATGCTCTATATCGACGGCGGCGAGGATCTGATCGATGGCGGTCGCGCCGCCGGTGCGGCGGTCGCTGCGGACTACACCGAGAACCGCTATCACGGCCCCAAGGACGAGTTCGACGAGAGCTGGGACTGGTCGGGCGTGATGGGCGATCTGCAGCTCTATTACCGGATCGGCCGCGCGCTCGCGGCCAGCGAGAGCTGGCCCAACTGGAACCCGGGCGACGAGTTCCGCGCCATCCGCGACGAGGATTGCGCGGCAAGCGCGGCGGGCTGCTGAACGCCTTGGCCGAGTTCGTTTCATGACAGTGATCATGCCGCCCGAATGGGCACCGCAGGACTGGTTGTGGATCGGCTTCCCGCACGACGCCGATGAGTGGCCCGATGTGCTGGCGCGCGCTCAGGAACAGATCGCCGGTTTCGCCAATGCGGTGGGCGAGAGCGGGCAGGAAGTCCGGCTGCTGGTCCGCGACGCTGCCAACGAGGCGCGGGCGCGGAGCCTGGTGAGCGGATCGGTGGTGCTTGAGCGGCGCGAATATGGCGATGTCTGGCTGCGGGACACCGGACCGCTGGTGGTTTTCGGCGAGGAGGGCCGCGCCGCTCGCCGCTTCGGCTTCAACGGCTGGGGCGGCAAATATCTGATGCCCGGCGACCAGACGATCGGCGCCGAACTCGCGCGCGATGCAGGGTTGCCGGTCGAGGCCAGCGACTGGATTCTCGAAGGCGGCGCGGTGGACGGTGATGGCACCGGGCTCGCCATCACCACCGAGCAATGCCTGCTCAATCCGAACCGCAACCCGCAGCTGTCGCGCGAGGAGATCACCGCGCGGCTCGACCGCGATCTGGGCTTCTCCCGCGTGGTGTGGCTGGGCGACGGGCTGATCAACGACCACACCGATGGCCATGTCGACAATCTGGCGCGCTTCGTCGCTCCGGGCCGGGTCGCGCTGCCCGAAGCCACCGGGTCCGACGATCCCAATGCGGCGAGCTACGCCGACGCGGCGCGCCGCATCGAAGCAGCGGGTCTGGAACTCGTCCGCATCCCCTCGCCGGGTCTGATCACCTCGGGCGACCGGATCGAGCCGGCGAGCTACGCCAATTTCGCGGTGACCGGCCATCTGGTGGTGGTCCCGACCTTCGGCTCGATCCACGACGAAGCGGGTGTGGCGGCGATCGGCGACCTGTTCCCCGACCGCGCCACGATCGGCCTTCCGGCCGATGCGGTGCTGGCGGGCGGGGGCGGGTTCCATTGCGCCAGCCAGCAGATGCCCTCGGCCACCAGCCCGCGAGCAAGCGCGGCTTAACGCTTCGTTAGCGAAACGGGCGGACAATGCTGCCATGGCTCAAACCGTCGCTATCTCTCGCCCGCAGTGGGTCCCGTCGGGGCTGGCTGACGTCCTGCGCGCGGCAATCGTAACCGGTTGCGCCCTCGCACTGATCGCGGCGGGCCCGTTCGTGCCGTTCTGAACCTCTAGATCAGGCGCAGGACGGCCGCCAGCGCAGCGCCGCCCAGAACCAGTCCGACGATCGCGCGCCAGACCCTATCCGCGATCCGGCCCGAGAACCGATCGCCCAGCGCATTGCCGATCAGCACGGCCGGGAACAGGAGCGCCGCCAGCAGCGGCAGCCGCAGCTCGAGCGCGCCGATCGCCGCACCCGACACCAGACCCGAAGCGGCCGCGATGGTGAAGATCAGCATCATCGATGCCTTGGCGGTTTCGCGGTCGATGGCGCGGCCGACGTAATAGGGGACCACCGGCGGGCCGGGCATGCCGGCATAGCCCGTCATCAGTCCGCTCATCACCCCCACACCAGCAGTCGTAATCCGCTTCGGCGGAGCGGTGCCGCCGCGCGGCAGGATAATGGCGACGAAGGCCGAGCACGCGATTCCCGCGATCACGACCCGCGCGATCCCCGGGCTGGTTGCAGCCAGAGCGATCAGCCCAAGCGGCGTCGTCACCACCACCAGGCCCGCAATCCACCACGCCGATCGCTCGCTGCCCCGCACCAGCCTGCGGATCTCGAGCAGGCCGATGGCGAGCGACAGGCAATTGGCGAGGATCACAGCGTCCAGCGGCGACAGCGCCAGCGCGAGGATCGGGACCAGCAGGATGGCCATTCCGAACCCGGTCAAGCCGCGCACGAAGGCCGACCCGAAAGCGGCGAGAAGCGCCGTCGCTATCTCCAGCGCATCATAGGCCTCGAGCGGCGACATGTCCCGGCCTGGCGATCAGGGGCGCAGATCGGGGGGCGTCGCGGCATCCTTGAGCATCGCGATGGCCTCGTCGAGCGTCGTCACCGTCTGATCCTTCTCGCCCAGCGTGCGGATCGCCACGGTGCCTTCCTCGGCCTCGCGCTTGCCCACCACCAGCAGATGCGGGACCTTGGCGAGGCTGTGTTCGCGCACCTTGTAGTTGATCTTCTCGTTGCGCACATCGCAGGCCACCCGGATCCCCGCCGCCTCCAGCTTCGCGGTCACTTCCTGGGCATAATCGTCGGCATCCGAGACGATCGTTGCGACCACCGCCTGCGTCGGCGCCAGCCAGACCGGCAGGCGGCCGGCGAAATGCTCGATCAGCACGCCGATGAAACGCTCGAAGGTCCCGAAGATCGCGCGGTGGAGCATGACCGGGCGGTGCTTCTCGCCATCCACGCCGATATAGGTCGCATCAAGCCGCTCGGGCAGCACCCGGTCGGACTGGATCGTCCCGACCTGCCAGGTCCGGCCGATCGCATCGGTGAGATGCCATTCCAGCTTGGGCGCGTAGAAGGCGCCTTCGCCGGGCAGTTCCTCCCAGCCGTATTCCTCGGTCGCCATTCCGGCTTCGTGCACCGCTGCGCGCAATTCGCTCTCGGCCTTGTCCCACATCTCGTCGCTGCCGAAGCGCTTCTCGGGGCGCAGCGCGAGCTTGATCTGGTAGCTGAAGCCGAAATGGCCATAGACGCTGTCGACCAGCCGGCAGAAAGCGCGGACTTCGTCGACCACCTGCTCCTCGGTGCAGAAGATATGGCCGTCGTCCTGCGTGAACTGGCGCACGCGCAGGATGCCGTGGAGCGCGCCATGCGGCTCGTTGCGATGGCAGCAGCCCATCTCGCCCAGCCGGATCGGCAGGTCGCGATAGCTGGTGATGCCCTGCTTGAAGACCAGCACATGCGCGGGGCAGTTCATCGGTTTCAGCGCCATCATGTCGCTGTCGCCGGCGATCAGCGGGGCGCCGGACTGCTCCGCCGCCTCGGGATCGGGCACGCTGTCGGGCACCGCGAACATGTTCTCGGCATATTTGCCCCAGTGCCCCGAACGCTCCCACTGGCGGACGTCCATCAGCTGCGGGGTCTTGATCTCCTGATAGCCCGCGCCGTCCATCCGGCGGCGCATGTAGCTCTCGAGCTCGCGCCAGATGCGATAGCCTTGCGGGTGCCAGAACACCGAGCCATGCGCCTCCTCCTGGAGGTGAAACAGGTCCATCTCGCGGCCCAGCTTGCGGTGGTCGCGCTTGGCCGCTTCTTCGAGCCGCGTGAGATGCGCGTTGAGCTGTTTCTTGTTGAGCCAGCCGGTGCCGTAGATCCGCGTCAATTGCGCGTTGCGCTGGTCGCCGCGCCAATAGGCCCCGGCGACGCGCATCAGCTTGAAAGCCTGCGGATCGAGCTTGCCGGTCGAGGCGAGATGCGGACCGCGGCACATGTCGAGCCAGGAATCCTCGCCATCGGGATCGCCCGACCAATAAACCGTCAGTTCCTCGTTCTCGGGCAGTTCCTGGGCCCATTCGGCCTTGAAGCTCTCGCCTTCGGATTGCCATTTCTCGATCAGCCGCCCGCGCGTCCAGACCTCGCGTATGAGCGGCTTGTCGGCGGCGATTATGGCGCGCATCTTGTCCTCGATGGCGGGCAGATCGTCCATCGAGAAGGGATCGCGCGTGTCGGGGGCCTTCACGTCGTAATAGAAGCCGTCGTCGGTCGCCGGGCCGAAGGTGATCTGCGTGCCGGGCCACAGCGCCTGCACCGCTTCGGCGAGGATATGCGCGTAATCGTGGCGCACCAGTTCGAGCGCGTCTTCTTCGTCCTTCACGGTAACCAGCGCCAGCTCGGAATCGCATTCGAAGGGGCGGCCGATATCGCGCAATTCGCCGTTGACCCGCGCGGCCAGCGCCGCCTTGGCGAGCCCCGGGCCGATCGCCGCGGCGACATCGAGCGGCGTGCTGCCACGCTCCATCGCGCGCACCGAACCATCGGGCAGGCTGATCTGAACTAGTTCCGTCATTGTCTGATCCGTATCCTTTGCGCCGCTCATGGCACATGCATGCGCGCGCTTGAAGTGCGGCGTTGCGGGAGAACGGAATATCGGGAGGAACGCCGCACCGCCCGATACCGGGCGGTGGGGCTGCGCGTCAGACCGCCAGCACCCGCCCCCGGAGGTCCGGGGTGGTGGTAGTGGTCGAAAGGCGCAGCTGCGACATGGCCATAAAGCTAGTCCCTCGCGATGCGCTGTTCAAGCGGCTTGCGGGGTGGCTGGGTCGCGCCCTCAGGCCAGCTGCAACTTGCGGTCGCCCAGCGCGGTCGAAGCCCGCTGCGTCGCGACTACGCCCGCACCACGCTCGCGGATGCTCGAGAGGAAGCGGTATTCGCTCGTTGCGCGGGTGGGGGTGAGTTCCACCGCCATATAGCCGCGGCGCGAGGCGTCCATCCACACCAGCTCGGGGTTGAACTCGATACTCGCACGTTCGAGATCGGCGGGCGCAAGCTGGGGCAGATAGGATTCGAACCCGGGCGAGGTGACCGATTGCACCCCGAATTCGACCCCGACCCGCTGTCCGGCATGACCAAGATCGAAAGACCAGGCATTGTGCGTGTCGCCGGCCAGCGAGATCAGATTGGCATCGGCCGCCAGCGCCGCCTCGAACAGCCGCGCGCGCGCCGCGGGGTAGCCGTCCCAGGCATCCATGTTGAGCGGCAGTTCGGCGCGGCTTGCCAGCGCGCCCGCGACGATGCGGCTGCGGACATATTCGGGGACGTCGGCGGGAAGCGAATCGACCAGGCGCGGCGAGGTGGCGAGCTTGCCCATCAGCACCTGCTGGACCAGCACCTGCCAACGCTTGCCGCTGCCGGTGGAGCGCTTGAGGCCGTCCGAAAGCCAGGCCTGCTGCTGCGCGCCGAGCATCTCGCGCGACGGGTCGACGTAATCGCCCTGGCGAAACCCAGTCAGCGTGCGCAGCATCGCTTCGGGGCCTTCCTGACCGGTCAGCAGGCCAGCGAAATTGAATTGCTCGGCGCGCGCGGTGAGACGGGTCTCGAGCCGGAACAGCGTGGCCAGATCGCCGACGTCATAGGTGGCCCAGGGCTCGTCCGAAACCGGCATCCACTCGCGATAGGCGCGCATCGCCGCACTCTTGCGCACGCTCCATGCGCCTTCGGTCTCGGACTGGTGGTTCTGCGCGCCACCCTGCCAGCTGTCGTTGGCGCTCTCGTGATCGTCCCAGCCGGCGATCATCGGATAGACCTGATGCAGGCGGCGCAGATCGCGATCGCTGCGATAGCTGGCGAAGCGCAGCCGGTAATCGGCCAGAGCCACGGTTTCGCTCAGCGGCGCTACCGGGCGTCCGGCAACCGCTTGTTCGACCGAGGGGTAGTTGTCGGGTCCGTATTCGTAGAAGTAGTCCCCGAGATGCAGCGCGCAGTCGAACTCGTTGGCGTCGGCGGCGTGGGCATAGGCGTTGAACCAGCCGAAACCCATGTTCGAACAGCTGAACACCGCCATGCGGAAGCGCTCGGTCGGGCCCTCGGGCAGCGTCTTGGTGCGCCCGACATCGGAGGTGGCGCCATTGGGCGCGACGAAGCGATAATAGTACCAGCGGCCGGGTTCGAGGCCCTCCGCGAAGGTCTTGCAGCAGCTGTCGTTGGCGGGACTGGCCAGCACCGAGCCCGAAGCGGCCACCCGCGCGAAATCGGCGCTGGGGCTGACCTCCCACTCCAGTCTCGTCTCCGCCGGGGCGACAAAGCGGGTCCACAGCAGCACCCGGTCGCGCGCCGGCTCGCCGCTGGCGACGCCATGCGTGAACCCCGCTCCGCCGAATTGCGCCGAGAGCGGCGCAGCGATCAGCCCGGCGCCGAGGACGCCGGATTTGAGCAGGCTGCGGCGATCGAGCGGAGCAAGCGCGGCAGCGGCGGGGGGTTCGGTCTTGAACACGGCAATTCTCCTCCAGAGTCACGGCGCAGTGACCCCGCGCTGTGACTGCATCGTGACAGGAATGCCAGGAGGGATCCCTCGCCGAGGCGCCATGGAAAGCACGCTTGACACAGAGCGTCCGCATATGACAAGTAAGCTTTACCAACTTACAAGGGAGCTTGACCAATGTCGACCATCACCAAGGCATTCTGCTGGGCCGCCGCCATCATCGCGGTAGCCATTGCGGGCCGCGCCAACCTCATTCCGGCGGATTCGGCCCAGACCCTGACCATCGTCCTGCCCGTGCTCGCGGTCGTCTCGCTGTTCAAATCGCGCAGCTGCGCCATGGCCAGCTCCGGGGGCAGCCGGGCATGACCGGGACGAAGAAAGAACCCGCAGGGCGATCGGCGCGGTTCTGGGCGGGGCTGCTGCTGGGGACTCTGGGCGCGATCGCCGGCCTCGCCTTGAGCGGCGCAATCGACGCGGATACCGCGCTGGTGCTGATGCTGGTCCCCGTCATCCAGACGATCCCGCTGATGCGCGCCGCCGGGCGTCGCCGCGACGGAGCGGTGGGCAGCCTGTGCGGCAAGGGCGAGGCGCAGAAGCGCTACACCAGGCGCGTGGCGCTGTTCACCGCGCTCTACCTTCTCTCCTTCGGCGTCCTCACCTTCGCGACCGCCGAAAGCGAACCCGCCTTCGCGCTGCGCTCGGTGCTGGCGGTGCTGCCTGGGCTGGCGGTGATCGGCATATTCTGGGCGGTTGGCCGGTTGATCCTCGAGGAACAGGACGAATTCATCCGTATGCTGGTGGTGCGCCAATCGCTCATCGCCACCGGAATCGCGCTGAGTGCGGCGACGGTGTGGGGGTTCCTCGAAGCCGCGGACGTGGTGCCGCATCTCGACGCCTATTGGGTCGCGGTGGCGTGGTTTCTCGGCCTGTTCGTCGGCGCGGTGTCCAACCGGATCGAATATGGTTCGTGGGGCGCGGTATGAAGAACCGCCTCAAGGTCCTGCGCGCCGAGCGGGACTGGAGCCAGCAGGCGCTGGCCGACCGGCTCGAGGTCAGCCGCCAGAGCGTCAACGCGATCGAGACCGGGCGCTACGACCCCTCGCTCCCGCTGGCCTTCCGCATCGCCGATGTGTTCGACATGCCGATCGAGGCGATCTTCCTGCGCGATTGAGTTGTGCGAGCGTGCTCTGACGGTTGCATTCGCGGCGCGCGGGGCCGAGAAGCGCGCGTCCATGACCGACACCACGCAATTCCATGTCCTCCCCGATGGCCGCCGGATCGCCTACCGGATCAATCGCGGAAGCGGACCGGCGCTGGTCTTCCTGCCGGGCTATATGTCCGACATGGCGGGGAGCAAGGCGACTGCGCTGTTCGACTGGGCCAGCTCGCGCAACCGGACCTGTCTGCTGCTCGACTATTCGGGCTGCGGCGAAAGCTCGGGCGATTTCGCCGAGGGCACGCTGACGCGCTGGCGCGACGAGGTTATCGACCTGATCGAAGCGCTGATCGATGGTCCCGTGATCGTGATCGGCTCCTCGATGGGCGGCTGGCTGATGCTGCTGGTCGGCCAAGCGCTGGGCGCGCGGCTGGCAGGGCTGATCGGCATCGCCGCGGCGCCCGACTTCACGCAGTGGGGCCACTCGGCGCAGGACAAGG
>TARA_R110002072_G_scaffold48369_2_pt1 | contig 10264 bp, 11 predicted proteins | sample TARA_R110002072 | Tara Oceans TARA_R110002072 (sample SAMEA4397118) | marine metagenome | biome: Polar Biome; feature: [SRF] surface water layer (ENVO:00010504); material: water (ENVO:00002006), including particulate matter (ENVO:01000060) such as... | depth 5 m | reverse complement strand
ATTTATAAGCATATACTCATATAAAAGTAGGTAGGGGTTTAAACAAATCGAGTGAAATTTTGAAGTCTATCCTACGCGTGTAGCTCTAATATAGTATCTTAGTATAGATATATATCTTAATAAAGCAAACTAAAGTTCCTAACATAAGGCTATAATGATTATCTAGGCTCCACTAGTAGTTATGGCTGCTATTACCGCAAGTGGGCTCCATTAAGCATGGGGGATTTCAAATAGAGCAAACCTTTATATAGTGGGTATGACTTGCTAGGGTATGACTAAAATAACTACGAAAATAGCAACAACATGTGAAGACATCAAAACTTTACTTCTGGAGAAGAACGCTAAGTATGGCAATAGTGCAGTAGAGCCTATCAACGTCTTTTCACAGCAAGATAATGCAGCCGCGATTTGCGCTAGGATTGACGATAAGTTGAGCCGTATTGCGAACTCTGGGCTCAATGATAGCACTGAGGACACGTTAAATGACCTAATAGGTTACCTCATTCTGCTCAAAATAGCTCGCGAGAAGCCTAGTGGAGCCAGAACGAGTCAAACTGTTAGCGTATTTACTAGTGCGGAGGAAGCAGCATGGCTGTAGACGACTGGGAACCTAGTTTTATGAGGCTAAGTCCCTCAAAAATTAACACCTATATGAAGTGTCCGCGTGAATTTTATTATAAATACATAGCAAAGATTCCGGAAAAGAAGACTATTCATCTTTTTCGGGGAACGTTAGTTCATAAAATTCTAGAGGACTTGTTCAAAACTAAGTTTAAGACGTTCAAACAGTGGGAGGATGGTAGTCCGTTCGAATGGATGGAAGGTGAATTTGTTACAGGATGGGAAGAAAAGATTACATCTAAGGGCTGGTTGAAAGAATTACACAGTGAAGAGGAAATAGAGGCTATGCGTATAGAAACTCATGATATATTATTGAATTTTGTTAAATCCGTTGATAAAAAGTTGAATGAAATGGTACAGTGGAAGATTTATAAGACAAAATACCAAGCTTGGAATTCCGTTGCGCCTAAATACTCTGAAAAGTGGGTCAAATCTAATCAATATGCTATAATTGGTATAGTAGATGCAGTCTGTAACGACTTTGATGGGGGTACAACCCTACTTGATTACAAGACTTCTAAGCGATATGGACCATATTTACCCGAAGATTACTACCGACAGTTGATAATTTATGCATTTTTGTACACGTTAGAGATGGGAGAGATGCCTAATTTCGTTGGTGTTAACTATTTACGCTTCGATGATACGTTTTATGTTAAGGTAAACCAAGGTGTTTTAGACGAGGCTAAAGAGATTATAATGTTTGTACACGATTGTCTTAAAGAACGTATGGAGGATGAAGAGAAATATGAACAAAAACCTCAGAATCTATGTAAATGGTGCTCTTTTTACAAGGGCAATGGTGGTACTTGTGATGTTGTTATACCTAAATTCGAATGGAAAGGTAAGAAATCTAAGCGTAAATCGGATGTAAAGTCTGAAAATGCGTTTGTTAGCGAAGATGAGTTTGCAGCACACACTGAGATACCTCCAGAAGAAGGTATGGTTAAGGGTAAAGTAGTCTGGGATGACTGATGTTATACCTTTAGAAGTATCTATAAGCAGCCATATACGAATATATACCCTCCAAGTTACGTTCTATATGGCGAAAGCTTTATATACTAGTGTCACGTAGTTTAATGCATGGCGCGCGACGATTATGGTGCTATCTCTGTGATTTCTGACGAGGAACGGGAAGCTTTAGGCTTAGGAGGTAGAAAACCTGATGATGAAGAAGAAGGTCTTTTTGAAACTATAGGTAAAGCCGGTGATAAACTAGGTGAAACTAAGTTAGGTCAGAAAGTAGGCTCGATATTAACAGTTATTATTTTAGCCATGTTCGGTAGTGGTACTGCTGACTTAGGTATGTTACAAGACATTTTTGGAGGAGAGGAAGAGCCTATTACAATGGGTGGATGTATGGACGTTTCGGCTGTCAATTTCAATAGTAAAGCTACTTTTGACAATGGTAGTTGTGTATTCCCTCCTCCTGTAGTGTATGGTTGTACAAATCCAGATGCGGATAACTATAATGCACAGGCTACCCATGATAATGGGCGATGTCAATTTCTTGGCGGCCCCATTGATAACAACACAGGTAACAACCAGACTCAGACCAACGAGACCGTTTATGGGTGTATGGATATAGATGCTGAGAACTATAACGACCGAGCTGAAGAAGACGATGGTAGTTGTGAATACGAAGCTTATGAATGTACATCTAATCAAACTTATTTTTATAACGGATTACAATATGGAAACTATTCCAGAGAAGATAACTCTTTAAATATTACTGTAGATATAGATACAGATTGTGACCAAGATACTTTACCAGTTATGGTTTATTATGATATAGGTCATATGAAAGTAGTAGATAACGAAACTGTGTGGAACGGTTATATGTTTAATAATTACTTTTTTAACGTAACTGGTTGGGAAGGTAATGATTATCAGCTATCCTCAGGGGTAGAATATTTCACTGAACCCTATACAGGGTGGTATATGGTGTATGTTAACCTGTATGCCGATTGGGATAGGGATGGTCAATACGATTATGTAAATTATTTTTACATAGAAGAAATTATATTAGAGGATGAAGAGTGATAGAATGGATATCAATACTAGAAGTACTAGCAGTGGCGATGGCATTGATGGGATTTTCTTTAATTTTATTAATAATAATTCAATTTATACGAAAATCATTGAAAGGAGTACCACATCTGACGAGGGTACCAACAGAGAAAGAAGAAATAAAAACGGAAAGGAGGACTGAATATATGAGTAAAGAAGCAAGAGAAGGAGTTACGTTTAACGACATCTTTATGTTTATGATTGCTGTACCTTTAGTTTTACTCTGGGTTGGTTTTGCAGGTTTCGTTATACATAGCGGACTGAATGACAACTCTGTTCTTGACCAGATTGAAGCATATACAACTTTAATAGCTATACTAGGTGGGCCAGCCCTTCTAATTATTAAAGATGCTTTGGATGTATGGAAACAGGAACAAGCAGAGAAAACAGCCTTTTATAAGGTAAAAGCACAAGCAGTTATAGATTATAATGACCATGCCCAAAAACAAGCTCAAATGATAGAATCTAATGAACAAGCACACGAACATAAGATAAAAAAGTAAGGAGTTAATTATGCACAGATGTCCAATATGCAATAGTCGCGCAATGGGCCATCTCTACGATGGCACTGTAAAGTGCCTAAAGTGCAACGATTAACGCAATCTTTATATACTATGGTATGCTATAAGGTATAGTGGCTCCGAGTAGACCACAAACCCACAGGATATTTACGCAAGTAGCGTCTTATGGGGCCACAACCACAGGAGGAAATAATATGGATTGTAATTGTAAAGAATGCAGCTGTGAATGTTGCGATTAGCGAAACCTTTATATAGTGCTACCACATTATAATAAACAGGTGAATACCTATGGCAAACGAAACAAACAACAATACGGCATCAAATGAGACCACTGGAGATGGAAACGTCACAGCTCTTATAGATACCGTAGAAGAATCTGGGATTTTAGACACTATGATGGATGAACCATTACTTATGGCACTAGCTGCTGTAGTATTAGGTATGGGCGCTTATATCGCTTATACTGTACCAGCTGTTAAAATGTTAGTCTTTAAATATATAAAGAATAACGAAGCTGAGTTAATGGGTATGCTAGATAAGAATCTAAGTAAGGTCCAGATGAAAGCCTTTGAAAAACTTGATGAAACCGCACAAAAACACGTAAAGGACTCCTTAGTTCGTAATGTATTAGTTACAGCTTGGGATGAAAAAGACGATGAACTTGCGGCATTAGTTAAGTCTAAAGTTAAGGCAGCTCTTGACGAAGCCAAGTAATGGACGTCGAGGAATACCAAGAGCGGTTACGTCAACGAGTCGGAGAAGCTGAATATGAACGTCATAAAGAGCTTGTCCGTCTGTTGGCTCGCAATCTTGCTCTTGAAGACATACTTTGGGAAGAAATTCTTGTATGTATTCGGGATGTTAACGCTAGAACAGAGTTATTGCGACAACGAAATACAATTGTTAAAGACATACATACTGAATTCAGAGCGTTGAACATAGAAGTTCCAACGTTAGTTGAGAAAAACACAGAGAATTTTTCTAAAGTATTAGAGGGTTTATTTGATGAAGACACCGATAAAGAACGAACAACAGAAACTGAACGCAGCGATTAGTGGTATAGCGGCTCATGATTCTCTTCAATTAGAGGAAATCTTCGAGAAATGTCGTAAAGACCCTTTAAAAATGACATTATTAGTCAGAGCTTTTTGTGAATCTTATTTAATTGACAACAAAAGAAGGCCACTTAAACTTAGACCTATGCAGGAAGACATAGTGGTAGAAGCTCTTACATATCCGGATGGAGATAGTGAAAAGCATCGTAAAGTTGCTATTCTGGCTCCACGGGGCTCAGGTAAATCCTTTGCTCTTTCGGTAGCTACAGCTGTCTATATGTTCTTTAAACGATTTAGAGATTTAATATTTATTTTGGCTCCATCTGAGGACCAAGCTTCACTTATCTTTAACTATGTTTATAGACACTTTGCTGATAATGCTTTTTTAAATGGCTTAGTAGACCATTATAGGTTTCACAATAAGCCTAATATCACAATGAAGGGAGGAACGGTGCTACGTAGAGCTCCTATCGCAGCTTCAAATCAAGGTCAAGCTATTAGAGGACAACATCCTACTTTCTTAATTGTAGACGAGAGTCCATTAATAGATGATAAATTGTTTATAGATAATGTAGAGCCTTGTATTATATCTAATTCAGCGCCTTTTATTAACTTAGGTACTCCCAAATCAAAAGAAAATCATATGTATCGTTACTTGTATGATGAAGCATACGGAGATAGTTTTTCCCGAATGCATTATACATGGAGAGATGCTGTAAAGAGAGGAAGAGCGTACGACCCACCTTATACAGAGGAAGATATGCTCACAAAGATGATGGAATGGGGTGAAGATTCAATATATTGGAGAACAGAATATGAGTGCGAGTTCGTCGAATCCGTCTCGAACATCTTCAATCCCGAAATACTACGAAGTACCTTCCAGCCCATACAGTTCCTCGAAAGCGGAACGGGTCATGGAAACTGTACTGTGGGTGTGGATATTGGTAAATCCGTTAATAGCACTGTTATTAGTGTTTGGTCTACCGACAAATCCGATACCCAAAGTGTTGCAAGTCTTATATACTTGGAAGAAATTAGCCCTAGAACAGGTGGACATGATATACCATTTCAACGTGAGCGTATCCTTGACATCTGTATTAATTATGGTGCTGATAAACTTATTATTGATGCTACTGGTATTGGGGGTGCGATTGAGCAAGAGATGAGGATAGGTTGCATGAATAATGGTATACACTTTTTACCGTTCATCTTTACAGGTGGACCTAGAGGTTCAAAGACACAAGTATACCGAGATATGGTGTCATACTTACAGAAGGGGCAAGTTATAGTGCCCGACCCTAAGAATTTACCACCTAATCATGCAAAATTAGTTAATAAATGGTATAGAGAGCATGTAGATTTAGAATATACGATGGATGCATCTAATAAAACAGAAAAAATAGCTGCACCGTCAGGAAAACATGATGATTATTGCGATAGTACAGCTATTGCATTACATGCTGCCTTAACAATGTTACCATCGTCTGGTACATTTACTAGTGTCTCCGTGAGTCCGCAGAGACGTGTAAATAAAACTAGCGGCGGTTGGACAGGTTCAGGCGTTACGACCTCTAAAAGAGGTAATTCTACGTTAAGAAAACAGGCGCCCGGTGGTATTTGAGCGAAACCTTTATATACTATCACTGCGGTATAGGTATTGATAGCTATGCCTCTACGTGATTATTTGCCAAATTTATGGCGTAAAAGGGAATTCGCAACTGTTGGTACAAACCCACCTTTTAAAGACGACGAACCTAGAAGTTTCGGAGCCGGCGTTATTAAACGCATAAAACTCCAAAACAATTCTAAAGGTAGATTCGGATATGGTGGAGGTTCTAATAAAGAGCCACAAATTGGTGATAACAGAACGTATATGAATGTATACTTATCTGACCCGATTATAAAGACTCTGATAGACTTACCTTGTATGTATGCAGCGAAGGATGGTTACGACATTGTTACAGATAATGACGAAGAACGTGAAGCTATCACCTCTTTTTTCGATGATATTAACTTAGAACAGATTATTTATTCTTGGTTACGTAATGGTAGAATATTTGGAACAGGTTATTTAGAATACACAGGGGATAACCTTGTATTAAGGTCTTCTCAAAATATGTATGTACAGCGCAATGAAAGAGGGCAGATAATGTACTATTATCAAGATATTGGAGACGATGCGGAAAATGTTAGATTTGAAGAAGATGAAATCATTGAATATAAGAATAATTCCTTTGATGATTATGCTTATGGCCTTAGCGACATACACCCTATTTTATATTTGGTTGACCTTAAAGATTATGCAGAACGAGACATTGGAGCGGCTCTTAACAAATATGCCACTAGTAGGTTTGACATATCTGCTGGCTTACCTGATATGCCTTATGGACCTGATAAAATTAATGAAATCGTATCTGCCTTTAACACGTTAGAACCCGGTGAAGATATTATTCACGGTAATGATATAGTTATTAAAGAGTTACAAGGTACACAACGAGCTTTTGAATATGGTAAATATACAGATGATATATTAAAAAAGATACATATATCATTAAAAGTACCTATAACTATGTGGGAAAAGCCTGAACAAGCTAGACCTATATTCGAACCTTATGTGAAACATTTACAAGCAGCTGTAGAAGCTTCTTTAAATTCACAACTTATGCCTCAGTTAGAATCAGGCAAAGCTAAATTTTCTTTCCGTCAAATAAACGTAGCAGACGCATTTGCTAAAGCTAAGACGGATATGATATATCTATCAGAAGGTGTTCTGTCACCTAGTGAAGTAAGATTAGAACGTGGACTTAACCCAGAAGGAATAGTAGAACAGCAGGAAACTGCTCAGAATGCTAATCTATCTGGTGGTAAGGATGAGGATAAATCTGAAGAATCCGCACGTACAGAAAACAGAAATCTAACAGGAGACAGAGAATAATGAGCGAAGAATACGAATATGAACAATGTATCGTAGCAACTATGCCAGCTCTTAAGAAGCGTGGTGTAGAAGATTATGATAAGATGGCGGCAAATTTATGTCGCATGCGAGTAGAAGAAGGCACTGCCAGAGAGTTTGCGGTAGCAGAAACCACCGCAGAAAATTTAAAACGTACTTTTGCATTAGAATTAGAAGAACCTTTGAACGTGGGTAAAGAAACTATCGATTACCCTATCATTGCTATCACGTCAGGAGTACATGATGAGCAAGGAGACCAAAAGGTTTATATAGAACCTTCAATTTTGAAGGACAATATAGAAAGTTTTAAAGAACTTCCTATTTACTTTAATCACCAACGAACCGACGACGACCTTATTGGTAAGGCTATCAATCCCGAAATCGTAGAGTTAGACGACGGTAAAACTGGTATTAAAATGTTAGCTAAAGTCTTTAAAGACGCAGCTAAAACAAATGAAGTGTTGGGAAAGTTGGGAAACGGCGATATGACACATGTAAGTATAGATTGGTTTTCTAAAGACCTTGATGTTTTAGGAGAGCCCTTTGCAACTGACATTCGTCCTATTGAGGTGAGTTTTATTGATAATGAAACTCGAACCCCAGTTTGTGAAGCATGTACAATTGAAAGCGGAAAGGAATGTGGTGAACACCGTGAATTCGGTGAAAAGGAATCTGATTGTGGCTGTGGCGGTCATGAGGAAGATTCATGTGCCTGTGATACACATGGGGACAACAGCGAGGTAATAACTATGGCTGAAGAAGAAGTAAAACAAACAGATGCTGAGAACATCACAGAGCGTGCATTCGCTACTATGAAATCTCAGTTAGATGAAATGACTACATCTTTTGAAGAATTGAATACCAAGCACGAGGAAGCACTTGCTTTAGTAGCAAATTTCGAAAAGATGGAAGAAACGAGAAAAGAGGAAGAACTCAAGGCTCAAAAACTTTCATTCGTAAACGCAATACTAGAGAAAGAAGCAATTCTTGGAAAACTCGAAGAGGACAACAAGGATGCTCGTGTGGAGGAACTTTCTTCATGGGATGGAGTTAAGCTAGAAGGATACAGTATCGCAATGGAGTCCATACCGGTACCAGAAGATTCAGAACGAACTTTTGGAAAAGGTAAGGCCCATGATGCTGAAGAAACGCCTGTAGAGGCAGAAGATACCCCACGCATGTTTGCGATGGAAAATGGTAAAGTTAAATTTACCGGGTACAAAAACTAAGGAAATAAATTATGGCAACAGAAATATTAGTAAATGATGGTGGAGCCCCATGTAGGATTTTACCATTCAAAGCAGGAGAAGCTATCGTAGCAGGAGAACCAGTTCAGGTTCACACTGATGGGACAGTTATCGACACGACAGCTAATTTCATGATGACCGGTATAGCATTGACCGCTGCAGCAAGTGGCGCAATGTGTAACGTAATTACTGGTAGTGGAGTTATAGTAAGAGCATTGTGTGACCAAGACGCAAGTCCGGGAGACTACTTAAATGTAGCAGCTGGAAGTCTAGCAGGTACCGCAAATGCTAACACACACGACGATGCAGGTTCACACCCAGTAGCAGTTTGTCTAGAACAAGGCGACGGCTCAGGCGGCTCACAATTGTTAAAGGTATTACTTAAATAAGGAGATAAAATATGGTAACAGCAAAAACAGGAATACTTTCATCTGCATCAGCAGGCGACGGTACAACAAGCACAGCAGCACAACGCGTAATTGTAGATTTCAAAGACGCTCTTGTAGATTACAGGACAACCGAATTGGACGCTATCAGTATGTTTTGTGACACAATGCAGACAGAAACCGGTGGAGATATTGATATCACCATCGCAAAGCCAAGTATGGCTATGGAAGAAATAGATGAAGGTTCAACACCAGCATACCAAAGTAATAATCTCAGAAATGAGCGTATTAGTGTTAAAGAATGGGGTATTGCAGTCGGTGTAACCCGTAGAATGATTGAAGATTCACGATTCAACGAAGTTGAGTTGGCTATGAATGAAGCAAGAAGAGCAGTAGACAGACATATCACTAAACATGTTATGTACTCCCTTATGGGTGTAACTGATGCTACAGTTCGACCTGAAGCAACAATCACTACAGCATCTGAAGATACGATTGAAGAGTTCGGAGCTTTCCCAGCAGGGGCATTCTTCGGAGCATCTCCATCAACATCTTCTTTAGACCAAGGACGACTTGTCGAATACGGTGATTATTCAACCACAGCTTTAAATACGCTAGGTAGTCACTATGTCGCAAGTTCAGCTACAGTAACTGGAACAAACGATATCGCTTTGGTAGACTTAACTACAGCTATGAACTTAATATCTGCAAAAGGTGGGAACGCAAATTTAATTTTGGTTAATCCATCCCATGTTAAGAATCTATTAGATATGGCAGACTTCACTGCAGCTCACGTAGCTCATGAAAATTCAAGAGTTGGAGACGGAAATGTTGCAGCAGATGTTCTAGGTGGAGCAGGTTCCAATGGAATCATTGGTTCATTGTTTGGTATGAATATCTTGGTCAGTGCATGGTGTCCACAGGGAAGATTTGGAGTATTCGATACTTCTGTCAAACCTATGGCTTATGTAGAAAGACGTGGTATGACTGTAGAAGAAGCTAACCCCGGATTTGGAATTGTCGGTTCCTATATGTCTATGAGATATGGACTAAAAATCGTCAGACCAGAATCAGGTGTTATCGTCTACGGTGCTTAGATAAATTAAATTATAGTAAGTAATTTGATATAGGTACGGGGAAAACCTTAATTTCCCCACCCTTTTACCACAACCTTTATATACTAGCACGTGCTAAAGGTATATACATCGAATCATTCTCTGAAAAATGAGATGCGATGTAAAAAAGTGAGGAATATAATATGGCATTAAACGATAATCGCGGTTCACGCGAATTTGATAAGTTTGTAGCAGACGGTTCAGGTGACACTTCATTAAGAGTTACAACCACAACTTCAGTAACGACATCGGCAAGTAATACTACAGCAACTGTAGAAGATACTTCTGCAGCTTCA
>TARA_R110002072_G_scaffold33498_1_pt1 | contig 10266 bp, 7 predicted proteins | sample TARA_R110002072 | Tara Oceans TARA_R110002072 (sample SAMEA4397118) | marine metagenome | biome: Polar Biome; feature: [SRF] surface water layer (ENVO:00010504); material: water (ENVO:00002006), including particulate matter (ENVO:01000060) such as... | depth 5 m | reverse complement strand
AAAGTTTGGCAAGAAGGCTTTCATCCTAAACAAATTAAGGATGAAGCCATGATGATTCAAAAAACAGAATATATTCATTACAATCCTGTAAAGGCTGGGTTCGTTGACAAGCCTATCGATTGGAGATATTCCTCAGCTCGAAATTATGCAGGATTGGAGCCACTTATTTCTGTAAGTCTATTTGAGGGTTGAGAGTATGTGGAGCAGAGCTCCAAAGAGGCATTCCGTAGCTTTCAGCCTGTGTGAAAAGCATGTGAGTATAAAAAGGTGGTTAATTTTTTAAGAAAAAATCCTCCAAGGATTTGGAATCCTTGGAGGATTAGCCACTAAATTATACGAACGCTTGAAAAAATTAAATGAACGAGATCTAAAAAAAATACTTTATGATTGTTAGCATGTAAACTTAAACGTGATAAAAGAATGATTATTAGTTTGCTCATTTGCTTTAATTCCCATCCTACAACTCCTATATTCAAAGAAAAATTTTTACATGACAAAAGACTCCAAAAAATCCAAAAACGGTGCTGAAAAAATTAACTGGGATTTAAGTGATCTCTACAAATCTTCAAATGATCCACAACTTCAAAAAGACAAAAAAGAGGTACTAAAAGCAGCTGATAATTTCGCAAAAAAATACAAGGGTAAAGTAGCGAAGCTTTCTGCTGATGAATTTAAGGTTTTGCTCGAAGAATATGAGAAAATTCAGGATAAGGGAGGTAAGATCGGTTCCTTTGCTTACTTACAATGGAGTACAGATACTTCTAACAGTGAGTACGGAAAATTGGTACAGGAATCGAATGAGCTGTCATCTGAGCTTAGCCAAAAATTGGTTTTCTTTGATGTGGAATGGCTGAAAGTTGATTCCGAAAAAGCTCAAGCATTGATTGATGATCCTAAGCTTTCGTTCTATTCACATTATTTAGACTCTTCAAGGCGATATAAAAAGCATGTGCTTGAAGAACAGCAAGAGCAGATCATGTCAGCAAAATCTGTAACGGGCAGAAGTGCATGGGTTCGTTTTTTCGATGAGACACTTGGTGCAGCCGAATTTCATATCGATGGAAATTCATTAACAGAACAAGAAGCACTTAGTAAACTGCATGAAGGCGATCAAAAGATCAGAAAGAAAGCTCACGCAGCACTCACCAAAACATTCAACGATCTTAGCCGAACGCTCACGTTCATTTTCAATACTATTCTCGCTGATAAGTCAACCAACGATAGATTCAGAAATTATAAAAGCTGGGTGTCGTCAAGAAATTTAGCCAATGAAACGGATGACGAAACGGTAGAAGCATTAGTAGAGGCAGTAACTTCTAATTACGATCTGGTTCAAAGATATTACAAGCTAAAGGCAGATTTGCTTGGTCTGGATGAAATGAAAGATTATGATCGATACGCTCCGATTATAGAAAATGAAGAAACTATTTCATGGAGCAAAGCTAAGGAAATGGTATTAGATGCTTATACCAATTTTCATCCTCAGATGGGAGATATCACCAAGAAATTTTTTGAAGAGAATTGGATTGATGCTGCTATAAAACAGGGTAAAAGAGGCGGAGCTTATTCCGCCAGCACTGTTCCTTCTGTTCATCCGTATGTGTTCATGAATTTTGACGGGAGAATCCGTGATGTACAAACGTTAGCTCATGAATTAGGGCATGGAGTTCATCAGTATTTATCTCGCCAACAAGGTCCGTTACAAGCAGGAACTCCACTTACAACGGCAGAAACAGCTTCTGTTTTTGGAGAAATGCTGGTTTTTCAGAAGTTATTGAAGGAAATTGAAGACCCAAAAGAGCGCTTAGCATTGATAACGGGAAAAATTGATGACACCATTGCTACCGTATTCCGCCAGATCTCGATGAATAGATTTGAAGACGCAATGCACACCGCACGTAGAGAAGAGGGTGAATTAACTACCGAGCGGTTTTCTGAACTTTGGATGGAAGAACAAACCAAATTGTATGGAGACTCAGTAACACTTACCGATGAATATGGAATTTGGTGGAGTTACATTCCACACTTTTTACATACGCCGGGCTATGTATATGCATATGCGTTTGGGGAATTATTGGTGATGGCTCTTTATGAAGAATTCACTGAACGTCCGAATGGCTTTGCAGATAAATATATGGAACTTTTAAGTGCAGGAGGGTCTGAGTGGCCGCATGAACTGGTTGCAAAAATGGGACTGGATATAACTGATCCAGATTTCTGGAACAAAGGATTAAACTCGCTGGAAAGAATGATCGAAGAAGCAGAAGCTCTGAGCTCGCAAATCTCAAATAATCAAATTTCAAAGAAATTCAGGATGGGATTAGATATCACGGATCCAGATTTCTGGAACAAAGGATTAAACTCGCTGGAAAGAATGATCGAAGAAGCAGAAGCTCTGAGCTCGCAAATCTCAAATAATCAAATTTCAAAGACAGGTAACCAATTGTTACATTGTCGATTGATATTTGAAATTTAATTTCAAAGAAATTCAGGATGGCATTAGACAGGCAAGATAAAGCATTACGGGAATTTAAACAGATCATGGAAGATCTGGTTCATTTGTTACGAAGCTCAACCCGAGTTCAATTAACATATATGTGCTGGGTTAATCATTCAAGGCAGCAGTTTGTGTGGGAAACAAATAGTACAAATTTACCAAATGTCATGTTTCAGGATCGGGTTAATTTCGAACATCACTTTTTAAATGATTATAAAGACATCGAAGAGATTACCGTTCTTCAAATTGGTGAAGATATTGCTAAAGGCAAACTGATGCACTATTTCGATTTTGTGCAAGCTAAAACAATGGTGCTGGTTCCATTTATCAATAAAGGAGAAACCGTAGCAATTACGGTATTAGAAAGCGATTTAGATATTGAAGTAGAAAGAATCAAAAGCGAAATTCTATCTTATAATAATGCATTGGTAAATGTGTTGGATACGTATTTAGAAGTTGTTGACTTGCATGAGCAACAGAAAGAATGGGAGGTGTACGAAAAGTCGCTATCGAAATTCAGCCCCAGGCAGCATAAAGTTGAGATTTTGAAAACTGTGCTGGATGAAATGCAATCCTGTATCCCAACGGGAAGTGTTTCATTGTTATGCCACGGAATGGATACCTGGAATGTGGTTTTAAATTCCGAAAAATCCACTAAGTCTAATAAAATTGGGCTCAAGATGGAAGAAAAGAGTATTGCTTATGAAGCGTTGGAAAAGGGAGAACCGATTTTTTCTATGCACTTCAATAATAATCCAAAACGTATTTCAAGTGGAGAAGGAATCACAGAAGGTGCCAGTTATGCAATTCCGGTAGTTATCCATGATCGAAGACAAGCAGTGATTGTTGTAAGTGATAACGATCCGCTTTCGTTTAAAGATTCAACAAAGCACAAGCTTTCAAATTTAGTTCGTATTGCAAGCTTGACCATTCAGGCTACTTTAAGCAAAACATCTATGGCTACTGATTTGTTGACGCATAATTTTGATGCATACATGTCTGAATTGTGGGAAGCTACCGTTGATACAGAATTAAAAAGAGTGAACGGTCAATCTAAAACCAAAACTTGGTTCGGGCTGATTTCACCCGGAGATATTTCGGCGCTGCGAACAAAATTCAGACTTGAAGAACTTCAGAAAATTCAGGAAGATTTTGTACGATTTTTAAATCCAAGTGTATATGGGTTTCCGGGATATATTGGATTCAATTCTGATTACGTGTATAGCTTCATCATTCAAAGCGACAGAGAATCAGCTGTTGAAGAATGGATTGATAAATTTAAAACTCGTCTTGCCCACGGATTAAGGCTATCCAATGGACACACCATAAATATCAATTTTAAGATTGGTCTTACTCAACTGGATGAAGATTGTGCGAATTCTTATCAGGTGTTAACAAAGGCAAAAAGAGCTCATTCAGAAGCAATTAATGACTCTGATGCTGTAGCTGTGGTTGCATAATGGGAAACGCATATCTCATAATAATAGATGGACTTGGTGTAGGGGCACAAGAAGACGCTCATTTGTATGGTGATGAAGCAATGAACACACTTGGCCATGTTTCAGAGCAAACAAAATGCAAGCTGCCCAATCTTGAGAAAATGGGAATCGGAAATATCATTCCGTTAGCTTCGGTAGCAAAAGTAGAGAACCCATCAGCTTCCTTTGGAAAGATGAGAGAAGTTTCTGCCGGAAAAGATTCCACTACAGGACATTGGGAAATTGCCGGCATCCACTTAGAAAAGCCTTTTCCTACCTATCCAAAAGGGTTCCCACAAAAAGTAATAGATAAATTTTGTGAAGGAATTGGAATTGATAAGGTACTCTGCAATCTTCCGTATTCAGGAACAGATGTGATCAGAGATTTTGGGGAAGAACATTTAAAGACCGGATATCCGATTGTTTACACTTCCGCAGATAGTGTATTTCAGGTGGCTTGCCATGAAGACGTAGCTTCAGTAGAAATGCTTTATGAGTGGTGCGATTTTGCAAGAAGAAAAATTTGTGTGGATGAACATGAAGTAGGAAGAGTTATTGCTAGGCCATTCACGGGAACCTATCCGTTTGACCGAATTTCAGAACAGCGGAAAGACTTTTCTGCTATCCCGCCAAGCAATAATATTCTGGAAGTTTTACTGGAAAATGGGATAAAAACATATTCAATTGGCAAAGTAGCAGATCTTTTTGCCGGAAACGGATTTTCTCAATATCGCAAAACTAAAAACAACGCAGAAGGTATTTCTCAGTTGTTATCTGCAATGTCAGCCGTTGAAGAAAGTTTCGTATTTATTAATTTGATTGATACAGATCAATTATACGGTCACCGTTTAGACCCCGAAGGATATGCAGAAGGTTTAGAGGAATTTGACGGAGCAATCCCAGCTATTTTATCAAAACTAAAAGAAGACGATCTCTTAATTATTACGGGCGATCACGGAAATGATCCATGTTCCAATTCCACTGATCACTCCAGAGAATTTGTACCTTTGTTGGTTTATTCCAAAGAGCTTCCCCTCCTTGGGAGGGATTGCTCCGAAGGAATGCCTTTGGCAAGGGGTGGGTCAACTTCTAATCTTGGAACCAGGGAAACCTTTGCGGATATAGCTGTTTCTATTGCTGATTTTTTTAAGGTGAATAACAGTTTTCCAGGAAGTTCTTTTCTGAAGTGATTAACGTGAGTTTGAAATAAGATTCTTTGAGTACAACGAAGGAGAGGTCATCTCGCGGCGAATGCCCGAGATCTGGATCTTTATTAAGGGAAATATTTATTTTCCCCGAAGGGATGCCTTTGGCGTTGGACGCCATTTGGATATTAGGTCTATCTGAAATAGATAAAAAGCACTTTTAAAATAGTAAAGAAGCCGTTTTTTATAACGAACTCACGTTAATTAAGAAGTCATTTTTGGATTTAAGGAAAAATTGGAAGTTGTTAAACGTATATTCGGTCAACCAATACTCAACTCCTGATGACATCAGCTACTGATCTTAATTTTTATTCAAATCTGATTGAGCACCGTCAATCCATAAGTAAGGTATTACAAAAAGAGTCTCTTTTCTCTGATGTTCCATCAAATTGGCATGTTATTATAACCGACATCAAAGATTCTACTAAAGCCATAGAATCAGGAAGACAAGAAGTTGTAAATCTCATTGCTACCGGAAGTATTATCGCAGTATTGAATATTGCGCACGAAGCAAAAACAACGATTCCTTTCTTTTTTGGTGGCGATGGAGCAACGTTAATCATCCCACCACAAATCTTAGAAGAAAGTTTGAATGCATTAAAAGAGCATCAGCAAAATAGTTTTGAGAATTTTGATATGTTTCTTAGGGTTGGGAGCTTAGCTGTGAGTGAAGTATTTGAAAATGAATTTCGATTGAAAATTGCTAAAGCGAAGATCAATGATTATTTATCAATACCGATCATTTTGGGGGCTGGACTTCAATTTGTTGAATCGGTTATAAAAGGAGATGAAAACACCTATCAAAATCCTGAACTGCTTAAAAATAGTTTGAATTTAGAAGGAATGGAGTGTAGATGGGACCGAATAAAACCACCGGAAGAACTACATGAAATTCTGTGTTTATTAGTGAGTGCTGTAAATCGGGATGATCAGGCTTCGGTTTACAAAAAGGTGTTGGATAAAATTGAGTCAATTTATGGTTCACACAAAAAAAGAAGTCCTATTAGTGTGGCCGGTCTTAGATTGAATGCCACGCTTGAGCGAATAAACTCGGAAATGAAAGTTAAGCATGGTTCAAAAAATTTGAAATTTTTGATGCAACGAATCTTCGCTACCATAGTCGGGAAATTCTATCTTCGATACAATGAAGAAGGCAGGGAATATTTAAACAGTTTGGTAGAACTAACGGATACGCTTGTGTTAGATGGGCGAATAAATACAGTGATTTCGGGTCTCAGCAAGCAACACAATGAGCTGGAAGAATATCTAGATGAACTGGAAGAAGCCGGTGAAATTTCTTTCGGAATGCATAGGTGTAATGAAAGTATTATGTCTTGCTACGTAAGAGATCGAAAAGATCAGCATATTCATTTTGTGGATGGTATTGACGGCGGTTATACCAAAGCTGCCAGCGTATTAAAAACAAAATTTATTGATAACTGAGAAATTAACTTTAATAAAATAGTAGTGAGACTTGAGTATTGAGTAATGAGACTGACTCTCCATTACTCAATACTCATAGCTCAGTACTCAATACTCATAGCTCAGTACTCAATACTATCATTATGAAATACCCAATTACCATATTTATAGCTCTTATTTTTACAGCAAGCGCATTTGCTCAAAAAGGTGCGAATCCGATAATTAAGAATTTCGGGACAATTTATGAGATTCCAAATGCCGTAAATCCTGATGAGAACATTGAATACAAGATAGTAGTGGATCTCAAAACTTTGCAGCGGGATAAAGAAAGCATCAATCCGGGATTGAATAATGTAGCAAGGATGATAAACCTTCATGGATTGGGTGGAGTTAAAGCTAAGAATCTTAAAATTGCAGTAGGCATTCACGGTGGAGCTACTGATGTTGTCCTGAATAACGAAACTTATCGAAGTAAATACGAACTGGATAATCCGAACCTGAAACTTATTAACGAACTAAAAGAAGCCGGCGTGGAGCTATATGTTTGTGGTCAATCTTTACTTTCAAGAAATTATGAACAGGAACAGGTAAATAAGCAGATCAGAATCGGACTTTCGATGCTCACCGTAGTTACCACATATATGCATAAAGGATATCACCAAATGGTATTTAATTAGAATAGTTAGTTTTGGAATTCTTTTGATGTCAGGTGATTTGTTGACGGTTCTATTTTTTTTAAGAGCCGGAAATGAACACCCCGAATGAAGGCCGGTATGCCCCGTGCTTCATTAGCCCCTCTAAGAGAGGGGAACTTTTTAGAGTTTACTTGTAGATTATCAATCACTGTAATTCCCCTCTGCCAGAGGGGATGATTCAATTGCGTCCAGCATTTGAATCCGGGGTGTTCATGAAGACCATAACCGAAAATATGACCTTATTTTCATCAATGAATTACCTGACATCTAAAGCAATTTTCAAACAATCTCCGCTTTTTAAATCTACTTCAGGTTCCTAAATTCCTGAATGTCCAAAACGAAAAAATCCCTATTAACAACCTTCCTGACTTTTTGTATTCTCTACATAGCAGTTTGTGTGTACTTCTATAATATTCAGAATTCTATACTTTTTCATCCAAGACCTTTACCCGATGGACATACATACAATTATGAATTCAATTTTGAAGAACGCTTTTTTGAAACAACGGATGGAGCTAAAATTCACGCCATTCACGCAAAAGTTGCTGATTCTTCCAAAGGACTCGTAATCTATTTTCATGGCAATGCCGGTAATAACGATACAAGTCCCACAAAATTCGAACTATTTATGAATGAAGGATATGATGTTTTATATCCGGATTACAGAGGTTTTGGAAAAAGTACTGGCTCGTTAAAAAATGAAGATGATCTGGTTGGAGATATGAAGATCATGTATAATGAAATGAGCAAAGAGTATGAGGAATCAACTATTTTTCTGCTGGGTTATTCAATAGGTTCCGGAGTGGCTGCTCAAGTTGCTGCAGCTAATGATCCGAAAGGGCTAATGATCTGGACTCCCTATTACAGTATGGTCGATATGAAAAATGCTTCCTATCCATTTTTGCCAAGTTTTTTGGTTAAATATCCCCTTAGAACAGATTTGGCATTGCAACAAATTGATGAACCAATCACTATATTTTATGCCGAAAACGATCAGGTTTTACCTGTAGAAAGATCAATAAAATTAAATCAATTCTTGGATGGAAACGATCAACATTTTATTTTAAAAGGGCAGGGACATAATGGGGTGTTCTTCAATAAAGAATTGAAGAGTAAAGTCCCCGGAATTTTAGAAGGAACTTATTAGTGGATTACATTTTAGCCATCATAGCATTAATCATCGGAGCAACAGCAGGATTTTTCATTGCTCATTTCAAATCAAAGTCTGAGACTTCAAGATTAGAAGAGCGAAATACCAATTTGGACGATCAGCTGACAGAAACAGAATCAAAGCTCGAACAAACTCAGCAGGAAAAAGAAGCGCAGCTCAAAGAAGAAAGAGAACGAAGCGCTGAACTGGATCGGCAACTGGCCGGATTAAAATCAGAATACAATTCTCTTCAGGAGAAGTTAGCAGATCAAAAAAATGAACTTGCAGAAATGCAGGAGCAGCTTAAAGTTCAGTTCGAAAATCTAGCGAACAAAATTCTGGATGAGAAGTCAGAAAAATTCACCAAGCAAAACAAAGAAAGTCTGGATCAATTATTGAATCCGCTGGGGCTAAAACTGGAAGAGTTCAAAAAGAAAGTGGAGGAAACCTACGAGAAAGGAACTCAGGAGCGTTCCGGACTCAGAGAACAAATCAAAAATATGGTTCAACTGAATCAGCAAATGAGTGAGGATGCCAAGAATCTTACCAAAGCTTTAAAAGGAGATGCTAAAGCGCAGGGAAATTGGGGAGAAGTGATTTTGTCGAGCATTTTGGAAAAATCAGGATTGCGGAAAGACGAAGAATACTTCACCCAACAAAGCGAAACAACGGAAGATGGCAGGCGCTTGCAACCTGATGTTGTAGTAAAACTTCCAGATGAAAAATTTCTGATTGTAGATTCTAAAGTTTCGTTAACTGCGTATGAACGATTTACTTCTGCCGATGATGATATCGAAACTCAGTCGGCGCTTAAACAACATGTGTTATCAGTTAAATCACATGTAAAGGGACTAAGCGATAAAAACTACCCCCAAATTTATGCGGATAAAACTCCGGATTTTGTCTTGTTATTCATTCCCGTTGAACCAGCTTTTGCAGCAGCATTGCAAACCGAACCAAATCTCTATAATGAAGCGTTTGAAAAGAATATAGTAATCGTAAGCCCTTCCACTTTGCTGGCTACACTCTTTACCATAAATACCATTTGGAAGCGAGACAGACAGAATAAATATGCCTTAGAGATTGCTGATCGAGGCGGAGCATTGTATGATAAATTTGTTCTTTTTGCTGAAAGCCTCGATGAGGTTGGTCAGCGTATCGATCAGACAAAGAAGAGCTATGAGGAAGCGAAGTCTCGTTTATCAGAAGGAAGTGGTAATGTGATTCGGCAGGTTGAAATGTTAAAAGAACTAGGGGCTAAAGCTACCAAACAGCTCCCCGACTCCATGAAAAAGGAAGATTGAAGGTTTTAAAATCGAGGTGACACTTTTGTCTTGTCCGAAGGGCTCCTAGGGAGATACAAAAGTGTCCAACGCCGAAGGCATCTCTTTGGGAAAATCAATAAGATTCCAAACTTCTCACATCGGAATAATACTTGAACTCTAAAGAAATTGATACCGATGTTTCGTCAAACAAGGAATCTTAGGTTTTTGATTATTACTCTAAGACAAAGGAAGATTAACCCTCAAAACTAATTCGTCATTGCGGACGCAGAACAAACAATCCAGCTAGGTTATTTTGAAGAGAAAGATATCGTACAACCCTGACTTGGATGAACGATCCGCAATCTCCAAATCAAAGGCAATGAGCGTTGTTCAGGAGATCTCGGGTCAAGTATGCCCGAGATGACGAGTTGGTGTGAGGTGACGGGTTGGTGTGAGGTGACGAGTTATTTGTCATTGCGGACGCAGAACAAACAATCCAGCTAGATTATTTTTGAAGAGAAAGGTTTTGCGCTATTCTTATTCAGATGAACGAT